>Ga0210406_10005120_pt1 | contig 13831 bp, 9 predicted proteins | sample IncBWC30MmetaG_FD_155454 | JGI IMG/M metagenome (GOLD analysis project Ga0210406, IMG submission 155454) | Forest soil microbial communities from Barre Woods Harvard Forest LTER site, Petersham, Massachusetts, United States - Inc-BW-C-30-M | ecosystem: Environmental > Terrestrial > Soil >... | reverse complement strand
ATCTCTCCATGAAAAAGAAAGCCGAGGTCATCGCCACTCTCCCGAAGGAGGCTCAAGCCGATGCCGAGGCGGTGTGGGACGGCTGCCAAGCGCACGCTACCAACCCTTCCGACCCAGAGCACTTTCAACAGTGGTTTTTCCTCCCCTGGCATCGACTGATGCTTATTCAGTTCGAGGGGGTCATTCGCGAGGTTCTGCACGACGAGGACTTTACACTTCCCTATTGGAACCCAATCACCGGCAACGAAGCTGATTTGGTCGTGCCAGCCGTGTTCCGTGTCCCAGGCAGCCCGCTGTATGACGGTACGCGCTGGTTTTGGGTCAATGGCGGCGGACGCATTGATACACCGTTCAAGGACTGGATCAACGTGGACGCCCTTAATGAGAAGTTTTACATCGATGGGCCCAACGGCAACCTCGGGTTCAATCCGAGACTGGACATAAATCCTCACTTCTTCACTCATATTGGCCTCGGGGGCGACATGGCCGATTTCTCCACCGTCGGCGCTGACCCGATGTTCTATCTGCATCACTCCAACATCGACCGCCTCTGGGAAAGCTGGAACCGGCTCGGGAATAAGAATCCTACTGATCCCCGATACCTCAATCGCAAGTTCTCGTACGGAGACAGAAGCGGCAAGCGCGCGGATCTGCCGGTCAGCATGGCCGACCGTACTGCGCCGCTCGGCTACGAATATGACAGCTATGAAAAGCCGCCCCAGCCGCTGCACCTGACCACGGAGGAGGCCGCCGCCAGAGAGCGCACATACCAGACTCTCCACGACAAGGCGATGGGAGGTCCACATGATGCTCACCACGGGCACAGCATGGAAGCCTCGACCAAGCAGGACACACACTGAAGCGGGGGCGGCGACCGAGCCGCATAACGCTTTGAGGAATGTCCACTTACGTTCGCAAATTGATCGACCTCCATAAATAAAAGGAGAAAACAATGAAGTACATCTTTGTCATCGCCAGGGTGTTGCTGGGCCTCGTTTTCACGATCTTTGGCCTCAACGGGTTTCTACACTTCTTCCAGAATCCGCCAGTGCCTGGTCTCGCCGGACAATTCATGGGAGCTCTATTAGGCTCGCATTACTACGTGATCGCGTTCGGAACGGAACTCATCGGCGGTGCGCTGCTACTCAGCAACCGCTACGTGCCGCTCGCACTGACGATGCTAGGACCGGTGATCGTGAACATCCTTAGCTTTCACATGTTTTGGACTCAGAAAACATGGCGCCCGCCATTGTCGTCACGGTGCTATGGTTCGTCGTTTTCTCGCAGGTGCGCAGTTCCTTCGCGGGGCTGTTCGTGGCGAAAAAAGCCGGATTGAAATCCAGCAGCCGTGCCGAAGCGCTAGGCGCGGCATAGTTCGGGAAAACCGTTCGACCAACTGAACCAGGTCTGATCGAACGGTCAGAGGCACGATGCAGATGCTCATGGCGGTCCGCATGGTGCCGTTACGCGTATGGAATTGCAGCCTGGAGCAAGAACGGATGCAATTCCAGACGAGAGGAATGAACCAGACAACGCGGGCGGAGCTAGCCTGAAAACGGGCAGGCGATACCGGCCCGGGCGAAAGGACTAAAGCAAATGATTATCACTTTTCTAATCGCAAAGATCATTCTAGGCGGCTATTGGCTGATGTTAGCTCCAGTTCTGTTCCTGCCATTGGGGATTGTTTTTCTCAGCTCGCAGGTGCGGCGCGGACTCTTTGGATATGTGGTGCTTCCGTTAGCAGTCGTATTTGCGGCGCTAGGGGCGATCTTTCTATTCACTCTGACCTTGCCTGACGCAGTCACAGTAGTTGCTGGAGTTCAGGCAATTTGGCTGCTCGCGGCTGCGATTACGCTTCTTAGTCGGAACCGAACACAACGTGGCAGCCAGTTTCAAGAACTGCGTGCGGCAAAATCATCGATCACGCGATGAAGGAGGAACACATGTCGGTGTATGTCATTGCAAGTCTTACGATCAAAGATGCGATTCGGTTCGAGGATTACAGACGGATGCTGCTGCCAACAATGACGAAATATGGCGCCCGATTGGTTGCGCGCGGCGGCCCCATTGTTCTCGAGGGAGAGTGGCCGCGCGAACGGCTAATCATCGCCGAGTTTCCCAGCATGGAGCAGGCGCGAGAGTGGTGGGCTTCGCCAGAATACGCCGAGCCAAAGGCGTTGCGCCGAGCCACGGCTGATTCGGAATTGGTGATTGTCCAGGGCGCGTAGTCGAAGGCCAAAGAAAACGGGATTTTTCAATTTTTGAGGATGTGAACGACCGGAGATAAGTATGAAACAGGAAACATCTGTGAACAGGCCGTGGCGAGTGATCATAGTCGGAGGCGGTTTTGGCGGGCTTCGTGCCGCCCAGGCGCTGAAGTCAGGCTTGTTTGACGTGACCTTAATCGGTCGGCGCAATTACCATCATGAGCCTCTTCTAAATCAAGTTGCCACCGGTTCACTGTCGCCCAGACAGATATCAGCACCGCTAAGAAGCGTGCTAAGGAAGCAAAGGAATACCCGTGTGCTTCTGGGAGGCACCTGGTTTTTCCGTCACATTGCTGTGTCGATTTTGTAGACAGTCCCCGCACTCTTCGCCAGGCAAAGCGTCAATATTTATGCGGGCCGGCGTGCTAGAGCACCTGGTGTAAAACCATGTGAGTCGGTTTTGAGTTCCCATCGCTACTGTAAGTGGTTGGAAACAATTGGTCGGGGAGAGAGGATTTGAACCTCCGACCCCCTGGTCCCGAACCAGGTGCTCTACCAGGCTGAGCCACTCCCCGACTGACAATGGATGACGGCCACCACGGGAACGACGTGGCAACTCGAACTGAGACAGTATAGCATTCGGCGGTCCGGCGACTTGATCGCGCGGGCTGCACGTGCTGTCTCGAACAGACGCTAATTCCTGTCCTGTTGAGGTCGGTACCGATTTCAGGGACGGTCGAGTTTCTGACACTACCACGCTGTACCCTAACGAGATTGTTTCGTTGACGAGCCGTTCTGTCGCGCTGCGGGCGGGCGAGCAAAGGCTGCTACAATCTTGGTCACAGTCGTCTTCTTGCCGCTATTAAAACGTTTCTATGCTCGCCTTTACTGCTGGAAGGCTGTTCACTCCGACTGACTCCATCGAGCATCCTGTCATGCTCGTCGAGCACGGACGCGTCGTCGACATTTCCGCTCGGAATCGCCGCCAAGTTCCCGCTGGAGTTTCTGTGTCCGACTTCAGTGACAGCGTAATCGCGCCGGGTTACGTTGATCTTCACATTCACGGCAGCGCCGGATACGACGTCATGGACGATGCCGCAGAGGCCCTGCCGGCGATCGAACAACTGCTGGCGCGGCATGGGGTCACGAGTTATTTCCCAACCACTGTCACCGCTCCAATGGATAGGACTTTGCGCGCACTCGAGCGGCTGGCGGATGCGATCGAAAGGCGCGAACTAGATCTCGAACGACATAATGCGAAGGGCAAGATTCGGGCTCTCCCGCTCGGCATCCATCTTGAGGGGCCATTCATCAGTCATGCGCGTCGCGGGGTGCATCCACCGGAAAATGTGCTGGCTCCGACGATGGCCTTATTTGAGAAGTTCTGGCAAGCGGCGCGCGGGCGTATTCGCATGATGACGATTGCTCCTGAGCTGGACGGCGCGCCCGAAGTCATTGCCGAAGCAGCGCGGCGCGGTGTTTGCGTAAGCCTGGGACACTCCGATGCCGATTTTGCGGCGGCTGAACGCGGAATCGCGGCGGGAGCGCGGCACGCTACTCATACCTTTAATGCCATGCGTCCGCTGGACCATCGCAGTCCTGGCATTTTGGGTGCGGTGCTTACGGATCATCGCGTGAGCGCGGATATCATCGCAGATGGCGTTCATCTTGATCCGGCGATTGTGAAGCTCTTTGCGTACGCCAAGGGCCCGCAACAAACTGTGCTCATCACCGATGCTATTTCGGCAACGGGCATGCCAGAGGGGCGCTATCGGCTTGGATCGTTCGAAGTGGATGTTCACGATGGCAAGTGTATGGTGGACGGCAAACTGGCTGGAAGTGTTTTGACCATGGATCGCGCTGTACGCAATCTGACGCGTTTCGCGGAATGGGATTTGCCTCGCGCCGTGGCGGCCGCGAGCCAGAATCCGGCGCGGGTGGCGCGAATCGCGAATAAAGGTGTTCTCGCGGTTGGAGGTGACGCGGACTTCGTGGTGCTGAACTCGGAAGGCGCGGTGTTGCGAACTTTTGTCGGCGGCGTGGAATGCTCACGGTAATAAGTTACAGACCCATGGTGGAAGTCAGGTCCGGAACGGTGCACGTCGCGACCTTTCACGAATTGTCATTCCGAGCGAAGCGAGGGATCTGCATTTTGCGGCGAACTGCAGATCCCTCGCTTCGCTCGGGATGACAAAATTGTTAAGAAGAGAGACGGTCAAGGAGATTAATGCCCGAAACGCGCAAATTTCCGCATCATCTGATTCGAGAGATTTTTGAGCAGCCTGATGCTTTGCGCCGAACCATTGAACCTCGCGTCTCGCTGGCCGAGGGACTGGTTCGCCTGGATGACATCCATATCCCGCGGGAGGAGTTGCGTGCGCTGCGGCGGATCAACATCGTGGCCTCGGGGACCAGTCGTCATGCGGGGATGACGGGTCAGTACATGATGCAGGAACTGGCCGGAGTGCCGGTCGATGTGGACTACGCGAGCGAGTTCGAATATCGCAATCCGATGATTGGGCGGGGCGAACTCAGCATCTTTATTACTCAGTCGGGAGAAACCGCCGACACGACCGCATCGCAGCGCGAGGCGAGGGAAAGGGGATCGCGCACCATCGCGATCTCGAATGTCGTGGGATCGACGATTGCTCGGGAAGCCGATGGTTTCATCTACACCCACGCTGGTCCGGAGATCAGCATCGCCTCGACCAAGGCATTCACCGCGCAGATGGCGTGTTTGTTTCTGTTCGCGCTCTACCTCGGTGAAATCAAGGAGAGGGTTTCGAAGGCGCTGGCCCAGCGCTACATCGCCGAACTTCTTGCGCTTCCGCAAAAAACGGAAACGATTTTGGCCGCGTCCGATCAAGTGGAGAAGCTGGCCGAGCTTTACTATCGCGTGGACGATTTCATGTTCCTCGGCCGCGCCATCCACTATCCGATTGCGATGGATGGAGCTCTCAAACTGAAAGAAGTTTCTTACATTCACGCGGAAGGCTATCCCACGGGAGAAGCCAAGCACGGGCCGAACGCGCTGATTGATTTTCGTTTGCCGCTGGTCATGATCGCGACCTGCGACCGCAACGATGAGGGCTCCGTGGTGCGCTACGAGAAGAACGTCAGCAACATGGAAGGGTTCAAGAAGCAAGGCGCGACTTTGATCGCGCTGGCGACGGAAGGTGACACAACCGTACCGCAGTTAGCGAATCACACCATCTTTATTCCCGCGGCGCCGGAATTGCTGTCGCCGATTCTTGAGATCGTTCCTCTGCAGTTGTTCGCTTATTATGTTGCCGCCAAGCGCGGACTTGATGTGGATCGTCCGCGGAATCTGGTGAAAGCGGTGACGTTAGAGTAGTCGTTGGTCGTTGGTCGATGGTCGTTTGCGAACTGGTTGCCGACGACTAGCGACCGCCTTTCAGGAAAATCTGTAGCATCGTCGCGAGGGGTACCCCCTTCCCCCCACGGTATATTAGAATCAGGACTTTAGCGGGTAACTCCTGCCAAAGTCTTGAGCGCATGGGAGTTAGAGGCAAAGTCTTGAGCGCGTAGGGATTAGTGAACCAGCTGTCAGCTCTCAGCCGTCAGCCCTTAGTGAAAACCGGGTACCCCTCCCCCCTCGGTATATTAGAATCAAGACTTTAGCGCGTGACTCCCGCCAAAGTCTTGAGCGCAGGGGAGTTAGAGGCAAAGTCTTGAGCGCGTGGGGATTAGCTGATTTCCCGCTTGAGTTTTTGGTGCCTCCCGCCGGGTTCAGCGTTTTGCTGCCGACGAAGAATCAATCACTTAGCTCCGAAGCTTTCCGAGCGACCGTCGCGTGCCTTGCTCATCGTCTTTATCTCTATCTCTGCAAAGTATCAGAAAAAATGGAGTTATACGCAAAGCGTCCGAAAATCCGGGGCCGCTGGGTTAACCCTCAGCCATAGGCGTATTTCCAGCCTCTGTTGTCAAGGAGCGAATCTTACTTCAGCAAATCTTTGTTGCTATGGAACTATTTTAGCAGGTGAAGTCAAGCTTTGACGGCTTGAGGCGGTTTCAGGAAGCTAATACTTCGATTAGTTCTCGCTGCACAAGGAGAGGGGCGATACTCAGCTAAAGAGTCCCGCCCTTTACAAATTTCTGGGAAGGCTTAAGGCTGAACGGGTGGATAAAGGCGGGAATTTTTCGGCTGCTCCTTGCGAGGAACCTGCTCAAAATCTCGGTTCGACCGGTCCAGTAGGCCATCTCGATAGGATTGTTGCTGCGACGCATTTTTGCGAGTATTTTCCTTGCTTCAGCCAATTCACCCTCGAAGGTTTCGATTTTCTTTGCACCAAGTGCCGTGTAGGTAAGTATGTTGCCAAGAGCATGGAGCAGCCCATCCTGGTACATCGCAGAGGCGATTCCGCCGCTGGAACGTTGGTCCAGCCGAATGTGTATGTCCGCTATCCTTGATCTTTCCCGGTGTAGGAATTCAAGAAGAGATTCGGCCGGCATGCGACCTTCTTTCTCTAGCCTAGCGCGCAGCCGCCGGACAAACATTACGTCAGTTGTCTCGAATAGCTCGATGCCCCTGCTTTTCCAGTGCGCGGCGCTTTCTGAAGAGGCGTTTGGATCGATAGCGCAAGCCAGTTTTGTAAAACGGCCCAGCGATTTGACGATACCGTCCCATATAAATTGAAAATCAGAGTCACGCAAGCTATAGCCGACAAAGAGAAAAGTCTTTGTAGCCATCAGATCCTTCAACTTATTGAATATCAGCGGATTATCCCGAATGCAGCGCTCATAGTCCGTCGTTGTCGCAACGATCGAATAGGGTCGTGTGATGCAGCCATGTATCTTCAAAACCTGCCGTTTCCTGTCGTCCCAGAAGGCGAGATCTCGGTCTTCGACCGTCGGAATCATTACCTCCAGTGATCGTTCCAAAAACGGGTCCCAGTTGGTCGTCACGAACCTATTGAAATAGGGGATCTCGGCGAGCTCGTTGCCGAACATCGTCGCAAGGTTGTGATCTTCGCCAGGGACAGCAAACCTTTCTATTCTAGCGACCGCTTCACGAATTAGCCGGTTGTGCCGTCCCCCGTCCATCTGACTGCAGAAGTATTCCATCAGCTCAGGGAACGAAGGAGGTGGATTCGTCACAGGGAAGTTCGATTTGGTCTTGATTTCCTGGTAAAAGGACGGCTCAGTACGCCAGTAGCGGCGCTCAGTCGTGCTTCCTGCGCCAACGAACACTACACAATGTTGTTGGAGGATATCGTCATAGAGCCTGGATATCAGCTGTTCAGCGATTGTCTCGGCGCTGGGACTCTTCGCGGAGGATGGTGACTTCATTTTGGCCATCAGACTATGGCAACTTTGTGCAGCCTAGTGTGTCGTGGGCACCATGTTAACCTGAGCCTGCCCTGAGCGTCGCGGTTTTCGGCGGGTGGGCGCGCTGGGGTCGATCATTAGGTTCATCCGCTGCGCAGGATAGGTTCGAGGTGCCTGTGGGGAAACTAGGGTTCGCTCCTAAGTTCGAAATGTTCTACACTGCGTATCGTGAATCCGGAACAGTTCCCGCCCGGCCCAAAGGCGCAGCCTGACACGGCTGATCTTGCTTCTCCGACTAGCGGGCCAACTGAAAAAGAGCCGAGAATTACCCTTGAGCAGGTTCAGGTCAATTGGCAGAAATCATGGAAGTTCGAGGCGATCGAGTGGTTAAGGGCTGCCGCAGGTTTGGCGGCAATCTTGGGATTGTTTGCCACGGTGATTTATAACTCCACACAGATAGCTCAACTGACAGCGTCTCGCGACGATGAAAGATTTGATAAGGCTGTTACTAGACTCACCAGCTCAAATCCCACCGAGCGCCTTACTGGGATCGTGGGCCTGCGACTCTTTCTTACTCCGCACTACCAGAGCAAGCATGAAGCCGCTCTTCTCTTTCTCGCAGATGCGGTAGCTATAGAAAAGGAACCGACGGTTCGGAGCGCAATTCTCCACGTGTTTGCATCATTGGCGCAGTACGACATTGATCCCCAGATCAAAAACCACGTCCTGATCGTCGAACTTGAGCGCAACCGGAGTATTCTTGCAAACCTCCGGTCTCAATCTGAAGCCAAGCTTCGAGAGAACCCTACCCAGCTTTCAATGAAGGAAGATGACGAAATCGGGTTGGGGAATCTCACTCCTGAATCGTTGGAAACACTACAGGCAACAGCGACGGCGATAGCATCATTAGTAAGGAGCGGGGCCTTCGCTCAGGACTTCTCCATGATTTACTGTGTCGCATGTGTATTCTCTACGAACGATCGACCCGTGAACCTCTCGAACGCCAAATTCGACGGGAGTTATCTTCGAGAAGCCAAGTTTAATAGAGCGATTCTCGAAAACGCCTCGTTTCACGCCGCCGACCTGATACAGACCAACTTCACCGGCGCAATCTTGCGGAAGGCCAAATTGACAGACGGTCCTTTCAGGAATTCTCCTGTTTATCCTCCGACGAAAGCAATACCCGCGCAGGAGAGGGGGACGGCGGCCTCCGGGCCCATATTTGAATGCGCCGATCTGACAGAAGCCGACTTCAGGGGGGCTATGCTGTTCGGATTCTACTGGACAATCCCCAGTTTGAGCACGGCGTATTTTCCGAGGTTTTCCGGCGCAAACTTGAGCCACGCGAAGATGGAATCTTTTGCGTTCTACATGGCAGTTCCGCCCACGGTCGAAGCACGCTCGGAAGAAGACCCGCCGGGTGATGTTTTTCCGATCACCAGTAAAGTGGTTTCAAGTAGGGGTGTTGTCGAAGACCAAACGAAAACACAATATCGGATCGTAGTCTACTACGTCGATAAAGACTTCAAATTTTCCGAGCCAATTTCCGTTTACTTGTCGCCTAGCGTGTATCAAGCTCTATCATCTCTCAATTCCGCTGTGAATCTTGGGGACGCCGATATTCCGGAGGGTCTGAGGACATTTATACAGTCGAATCAGAGATTCCTCTCATCATCGAATGGCAGCAGTCACTGCGCTGGTTTCTCAAGCCGTGGCACACCATAGTGCTGAGGCACTATCTTAGATTGAGTCTGCCGTTCCGTCGTGGTTTTCGGCGCGCGGGTGGCGCTGAGCTCGGTCATCAGCGTTCGTTCCCAGCGATCGAGGTTTGCGCTCGGTCTTGATCGCGGAGGAGACTGCCATGTCTATGGGACGTCCATATGGCGGTCAAGCGTGCGCCGGTTGGGGCTCCCGGACGAAGGTGCGCGCCACACTACCCAACAGTTCCCCCCCCAGCAAAATTCTTCCCAATTGCTTATGATGGAAGATTGCATTCTTAATCGTGAGGTCAGAGTGGCTGAGACGCAACAGACGAACGGTATTGAAGTCCTGGAAACGCGGGAGTGGCTGGACTCGCTCGACTATGTACTCTCGCAAGGCGGGCCGGAGCGGGCGGGGCGACTGCTGCAACAACTGGCGCTGCATGCGCGGCGCGCGGCTGGAGTGAATCTTCCTTTCACGGCTACGACTCCCTACCAGAATACGATCTATTCGAAGGCGCAGCCTCCATTTCCCGGCAGTCAGGAAATGGAGCGGCGCATCAAGAGCCTGGTGCGCTGGAATGCCATGGCTATGGTTGTCCGTGCCAACAAGATTCAGGAAGGCATCGGCGGACACATTTCCACGTTTGCGTCGGCGGCTACGCTTTACGAAGTGGCGTTCAATCATTTCTTTCATGCGTCCACGGAATCCGGCGATCGCGATGTTGTTTATTTCCAGGGACACGCAGCACCCGGAATGTACGCCCGCGCTTACCTCGAAGGGCGCATCCCCAAGGAGAAATTAGAGAACTTTCGACGCGAGTTGAAACCGGGCGGCGGACTGTCGTCGTACCCGCATCCCTGGCTCATGCCGGACTTCTGGGAATTTCCTACCGTGTCGATGGGACTTGGTCCGATTCAGGCGATCTATCACGCGCGGTTTATCAAGTATCTGGAAAATCGCGGGTTGAAAACCTCGACCGGCGGCAAAGTCTGGGCGTTTCTAGGCGATGGCGAAATGGACGAACCGGAGTCGCTCGGCTCGATTACGCTCGGTTCGCGCGAGCGGCTCGACAACCTGATTTTCGTCGTCAACTGCAACTTGCAGCGCCTCGACGGACCGGTACGCGGAAACGGCAAAATCATCCAGGAACTGGAAGCGATTTTCCGTGGCGCGGGATGGAACGTCATCAAGGTGATCTGGGGCGGCGATTGGGATGAGCTGATTCAGGCGGACCGCGATGGCCTGCTCCTGCGGCGCATGGGCGAGATCACCGATGGGCAGTATCAGAAATATTTCGTCGAGAGCGGGGCTTACTTTCGGCAAAACTTTTTTGGCACCGATCCCCGGCTGCTGAAGATGGTGGAGCATCTTTCGGACGAGCAGCTCGCTCGCATGCGGCTTGGCGGTCATGATCCGATCAAGGTGCATGCCGCGTACAGGGCAGCGGTTGATCATACGGGATCTCCGACTATTATTCTCGCCAAGACCATCAAGGGTTACGGACTCGGGGAAGCGGGCGAAGGCAAGAACATTACGCATCAGCAGAAAAAGCTGAATGATGATGAGCTGCAAATTTTCCGCTCGCGCTTCGGCATTCCGATTCCCGACGGCGAGCTGCACAATGCGCCTTTCTATCGTCCCTCCGATGACAGCGCGGAAATCAAGTACATGCAGGAGCGGCGGAAACAACTGGGTGGCTATATGCCGGTGCGGAAAGTGCGCGCCACGCCGCTGAAGCCGGTTTCTGAAGCACTCTTCGAGGAGTTCTACAAGGGCACAGAGGGGCGCGAGGCATCCACCACCATGGTATTCGTGCGCCTGCTTTCGAAGCTGCTGCGCGATCCTGAAGTTGGCCCCTTGATCGTGCCCGTGGTTCCCGATGAAGCGCGCACATTCGGCATGGAGGCGCTCTTCCGTCAGGTCGGTATCTATTCGAGCGTCGGCCAGCTCTATGAGCCGGTTGATATGGCTACGCTCCTTTATTACAAGGAGGCGAAGAACGGGCAGATTCTGGAAGAAGGCATCACTGAGGCGGGATCGATGTGCTCTTTCATCGCGGCCGGCACCGCGTATGCCAATCATGGCATCAACACCATTCCCTTCTTTATTTATTACTCGATGTTCGGATTCCAACGAATCGGCGACCTGATCTGGGCGGCGGCGGACATGCGCTGCCGTGGTTTCCTGATCGGAGGCACGGCGGGAAGAACGACGCTGGCGGGCGAAGGGCTGCAGCATCAGGATGGACACAGTCACGTGCTGGCGCTCCCGGTACCGAACCTGCTGGCTTATGATCCGGCCTTCGCCTATGAGATCGCCATCATTGTCCAGGATGGCATCAAGCGCATGTACGTCGATGGCGAATCCATCTTTTATTACTTGACGGTCACCAATGAGCCGCTGCCGATGCCTGAGATGCCCGACCAGCCCGGCATTCGCGAGGGCATCCTTAAGGGCTTGTACCGCTACCGGACTTCTGAAAAGAAGGGCGTGAAGCTGCGTGCCCAGTTACTGGGCAGCGGCACCATCATGTTTGAGGTGCTCAAGGCGCAGGCGATTCTGGAAAAGGATTATGGAGTGGCGGTGGACGTATGGAGCGTGACTAGTTACAAGGAGCTCTATCGCGAGGCGAACGACTGCGCGCGCTGGAATATGCTGCACCCTACGCAGAAGCCCAAGGTGCCGTATGTTACGCAGACACTCAACGGGGCGTCCGGGCCCTTCATCGCAGCATCGGATTACATGAAGGTTCTGCCGGAGAGCCTTGCCCAGTGGGTTCCGGGCAAGCTGGTGTCGCTCGGCACTGACGGTTTCGGGCGCAGCGAGAATCGTGCATCCCTGCGAGATTTTTTCGAAGTGGACGCGAAGCACATTGTGCTGGGCACGCTGCATGCGCTGGCTGGGGAGAAGGGCGCCGAGAAGAAGGATGGCGGCGAAGGGGTCAGCGCGAAGCTGCTGGAGAAGGCAATTCGCGATCTTGGCATTGATCCGGAGAAACGTAATCCGGCCATCAGCTAATGGAGCGACGGGCGTCTCGCCCGTCCATAGGGCATTGGATCTCCCGTAGAGACGCGGCTTGCCGCGTCTCCGGCAGCAAATGAGTCGTTGCACGCAAGACGGGGCAAGCCCCGTCTCTACGAGTACGCACGCGAGGGAAAAACGAAAGAATGGCGACGGAATTTAAACTGCCCGAGCTGGGCGAGAATATCGAGAGCGGAGATCTGGTCCGCTTGATGATCAAGCCGGGCGCCAGCATCACCGAAGGCGAGCCGGTGATGGAGCTTGAGACCGACAAAGCTGTTGTGGAGGTGCCTTCGTCGGTGACTGGCACCATTGGGGAAGTCCGCGTCAAAGAAGGCGACAAGCTGCGGGTTGGGCAGGTCATTTTCACCGTGGAAAACGGAAGCGGAGCTGGAACAACTTCCGCTTCGAAAGCGGAAAAGACTGCCGCCCAGCCCAAGCCAGCTCCCGTGGTCTCGGCTCCCGCAATACGAACTCCCGCAGTACAGGCTCCTGCAAACCCAGCTCCCGCGGCGTCAGCTCCTACAATCCCGGTTTCCGAAACCCCAGCGAAGCCAGCGCCGGCGGCCGCACCTCAACGGGAGCGGAGAGCGACGGCTACAGCTTCGGTCGCCACGGCCAGCGAATTCAGGCTGCCGGAGCTTGGAGAGAACATCGACTCCGGCGATTTGGTGCGGTTGATGATCTCGCCCGGGGCGAACGTTGCTGAAGGCCAGCCGGTGATGGAACTCGAAACCGACAAAGCGGTTGTCGAAGTTCCTTCGACGGTCAGCGGCGTCGTGCGCGAAGTGAAGGTCAAAGAGGGGCAGAAGGTCAAGGTTGGCGAGGTCATCTTCACTTTGGAGGGCGGCGCGGTCGCGCCGGTGGAACCTGCTCGCAAGCACGAACCGGTGGAACACGTTTCCGGACAGCAAGCGGCACGGCTTGCGTTCCAGCTCGCAATGCGCGCCGAGGGCAAAACGGAAGAAGAGGCGCTGCCGCCGGATCAACCGCAAGCCGCGACGCCAGACTTCACCATGCCTGTGCAACTGGCGAAAGTTGCAGGCACGGAGCACCGCGATCCAGCGCCGGCGGCTCCGCATGTGCGTCGCCTGGCGCGCGAAATTGGCGTGGATATTCATAGCGTGCCGGGCAGCGGTCCGGGGGGGCGCATCAGTGAAGACGACGTGAAACTGTGCGCCAAGAATGCTCTGGCGGCGGCAGCCGCTGCGGCACAGGCTCCTACTGGGGGCTTTGCCGAACCCGAACTTCCGGACTTTGCGAAGTGGGGCAAGACGGAACGGGTTTCGATGCGCGGGGTGCGGCGCAAAACCGCTCAGCACCTTCGTCAGGCATGGAACACGATTCCGCATGTCACCCAGCAGGATCGCGCCGACATCACCGAACTCGAACAGTTGCGCGCTAAGTTCGCGCCTCGAGCGGAAGAAGCTGGCGGCAAGATGACTGTCACCGCGATTGCGCTGAAAGTCTGTGCGTCGGCGCTAAAAGTCTTTCCCCAGTTCAATGCATCTATTGATATGGCGAAGGAAGAAATCATTTATAAGCAGTACATCAGCATCGGGGTTGCGGTGGACACCGATCGCGGGCTGCTGGTGCCGGTGATTCGCGAC
>Ga0210406_10005119_pt1 | contig 13834 bp, 13 predicted proteins | sample IncBWC30MmetaG_FD_155454 | JGI IMG/M metagenome (GOLD analysis project Ga0210406, IMG submission 155454) | Forest soil microbial communities from Barre Woods Harvard Forest LTER site, Petersham, Massachusetts, United States - Inc-BW-C-30-M | ecosystem: Environmental > Terrestrial > Soil >... | reverse complement strand
AGGTTTTCAATTTCGGCACTGTTGCTCGAATTCTGAGCCATCGCCGATAGGCAAGCGACTGAAAAACTCCAAAAAACAGCGACAACAGGAACAATAAGCTCTATAAGAAGACGTATCCTCTGACTTTTCATTACTCCCCTCCATGGCACCCGCGCTGGCGCCTTTGCCAGCATCGCCCGCTATGGCGCCAATGGCGGCGCCTTTAACGCGCCCCCCACTCGGTGTATCCGCGTCTTTCGCGGCGGCTTTTTGCTCAGCGGCTTTTTGGTCGGCAGTTTTGCCGGCCGCAGCGGGGGCCTTCGGATCGACTCCAGATTGTTGTCTGGCGGCTCCGTAGCAATCGGACTCGCCCTTTAATTGCTGATCCGCAGTCTGGCTGTTTCTTCCAAAGACAAACACGCCAATGTCGTTAGAGGGCGACCATGCAGAGGCCGAAGGCGCCTGCCCGAAGGTAGCCGCCGCCTCAAACACACACACCAACAAAAGATAGAGGATCATCCTTCTCATTGTTTTCATCCCCCCAAAGTGACCTAAAGCCTTCTGCCTATCCGGCCAGTTCGCGCGTACAGAGCCCCCGCTCGTGGTTCACTCTAAAGGGGTCCGGGCGTGCTCCGCCAGATCCAAACCGCGAATTTCGAGGACGTTGAAAAACTCCACGACAGGCGGAGTTGCACTTAACTCTATCAGCAGCAAGAGTCGTTTGTAGTCTTGCGATCGCAGATAGTGCACCAAGTATTCCTGACTTTCCCACCTCACTTCGAAATAGAGTCCATTCTGCCGGGGCCAGGCTTGAAAGAGGCGGCAACCTAAGCATCCCGGTTGTCCCTGTATTGGACTGACGAGAGACTCCAGTGCTTTTGTGAACTCCTGCTTTTTTGTCCGCGGAACAGAAACGCGCACGAACTCAATGATCATCTCTTCCCCCCGCCGAAAGGGAGGGGCCCCGAAAACTGGCGGACGACGCACAGCTTCAATGTGCGCCAGCAGTAACAAACGAAACGCCAGAATTAATTGAATGAATGCAATATGAAGACCGAAGGGCTCATACGCGCCTCATACGCGCGCGGTGAGCTAACTAATTCAGATGAAGGTATTTCCACTCCGAAGGGCAATCGAAGGGAGAAATGGATAACTCCTTTAAGCGTCAGGCTTTGGAGTTCCTCCAAATGTTTGGAGGTACTCTTCACGCCGGCGAATGCCCAGCTTCTTCATTCTCGCTTCCAACGTCGTTGGTTTGAGCCCGAGCACTTCCGCTGAACCGCCTCGTCCCCTCACCCTCCAGTGGGTCGACTCCAATACCTTGCGAAGGTACTCTGTGTCGACTTCATCGAGCCGTCGAAGATCTGTCCTCTTATCTTGTGGAGCGTTCGGGAGTTCGGCACGAAAGATAGGGCCGCTATGCAGGATCAGGTTGCGTTCGATTACGTTCCGAAGCTCTCGAACATTACCAGGCCAGGAATACTTCTGAAACTCCCGCATCGTCGAGGCTTGTATGCCTTCGATGTTATAACCCATGCGTCTTGTGAGATCGTCCAGGATGTGACTCGTAATAGCCGGAATATCCTCAGGGCGCTCGCGCAAGGGAGGAACAATGATTGGAAAGACATTCAGACGATAGAGGAGATCTTCGCGGAATTTGCCTTCTTTCACCAACGCTTCCAAGTTTCTGTTGGTGGCTGCAATAACCCGCACATCGACGCGCATTGTTTTAGGGCTACCTAGTCGTTCGAACTCCCCCTCCTGAAGGACACGTAGGAATTTCGGTTGCAATTCTATGGGAAGCTCGGCAATTTCGTCGAGGAAAATGGTGGATTTATGCGCAAGCTCGAACCGGCCAATCTCGCGAGCAAGCGCGCCAGTGAAGGCGCCTTTTTCGCGTCCGAATAGTTCGCTTTCGATGAGCGTGGCGGGCAGCGCGGCGCAATTAATCTTGACCATGGAATTCTGTTTCCGCCGGCTCATTTCGTGAATAGTTCGAGCGACCAGCTCCTTTCCGGTGCCCGTTTCGCCGAGAATCAGAACAGCGGAATCAGTCTTGGCAACCTGTTCCGCTTTTCTCAAAACACTGCGTATTACATCACTATTGCCAACAATTGCTGCGCGGGGATACTGGAGCTTAATCTCTTCTCGTAGATACACGTTTTCTCGTTCTAGCTTATCTTTCAATGCCCGAATCTCGGCCGCGGCCTTCAGGAGTTCTTGATTCGCCCGTTGTCGGGCCATTACGTTTGCAAAGATGTCGACGATGTCTTTGACTCGGCATATCCGCCAATCGTCCCACCGTTGATACTCTCGGAAGCTGCCGATCGCCAAGGCTCCCATTAAAGTACCTGCCACACGGAAAGGCACAACCAAAGACGACTTTTGTCCGATCGATTCCATGTAGGCACGTTCCCGGCTCGCTTCAGGTGGCAAGTCCGAGGGCTTTTCGGAGACCGATATCTCGCCGCTCCTGATGCGCGCCTCAAGCCAAGGGAGGCTACCCTTTAAAATCCTTTTCGCGAACGGGGAAATACCAGGCCGGCACCACGCATGTGTAATCACAATGTCGTCGGTGGCAGGATCTATTTGGCCCAGGTGTGAGCGGTCGTGATCCAGACACTCGACCAATATCTGCAGCCCGGACGTGATTTCTTGGTCCAAGCTATCGGCCGGGAGATTGATGAATTTGGCAGAAAGTCCACTTAAGGCTTCCTCAAGTTTGAGATGCCGCTCAAGTTCCTCCAGCGCCGCCTCGCGCTTGCTGGTATCCCGAATAACGCAGTAGAACAGCATGCCACTTTCCGAGACCACCTGATTTAGGCTGATTTCCACCGGAAATTCGCGACCGTCCTTATGCAGGCCGAATAGCTTATAGCCACGGTCCATGGGACGGTAATCCGGGGCTTGCTGGTAGGCTTCCCGATGGATCCGATGAACCTCGTGGAGGCGTACCGGAATCAGTTTTTCTACTGGTTCGCCGATCAGTTCCTGGCGGTTGTAACCGAACCTCTTTTCGGTTTCATCATTCACCTCCAGAATGCGACCCCCTTGATCAGTGGCAAGCATGGCGTCCGGCGCGGACTCAAAGAAAACGTCGTAGAATCCCTGCGACCTCTTGAGTCCGGGTAACTGATCTACGGGGCAGCGACTGTCCTTGTTGGCGATTTCGGCACGAACGCTCGAACCGGTGAACCTGCGGGGTGGGCCAGAAGGGAAGGCCATGGCACAAACCTCAAAACTGCGACTCGGTCGCTTTATATCCGGAGTGAAAGCCCTCGGGCGGTGGACTTGTTGAGATTCTAGTTACGTGCAGGCAGTCGGTCAATGGGCAATTCTGGGGCCGAGACTCCAATAATTTGGGATTACTACGAAATGTTAGGCTTCCTTCAAGAACTTCGTGCGCTGCACTTCCGTCTCTTTGACCGGGGGATCCGGCTGGCAGCGAATTAATTACCAGGAGGGAGTACTGACGGCACGACCGTAACAAGTCACCTCCGGGTTGGTCGCCACGCAGATGAACCGCTACTATTTCGATAGAACCAATCTCAGCGTTAACGCTGCTTTTGCCCGCTCTCTCGGATCCGGGCCGCGTCCACTTCAACCTCAACAGCCCTTATTACGTTAGGCTTTGGAGGAAGTTCACCTGGAACGTCACCTTCTACGGCAATTGGGATAATCATGCGCCGCCGGGTTTTTTCCGGTTCTGATTACGGCTCTGGCACCGGTGTGAGTTGGAAATTTAGCAATCGGTAGATCCCGAGATTCGGAATGGCGGGGAAGAACTACGGACGGATGGCGCTGATGGACGCTGGTTGGCACTTACAATAAGGAGGTGAACGAATGCCACGCAACCGGCCGTTTTCATCGTTGTAGAGTACCTTTCTTTCGCACACGCCGGGTGCATTGAGACCCTGGCTAGCCGGTAACGGGCAGCGAAACTGGTTGCTGAAGGCGGAATTCGAGCAAAGTTTCGCTGGGAATTTGCAGTTGCTCCCCCTTCTTAGAGGCGGCTACTGCGGTACCAGCTCCAGCACCGGCGAGTGCCCCGATCCCTGCTCCTTTTCCACCCCCGGCTAGCCCGCCGATCAGCGCGCCCAACCCTGCGCCGCCGACGACTTTCTTCGCCGTATTCCCGCCTTCTCCCTTGCCCTTCACCTCATACGTGCTGGTCAGCAGCGGATACGAGTTGCCGTTGATGACGATATCGGTCAGCTCCAAAGCCAATTCAGAGCTTCCGGACATCTTCCCGGCAGAGGATGCTTGCGCGAGACGCCCGTATAAAGTCGAACCGCGTGGTGCCACAACGCTGTCCTCGGCTTGCAGGTTCGTTTCCAGGGTAGCGGTGAAGCGATACCCTGTTTTCTGCTTGGTCGAGTCGATCGAATCGACCATCCGAATCAGGATTCGCGTTCCCGCGGGAACTGTAATTCTTTTCTTATTTTGCGCGGACGGACTAGCTGTGGGCTGTTTCCTAGCAAGCTCCCGCGACCTTGCGCCCTCTCCGGGAATCGACAAGAAAATTGCTATTCCAAAAAGTAGAGTCAGTGCCCAAATGAATGCCTTCCGCATTGGGGTATCCTCCTTTTTCCTCAGATAAATCTATGAACCTTCCCCGACAAGAGGCAGGGACGAGGCAATTTGTAGGTCGATGAGCAAAAGTATTTGATGTTCTACCTGGGCGAAACGTGCGGCAGTAGTTGCTCCCAAGGCTTGCTTGACCTTGTCATAAGTTTGCGCAAGCAGTTCGGCGCGTTGCTTTTGGTACGCAAGCGATTTCTGAATTAACTCGTCCGCTTTTTCGTCCGTCATCTGGTCGTATTCGTGGGCATATTCTTTTATGTTCTCGACTCGCTGATTGTTCAGTTTTGTGAGTTGTGCGTCGTACTCACTGTAGATCGGCCAGAATTTTGTCGCATCTTGCACACTTAGCAGCATAACAGCTCCCATAATCTCGGCCTTCTCTTGCCGTACATCCCTGCGTAGCAGGTCAATGTAAGCTTGCATATTCTTCTGCGCATCGCTCTCGGGAGATGCCGGAGTTTTGCCTTCAGCCGTTTGGGGTTTCGATTGGGCACGGACAGGCGGGGATGCAATCAGCGCCAAAATGAAGAACGTTGCAAGGAATATCTGATTCAGAAATTTCATGTCGTCTTATCCTTTCAAAGCTGCTCATCGACAATTGAAGTAATTTGAATAGAGCCCTACCAATAAATTACTTGGCCGTCGGCACCCAAACATTGTCCGGGGCTGCGATCTCGGAGTTGGAAACCTCCGTCAAAATATTGAAGCGTTGCAGGCCAGCGCTTTTCTTCGGAATGGCCCGAAAGACCAGGTAGTATTGGTTGTCAAGAGCCCTTTGAAACTGTTCCAGATAGGGTTTAAAGCTGACTACATTAGCCGTGCCGAGAGAATAGCATTCTCCTCCCGTTTCGTCGGCGATCTTGGAAAGTCCTGATAGTCCTAATTGCAGGTCCCAGGAACTCCGGCCGGCCCGACCGACACCGGTCGCATACAAGGAGTAAACAATGACGTTGTAACGCTGGCTGATTTCGCTCGCCGAAGTGGCATCCGTGCTCATGGTCGGCATGCTGTGATAGACCGATCCTAAGTTAGGTCCGAGGCGAGAAGCCGTGGGCGTTTCGCCACGCAGCCGGTCAATCCCGTCGCTGAGCATCAACACCTCGCGCCGCACCTTTTGCTGCGGCCAGCCCTTTACCAAACTGATGAGCGACAGGTATGGGCTGTCCATCGTCGAAAAGGCACCTCGCGGCAAGCGCACCGCCTTGACAGCAAGCTCATGATCCGCAGTGAAATTCTGGACGAGATTGACACCCGCGTTCGACATGTAACCAATGCCGATCACTGTCGACGACGGTTGAGCATTGATGAATTCCTTAAGGTCATTAAGATTGCCGCCGACGACCGGATTGAGTGTGTCGTCGATTAAAATCATCAACTGTAGTGCCGTGTTGTCTCCCTGTGCGGGAATTAACTGCGTAACTTGGAGAAACGTCTTGCCTTGCTTTACCTTTACCTCGTCCTGCCGCAAACGCGGGAGTTCGCTGTCGCTTCGAACGGCCATGTCCGTGATCACAACGTGAACTTCAGTGCTAGAGGCTGTTTTTTCCTGCGCGCTTGCAATCTGTTCACTTAACGCAAGGATGCATATTGTGCCGAGCAGACCTCGTACCACTTTGCGGCTTTCCATGTTCTTTTCCTCCCTGAAGAGCAGAGATTACCGACCTTGATCGGCGATCTGGACTTGTTCTGCAGTCACCAGCGTTGGTTCATTTCGCCAGGGCGTCAACGCTGCGCCCTCTTGAGAACTGTGTTCAACGTCGTGCGGCTAAAGCCAGCCATCCCAGGACTCCCAGTCTTCACACGAGACCGCAATCTGCTTATGGACACGCTCGGAGGAGTCAGAATTACGCGGATTCCTCCTGATATGTACAGCAGGAACCACGTAAGTTACGCTCGCCGGACCAGCTTAAGTCCAAGCGAAGCAGAGAGACATGCAAGCCCGAGGAGGCCAATCAGAGGCAGTTCGCTCCCTGTCTTTGGCAACTCTGCAGGGGCGGCGGAAGCAGGCGTTTCCGCAGCTGGTGCAGGAGCAGGCATTGCCACAACAATCAGGACGGGAACATCGGCTGGCGGGGCTGGCGGAGGTGGTGGCATCTTTCCCGTCACTTGCCGCTGGTGCTCAACCACCGTCATGGGCTCTTCGACGATCTTTGTGGCCGAGACTTTCATGCCCTTCTTCAGGCCAAAAGCATCCGTTTCATTCCCGTTGATAGTGAATTTCTGGCCTTTGGGAATCTTGAAGGACTGATTCGTTCCGTCGTCGAGGGTGAGGATGACGGAGTTTGGCGCGCTTACGTGAAAGACCTTGCCGGTGACCGATTGCACGGTGGTAACGGTCTTGGGAGTGGTAGTGATGGTGATGGTGCGCTGGAGCTTCATGCCCGGCTTCAACTCATGAATGCCAACAGATTTGCCGTCGACGGTAATCTGGTCGCTCTCGGGGATATTGGGGAAATGCCTGATGCTACCGTCTTCCGTCTTAACGAACAGGTCGTTACCTTCCACGAGTAATACCTCACCGTGTTCGACCTTTACCTCCTTGGTCGCCTGGCCGTGAGTGGTGGTGGTCGTCGTTTGTACTTGCGCAGCGGCCCTCACCGCAAAAGTGAGACAAATTGTCCCTGCGGCTAGCACAAGGCCGATTCTGGTCCAACTGCTTGCTGACTTCATTTCTCATCCTCCTTGTTTCAACTCAGAGTCTCTTCGCGTCGCTGATTAGCCTTAATATCCCGGAACGAATTCAATGTTGCTCTTGACCTCCTCCCCTGACCGCCGAAGAAGACTGTTGCCGGGCTCTTGCGCGGTCGACGGGATTTGCGATTGACGCGTGAATTATGTAGCGCTGCGGTGCGCTACCGACGTAGTAAAAGGGGTAGCAGGTGACTAGCGTCAGCGAAGTTTTGGAGCGCGGACGAAGGACAGAGACATCCTCGGGAGAAACAATGAGGATTTCATCCACAACATAACGGGCGCTTCCCTTCTGCGTAATCAGCTCAATCGAATCACCCTGCTGGAGGTCCTTAAGCCCGCGAAAAAATCCATCTCGATGTCCAGCAATTCCGACATTGCCATTCTGTCCGGGCTCGGGCGTTGCTTCGACGTGACCGACGGCACGGTTCAGTGTAAATTCGTCCGTTCCCTCCAACACCGGGACGTTAAGATTGATGGCGGGAATGCTGAGCACTGCAAGAGCGAGAGGGGCCGCACTACTGAGACTCTGCTTGTAAGCGGCGATGCGTTTTGCCGACCACAAGCGGAAATCTGGGTTCGCCCCGTCCTGCAGCGAAGCACTGGCAGTTTCAGCTCTGGAAGCGGTTTCTTGAGCTTGCCTAAATCGGCTCAATTCCGCGCGAGAGGAGGCGACGCTATAAATGCGTGCAGCCAAATAAAACGACAGGAGCAAGAGACCCAGGATCAATAGAAGCCTCTCCAAACCGCTCCTGAAAACTTTCATGTTGCTAACCTGCTCCATCTCCCTGTCTTTCCTGAAAGACCAGCACAGCTCCATCGCTTCGGTGGAGCGCAGTCTGCGTTTCGTTTCGAGCCGCTAAAACCCCTAACCGGCGAAGTCCACCACCCCTGTGGCGAGATCGTACATTGCGCCGGTGATCTGGATCGATCCTTTCTTTTCCAGATCCGCCAATACCGGGCTTCGCCGCCGAATGTTTTCGAGTGCTAATGTGACATTGGTTCGGGCAACAGCGTCGACGTAAGCCGCATTCTTGCTGGACTTTTGTCCTTCAAACTTGGTTTGCGGAATGGCTGGTTTGATCCTCGCCAACAATCCGGTCAAATTGCCCAATACCACGTCATCGATTGCGCCCTTTATCGCGCCGCAAGCCGTGTGTCCTAGGACTAAAACCAGTTTTGCTCCAGAAACAGCACACGCGAACTCCATGCTTCCGAGCAAGTCATCGTTGACCACATTCCCCGCTACGCGCCCGTTAAACGTGTCACCGATCCCCGCGTCGAAAACGATTTCAGCAGGCACTCGTGAATCAACGCATCCAAGGATTACCGCCGCCGGATATTGACCCGCAGCACTTGAGCGTTTCTCTGCTACGTAATCCCGAGGAGACATTTTTCCCGCTCGAAACCGCTCATTTCCCTTTTTCAATTCCTCGATGACTTCTGCTGGACTCATGCGATCGCGTTGATCTTTCGTCAGAGAACCGCTCCCAGATGTTGCGAGTTGCGAGGGCAATCGGACGATGGGAGTCAACGCACAGGCGCCGATGAAGGTTCCGAGAAAGTTACGGCGGGCGATAGTGCGGACCGCTTGAGAGCAGTTAGCCGTTGGCCATTTCACGGTTTCTTCTCCTGTAGTTGATCCATACGCCTCCGTTCGATATTGGGGTGAATACGTACCTTTCCAGGACTCTTTCACACCCTTCCACCCAAAGAATGCGCTCGACAAGGATCAATCGCTCAAAATCATCGCAAGCCGGCTTCCAAACTGGGACATGGTCCGGCGAACGCGAAGTGTCTCTACCTAAAGAACATGCTAGGAGCGGGCATCGTAGAGAGAATCACCTGAGCAGCACGCGTTTGGAGTAACTCCAACTTATTGGAGACTTATCAGGACTCTTAATGACGCCGCCGCACGCAGCGAACCATATGGAGTGATATGACTTATTCTTCTCGACGATTTATTTAATACCGCTACTTCGAGAGGTGTTTGGACTTCTCCTTGCACGGAATTTGCGTTCGCGAATGAATATGGACAAAGCTAATGAACGATTCAGAGTCTGCAAAATAGATGCAGTGAGTTTTACTTACCTCTTGCGTCGAGGGGTTCTTGCGGTAGGGCTCGCTTTGTGGATCGTGCTGGGCGTGCCAGCTGGATCTGCACAGAACATCCCTGACGCACCCCGAACCAAAAGATAATCAGATCAGCGTGAATTGGCTCTATGGCTTCTACCTTCCGAAGGAAGTGCCCCTGGAGTATTTGAGCTCAGACCGCCGGTTCAAACTATACCTAGAGGCTGCAGCGCGTGCTCGGGAGTTTTCCAACCCATAATCCAACCCACAGCACGCCGTGTCTTGCGCGATTTTCAACGCCTTACGCGGCCCTTGACAGCCCCCGCAGTTTTGTAAGTTGTTGTAAAACCTATCACCGGGCCGCTGTCACGGCAGAGATCGCGAGTTCGAGTCTCGTCGTCCCCGCCATTTCCTCAGCGAACACGCTTGGCCTTCCCAATGCAGGAGCGCGGCGTTCAGCCCGCGTATCATCAGTTTAGTTCAGCTAGACCAAGGGTTGACTACCGGAACCGAAAGATCCTCAAAATGCGATGTGTTTCGTGTGGCGAGCTTCGCGTGGGAAGCAAGCACGATGCCGGCAATTATCGTGCCGCGCAATTCGTCTGGACGTCCCTCCTTATGACGCACAGCCATCAAATCCCCAGCCTGTTGCGCGGCGGCCGTATCAAAAGGAGCGACTCGATTCTCGATCTTCTCAACAAGGACTCTCTCGAATGCCTGAAGTAGGGCCGAGCGTCGCTTCCCAATCGGCAGAATATGCAATCCGTAATGAATTTCAACGATCGTGGTGGAAGTTGTCCAAATGGATGTGCGAGGTTGCTTGTCGAGCCATTCGACAACACCACTGTCAGGCGGGTGTATCGTCCTTTGTCGGGACTGAACAGCATTCTGAATCGGCTGCAAGCCAATGACCCGAACTCGCCTGGTTTCGTCACTTGCAAACGATCTGCCTTTGCGTTATCCCCCCTGATTGCTTTCGCGGGGAGGCCGAGTTGGTAGCGTTCGTAGGCCTCCGAACGGAAGACATCAGCGCGGTGATCGATTACGCAAGCTGACGCTCACGGTTGGACGTTGGTGACTCCATCTGCCCCGGGTTTCGGGAAATGCTTTTCATACCAGGCGATCGAACGGTCGGTCCAATCGATCTGGTGCTTGACCTCTTGCAGTCCGTGGCCTTCGCGAGGGTAGCGGACGAATACAGCCTCCGTGCCGACGTCTTTCAATCCGATGAAGAATTGCTCGGCCTCGGCGATCGGCACGTCGTTATCGTTTTCGCCGTGAACGATAAGCGTAGGCGTATGGGCTGCAGACACATATTTGAGGGCCGAGCGCCTCCAGGCTTCATCCATCAGCGTGCCCTGATGCAGGAATTGGCCGAATTCCATTTCTTCATATTGGTTGTAATAGGTCATGTAGTTGTAGCTGACCAGATTCGCGATGCCGGCCGTGGGAATCGCTGCCTTGAACTCATTCGTCTGGGTGATAAGCCATTCCGTGAGTTGGCCGCCGTAGCTGACGCCTTCAATACCCATGCGCTCGCGGTCGATCCAGAGATTTCGCCGCGCTGCTGCGCTTACACCGTACAAGACGTCCTGGGCTTCGTTTCCGTTCTGGTCGCCGAAGACCGCATCGGCGAATTTCTGTCCATATCCAGTCGAACCTCGGAAGTTCACATTCAGCACCGCGTAGCCATGCGCCGCAAACACCTGGTTCCGGAAGTTAAAGCTTGGACCATTTTGACCATGAGGGCCGCCGTGAATATTCACGATGAGCGGATGCTTTGAACTGGCAGTCATGCCAATGGGCCTGGTCAGAAAGGCTTCGACTTCGAACTTGTTGTCGTTACTGATAAAGGTAAGTGATTCGACTTCGCCCAACTGCTTTCCCGCCAACACCTCCGCGTTCAGGTCGGTTAGCTTTTTTGGCGCGCCGCTTCCGATCTTCTGATAAAGCTGTGGCAAATCGCTTGGCGAACTGTAGGTGTAGTAGAGTCCGCCATCCTTGCTCAGCGAAAAGGAAAACACGCCGCCTCGTTCATTCACGACATATTGCGCTGTAGCGCCGCTTGCTGGCAGACGCATCAGCACATTGTTCCCGCGCTCCTGCACTGTGAAATACAATGCGCTGCTATCCGCTGACCAGCGCGGCGCGCCTTGCCGGTTGTCGATCGCCGCTCCGATTTCCCGCCGGTTGCCTCCGTCGGCGTTCATCACCCAGACGTGGGTATCCTCCATTGTGGTCTCGCGGTCGGTAATTCCGCGCCGGGTTCCGCGATAAGCAATCAGTTTTCCGTCCGGAGACCAGATGGCGTCGTACTCGTTGTACTCCGTGGCGGTAAGGCGCTGAATGCTTCCGTCCGCCACATTCAGCGTGAACAGATCGTAGTTGAAAAATTCATCCTGATTCGGTTCGCGATTCGAGCCGAACAAAATCTTTTTGCCATCCGGCGACCAGTCAACGGAATGCTCGTCGAATTCGCCCTGCGTCAGTTGCTTCACCTGTTTTGTCGCTGCGTCGACGACAAAAATATGGAGCCGCTGATTGTCGTTGAAGCGGGTCATGCCTTCGCCGGCGTCGGGCTTGTAGAGATAGCGAGTAATCACCATCGGATCGCCGCTTGCCTCGGCCGCTCGCGGATCTGGCGTCGAGGAAACAAATGCGATCTTCTTGCTGTCTGGGGACCAGGAAATCTCGTTGCCTGTGCCCGGAAGGGGACTATTTGTTCCATGCACCTCGGTCAGAAACATCACCTCCGATCCGTCCGGCCGCACGACGAACAATCCACTCTTGTCTCCCTGATGTCCCGAAAAGGCGAGCCACTTGCCGTCCGGCGACCAGACTCCCCCTCCGCCGCCGTCCTTGTCTCCTCCAATACGCACGGATTTCTGGTTGGACAAATCCAGGATCCACAGTTGACCGTAAGGACGCCCGGGCCGGTCCCGCCTGACGACGGTGTAGGCGACGCGTTTTCCATCGGGCGATGTAGTCACTCCGCCGACCGACCTTAACCGCGACAGGTCACTGCTCACGAGTCCTTGGGGATTTGCCGCTGCCGCTAGACCGAGCGAACTAATCGCCACCGCCACGGTTAGAGCTCTTGTGCCCCAGTTCAAGCACCTGGATACTCGCATTCGTCACGCCTCCTGAGCGCATCGCAAACTTATTTCGCCCGGCCATCCTAGGCACCTGCTGCGGGTTCGTCAATGAGCCGGAGCAATGGCAGCAATGGCGCGGAGACGAATTCGAGGGCAAAGCCATCTCGGCGCCTTCCGCACCCAAGGCATTTCCCCGCCCGAGCGGATTTGGGCTTTAACGGATTGCTGCATATCGAGAACCTACGAGGGAACCGCGAGCGAACTGGTTTCAACCACATCGCCAGGGCGGGAAGTCCTCTTCTCTTTACGAAGCTTTTGTCCCGGCCGCGCTCTGCGATACGATCGTGAACGTTGCGGCTTACTGACCGGGCCCGTTATCACTCCGGGACGCCCTTCTGGGATTAGAGCTTACATGCAGGCCGGCTTTTGCGGGCCTTGGCTTTTGCTTGCGATGTGGTCGTCAGTAATAGCGGATTCCGTTTTTTGTTCAGCCTTTCACCGATGAGGACAACCTGGCCAGCAACAAGGCCGACGCATTCCTTCCTTAAGCTCCGTGCGTACCCGCTCAATGTGCTGCCTCCTGGTTTCCGGTTTCTTTACGGAGGTTACCCAGCAGATCCATTCATTGCGTGCGAGTGGCGTAATATCCTCCCATTTTGCACGCGCAGCCGAGTCAGAAATGAGGACCTTCCGTAAATCGGCTGGAACACGGTGTACCGCACCAGGGGAGATTCCTTTTGTGGCCATGGATTTCATTCTACATCGCCTGTTCCGCAACTCTTCCTTTCTCTCCTCTGTTGCCGATCACCCTCTTTCGGTAGCTTCGTTCCCCATGAACGCATCTTTCGGTCCAGCGAAAAAGCCAAATATCTGGACCTTGCTTGCGATTGCTTCTCGTGATGCATCCTCGCTGCATATTGTTCTCCTTAGTCGCAGTTGCGGCGCAGGAGAGTTTCTGATATGGCCAGCAGGAATCGGGATCTGGGACCTAATCAAGCTGACTCAGGATGAGTGACTTGCTTTGCGGCGGCAGCATTCTCGAGTCGTAAACAACGAAAGTGAGGAGCTCCCAACCCAAAGTCCGCACTTCCCTTCTCTCAAGGATTTCCTAATTCTCTGGAAGGCGTATTCTTCACCCAAGCGGATTACTTCCGGGTCGCCCGTGATACGGACAGAGCTGCTTAATACTCCCTAGCGATCGTCGGTGACTTATTTCGAAGGGATTCATTTGGCCTTGAAAGCCGGAAAGCATCGTGGTATTTACGGAGGTGCGCTCCAGGCGCCAGCAGGTTCGCGCGAAGGGCTAAGCCCACTGTCAATCCGAAGGTTGAACGCACGTCTAGATCCCGTGCTGCCTGATTGCGAACCCAGGCTAAAGCATGGAGGTCACTATGACGTTGCAGCAGTTACCCGAG
>Ga0210406_10005118_pt1 | contig 13834 bp, 8 predicted proteins | sample IncBWC30MmetaG_FD_155454 | JGI IMG/M metagenome (GOLD analysis project Ga0210406, IMG submission 155454) | Forest soil microbial communities from Barre Woods Harvard Forest LTER site, Petersham, Massachusetts, United States - Inc-BW-C-30-M | ecosystem: Environmental > Terrestrial > Soil >... | reverse complement strand
TATGAGAAAGATGAGTTCGGACAGATTCGGGTAAGTGTACTAGAGAAGGCGAGGTGGGAGGAAATCAAAATGGGGGGGTGGGGTTGGGGGGAGGAGAGATTCCTCACTCCGCAGACTCCGTTCGGAATGACACGGTTAGGGCACCGCCGCAGAAACGGTCAGAGGTATTTGATGAGGACGACTTCGTTGCGAGATTCGTTGTAGACGAGTTCGTCGACCATTTGCTGTGTGAGAAGCAAACCCAGACCACCGGGACGGAGGCCCTTTTCTTCGCGGGCTTTCATGTGGGCCATGGGATCCTCTTCCGGGTTGTTCAACGCCGCGTGCTTCAGATTGTTCAGATCGAAACCTGGGCCGGGATCGTCGAGGCGGTACATCAAGCATTTTTTGGTGCGGATGTAGGAGATGCGGACCTTGAGATTGGGATCGAGACGCCCCCCCCATTCGATGGCGTTGTTGAGCAGTTCACGGAAGGCATAGCCGACCTTCTCAACGACGTCAGGAGGCAAGCCGGACTCCAGATGGGAAAGAAAACTTTGCACGCGGTAGACGACAGACTGCTCGCAGGGGACAAGAAGCTCAACCCAGTGGGGCTGCGCGGAAAGGACTTCGATCGGGAGACCAGCTGGGTCTGAGGAGAGGGCATTCTGTACGGTAATGCGAAGCAGATCTGCGTCGAGAGGCTTCTTCAAGAACTGATAGACGTGGCCGCGCATCGCTGCCAGCAAAGTGTCGGAAGTCTGGTCAGAAGTCATAACGATGATTTTGGGAATGTGTTTTTCCTCGTGGAGACGGCTGAGGAGGCCGAGACCCGTCATTTTGGGCATCCAGATGTCCAGGAGCACGAGATCGAACTTTTTTTCCTGCATGGCACGAAGCGCCGAGACGCCGTCGGACGCAGTGGTAACAGTGTAGCCATGTTTTTTGAGGACACCGCGGATCATCTGTCGAGTGGTAGCGTCGTCGTCGGTAACGAGAATGTGGGGCATCAATAGGCTCCGAGGCGCTGGTATGAGGGCCGGCCAAGCCGTTTTTGGCTACGTTTTACGTCGCGCGCTGGATTTAGGACCCTTGCGATCCGGCGAGCGACGCGGCTTGCCTGCCGCAACGGGTTTCGATTTGGCCCGGGCACCAGCCGAAAGTGGCTTGCCCGCGATCTGCTTCGCGTATCCTCTCAATTTTTCCAGCAGCTTCGCAATCTCTTCCTGCAGGAGAGGGTAGAGGCGGGTGGCCTGGCGCAAATCCGAGGAGCGACCGAGATTTTGGAGGGCCTCCGCGTGTCGCTGGGCGGGAGATGGTCCGAAGATGCTGACGGAACCCTTGAGGGCGTGAGCGGAAGAAGCGAGGCGGACGCCGTCGTTCTTCTTGAGGGCAGAGTGAATGGCGGCGAGACGTTTGGGCATATCGCGCCGGAAAGTGGCAATCATCTGGCGAAGGAGCTTCTTGTCGCCACCGATGCGCTTCAGGAGATCGTCCAGACTTCCGGGCTGCGGGAGCGGGATTGACGAAGCGTCCGGCGGGATGCGCGAAGGATCACTGAGTAAGGCGGTCAACGTTTCCAGGTGAAAAGGCTTGCCGAGCACGGAATCAAAGCCAGCCGCAAGCAGACGATCACGATCCTGAGGCGAGCTGTTGCCCGTAAGCGCGATGAGGACGAGCCCGCTTGACGGAGAAGCAGAATTTTTGCGAATGGCACCAACAACTTGAACTCCGGTAAGGCCGGGCATTTCCTCATCGAGGAGGATGACGTCGAAAGAGTCGCGCTGGGCCCTGTCTAGAGCATCCTTGCCATTCGAGACGGAAGTGACGAGATGGCCGCTGCGCTCCAACTGGTAGGTGGTCAGCTTTCGAATGTCTTCGTGATCGTCAGCAAGAAGAACGCGCATTGATTTCCTCGGGAGGGTAGCCGGGTTGGTGGAAGACGCTGGAACTTTCCGTTGCCCGGTACGCTTACCGCGTGTGGGGATATCTTGCACAGCAGCCCGGGGAAGGCGGAACCAGAAGCGCGAACCCTTCTCCGGCAAGGAGACACAACCGATGGTACCACCCCAGCGCTCGACGGTAATCCGGCAGAAATACAAGCCCAGACCGGCTTTGCCGGAGCTTTGCTTCCCCTTCGAGAAAAGGCCGAAAATCTGAGCGGGAGTGAGGTCGCGCGGCAGGCCGGGGCCCTGATCATCGACGTACGCTTTGCAAAAACCGTCGTCCATCTCTGCGCCGAGGGTAACGCACGATCCAGCGGGCGAGTAGCGCAATGCGTTTTCAAGAAGATTGGCGAAAACACGTTGCAGGCGCGACTCCTCGCCCATGATGCGGCACTGCTCGGGCGCGGTGGGCAAGGCGAGTTTGATGCGCACGTTCTTAGCGGCGAATGGCGGAGATTGCGACTCTGCGACCTGGCGCGCGACGTGAAAAAGGTCCGGCGAAATATTGGCGGATGTTTCGGTGTCCAGGGTGGCGCGAAGGTCGGCCGAAAATGCCTGCAGTACTTCGCGAATCATGGATTGCTGCTGATCGCCGGCGCGCCTGCCGAGTTCGATAAATTCGGCGGTGCGAGGAGAGAGGGGTTCACCGGAGACGCAGTCGAGAGCAACACTCATCACGCTGAGAGGTTGAGAAAGATCATGAATGATGCAATGGAGAAGGATCTCCTTTTTCTGAATTTCGCGAAGAAGCATCTCGTGTTCGAGGGCGGAGCTGCGGGCGGTCTGCAAAATCTGGACGCGATCCTGATACTGTGATCCAGGGGAGCAGATGGCAAGGATCGGGCGGTTCTCCAAACGCAACGCCGTAGCTTGCAGGGGAATCTCCACACCGGAGGCGGACTTTTCGATCCATGCGCCGGAATCAAGCGAATCGGGTTGTGAGGCGCCCCAGAAGTCCACGGCCTCGGAAAGGAAGCCTTCCAGAAACGACGACGTTTCCCCGACCGACACGGACTGCTGAACGGCGATGTCCGGACACCAGAGTTGCAAAAGCCAAGCAGGGGGATCAACTAAAAGGGCGAGCTGGCCATCGCCGAGATACTCGAAGAGCGCGTAGCCCAGTTGGCGAAGAAATAGCTGGAGAGGGGAGGACATGGTCAGGGAAGCATCTTCCTGGTGAGTTGCGAGAAAGCCTCGGCAACATTTTCGCCGGTTTTTGCACTGGAGCGAAGGATGGTCCAGTTTCGGGCGGTAAGTTGTGATTCCATCGCGGGATCGAGTTCCCAATACTGGACGAGATCGGCTTTATTGATGACAAAAATGAAGGGGATTTCACCGATTTCTCCGCGAATGCGTTGTTCGAGTTGCAAGGCTTTTTCCAGAGTGCTGCGGCGAGTTCCGTCGGCGACGAGAAGATAGCCAGCCGCGCCGCGCAGGTAGGACCAACGCATTTTCTGGAATTCATCTTCACCATAGAGATCCCAAAGAAGCAGGGTGACGTCGGAATCCTTATGGCGAACGACCCTCTTGTCGATTTTGACGCCGACGGTGGTGTGGTAGGCCTCTGAATAAATGCTTTCGACGAAGCGGCGGACGAGACTGGTTTTTCCGACAGCGAAGGAACCGAGCATGCAGATTTTCTTCTGAATCATGGCTCAAGGGAAGGAGGGGAGCTCACAAGAAAGGTAACACTGCGATTGAACTGGCGATTCTCCTCGGTGTCGTCGCTACGCACAGGTTCCGCGGAGGCGACGCCGCGGGGGTGCAAGACGTCATCGGGGATGCCAAGTTGCATAAGTTCCCATGCGACACGGTCGGCGCGGCGCTGGCTGAGAGATTGATTGCTACCTTCGGCGCCGGTGGCGTCGCTGTGGCCAACAACCTCCAGGCGCAGGTTCTGATGAAGCGCTACCGCAGAATTCTGCAGCGATGTTAGTTTGGGAATCAGGTTGCGCAGATTCGAGCGCTCGGCGGCGGAGAGGGCGGCCGTACCCACAGGGAATTTTACAATAACGCCCTGGGCATCGCTTTTCGCTTGGTCGAAAACCATCTGTTCCGGAGTGAATCGACCGAAGTCCACCGAACGAAGTCCGGGAACAAGCAGCGCGCGGGTGCGGAGATCCTTAAGCCAGGAAGCAGAAGGTTGACCGGCAAGGTGCAAAATGCCGTCTTTCACATTTAGGGTGACATCTTGCGGAGGGGCGAGAAGTTGGGTGGCACGCAGCTGGAGGATGGCGTCGTCGAGAGCATAGTAGGCGCCCCAGTGGAATTCGGATTTGGCGGGATCGAGGCCAGCCTGCGTTACGAACTGGCGAGGGTCCGGCGCGAGGGGATCGCGGAGGCCGCGGATCGAAAAGCGTCCGTGTTCGCGAGCGAAGGAAGTGATGACGAGGCCGGGTTGCTCACGGAGGGTGTCGACCAGGTCGTTCCAGCGGTGATATTGCCACCAGCGCCAGCCAAGAAACCCGCCGACAAGGAGAAGCAGCATACCGCCCGCGGCCCAGACGTAGCCGTAGCCCTTGCGGCTCGCGCTCTCTTTGTACTTGTATTCGAGGCAGCGAGAGAGTTCCTTGTTGACCGCAGAGAAGGGAGCGCTGTCTCCAGTGAAGCGATCGAGCTGCGCGGAATACTCGCGATGAATATTTTCGAGGACTTCGGCCATGGTATCGCGAAGTGCGCGCGGCGCAATGCCACGAATCACGCAGGCAAGAATGGCGTAAGGGCCGGCTTCAACCCAGACATCAAGATCGCCAACATTGAGGCGCTCAATGCCCTCACCCGGCCCGGAGTGAAATGAGTCACGCACGAAATCCTGAATGGCGGAGAGCATTCCAGAGACCAGGCTGGGATCTTGCATAGCAACGCTGGGAGCAACGGCGTGGCCGAGGGACAATCCGGTTTTCTTGTGGATCAGGAAAACCTGTTCGACACGAAAAACGAGGCTGTGCAGCAGAACCACTTCGGTGAAGGTACGGCCGGTGCGAACTGCCTCCAGACGCCACGTGAGACCCTGCAGGGAGAGGCTCTGGTCCATGATTTGATTGAAGGAATCGAGGAAAGAACGAAGGGTTTCCAGGATGGAGCGACGGATGGCGGGACCCATCACCGGAAAAAGCGCATCGGCGAGAGTGCTGGGATCCTTGCGAACGGATTCGCGCACCGCGGTTTCGATGGTGGGAGCGAGTGCTTCGCTGAGTGCGTCGCTACCTCCCTGCTCGCGGCGAAGTTGAATGGCTTCGGCGACGACCGAGCTGACATCCTCGGTGCGTGCTCGAGGATTGGCAACACGATGATGCAGGCGCTCCAGGGCTTCCTGTTCGGGAGCGAGGATAAGGTGGCGCAGTTCCTCAAGAGAGCCTGTGCCGTTGGCCGAAGAGTCGCCCGGCTGGTCCTGAGGAACACGTTTTGTGGAAGCGTCAGCCATCGTCATTCGACAAGAACAATTCCGATGGGCCGGGACAAGGCCGCAGGGAAAAGCCTACTTTTCCGGCAACTCCAATTCGTCCTTGAGACGCAGAGCGAGTTCATTGAAGAGATCGGCGAGCATGGCGCGATCGGTCTTGTCGTTGCGGAGTGTTTCGGCTTCACTCTCGAGGGAAGCTTCCAGCTCCTCCTTGGACTTCTGGATTTGATTGCCAAGTGTCTTGGACTGTTCCAGGATGCGAGAGCGCAGGTCGCCCTGAACGCTGGCAACCTGGTCTTCGAGCTGTGAGAGCTTTTTTTCGAGCGCTTTGGAGTTGTCGCGTGACTCGCGAGTAAGTTCCTTCAGGGCTTCGCCGCGCTCGGACTTTTCGGTTTTCAGGCGCTGGCCGAGAGATTCCATCTCTTCGCGAACATAGGACTCGAGAGAATCGAAGCGTTTCTTCAGATCTTCACGGAGCGCGTCGGAGGACTTGGTAAGGCGCTCCTCGAGGCGTGCGAAGCGCTTTTCGTACTCCCGCATATTGGAACCAAAGAGAATATCCCGGATTTTATCGACGTTTGCGCCCTCGCGCAGCTCGCCATTGGCGGCATTCTTTTCCTCAGGATCGGCAGACATGGCTGTACGAACTCCCTTCGTGCGTGCGTTCGGCTTCTTGGCCATGCGGCGACACTACTACGAGTGTAAGGGGTTGAGCAACACGGTCTTTTGCCAGGTGGCAACGGAACGGGGAGGTCCTGTAGGTCTTGACAAAAGATAAGAAAAGAAAGTAAAAGAAAGAAAGCGAAAGCAGGCGAATTGGGTTTTTTTTCAGGCTCGAGCACCTCAAAGGGGGTGTGGGATGAAGTTAGCGAAGCGTTTTGGGGTAACCCTTTTTCTTCTACTTGGAAACCTGATCACGGAAGCGACGGCGGCGGCACAGTCTACCTATACGGCGCAGTTGACCGGTGTGGTGACCGACTCATCGGGCGGCGTGATACCCGCAGCGAAAGTGACGTTGGTCGATGAGGGAACGAATGTTTCGTCAACACATGACACGGACGGACGCGGCACGTACGTGTTCACGGGGATTCGCCCCTCGACGTACACAATTCGCGTTGATGCTCCGAACATGAACACTCAGGAACGCAAAGGAGTGATTCTGGCGGTGAGCCAGCAAGCCACGCTGGATTTCACGCTGTCAGCCAGGGGAGTGGCCGAGACGGTGACGGTGACGGAGCAGGCTCCCCTGCTGGATACGGGAAGCGCGACGCTTGGCACGGATGTGACCAACGAGTATGTGAAGGATATTCCGCTGATCAACCGGAGCATGTTTGGGCTGGTGTTCCTGGCGGGAGGAGTGACGGAGACGAGCGGATCAGGCACGCAGGATTCGTACCCGTCAGGAACGAACTTTGTTTCCAACGGGCAGAGGAACGCAACGGCGGAAGTGCGGCTGGATGGGGCATTGACCAGCGCGCCGGAACAGGGCGAAGGCGGAACCACGAATGTGTACTACCAGCCGTCGGTGGAAATTGTGCAGGAATTCAAGGTGGAGAACAACAGCTTCTCCGCGGAATATGGGAACAATGGCGGCACAGTCGTGAACATGGTGCTGAAATCGGGCACAAACAATTTTCACGGGAGCGGTTGGTGGTATGGGCAAAGGTCAGCGCTGGATGCGAACGATTGGTTCAACAACGCGCAGAATATCCCCAAGCCGGACCACATCCGCGACCAGTATGGCTTCTCGGTGGGCGGCCCAATCAAGAAACAAAAGACGTTTTTCTTTATCGATCTGGAGCTGACGCGGCAACACGACCCGGTGAACATGAATGGCACAGTGCCGACGGACGACGAACGGAATGGCATCTTCACCAATACGATGACGGCGGATCCCGATACCGGCAATCCGGTGCAGCAAACTATTTACAATCCTTTCCAATTGACGTGCGTGCCAAACCCGCCGCCAGCCACAGGATGCACGCCAACGCGGGCGCAGTTCTCCAACAATGTAATCGACCCGTCGCTGATCAATCCGATTGGCCAGGCGCTACTGAAACTCTATCCGGAACCAAATGTGCAGGCCGATCAATTTGGTCTGAACAATTTCCGGACATCGGTGCTGACGAATGCGCCGGGCTACCAGTTTGACGTGAAGATCGATCACAATTTCAGCCAAAACCAGATGCTGGCAGCGCGATATAGCCAGCTGCACGGGGAGTACAATGTTCCGTTTGTGCTGGGGAGCGCGGACTTTAATGATGGGTTCACATCTTCAACCAACGTCAAGAACATCGGTTTGGAATACAACTGGTCGCTGACCCCAACCACGCTGTGGACCAACCGTTTTGCAGTGGATCGCGTGGTGGCGCCGGTGCACACCTCATTCAAGACCGCGGGTGGACAAGACTTGACGCTCGAGAGTGTGGGATTCCCCTCCATCCTGGGTGGCGCAAACGGGCTGGACCGCATGCCAACCATCGCGCTGGATTCGACGAACGGATGGCTCTCGATGTACACGCAGTGCTGCACCGACACGAATTTTGCGCACACGCTGTATAGCTACTCTTCGTCCATTTCGCTGGTCAGGGGCCGGCATACGTTCAAGTTCGGCTTTGAACAAAGACTATTTTTCAACAATTTCTGGCAGCCCAACTACCCGACGGGCTATTTCTCCTTCCCCGAATCGATGACCGCATCGGTAGTGGGCGGCACGAGCCCGACGGAAGGCAATTCGTTCGCAAGCCTGTTGCTGGGATATGGAGCGGCGGGAAGTTCGAGCTACATCAATATTCTGCCGACAGTGGCAGACAAATCGATGGAGACGGCATTTTATGTGCAGGACGACTGGAAGGTCAGCTCGAGACTCACGATCAACCTGGGACTGCGCTACGAGTGGAGTTCGCCGTACACGGAGCGCTTCAATCACCAACAGTTCAGTGATTTCACGGGAGACACCGGCATTTCCGTGGTGCTGCCGCAAGGAGTAAATCTGACGCCGACGCCCACGGAGTTGAAGGGCACGACACTGTTCGTGAATCAAGGCGGATTGGGACGAAGCGTCCCGACCGATCGCAACAACTTTGCGCCGCGCGCGGGATTTGCGTTTTCGCTGACCCCCAGGACTGTAATCCGAGGCGGTGCCGGTATTTATTATGGGCTGAGCCCTGCGACCAACTACCAGTATCCTGGGACGGCCTTCAGTGGGACTGACCCAGTGCTGTTTACCCTGGACAACTATCAAACACAATACGCCACGCTTTCCAACCCGTTTCCGAACGGGCTGTCGCAACCGCAGGGAACGGCGTACGGCAAGTTGGCCATGTGGGGCTACGACAATGGCAACAATCTTGGCACCGAACAGGCTCGCAATGCCGATATCTACCAGTGGAACGTGGGCGTGCAACATTTGTTTGCCGGCGAAGTGACCATCGGAGTGGATTATTCCGCGAATCGCAGCACGCACCTGCCGTGGGGCGGATATTCCAGCACACGAAATCGCGACTATATTTCGTCGGACTTGCTGTCCCAGATCTCCGCACAGCAGCACGCGCTGGATCCCAATTGCGATGCGAATAGCTGCGTGAGCACATACTTGCAAAACCCGGTGCCCAATCCGTTCCTGCCGTTTTTCCAACAGCCGGGCGGGATGTTCAATGAACCGGCATCGGCGTACAGCCAATCGACTGTGCCACTAATCAATTTGCTGCGGCCGTATCCGCAATTCAACGGAACGTTCCAGGGGCTGCCAAACTTCGGCGCGGATTCCTGGTACAACTCGCTGCAGGTGCGTTTCCAGAAACGCATGAGCCACTACTTCAGTCTGGAAGGCAACTACACTTTCTCCAAGGCCACCGATGATTCTTCCGTTGGATTCAACGCGTTCGTGGGCGGTTTGAACCTCGGCAATCCTCAGCAACTGGATCACTTGAAAAGAGAATGGGCGATCAGCGCGAATGATGCATCGCAACGGCTCGTGCTGGCGGCGATTTTCCAATTACCGGTAGGAAGGGGCCGGTGGATTGGCAGCGACATGAACCGCATCCTTGACGGGATCGTCGGCGGGTGGCAAGTCTCGACGATTGTCACCTATCAATCAGGCCAGCCGCTGCCAATTGGCATGTCGCAGCCCCGCCTGGTGGATGGGAATCAGCGGCCCGACGTCGTGTGCCCGGTGTTACGTTCGGGAATCAGCTATCACCAGGCGGCGGCAAACGCGTTGAATGGGGTAGGCAATCCTTCCGTCTTCAATGACGCCTGCTTTGCCGATCCTGGAGATCAGGTTCCCGGGAATGCGCCGCGCTATTTCTCCGTTCTGCGGGGCGACAGCATTCACAATATGGACCTATCGTTCCTGAAGGAATTCAAGATTCGTGAGGACATGCTGCTGCAGTTCCGCGGCGAATTTTTCAACTTCACGAACACAGAACGATTTGCGTTCCCGGATCTCGGGGTTGGCAGCGCGACATTTGGAGAGGTCACCTCGACCGCTCCCGGAAGCACTCCACGTCACACGCAGTTTGGTTTGCGATTCCAGTTCTAAAAGGCAGGCGACCAAAATGCGGCGGCGCGACTTCATGAAGGCGGGATTGGTGGGGACTGCGGCCGCATACGTTCCGCCACACAATTTCGACAAATACGATTTTGGCTCCGGCCCAGTCGTGCAGCATCGGCTGAATCAAGGCCCGTTCCCCGCCGATTGGTATCCCAGCTGGAACGTGGTCACGGCGCTTACGCCGTCGACAGAAGTTGTCCCGAACTATGGAATGGGGATGGTGACATACCTCTGCGACGAGGTTGGCTTGCAGAAAGTAGCCGGGCAGAGTCAAGACGCCGCACTAGAAGCGCTGGCCAAGTTTCCGCTGGGCACGAAACTCTACGTGCGAGTGAACTGGAAGGATGTGCAGACAAAGCCAGGACGGCTTGAGCTTAGTGAACTCTGGAAGACGTCGTTCGCCCTGGCCCGACAGTACAAAAAGCGTATCGGCTTCCGCATCATGATCAGCAACCCGGATATTCCCGGTTATGCGCTTCCCGAGTTCGTGCGGGAGAAAGTGCCGATGGTGAAGTTGGGGGCGTGGCAGAAACGAGAGCGTGAAGAGCCGCGATGCGACGATCCCTACTTTCAGTCGGCGTTTCAAGAGTTGGTGGGGCTGCTCGCTGCGGAATACGACGGGAACACAGACGTTGAGTACGTGGACACCTGCATGTACGGATTCTGGGGAGAGGGACACACCTGGCCACTGGAGCAGAATCCGTATCCGGATTACACGACGGCGGAAAACATTTTCGTCAAAATGTACGATTGGCAGAACGCGCAGTGGAACAAAACGCCGCTGCTGACCAACACGCAGCCAGATTTCAGCAAAGTGGGAAATTCCGAGCTGGTGGACCGCACCGTTCGCGGTGGCAACTGGCTGAGGACGGACACAATCTTCATTGAAAATGAGCAAATCGAGGAGCTGAGCAACCGGCCCGCATGGACGGCGGCGTGCGTTGAAGTGGGGATATCGGATGGTTCGGCGAAGAGCCTGCGCCTGGATGAAGGTGTGACGTATTCGGATAATGTGGTGTGGCATGCGCATGACGTCGGGGCCAACTATTTTTCGCTGTGGAATTGGCACCGGATTTCCGCCGCCGGATTGGAAGCATATTACGCGGCTCATCCGATGGCACTGGACAGTCTGGCGAAGTCGATGGGGTACCGAGTGAGGCCGTCGTGGATTTGGACGTATGAAGAACGCGGCGAGCCGGGCTTGATCATCGGATTCGTAAACGATGGGATTGCCGGAGTGCCTGGAGTGTTGCGTGTGACGATAGCATCGGAATCGGGTCAGGCGCTCTGCGCAGGTTCGCTTGATGCGGGATATCCGTTGCCGGGGCGAGTGCGGCAAGCGCAATTTGCGTTGCCTAAGGGGACGTCATGGCGAGGGCTGCGTCTAAAAGCGGAGTTGGAAGTAAAAGGACAACGCTATCCAGTTGGCTGGGCGTGCCAACAGAAATTGAATGCAGACGGCAGCTTGACGTTGCGGCCAACCAATGGGTTGAATGTTTCGGATGAAACCGGAGGGCTGGAATAGTGAGTGCCTCGGCCATAAACGCGCGCAGGAGATTGGGAGCAATCAGCTTTGCTGGAGCCGTGGGCGGACTGCTACTTATTGCAGCGTTGTTGCCTGGCCAGGTGGCTGAGAACCAAGCGAGCGGGGACTGGACGCACTACGTGCGAATCGGCGCGTATGGATTGAAGATCGACAACGCGGAGGCGATCGTTCGTGATGCACGAAAAGGCCATGTGTTCGGAATTGAAGTGGACAATGACATCCCTGGGCGATACGAAAGTTACCTGGACCCCACGGAAAAACTGAAAGCGATACAGAGCATTGCGGAAGTGGCGCACGCGGCCGGAAACAAGGCGTTTGTGTATATTGCGGGAACGGAGTGCATCACGGCGAACGCAGACAAGTCTGCGCACACGGTGATGAAGGATCACCCGGAGTGGGTGCAGAGAAAGCTTACCGGCGAGCCGGCTGTGTTTACGGGCGGCGCAGCATTCTGGATCCGGAAGGGGGATGAAGATGTTTGGATCAGTCCGTACGCGAAAGACTGGCGGAAGGAATATATGGAACGCGTGCGACAGATCGCAGGCACGGGGATCGACGGCATCTATGTGGATATTCCATATTGGATGACGCACTTTGACGGGTGGGAAGATACCTGGGCGAGCTTTGATGACGCGACGGTTGCGGCGTTCAAGGAACAGACCGGCCTTGATGCTAAGAAGGACCTGAAGCTTGGCGACTTTCAGGACGGGAATTTTCGGAAGTGGATCGATTTCCGGATCGTGACGTTGACGGAATTCATGCGGGACATACGGACAAATGCGCGCAGCGTGAACGCGAACATCATGGTGATTCCGGAGATTTATCCGGGGATCGAAGAGGAAGCGACGCGAGTGGGCGCCGATGTCTACGAAATGTACGACGTGGTGGATGCAGTTGCGCACGAGTACGAGTTTGGCAACGGGGAACACATGGCGTCGTCGCGGACGCAGTTTGACTGGTTCATGTATCAGGTAGGAATGCTGACGTTTCGCGGGTTCGCGCAAGGGAAAGCGACGTGGATACTGAACTACTCCTGGGACGGAGACAAGGGAGTTGGTCCTCGCGAGCCAATGAAGAACCTGGCGATGTCTGAGGTGATGGCCGGGGCGAATTTCTGGGACGCACCTGGACACTCGATGGCAGGATCGAATGATCCGGCGACACGGACGCAGATTTTTGAATGGATTGCGAGGAATGAGAAGACGTTTTACGACCCGCATGTGGCGATGAATCCTGTGGGCGTGTATTTTTCGCCGAAGAGCCGTGATTATGATGTGAAGGAGTATCTGCCGTCTTACCGCGGAGCGGTGCTTTTGCTGATTCAAGCTCATCGGGAGTTTCAAGTGGTTACGCCGAGAACCCTGGGGCAATTTCGCGGGCAAGTGCTCGTGCTTCCCGACGTGAGCGTGTTGAGCGAGGTGGAGAATAACGATCTGAGGCGGTACAGCGAAAATGGCGGACGCTTGCTGATTCTGGGAAGAAATGCGACAGGGCTTAGCACGAGCCCAAAAATAGTGCAGTATGTGGCGGACCCGGCGAAGGCCTACTACGGCGTAGCGCAGACAGACATCGCTGATGCGGCAAGGGACACGCCCGAGAAACTGCTGAAGGCGATGATGATAAAGAATGAGATTGAGATCGAGGCACCCGCAACGGTGGCTACCAATTTCGCGCGAGTCGACGGCACGCCACACGCCTACCTAGCCAATTTTGCCGGGCTGGTTCCGAGCCAAGTGGCAGTTCCCTCCCCCGTGAGCGGAATTCGCGTGAAGATCCCCGCTGAGATGGGAGCATCGCTGGCGTATCTACCGTTTCTGGGCGAAAAACAAGTATTGCGTGGAACGCGCCATGGCGATCAAGTGGAATTCACACTGCCTACGATGGAGCGGGGCGCCGTTATCTGGGTTGTGAAACCGAATTAAGGAAACAATGACAACGGGAATCACCAGTGAAAAAAGGAAAGGACTGGAAGCGGTCGCAGACTCACGAGGAGTGCTCGCAGCGCGTCGCGATGCGGAGCTTGTTCGCCAAAGCAATGGGCGTGGAGTGTGCCAGCTGAGATGCTGGTGACTTTCAAACAAGCGGTGAGCCGCATCCTGACGCCGCATGCAAGCGCGATCCTGCTGGACCCGGAATAGGGGCGGCCTGCGGCGAAGCAAAGAGCAAAATCCGCGGGACTGCTGCTGGCCTACGAGCAGAGCGGTTACGACAAGCAAGTGCAGGGGCGCATGCCGCGATAACCGGAGGGATGGACGGTCAGGTGAAGCCTGAAGTCATAGCACGAAGCATGGTTAAGTTCTCCAAGCCAGGGTGGACCGAGTGGATGTCCTGAAGGTGGGAGTGCCGGTGAACATGGCTTTCGTGGCGGGTTCGCCCGGCTGGTAAAGAAATTCTCTACACTCGAG
>Ga0210406_10005117_pt1 | contig 13834 bp, 15 predicted proteins | sample IncBWC30MmetaG_FD_155454 | JGI IMG/M metagenome (GOLD analysis project Ga0210406, IMG submission 155454) | Forest soil microbial communities from Barre Woods Harvard Forest LTER site, Petersham, Massachusetts, United States - Inc-BW-C-30-M | ecosystem: Environmental > Terrestrial > Soil >... | reverse complement strand
GCCTGGCACATCGATGCCGGTAAACCGAAAGGGTTACGGTGCCATGCAACTTGCCGGACCCGGCGTCTGGGGACCACCGCGCGACGTCAATGCCGCCATCGCTGTTCTGCGCGAGGCAGTTGAGTCCGGCGTGAACCATATCGACACCAGCGACTATTACGGTCCGCATGTGACCAATGAGCTTATCAAGGAGGCACTCCATCCTTATCCGGACGGCCTCGTGATCGTCACCAAACTGGGTGCCCGTCGCGGTGCTGACAAGTCCTGGATTCATGCTCTCTCCCGACAGGAGCTTATCGACGGCGTTCATGACAATCGAAGAAATCTCGGCCTCGATTACATCGATGTCGTAAATCTCCGTGTTGGAGGTATGGCGGAGCCGTCCGAGGGATCGATTGAGGAACCGCTGACCGTGCTCGCCGAACTCAAACGTCAGGGACTGATTCGTCAGATCGGACTGAGCAACATAACTCCCAAGCAGTTGTCGGAGGCTCAAACTATTACCGAGATCGTCTGCGTGCAGAATTTCTACAACGTGGCACACAGGAACGATGACGCCTTCATCCGTGATCTTGCCACGCAGGGTATCGCTTACGTTCCATTTTTCCCGCTGGGTGGCTTCACACCGTTACAGTCATCGGCACTAGACTCGTCAGCAGCATCACTGCAAGCCACGCCAATGCAGGTTGCGCTTGCCTGGCTTCTTCAGCGCTCCCCTAACATCCTGCTGATTCCGGGCACATCCTCCATCGAGCATCTTCGCGAGAATCTTAAGGCTGCGACGCTGCAGATTCCCGCTGAGGTCCTTGCCAACCTCGACGCAATAAATGGACATGAAAAGGAGATTTGATATGCGTGTTTTTGTCACCGGGGCCACAGGACTTATCGGCTCTGCAATCGTGAGAGAACTCATCAGCGTGGGGCATTAACTGACCGGCCTTGCGCGCTCGGATGCCTCGGCCAAGAAGTTGACCGCCTCTGGCGCGCAGGTGCTTCGGGGCAGTATCGAAGACCTGGACCGCCTGCGGCTGGAGTGGCCGCTGCGGACGGCGCGATTCATAAGGCCTTTTACCACGAGATCACGCAGATGCCGATGCGAACGCGCCTGCGCGTGGTGCAGGGGGAGCACCGAGCGGCATCGTCTCAAGGTTCACGGCGGCAGCGGTCGGGGCCGGCCGGGGCGCTATGCAGACGATCGCTCAGTCGCTCTCCGGCACGGGCCGACCCTTAGTGGCTGCCTTCGGAACCCTGGCGATGAAACCTGGGCGGCTTGCCACCGAGGATAAGGCGTATGACCCCGAGTCCGTCGGAGCCACGCGTGCCAAGGCGGAAGACACCCTGCGGGAGTTGGCTGCGCGTGGCATTCGCACCTCGGTTATCCGCCTTCCGCCAATCGTGCACGGCGCCGCCGACCGATCCAGCTTTGCTCCCCGGCTCATTCAGATTGCGCGGAAGAAAAAGGAGTCGGGGTATGTGGGTGATGGTCGGACCAGATGGCCCTCCGTCCACCGCCTCGATGCTGCTCGGCTATTCCGGGTAGCGCTGGAGAAGGGACCTGCGGAACGAACCTATCACGGTGTCGGCGAAGAGGGCTTCCCGTTCCGAGAAATTGCCGGCGTAATCGGGCGGCGTCTCAACGTGCCAGTCGTCAGCAAATCTCCAGCTGAGGCAGCCAAACGGTTTAGCTTTTGAGTCTGTTCCTTCCTGTGGACAACCCGACATCGAGCCAGTTGACCCAGGAGCGGTAGGGATGGCACCCGGTTCAGCCCGGGCTTATTGCCGATCTGAACGGGGAGCACTATTTCGAAGTCCGAACAGGTTTCGCAGCTGCGGCGCCAGTCAGAGCAACCCGTTGATTCCGAAAGCAGATTGCACTCGCGATCATGCGATGCGTAGGTACTGACTCGAAGCCAACAAATAAATATAAATTAAGGAGATTGCTATGCAGGATAAACCCGTCGCCCTGGTCACCGGGGCTAATCAAGGAATCGGTCTTCAGATCGCAAAAGATCTCGTGGTACACGGCTTTACTGTGCTGGTCGGGTCGCGCAATCTCGCGTGCGGCGAGGGTGCGGCCAAGGAGATTGGGCCGGACGCACGCGCCCTCCAGCTCGACGTGACGAATCAGGCTTCGATCGCCGCGGCGGCGGAGCGCATCCGCAAGGAGCTTGGCCGCCTCGACGTGCTCATCAACAACGCGGCTATCTCGAATACGAGTAAGCTGCCCGGCATGTCCATAGGGGAGTATGCTAAATTGACCCGCCCGAGCAACGTGTCCCTCGATGAAGTTCGCGTGGTGTGGGAGACCAACGTGTTCGGCGTCCTCGCCGTTTACCAGGCGATGCTGCCGCTCCTGCGCGAGGCGCCGGCAGCCCGCATCGTCAATGTGTCCAGCGGCGTTGGCTCGCTGACGATGAACTCGGACCCGGCCTCCCCCTGGCGCTCGATCTTCGGCCCCGTCTACCCTGCGTCCAAGACGGCCCTCAACGCTATGACGCTCGCCATGGCAATCGAGCTGGAGTCGACCGGGATCAAGGTCAACGCCGTCTCGCCAGGCTTCACCAAGACGAACCTCAACAACTATGCGGGCACGGAGACTGTCGAGGAAGGCGCCCGCGAGGCGGTTCGCGTTGCGCTGCTCGGCCCGGACGGCCCGACAGGTACATTTACGCACGCAAGACTCGGAACGCTCCCGTGGTGAGAACTGCTCGTGCAAAAGAGTTTGGATGAAACGTCGTGATTAGATCTCAAGCAGTTCTTGATGGAACTCCTGCAGCCAGGCAACAGTGCTGTCCTTTAATTCATTGGCCAGCTTCATCATTGCTTCCAATTCCTGGTCTGATATCGCGCCGGCAACGTCATAAACCGACTTGTTTCGCTTGTTGTTGAAAGTCTTGAATCTCTGTATGGGCTTAGGACTGGCCTTTATAGTGAGTTCCAGTGACTCGATTGTCTTAACCTGGTGACCCGCTTGGGTTGCGGTGCGATGACCGGATGCGCGGAGCGCAGTCGTAGCGACGCAAAGCGCCACGTTGAATGCAGCGGTGAATCGGAGATCGGTCGATACGGCTTCGACCCTTGCATCGGCGAGGCTACGTTCCACAATTCCCAGAAGACCTTCGATTTCACTGGGGCTAGTCGGTTCCCGCCTTAGCCAGCCGTACTCCACCCACCTTTCTAAGCCCATCCTCGTCTCCTAGCAGGAATACCTTTTGGCCTTTGAGCACGGCGTTCAGGAAATGATTCCCGCTTGCAAGTTTCGACTTAAATTCCAAGACGGAATAGACCGTCGGGTTGATAGCGCGCCCGATGCTTTTCCCGACTGTAGAGAGCCGTGAAGGGACCGCGTCAAGTGTGGCCTTCCCAACAGCATGAGATCGACATCACTCTGCGCCGTCTCTTCCGCGCGTGCAACTGAACCCGTACACGAAGGCCACAAGGATTCGCTTCGCTAAAGGGTGCAGTGCGGACCGCAGGACGCTAAAGACGCCAATTGTCTTGTTCACCAGGGCATGCATCTCTCGAAATATGGGAGCATCTCGGTTCGCCTGATAAAAAACTTGACTACCCACTGCGCTGCGAACGATGAGTCCCACTTTCGAGAGGCTCTCAAGTTCACGCTGGACTGCGCCAACGCTGCCATCTACTTCGCGTGCGATTTGGCTCGTGTAGAAGGATTGATCGGCCTTGCCATAGAGCAAGGCGAGGATGGCGCCGCGCGTGCGTCCGAACAGAAGGTCCGCCAAATCGTTGTGTGTACTCATTCTGAGAACAATTGCGCTCAGGATGAGAACACCATTCAAGGCTCAAATATTGGCTTCCGGATGAAAACATAGCGATCGCAGTACTGAGTCTAGGAGTCTAGGACTTGAAGCCGACGTAGGCAAACATCGGCCCAATGCGTCGGATCGGCAAAACATTTCCTCAAATCCGATTTGGATTGCCGGGCGCGCGTGCCTGATCGTTGACCTCCGCATGCCGAGGATGTCGGGGCTGGAGTTGCAGGTCAAGCTGAAAGAAGAGGAAAGCAACTTCCACGATCTCCCGGATTTCGCGGGGGGCATCGTGCCTGGCGGCGGGATCGTTACCGTGTGGAGTTATCGCGCCGGAGCAGGACGAGCGGAGGCGTTGGGCGATACTTGGAGTCTTCATGCGCGAGATCCGCTCAGTGTTACCACCGTTTGACACTGATTGACACTGATCTATCGTGACACTGATTTATTGATCAACGTTTATTGATCAACGCCTCATTCAGACCGCAATTCGTTTCTTTTCAAGAGGCAATTTTTCCGATGCGTTTGGCGACTCGCTTGCTTTGGGTGAAATATCGCAAACAGCAAGACGTAGGAAAGGAAAGGGGTTTTAATGGCAAGCCCAGTAAGAGACAAAAAGAGTGCACCGCTACCGGCACCCAATAGCGATTTCTATGGCCTCATGGATACACTGCCCGCTGAAGAGTTGGCGGTGGTGAAACAGGTGCGCACTTTCATGGAGACGAAAATCGCGCCCATCATCACCAAGTACTGGGTCGAAGATGCTTTCCCATTCGAAATTGTGCCCGCGGTGAAAGAACTCAACATTGGCGGCGTCGCCATGCAGGGTTATGGCTGCAGAGGCGGAAGCGCGCAGCTATTTGGCTTGATCGCCATGGAGATGGCGCGCGTTGATTCGTCGATTGCGACATTCTTCGGTGTGCACAACGGTTTGGCCATGGGTTCAATCTACTTAGGCGGGTCGGAGGAACAAAAACAGAAATGGCTCCCGCCCATGGCTCGCTGGGAGAAAATTGGCTGCTTCGGCCTGACTGAACCACTCGTTGGGTCCGGAACTGCCGGCGGGATGTTGACGACTGCAAAGCGCGACGCCGACACCTGGATCCTCAATGGTCAGAAGAAATGGATTGGAAACGCTCCGTGGTGCGACATTTCTATTATTTGGGCGCGCGATGTAGCGGACAACCAAGTCAAAGCGTTTATTGTCGAGAACAAGACCACGCCTGGCTTCAAAGTCGAAAAAATTCAGAACAAGATTGCACTCAAGGTAGTGCAGAACGGCCTCATCACCATGGAGAACTGCCGAATACCGGAAGCGAACCGGTTGCAGGAAGACAAGTCGTTCCGCGACACTGCTCGCGTTCTGAAGATGACGCGCTTCATGGTTGGCTGGGAGGCGACCGGATGCGCCATGGGCGCCTACGAGAACGCACTCAAGTATTGTCAGGAACGCCTTCAGTTCGGAAAGCCCATCGCCTCCTTCCAGATGGTGCAGGACCTCCTCGCCCGGATGCTCGCCAACATCACCGCTTCGCAGTGTCTGCTGGTCCGCATGGCCCAGTTGCAGGCGGAAGGCAAACTGACGGATGCGCACGCCTCACTTGCCAAAGCGTTCACCACTGCCAAGTGCCGCGAGACGGTCGCCTGGGCGCGGGAGCTTCTGGGCGGTAATGGCATCGTCGCCGACTACAACGTGGGCCGTTTCTTCGCCGATGCGGAAGCGCTCTACTCCTACGAGGGAACATTCCAAATGCAGAACCTGATTCTCGGCAAAGCTATCACCGGGTTCAGCGCCTTCGTCTAGCGGAATGGAAGTGAACTGCGGCTCTTATTCAACCTGTCTGCCAAAAACTGAAGAAATATAAGGAGCGAAGGAAACGTATGGCTGTCAAGACCGCTAAATCAACAATCAGCAAACCAGTAGCAAAGGCTACGACGGCCCGCTTGTTCTTTCTCAGTGCGAGCAGTGGTCAGGTGTTTTCCGCGAACGCCGACGGCTCCAACCTGAAGGTCATTGTGAGCGAGGGAAGGCGACTGCCAGATGGCATTGTTGTGGACGCCGAAGCCGGTCACCTCTACTGGACCAACATGGGCAACCCCACCGCCAACGATGGTTCCATCGAGCGTGCGGATTTTGACGGAACAAACCTTACCCACATTGTTCCTCCCGGCGGCACCTTCACTCCCAAGCAACTGCAACTCGATGAGAAGAACCGGAAGCTTTACTGGTGCGATCGTGAAGGGATGCGGGTCATGCGCGCAAACCTGGATGGCTCCAAGATCGAAACGCTTCTCGATACGAGCGAAGGCGACTCACGTCCTGGGAAGGACATAAAGAAATGGTGCGTGGGAATCGCACTCGACGTCAAAGCCGGCAAACTTTATTGGACTCAGAAGGGTCCGGACAATGCCGGTGAGGGACGCATCTTTCGCGCCAATCTCGAAATTCCCCAGGGGCAAAGTGCCAGCAATCGCAAAGACATCGAACTTCTCTACGCGGGCTTGCCAGAACCGATTGACCTTGAACTAGACCTCACCAACCGGACGATGTACTGGACGGACCGCGGCGATCCACCGCGCGGCAACACGGTGAATCGGGCGCCCATGGATCCAGCTCAGGGGAATGGCAAGAAAGAGCCGGTGATTATTTTCGACCATTTGATGGAAGGAATCGGTATCGCGCTGGATCTGAAAGGCGGCCGCATGTTTCTGACCGACTTGGGTGGATCCGTCTACAGCGCGAATCTCGACGGGTCTAACAAGAAGACAGTGCTTGCGGCAGAAGGGAACCTAACCGGCATCGTGTACGCCGAGATTCCGGCCGCGCAATGACGAACGCCACTATGGGTCTTAACGATTGATGACCTGATCGATTAATAAGGAGAAGGGAATGAGCTTGCTAGCTTCTGCTCTAAAACTCGAGAACGTTGTCTACGACAAGAAAGAACCGATTGCGTATGTGACGCTGAACCGGCCGAAGGTGATGAACGCGCTGAACAAGGCGACGATCAACGAACTGCGGTCAGCCTTCGAGGACGCGCGTGACGATTCAGCCGTCCGCGGAGTCATCCTCACGGGCGCCGGTGAGAAAGCATTTGCCGCGGGCGCAGACATCGCGGAGATCGCCAACAACACAGCGGTAGAAGCAGAAGAGGCGACTCGCCGGGGACAGGCATTGACCGACCTCATTGAGAACCTTGGCAAGCCGGTCATCGCCGCGGTTAACGGCTTTGCCCTCGGTGGTGGGTGCGAGCTGGCGATGGCGTGCACTATCAGAATCTCGGCCGAGAGCGCGAAATTCGGCCAGCCAGAAGTAAAGCTCGGAGTCATGCCAGGGTATGGAGGCACGCAACGCATGCCTCGTCTGGTCGGAAGAGGCCGGGCACTCAAGCTCATCCTCTCCGGCGACATCATCGATGCAGCAGAGGCTTATCGGATTGGCCTAATAGACGAAGTAGAGCCGGACACGCACGTGGTCGAGCGTGCCGAAACTGTATTGAAGAAGATCATTGCGAACGCTCCGCTCAGCGTGAAGTACGCGCTTGAGGCGGTGAACAAAGGACTGGAGACGAGCGTGGCCGAAGGACTGCTCATCGAAGCCTCGCTTTTCGCAGTCTGCGCGTCGACCGATGACAAGAAAGAAGGTACTTCGGCGTTCCTCGAAAAACGCGCGCCGAAGTTTCAGGGAAAGTAGAACTTTGGGCGCCACTTCGAAGTTTCAAATGAAACTCGCTGCCGCAGGCGGCAATGGTGAAGAAGGAGACGAAAATGACAGAAGGCAACATATTTTCCGGATTGAAGGTCGTGGATCTGTCGAGCTTCATTGCCGGGCCGAGCGCTGCAACAATCCTATCCGATTTCGGCGCGGACGTTGTCAAAGTCGAGCCGCCCGACGGAGAGCTGTGGAGAAAGGGGCAGAAGATCCCGCCGCAGCCGCATTCGGAAGAGCCTTATCCCTTCCAATTGGCGAATCGAAACAAGCGGGGCGTTGCGCTCAATCTGAAAGCTGCGAGCGCGCAGCAGGTTCTCGAGCGGTTAGCCAAGTGGGCCGATGTGTTCATCGTCAACACACCGCATGCCGCACGCAAAAAACTGAAGCTCGAATATGACGATGTCGCGCGGTGGAATCCGCGTCTGATCTATGCCGACCTCACCGGCTTCGGCGAGAAGGGTCCGGACGCAAATCTTCCGGGCTTCGATCTCACGGCCTACTGGGCGCGAAGCGGTTTGTTATTCATGACGCGCGATGCTGGATCGCCGCCGACATGGCCAGTGGCAGGTAGTGGTGACAATGCGACTGCTGTCTGCATTTATGCCGCGATTGCGACCGCGCTGTATCGTCGCGAACGCACCGGCAAAGGATCCTATGTCACGACTTCGCTCCTGGCGGCAGGCGTCTGGTCGGCCAGCGTTTTTATCCAGGCCGCTCTAAGCGGAGCGAATTTCTATGGACTGCACGATCGAACGCATCCCGCAAATGCGGCTTTGAACACATATCGCTCTTCCGATGGTACCTGGTTCGTTCTCGTAGTTACTCCGGACAAGATACCCGCGGTTCTGAAAGCAATCGATCGTGAGGACATCTTAACGGACCCTCGATTCTCCGATCCTGCCAAGCTAGCTGAGAACCGGTCGCAACTGACGGCAATGCTCGATGAGATCTTTGGTTCGCAGCCAATGTCGCATTGGTACGAAGTCTTCAACGGCGTTCAGATCACCTTCGGCGCCGTGCGTGACCCGCAGGAAGTCATTAATGATCCGCAGTTGCGGGCGAATGACATCATCGTTCCGCTCGAAGGAGCCGGCGAGAAACTGACCTCGACTATCAACAGTCCTATTCAAGTGCACGGTGTCACTAAAGTACCCGCCCGGCGCGCGCCGGGAATCGGCGAGCATAACGACGAGGTCTTGAAAGAGCTTGGCTTCACCACCGACGATATCGACGGTTTTCGGGCGAGCGGCACAATCCCGGCGACGCGACGCGAATCTGTCGCGGCGGACTGAAGCAGGTCGAGGAAAACATGTCTCAACCACGAATCGTCATCGTCGGCGGTGGCTTTGGCGGATTGGCCGCCGCCAAGGCTCTCAAGCATACTCCCGCAGAGGTCCTCTTGATTGACCGGGCAAACCACCACCTGTTTCAGCCACTGCTCTACCAGGTGGCGACCTCCGCGCTGACACCCGCTCAAATCGCTACTCCGATTCGAGGGATTCTTCGCAAGCAGAGCAACGCGACAGTGATTCTGGGAGAAGTTACAGGTGTGGACAAAGATCGGAAGAGCGTAATTGTGCGCGATGCCGATCGCCAAGATGTCCATATCTCCTACGACTATCTGATTCTCGCCACAGGAGTCACTCATAGTTACTTCGGACACAACGAATTTGAAGAGTTTGCCCCAGGGCTGAAGAGTCTTGCCGATGCCGTGGCGATCCGAAACAGAATCTTGCAGGCCTTCGAAGAGGCGGAGGCCGAAGAAGATCCGAGCCGCCACCGAGACCTCTTGACCTTCATTCTGGTTGGAGCGGGCCCCACAGGTGTGGAGATGGCTGGTGCTTTAGCCATTCTGGTCCGAAGCACACTCAGATCAGATTTCCGCCGGATCGATCCGGCCTCCGCAAGAATTGTGCTCGTCGATATGGCCCCGCGAGTTTTGCCTCCGTTTTCGGAAGGTCTCTCGGAAGCTGCAAAGCGGCGCCTCGAGGAACTGGGCGTTGAGGTACGACTTGGGCACGGCGTAGATCGAATTGACGCTGAGGGCATCGTGGTGGCGGGAGAGCGCATCGCCAGTAAGACAGTTATCTGGACGGCTGGGGTTGCACCATCTCCCGCGGGCAAGTGGCTGAAAGTGGAAACCGACCGGGCCGGCCGGGTGCGCGTTCAGAAAGATGTCACTGTGCCCGGACACCCCGAAGTCTTCGTGGTGGGAGATACAGCGTCATTCGAGGAAGACGGCAAGCCGCTTCCCGGCGTCGCCCAGGTAGCCATGCAGCAAGGACGTTATGCGGGAAAACTCATTCACAGTCGGATAGTCGGCAGTACGCCGCCCGGTCCGTTTCGCTACTTCGACAAAGGCAGCATGGCGGTGGTCGGCAAGGGCTTTGCGGTTTTGCAAAGCTACAAGGTGCGGGTGAGCGGCTTCGGAGCGTGGCTTGCCTGGGCAGCCATCCACCTGCAGTTCCTGGCGACATCGAGTCTCCGTTTGACGGTCTTCCTGCAGTGGATTTGGACGTATTTCACCGGCCAGAGGGGTTCTCGACTCATCGTGAATCACCATGGATCACAACCAGCGAAGGCTGCGGAGGAAACCTCCACGAAAACAGCAGTCGCATAAGCAAGAATGGAGAGCATACTGATGTCAAAGAACAAGCAGATTCGGAACATAGCGATTGTCGGTACGGGCGTAATTGGCGCGAGTTGGGCAGCCTTGTACCTGGCACGTGGTTTCAACGTCACCGCTGCGGACCCAGCGCCGAACGCGGAAGCAAACCTGCGCAAGTTCATTGATGCCGCTTGGAAAGACCTGACCGTCATCGGGCTTTCACCGAACGCATCGCGCGATCATCTGAAGTTCACGACCGACATGAAAAAGGCGCTCGCGGACGCCGACCTCGTTCAGGAGAATGGCCCCGAACGCCAGGACTTCAAGATAAAGCTGTTCGCGGATATGGACGCTGCGACCCCGGAAGATTCAATCATCGCATCCAGTTCATCTGGTCTGACGATGAGCGTGATGCAATCGGCCTGCAAGCATCCGGAACGGTGTGTGATTGGCCACCCGTTTAATCCTCCTCATATGGTTCCTCTGGTGGAGGTCGTGGCAGGCGCGAAAACATCACCTGAAACTGTTGAGCGGACCATCTCCTTCTACACCTCGATCGGCAAACGGCCGATCCACGTGCGGAAGGAAGTGGTTGGCCATGTTGCCAACCGGCTTCAGGCTGCTCTCTACCGTGAAGTCGTGTACCTCATCGAACAGGGTGTTCTGGATGTCGCTGATTCCGACGCCGCGGTCTGCTGGGGACCTGGATTACGTTGGGGTTTAATGGGTCCCAATCTGCTGTTCCATCTCGCAGGCGGTGAAGGCGGGATTCAACACTTCATGGAACACCTGTCCGGCCCCGTCGCCATCTGGTGGAAAGATCTTGGCACGATCACTGAGTTCAGTCCCGAGGTAAAGCAAACCATTGTCAGCGGTGTATTGAAGGAATCGAATGGCCGTTCGATCGCAGAACTCGAACGGGAGCGTGACAGTATGTTGCTCGAATTGCTTACGACCCGCTCGAAAGGGGAGGAAGCCGCACACGCTGGGACAAACGCTGCCGCGGATTAAATCTGTTTCCCTCAGGCGTGGCGCGGAGGGCAGGAAATGAGAACAGAAGATGATCTACGTTCACTCTCTCGGCCGGGCGTTGCGATTCTATCCCGGCCGAACCGCGCTTGCTCGTGACGGCCGGCTCCTGAGCTTTCGAGAACTCCAGACTCGCGTTGAAGGTATCGCAGGAACGCTCGCCGGCCACGGTTTTGGAGTGGGAGACCGCTTGGCTCTATTGCTGCCTAATGGGCCCGACTACATTGAACTTGTATATGCGTGCAGCATGCTGGGCGTGATCGCCGTTCCCCTGAACACACGCCTGTCGACTAAAGAGATCGACGGAGTGCTCGAAGATGCGCGTCCGCGTGGGATCATCCGTCATTCCTCCCTCGCCGTTCCTGGAGTCCAGTTGAGCTGGCAACAGCTGGTCGACGAGGAACCCCTTCCAATTCGCAGCGACCCTGCTCCGAAGATCTTTTACGACCCCGAGGCAGTTTTGGGCCTTATCTACACGAGCGGCACGACGGGGCAGCCAAAAGGCGTCATGGTGACGCATGCCAATATCCTGGCTGACGTCCACAACTTCAACTACTGGATGCGCTATACCGAAGGCGGGATCTACCTCCACGCCGCTCCGATCTTCCACATCGCGGATTTTCCCAGCATGTTCGCAGCCCCGGCATTCGGCGCCAGCCAAATCACAATTCCGAAATTCAGCGCACAGACTTTCTGCGAGACGGTGGAACGAGAGCATGTGACTCACACAGTACTTGTGCCCACGATGATCAATTTGCTCACACAATTCCTGGACGCGAGAAAGTATGACTTGAGCAGCCTGCAGGTGCTAGCGTATGGCGGCTCACCTATGGCGCCGGAACTCGTCCATCGGACGCGGGAACTGCTGCCGAATATCAAATTGATTCAGGTGTATGGGTTGAGTGAAACAGGTTTTCTCACGGGCTTGCAGGACCAGGAGCACACCGAAGACAAGCTCATGTCCTGCGGACGGCCCTGTCCCGGTGTCGATCTTCTGGTGACTGACACTTCAGGGAAACAAGTCGATCCGGGACAGGCAGGCGAACTGGTCGCACGCGGCGGCAACGTCATGCGTGGCTATTGGAACAATCCCGCAGAAACCGCTGAAGCATTTTGCGACGGATTCTTTCGTACGGGAGATATCGGCCATCAGGACGCTGCGGGATATTTTTACATTCTCGACCGCCTAAAGGACATGATTGTTACCGGCGGTGAGAACGTTTATTCGGGAGAGGTGGAAGCGGTGATCTACGGGCATCCTGCCGTTCGTGAAGTAGCCGTCTTCGGCGTACCCAATCCGCAATGGGGCGAGCTTGTAATGGCTTGCGTAGTCTTGAAGCCAGGGGCAATTCTTACCTCCGACGATCTGATTGCTTTCTGCCGGCGAAGCCTCGCAACTTATAAACTTCCCAGGCGCGTCGAGTTTTCAGAGACGGATCTGCCCAAGAACAGTTCCGGCAAAGTACTGAAGAAGACTCTGCGTGAGCGTTTCTGGATGCATCAGCAGCGTGCCGTGAGCTGACGCAAAATTGCCTTCATCAGGATCGTGGGCGCGTACGTGCGACCTGAGCTTCACGATCATTTAGACGAACGCGAAAACCAAAACCCCAGAACAAAGGGGAACAAAAATGAGCAAAACCGCCGGTCACCCGCCAGCGAATACCTTGAGCAGAGTCGTTGATCTATTAGTAGAGCACAAGATCAAGCTTGATGCGCTGGAGCATGTGCTGAAGGAGATAAATCCTCTCGTTCACGAGTTTTACCTCGGCACGATTGAAAATCTGCGAGCCCAAAAGCAGCGGAAGTGAACCGCGTTCTTGCACAAACGCTCAAATCGGAGCCTAGCGAGCGAAAGCTAGCAGCTTTTTCGGCCGTTGCTATCTCCTGTATTTCTGACCCCGCTGCGGTTGAGGTCCGAATGTCAGGGAACGAAGAGGTGTCTCAGGCAACCAAGGGCGATGACTCCGTGACCCGGATCGGTAGGGTGAAATGAAAAGTTGCGCCGTCTCCATTGTTGGCGCTTCCCCACAACTGCCCGCCATGCGACTCCACAATGGAACGGCTGATGGCCAACCCCATGCCACTGCCCTGCGGCTTGGTGGTAAAGAACGCAGAAAAGATCTGATCCATCTTCTCCATTGGCAATCCCACGCCCGTGTCGCTAACCGAGAACTGGAGTTGACCGTCCTGCAGTTGCGACTTCACCCTAAGCTCTCCGCCTGAGTCCTTCATGGCTTCGATCGCGTTGAGCACGAGATTCATGAACACCTGCTGCAGCTGCACAGGGTCTACCATGATTTTAGGCAGTTCGGCGGAAAGGTCCGTGCGCATGGCAACCGAGTATCGATCGGCCTCACCTTTTAGCAGCGTGAGCATTTCCTGGATAATTCCGTTCACGTCGACCAACTCACGTTGATGAGGAGATTTCTTGTAGAACGAACGTATACGGTCGATGATCTCCGCCGCACGATTCCCGTACTTGTCGATTTTGGCGGCTGCCGCACGGGCCCCATCAAGATTAGGCGGTTCGTGTGCGAGCCACTCAATGCAGCTGTTGGCACTGGTGACGGCGGCAGAGATCATGATTGGGAAGACGTTCAGACGATACTTCAGATCACTGCGAAATTGACTCCCGAGCTACCATCTTAACGAGATTCCGATTCGTTGCTGCCGCGAGCCGAACGTGCACTTTGTGGGTTCGACTGCTTGCGA
>Ga0210406_10005115_pt1 | contig 13835 bp, 10 predicted proteins | sample IncBWC30MmetaG_FD_155454 | JGI IMG/M metagenome (GOLD analysis project Ga0210406, IMG submission 155454) | Forest soil microbial communities from Barre Woods Harvard Forest LTER site, Petersham, Massachusetts, United States - Inc-BW-C-30-M | ecosystem: Environmental > Terrestrial > Soil >... | reverse complement strand
ACCTCTACTTCTAGGGCTACTCTTTGCCGCAGGCCAAGTTGTCTAGGGGTACGCGCGAATGGCAAGAAACGATCTGCAGGGAAGTCTCGACCTGCTGGTTCTGAAGACCTTATCGCAGTTGGGGGAGTTGCACGGCTACGGAATCGTGCTGCACATCCAGAAAGCGTCCGATGAACTACTATCTGTGGAGGAGGGCTCGCTCTATCCTGCACTGCACCGCATGGAGCAGAGCGGATGGATCCGGTCGGAATGGAAAACGACGGAGACAAATCGAGAGGCAAAGTATTACCGGCTTACGACCGCGGGTCAGAAGGAGCTGCTCAAGGCTGAAAAGAGCTTTGAACAGCTCGTCAAAGGGGTCCGCGCAGTATTGCGATACGCGTGAGGTGAGTCATGTCCGTCTTTCGTCGCATTGTCAATTCCTTCTACCGATCGAAAGTGGAGCTGGAAATCGATCGTGAACTCAAATCACATCTGGAGATGCGGATTGCCGACAGTGTTGCCGGCGGAATGTCCCCGGAAGAAGCTCGCCGCGATGCTCTCATTCGTTTCGGGAACCGAACAGTGATCAGAGAGGGAGTGACCGCTGCCGATGCGGAATTGGTTTTCGATGCGCTCTGGCGTGAAATGCGTTACGCGGCGCGCCAGTTACACAGGTCGCCGACATTCACGATCACTGCCTTGGTGACACTAATCCTGGGAATTGGTGCGAACGTAATTGTATTCAGCGCGCTGAATGCGCTGCTGCTTAGACCTCTGGATGTGCCACAACACACTGGTCTTTACAACGTCGTACACGAAACGCACGGCTATGACAACCAGTCTTATCCCGACTACCTTGATTTTCACAGCAAGAACACAACTTTCAGTGATTTGGCAGCTTACCGGATACAGAGCGCAGGCTTGACGGCAGGAAATGCAGCTTACAAATGTTGGTACTACAGAGTTTCAGGGAATTACTTCGAGATGCTGGGTGTACAGCCTGCATATGGTCGCGTCTTTCATGCGAGCGACGAGCACGGAGCGAACTCGGCCCCCTACATCGTGTTGAGCCATGGCTTTTGGGTTAGCCATTTCGATTCAGATCTCCGCATCGTGGGTACCACCGTCGATATAAACAAGCACCCGTTTACGGTTATCGGAATAGCGCCAAGCGGGTTTCATGGCACGGACCTGTTCATCTGGCCTGACTTCTGGATGCCAATGGTCGACAGCCCGGATGACGAGGGCTCAGACTTTCTGTCGAATCGTGGAATGCACAACATCTGGATTTTGGGAAAGCTGAAGCCGGACGTCAGCCCACACCAAGCCACCGACGATCTCAACGCCATCGCGCGCGAACTGGCCCGCCAGTATCCCGCTAGCGATGATGGCCTAAGCGCGAGGCTGGTAAAACCTGGATTGATGGGTGACATGCTCGGTGACCCGGCTCGAGCGTTCCTGGCAGGCATGATGGTGCTCGCATTTCTCGTGCTGCTTGCGGCCTGTGCGAACCTGGCGAGCCTTTTTGCGGCACGTACGTCGGACCGGAATCGAGAATTGGCCATTCGGCTTGCAATTGGCTCCAGCCGATGGCATGTATTCAGACAATTGCTGGCCGAGGCTGTCCTCATTTCAGTTCTTGGCGGCGTGCTGGGAACTATCTTTTCCACCGTCTTGCTGGGAGCGTTGACGCGTTGGCAGCCATTCCCGGAATTTCCGATCCACGTGACAGTCAGCCCCGATGCAAAGGTTTATTTTGTGGCTCTGCTCTTGTCGGTCGGAAGTGGGATTATCTGGGGTTTGGTTCCGGTGCGGCAGGTCTGGGCGACGGATGTCTCGCTGGCTGTGAAGGGCGGCGCAGCAGGCGCCAAGGTCTTTCGTCGGTTCGCGTTTCGCGATCTTCTCCTGAGTATTCAGATTACGCTTTGCACTTTACTGCTGACGTCCTCGTTTGTAGCTTTGCGTGGGATGCACCGCTCCCTTCATGCGCCGCTCGGGTTTCAGCCGCGAGGTGTAATCCTGGCCGAGACCGATTTGCACATGGGGGCCGTTCCGACAATTCATCCACGCTGATTCAAAAGCGCATGCTGCAGGAGGTGGGTGCCATCCCAGGGGTTACGGCTGTGGGGATCATCAATGAGACGCCGCTAGGCACCGGCGGGAGCAGCACGCCGGTTTACCGGACGGGTACAACCGATTTCCGGATGTCGAATAGCGCATTTACGGCCAAGTATTTCTCGATTTCAGCCGGATACTTTGAGGCAGCTGGAACTCACTTGTTGATGGGGCGCGCCTTCACTTGGCACGACAATGCCAACGCGCCGAAAGTCGTGATCGTAAACGAGAGATTCGCCCGTGCAATGTTTGGAGAGACATCCGTGCTTGGACTTCGGTTTACCATGGCGGACAAGCTCCCTTACGAGATTGTCGGCATGGTCGAAAACGGAAAGTATGAGTCCCTTACGGAATCGCCTTGGGCGGCGATGTTCTTCCCGCTCGAGCAGATCCCCGACAGTGACACGGCATTGGTGGTCCGATCGCAGTTGTCGCCTGGAGAAATCGTACCTAAGCTCCGCCAAGCGCTCGCACAGATCGATCCGAGCCTGCCGTTTACGTTCCACAGCTGGTTGGACGAATTGGGACTTGTGTTTTTTCCCGCGCGGGCGGCGACGGCAAGCCTTGGGGTGATGGGTTTGTTGGCAGCGATGCTTGCCGTCACCGGAGTCTTTGGCATGGCAATGTATTCGGTTTCGAAGCGCATCAGGGAATTTGGCATCCGCGTCGCCCTGGGAGCACGGCCGGTTCAGCTCATGCGTTCTGCGCTGAGCCGTCCGCTCATTCTGTTGCTTTCGGGTTCAACGGCCGGTTTGCTGCTGGGCGTCATTGCCAGCCAACTGTTGGCACAGATCGTCTATCAGGCCACGCCGCGTGATCCTTTGGTGCTGGCTGGAGTAATGGCAACGATGGCGGTGTTGGGTTTCGCGGCGATCTATATTCCCGCACAACGCGCTTTACGCATAGATCCAGCAGATTTGCTCAGGGAAGAGTAATAGACTCGTGGCTCTTGCGCCTTGGCAGGCCACGGGCAGCGTTCCAGCACTGCGGAGCTCAGCCAGCGCGTTCCCAATGCTCGGTGTCGTCCCAATTTTCGGCGAACCCGCAGAACCTCCTGGTCTTCTAATGATTTGCAGCCGACCTTGCATGCGCTAACAGTTCATCAAGAGCAGCGCGATCCAAATAGCGGCCTTGCACGACGACGGCGCGAATCCTTTGAGTATTGTGAATGTCATCGAGGGGATTTGCTTCCAGAAGCACCAAATCGGCCTGCTTTCCGGGGGCGATCGTGCCGAGTTGATCTGAAAGCCCGAGGAATTGTGCCGGCTTCAGCGTCGCGGCCTGCAACGCTTCTATGGGTGTGAAGCCGGCCTGAACTAGGAACGCAAGTTCATCATGAAGACTGAATCCTGGATAGAGATAGGGGACACCGCCTGAGTCCGTGCCTGCGAGAAACAGCACACCCGCGCGATGTAAGTCGCCGACAATTTCCAGTTCCTTTTGAAACGCAGCTCTGCGCTGGACCCAGTACTCTGGCGAGCTAAACCGGACAAACATATTCTGCGCCGGACCCCAGGCTTCGCGGTCTGCTGATGGAGCGTAAGCAAGGCGAACATCTTTTGCGAAGCTTGCGTCGTTAGCATGGGCGACGACATTTGACGAGACGAGGGTCGGGACCTGCCAGGTGACATTGTTTACAAATAGCATGGCTAGATCCTCTAGCTTCTTGCCAGAATAGCCTTCTAATGAGAGTTGCAACTCCCGAGCGATTCGCGGCGGATACTCCGCTGGACTCTGAACGGGCGTCGCGCGCATCTGGCGGATCTCCTGTTCGTTGCTGGTTGCCTCATTGAGAATGCCGCTCAGGTGTTCGATGCTGGCCTGACCGGAGTTCGAAGCTTCGCTTGTACGGATTACTTCTGGCACGTGACCTAAGAACGGAATGCGTTGTTTTTTTGCCTCATCAGCGATGGCGAAATAGGCTTCGCGAGGTAGACCATCGTAAACCTTGACGAAATCAGCTCCATTCGTCTTGAGGAAATTCACAGCCGCGCGGCCCTCGGTTGCGTTGTGCACCACAATGGAATGGTCAGGATGCGACGGATTAGGCCCGTCTACAACGGGCCCGCAAATGACCATCCTCGGGCCAAATAAAGCGCGGCTGGCCGTTTCTTCTCGCCAGCGTTTTAGCTGATCGAGGTGCCCGCCTGTGTTCCGCACGCCTGTGACGCCGTTCGCGATAAACATTGGGAACGTACGCTCCGTCTCCCAAACGTGTACATGCATGTCCCACAAGCCCGGAATGAGATAAAGCCCCAAGGCATTCACGACTCGCGCATTTTTTGATGCGCGTATTTTCTCCGCGGGACCCATGCGCGAGATGTGCTCTTCCTCGATGACCACGGTTTGATCCGGCCTTGGCGGCATGCCCGTGACATCGATGACGGTCAGGTGCTCCAGGACAAGGGTCTGTGTGGCTGGCGGGGGATCCTCAGCGAACGAGAGGAGCGCGACCAGGCATAACGCGGGCAGCAGCGCTCTGTGTCTCACGCAGCCTCCTGCCTTCTCCGCCTACGGACCTATTCAGACGTCACGTAACGAGGAAAAGCTCCCTATAACTCAACGGTGGTCAGAGCCATTGGTTCCCAAAGAAATATGGAACCACGGTTCGAGGGCGGGACATTCCGGGCGGATCGTCGCCAGCAATCGCCTGGAACGATCACAAATCAGATTTGCCGAATATCCGTCCACGCAGTTGTGCGAATGGCTTCGCAAGCCCTCACGCGTTCGTTGGCCTCCTTCGTGCGAAGGACTATTCATATCTCAGCGCCACCAAGGGGTCGACGCGCATGGCGCGGCGGGCGGGAACATAGCCGGCAGCCAAAGCAACTAGCGCGAGCAGAAGTGCAGCGCCAGCATAGGTGAGCGGGTCATTAGGGTGAACGGCGTAGAGCAAGCTGCTCATCAGCCGTGTGAGCACGAAAGACGCGGCTAGGCCGGCCAGAAGGCCTGCGGCTGCGAGCGCCAGTCCGTGAGAAAGAATCATCCACAGTACACTGCTGGGCCGCGCCCCGAGTGCCATGCGAATCCCGACTTCACGAACGCGCTGGTGAGCGGCATAAGCCATCACGCCGTAAATGCCGATCGCCGCAAGAAGAACAGCAAAGGCCGCGAAGCCTGTCAGCAGAGCAGCGTTGAAGCGTTGCGATGCAATTTCACCCTGAAGAAGCGCTTCCCCGGTTTGCACGCTGAACAACGGCAGATTTTTGTCGAGATTGGCCACGACAGCGCGGGCAGACGACAGCAGACCTTCCGGATCGCCCTTCGTGCGCAGCAGGAACGTCAGCTCGGGTGGACACGATTTCTCAACGGGCTCAAAGATTTGCGGTTCGACTTCACTAGCCAACCCGCGCTGCTTGGAGTCGCCCACAACGCCAGCGATCGTCCACAGATCGTTTTGGCGGATTCGCAACTGATGCCCGAGTGGATTCTCATCGGGGAAGTAGCGCTGTGCGAATGCCTCGTTCACTACGAGCATGTTTGCCGCGTCGTGGTTGTCTCGAACATCGAGGAGCCTTCCCTTCAGAAGAGGGATGTGCAACGTCGAGAAATATCCCGGAGTTATGATGCCGACGTAAGTAGGAGGTACGCCGCCCAGATCTTTCTGTGGCTGATCGTTTCGCTGCACGGCGGCGCCGAGATTAAAGCCCTGCAACGGGAGCACATTCGCGAGGCCGACGGAGTCGACCCCCGGCAGCGCGCTTAGCTGCATCTCGAGTTGGCGAAAAAATGACAGTTGTTTCTCCCGAGTCTGATAGAAATTGACTGGCAACGAAACGCGGGCGGTAAGCACGCCTTGCGGATCAAAACCCGGCGAAACGGAAGCTAATTGCAGGAAGCTGCGCAGCAAAAGCCCGGCTCCGATAAATAAAACAAGTGCCAGTGCAAGTTCGACGACAGCAAACACATTGTGAGATCGCCGGATTCTCAGTCCCGAACCGCTTGACGATCCGTTGTCCTTAATGGTTCCGGCGATCGGGACGCGAAACGCGGCCAGCGCGGGCACGATTCCGAAGAGGATTCCCGTGATCAGCGACGTGCTCAACGCAAATAGAAAAACAGAAACGTTTAGTTGCGAGGCAGCGAGATGAGGGATATCGCTCGGGCCATTCATGCGAAGAATTTGGACCAGCCACTTAGCAATCAGAAGCCCGAGCGTGCCTCCAGCCCAGGCAATCAGGCCATTTTCCGCGAGCAGTTGACGCACAAGGCGCCAGCGGCCCGCTCCGAGCGCTCCGCGAATGGCAATTTCTTTCGCGCGAGATACTGCGCGCGCAAGTTGAAGATTAGCGATATTTGTGCACGCGATGAGCAACACGAAAGCGACGGCTCCGAGCAGCACCACCAGGGCGGGTTGCACTTTTCCAAGCAAGCGCTCGCGGAGTGGAACAACTTCCGCGCGCGTTCCTTTCAGCATGAATGCTAGCGCCGCGGGGTAGTCCGCCCAGATACGCTGATTCACCGCATCCAAATTTCTGACCGCTGCAGCGGGAGTGACGCCCTGCTTGAGCCGGGCAACTACTTGGACGAGGCGCAACGGCTTGGTGAGAGAAAGCTCACGATTCTCAAGTGCCGCGGGCACCAGGATGTCGGCACGGCTGCTATCGAGAAACTCGAACTGTGGAGGCAAAACGCCGACAACGGAATAGGAGTCATTATCGAGAGCAATCGCACGGCCAACAATCCCAGGGTCGGCGGCGAAATGCTGCCGCCAGCAAACGTCGCTCAGCAGCGCGACGTGCGGCGCGGACTGTCGATCTTCTTCCGGCAGAAACACGCGGCCTAGCCGCGGCCTTACACCCAGCGTATCGAAGAAATTGTTTGTGACGGCGCCGGCATTCAGGCGCAATGCTTCGCCCGATCCCGTCAGCGTTAGCGTGATTCCGGGTATATAAGCAGCAACCGAGTCGAAAATGCCGGTTAATTGCTGATAAGCGAAGAAATCCGGCTCACGCACCATCGGAAAGGGTGCGCTAGGGTTTTCATCGGTGACCCACACAAGGCGCGCGGAATCGCGGTACGGCAGCGGGCGAAGCAAAACAGAATCCACCACCGAAAAGACCGCGCTAGTGGCAGCAATGCCGAGGGCGAGCGAAAGTACGGCGACCGCAGCGAAGCCCGGAGACTTACGCAGCATGCGCAGACCGTAACACGAGTCCTGCACAAGCTGCTCGAACCATCCCCAGCCCCACGCCATGTTGCTTTTTTCCTTCAACAAGGTTACGTTGCCAAACCCGCGCCGCGCAGCAGCCCGGGCATCGTCTGGGCTTATGCCGCATGCGATGTGTTGCTGCTGGCGCAACTCCAAATGCAGGCGCATTTCCTCTTCGAGATCCGCATCAAACTGCCGCCGATGAATCAGCATGCTGAGGCGTCTTGCAAGTTCCCGCAGCCAGGTCATAACGGAGCTCCTTTCAGACAGCCTCGATTGAGCTGCATGGAACTGGCAATTCGCCGGGGCGCGCCAGAGTTTCAAGATCAGCAGATGGAGTGTTGTCTCGGTGCCAATCACCGCCTCATGACATAGTTAGACTATGCCAGTATCGAATGGTTAGCGGACTCAGTCAAGGGAGTTTGGGTTGGTCTGGGGCTATCCGTCGAGGACACCAGGAATACCGCTGTGGGAAACCGGGCTCGTATTGACCAGCGTTCATCCTCGAGTAGCGCGTCTTGTGTCCACTTGACGTGATGGGACATCACAGGATGGACCAGATCGCCGGTGCCGCCCTGTTGCGGAGCGGGCGACCAACCGCCTGAGCCGATTATCCCCGAGAGCCGATGTGGAATTCTGTACGGGATCGCCAACGTTTAAGTGTTGCGTTGCTGAGAACTTGTCGTCGTGGGTTCACAAACGAACTTGATCGTCGAAGATGACGCGGCCCCACTCCAAATCATCCACCGCTCCTTGGAAGAAGTCGGCTACTCGATCCTCGCGGCTCGAAGCCCGGAGTAAGCCATCAGTGTCTCCGCAAGTCACACTGGTTCCATTCATTTGATGCTCACAGATGTCGCCCTGCCCAGAATGAGCGGAGTTGAGTTGGCCTCTCACCTCTCCGTTACGCTCCTGGAAAAGAAGATCCCGTATGTATTCGGTTACACCGACGGCACCAAGCTCCCGGTCTCTAGTTCACACCGTTCTTGGGATCCCAGCAGCCTTGCTCTTTGCGAACGTAGATGATCTCGCCGATGTGGTAGGCGTTGTGGGTACTGATGTGTGTGAATACCGGGGCTGACTCTTTCAACTTTGCTTCGTCGGCGGTTTCCACCCATTTTTCGAGTTGGTTCATGACTTCGTCAAGCTGCTGCACCGTTTCGTTCCAAGTCTTGCTGTCAAACTTGTTGAATGTCTCGTCGTTGTTGCCACTGAATTCGGCCGGCTTCTCGCCTTTGAGTCTGGCGAGATTCTGTCGGTTCCAGAACACCAGGTGATACGCAAGCTGCCCGACCGAGTGATTCCCTTTGCCGTCCGTCCAGCTAGCTTGCTCGGCGGTTAAGCCTTTCACTGCGACATTCGCGGGCACAAACCATTCTGCTTTGGTGTGAGTCGATCGCAGTTCCGCCAGCAATACCTCTCGCAGCGTAGTGGGTTTCTTGTCTTGTGCTTGAAGGGGCGCGTGGACGGGAACCGCCAGCAGCAACAGCAAAATGGGTAGCAGTTTCATCATTCGAGGATTCCTCCGAGCCCTTAGACGTGCTTGGCATCTGAATGTCGTTTGAGCAGCCGTGGTGCGTATGTTAGTTGGTTCCTCGCGGATAATTAACGTCTTCACGCGTACCTGTGGTTCGCCAAAACTCCCGTTCCGTTCATCGCAATTTGCTGAATTCCTTCCATTAGTACCAACTCCGGTACGTTCTGATTAAATTGGTTGTTCGGCTGTTAGCCGAAGGGTCGCTAGTTCAAATCTAGCCGGGGAATTGGGCCAGGGACGCGAGACCCTGTTTCCATCGCTTTCACCGCGAGCTTCATTAAATTGGTTGTTCGGCGTAGCGTGCGTCGGAATGGAGTTCATCAAAGAATGCCATTGAACGAGGCCATCGAGTCCCACGCCAATGTTGGACTCCACCATTTTCCTCCGGGTAGCGCGCCTCATGTACCGGCTAGATAGCTGGGAGCGATTGGGCAGCGCCCTCTTTTTGTCACTGCAGGTGAAAAACCCTTGACAGAATACCGACTAGTAGAACAAATAATACCCACTAGTTGGTACCTCATGCAAATCACTGAAATGCAACACGAATCCAAGACGAAATTCCTCGACGCCACCCTCCACGTCATCCGCGCCAAAGGCTACGCCGCCACGCGGGTCGAGGACGTCTGCGAAGCGGCCGGCCTCACCAAGGGTAGCTTCTTCCATCACTTCAAGAGCAAGGAAGACCTTGCCCTAGCGGCTGCCAAACGCTGGAGCGCCGTGACAAGTGGCGCCTTTGCGTCAGCGCCGTATCGCTCCCTGTCCGACCTGTTGGATCGCTTTTTGGCCTACGTGGACTTCCGCAAGGCTATCCTGCGCGGCGAATTGCCCGACTTCACCTGCTTCGCTGGCACCATGGTTCAGGAAGTCTACGACACCCATCCCCTCCTCCGCGAAGCGTGCGAAAAGAGTATCAGCGACCACGCCGCCGCGGTCGAAGCGGACATCGCCGAAGCGATGCGCAAGTACGGCGTCGATGCGCAGTGGACCGCCAAGAGCCTCGCGCTTTACACCCAGGCCGTCCTCCAGGGCGCCTTCATCCTCGCCAAAGCCAAGCACGGACCTGAGGTTGCCGCCGCCTGCATCGATCATCTTCACCGGTATATCGAGTTGCTTTTCGCCCAGCCAAAAACACAATCCAAAACGTAGGCCAAAACTAAAGGAGGAACATTATGGCAACACCAAAGCAAGCGCCGCTGAAACTCACGCAAGAGCCGGAAATTGTGACCTGGCCCGAAACCCACTACGTCTTCGTCGAGAAGATTGGGCCTTTCATGGAAACCGCCGGGAAAGCCTGGCAAAGCCTGCATCAACTCGTTCCGGCGATTTCAGACCACAACACGATCACCGGGTACACCAGTCTCTACAAAACGGACCCGAAGATCTATCGCGCGGGAGTTTCGCTTGCTGCGGAGCCCAAAAATTTGCCCGAGGGCGCGCGGTACGAAAAATTCAAAGGTGGCAAGTACAGCCGTTTCGTCCTAACCGGACCCTATTCAAACTTGCCCGAAGCGTGTGGCCGCGTCTTTGACATCGTCTCCGAGAAAAAAATCCGGCTTCGCGACGACTACGGCATTGAAAACTACGCCAACGATCCCAGAACGACGCCCGAGGACCAGCTGATCACCGAAATCCTGGTTCCCACGGTCTAGCGTTTCGCCTGATTCCTAAAGACAACAAAGCGTGTGTCTCCTCTCGGAGGATTTTTCAAGCACACGAGAAACATCATGTCCACGGCGACAGGCAAGGCCGCATTTTCGCAAGACGAAGCCGACATCCTCGCGCTCATCGAGGCCGCCCACCAGGTCCATCACGACAAGGACGCCGCCACGATTGTTGGCTGCGGATGACGCGCGCGTCGATTCCGACTTTCTATTGCCGGGCGGCGGCAGCTTTGCGGGCGAGCAGCAGGAATCCTTTGGAAGTGGCGTCTCTTTGCAGGGCCGCCAGGCGCGCGCGGCCAGCAGGGCGCGCGCCAGACTTCATTTCAACCTCGCCCATGGCAAGGCGAGCTTCCAACTGAATGCCGCTGAGGTTTTGTTTCGTGGCCTCGGCCAGGGCGGACTCCATTGTTTTCTTGGCTTCAGAGATGTCGGCAGGAGCGCCAGAACCTGCACGAATCAGGGCGGCTTCAATGGCCACCCGAAGGCGGATGTTTGTATCGGCACCTTGTTGCGTGAGCGCAGAGGCTTTGTCGATGGCGGCTTGCGCCTCGGCGATTCTGCCCTGGGCAGCGAGGGCGCGGGCAAGGTCGTAATAACCTACCGCTGCATCATCTACGTTGTTCAGCTTTTCGAGTTGCTGGGCAGCTTCGCGCGCAGTGGATTCGGCGCTGGGAAAGTGCTTTTCCTCAATCGCCAAAGCAGCGAGTGAGAGTTGCGACTCGCCGATCGTGCGCGGCTCCCCCAGTTCCTTGCGAATTTCCAGTGCCCGTTCGTCGCTTTTCCTTGCCTCCGCGAGATTCCCTTGGTTAACGTAGACCTCTCCCATAAGATAGAGGGCGTAGGCAGTGAGGCTCTTGTTTCCCATCTCTTGAGCGATGGCCAAGGCTTGCTCCTGATTTTTGCCGGCCTCACCTAGTTTTCCCTCGTCCATGAAAATAATGCCGGTGTTCTCAAGGCAACCTACCACTCCTCTCTTATCGCCAATCTCTCGAAAGTCGGCCATGGCATCCGCGAGCATTTTTCGGGACCCCGGGAGATCCAGCTGATCGCGCAGGACTCCGGCAAGATTGTTGAGCGCCATGGCATGAGATCTCTTGTCACCGTTTTCCTTGGTGGCCGCCAGGGACTGCTCGTACGTTTTTCGGGCGCCGGCTGCGTCACCTTGCTCCATCAACACTACGGCAATGTTATTGAGCGCGCGCGCAGCGTTGCCGCGATCTCCTGCGGATTCAAAAATCTTCTGAGCCTCCTGGCAGACGGAGATTGATTCTTTCGGCTTTCCAACGTAGCGAAGGGAGGAGCATTCGGAAATTCGGGCTTGCGCGGCGAGTAGACGCGCGCCCTCGGAATCAGCGGTGGCGACAGCCTTTGTCGCGGACGCAACTTGTCTCTTGTAGTCGCCCAGGGATGCGGCGGCCGTTGCATCGGTGAGATCGATGCGAGCATCTTCTGCAGCCGGAGAGGAGAGTTTTCGGAGCGAGTCCAGCGTGGCGAGCGCGTCTTTCCCCTTGCCAGCGGAGGTCTGCGCGGAAGCCAGCCGTAGGCCGTAATCCAGATTGTCGGGGAAAAAATCGAAAAGAGTCCGATAGGTTTCAACGGCCTTGGCACGATCGTTCGTGAACTCCCGGTATTGTCCTTCGATCCACAGACGGTCTTCCCGGGAAAAGTTGGCTGAAAGATCGAACGCTTTCTTGGCTTCATCCTTCGCATTGGCGTCGTAGCCGAGACCCTTCCATGCGACGGCGAGTGCGGAATGGGCCAGGGCATATTGAGGTTCCGCCGCGACCGCTCTTTGCAGCAAGTCGCGCGCGTGCAGATAGTCGAACTGATGAAGCTTTTGCAAGCCCTCGGAATAAAAGCGAGCGGCATCGCCGTTCTGCGGCAGGGTTGCTTTCACGGCGAGCGCTTGCGCCGGCGAGATCTGGCCGACGCCGAGCCTCTCCCGAAGGATGATCCCGGCCCGGCCAATCAGATCATCGACCTGGGCCTCATCTCCTTTGACGGAAGCAGCCGCGAGGATTTCACCCACCCGGGTATCCTGGAGACGCAAATCAACGCGAATCTGGCCGCCGCCAAGAGGAACATACGAACCAAGAACAATCTCATCGGCGTTCAGATTCTTGCGTATTCTATCCAGGGTATCCTGGCCAAAACTGTCTGTCTCGGGCAACGACAAATTGATTTTCATCCTCGCGACATTTTCTCCAGGAATCGCTCGCAGTTGTTCGCCTGCAGCCAGCTCCGTGGTCAGCATCTCCGCAAGCGCCGTGGAAAGCCAAGCCTCATTCTGGCGCTCTGAAACGTTCTTGAAGCCAAGAACCGCGACGGACCGTCGCGGCTTGACCGGTGACGGACCTAGCGCTCGGCCGGGCACCGACGCGCGATGCAGGAAGCGATCGCCCAGCCCGCCGAAGTTCAGGCCAAGCCCCAACCCGACCAGCAGCAGGAGCGCTCCTGCAGCGCCTGCGGTCGCAAAAAGAGGAAACCGGCTTGGAGGCGCTTTGGCGGAGCCGCCAGAGACTACTCCCTGGAGCGCGACCAGCAACTCGCGCGCCGACTGGTAACGCTGCCCGGGTTCCTTTTCAAACGCCCTCATGATGACGCTGTCGAGTGCCGGCGACAGCCGGTGATTGCGCGAGCTGGGAGGATCGGGAGTCAGGTGCAGGATGGCGCCCATCAGCTCCGCGCTCTGCGTTTGCGGGAACGGCCTGTGACCTGCGGCCATTTCATAAAGGACTACGCCTGCGGAGTAGACATCACTCCGCAGGTCCACGGGAAGTCCCCGTAACTGTTCCGGAGACATGTAGGGTACGGTTCCGGATATGACGCCGGCAGTGGTCGCGACGCTTACCGTGACATCAACGTTTTGTGCCGTTTGAAGAAGACGAGCCAGACCGAAATCCAGGATTTTTAGCCGGCCATCAGACGTAATCATCAGGTTGCTGGGTTTGAGGTCGCGATGGACGATGCGTTGTTCGTGGGCCGCGGCTAACCCCTCGGCCAATTGCATCCCAAGAAGTATGACCTGCTTCTCCTGAAGCGGCCCTGCCTGGAGTTTTTCTCTCAGCGTACTCCCCTGAATAAGCTCCATGGCCAGGAAGTCAACGCCGTCTTGGGCATTGAATTCGTGAACCGTTTCAACATTCGGATGATTGAGCTTGGCGAGCGCCAATGCTTCTTTGCGAAATTGTTTTCTTGCTGCTTCGTCGGACAGCGTACCGGCAGGCAGAACTTTTATCGCGACGTCGCGATCTAGTTGGTTGTCGTGGGCGCGGTATACCTCACCCATGCCGCCTGCGCCGATTCTTTCGACGATGCGATAGTGGCCGAGGATATGGCCAATCATAGTGAGGGGAACCCCGTAGGGGATGGATATTAGGCCGCCCTA
>Ga0210406_10005112_pt1 | contig 13839 bp, 16 predicted proteins | sample IncBWC30MmetaG_FD_155454 | JGI IMG/M metagenome (GOLD analysis project Ga0210406, IMG submission 155454) | Forest soil microbial communities from Barre Woods Harvard Forest LTER site, Petersham, Massachusetts, United States - Inc-BW-C-30-M | ecosystem: Environmental > Terrestrial > Soil >... | reverse complement strand
CGTTCCGTCCGGGTTAACTGTCGGCCCTTTCACGCAGTTGAGAGCCTTGGCCAAAATTCGGGCGGTGGAAGTCTTCCCAATCCCGCGCGGGCCGACGAACAGATAGGCGTGGGCCAACCGATTTTGCGTGACCGCGTTCTTGAGCGTGCGCGAGACATGCGCCTGCCCAACCAGGTCGTCGAACGTCTGCGGCCGATATTTTCGCGCAAAAACCTCGTAGCTCACGCGCTCAATCTAAATGCGTTGCCTCGTTGACGAAAATAGAAAACCGAAAAAAAGGACAGGATTAACAGGATTTGTTATTGGACGTTCGGCGTTCAACGTTCAGCGTTGGGCGTTCTCCGAATGGCTGTAAGATCCACGTCCTCACGGTTTCTCTCAGGCGAAGCGCTCGTTCTCTACCTGGCGAGCGCGAAGCTGATTTTTCATCTTCTAACCGCCAACCGTTACGGGATTTTTCGCGACGAACTTTATTATCTCGCGTGTGGCGAGCACCTCGACTGGGGTTACGTCGATCAACCGCCGTTGATCGCGCTCGTAACCTGGGTTGCGCGACACGTTTTTGGCGACTGGCTCATGGGGCTGCGATTGATTCCCGCTCTCGCCGGCGCGGCAACTGTTTGGTTAACTGGCAAACTCACTCGCGAGCTCGGTGGTGGCACGTTCGCGCAACTCCTCGCGGCACTCGCAGTGGTTTGCGTTCCGCTTTATCTCGTCATGCACCATTGGCTCACTATGAACGCGTTCGAGCCGTTGATTTGGATCGCGTGCGTCTGGTGCATTGCGCGCGCGATCAATCGAAACGATCCGCGCTACTGGATTTTGTTCGGACTTTTGGTCGGCGTCGGGATGGAAACGAAATATGGAATCGCGTTTTTCGTCGTCGCGGTAGTGGTCGGGCTTCTTTTGACAAATCAGCGCCGATTTTTGATCACGAAAGAATTTTGGATCGGCGCCGTGATCGCGTTCGCGATTTTTCTGCCGAACTTGATCTGGCTCGTCCGGCACGATTTTCCGTTTCTCGAATTGATGCACAACATTCGCCAGGGTCATCGCGATGTTGTCCGCGGGCCGATCGCCTTCGTGCTCGATCAAATTCAAATACTCAATCCTGTGCTCGCGCCAATCTGGATTGCCGGACTCGTCTGGCTGGTGCGCACGCGCTTTCGCTTACTCGGGATCGCCTACCTCGCGCTGCTTGTGATCTTCATCGCGCTCCGCGGGAAAAATTACTATCTGGCGCCGATCTACCCACTTCTCTTCGCCGCCGGCGGAAGAGCATTCGAGAAACTCACGCTCACGCGGGCGCGCTGGACGCGGCCGGTTTACGTTGCGTTTATCCTGGCGGCAACTGCGTTATTGCTTCCTATTTTCTCGCCCGTTCTTTCGCCGGAACAGTTCATTGCGTATCAACAAAAACTTGGGTTCGAGCCGCCTAAGGCCGAGAACCAGCGTACCGGACCGCTCCCACAATATTTCGCAGACGAGTTTGGCTGGCGCGAAATGGCCGAGGAAACGACGCGCGTTTACAAATCACTTTCGCCTGAGGAACAAGCGAAGACTGCGATCTTCGCGAACAATTACGGCGAAGCTGGCGCGATCGATTTCTTTGGCCCGCGGCTAGGTTTGCCGAAATCGATTTGCAATCATCAGAGCTACTGGCTTTGGGGCCCACGCGATTACGACGGGAGCATCGTAATTGTTCTGGGGAGCGATGGAACCGGTGATCGCAAGCACTTCCAAACGGTTGAACCGGTAGGCCGTGTCGAACATCCGTACTCGCGGCGCGATGAGCATTACGATATTTTCCTGTGCCGCGGATTCACCGGCGATTTACGCCAGATTTGGCCGCAAACGAAAAACTACCACTGATGAAAAGGGAACCGAGAATAGCCCAGCGCTTTAGCGCTGGGTTAAGTAAATTAATTTGGCGGAGTCCCAGCGGGACGGAAGAAGCGTTCTTTCGTCCCGGGCGGGACTTGATCGAGAATTATCATGGAAAACCCAGCGTTAAAACGCTGGGCTATTATCAATAGTCAGCCAGGATAACTATGCTCACGAGATCTACGCTTTGCCTTGCTCTGGTTATGAGCGCCGCGCTGCAAGCGGCGCCACCGCCGCCACTTCAAGATCCATTTCTCGACAATTTCGTGGGCGACTGGCAGGTCGAACGCAAAATCCGCAACAATCGCGTTGTGCAAACGAGCGTTCATTGCCAATGGGTGTTGCAACACCACTTCATCGAATTTCACTACGGCGCGGGCGATGCCGCCCCGGAATATGAAGCATTTGTCTACGTCGGTTTCGACGACGCGGCGAAAAATTATGTTTGCCACTGGGTGGATGTTTTCGGTGCAACGTATTCTGCACTCGGCTACGGCAAGATCGACAGCAATCTGGTCGCGCTGGAATTTCGATTCGTTCCAAAAGACGGCGAGCTGACCAATAAATTCACCTTCGATCCAAAAACGAAAGCCTGGACCTCCCTCATTCGACAGGTTGAAAAAGGTGAATGGGTAACGTTCGCCGAAGAGAAATGGACCAAGAAATAAAACGGCTGATGAAGATAGCCCAGCGCTTTAGCGCTGGGAAACAATGGGTTCTAACGTTCGAGTCCCGGGAGGGACGACACAAATCCGGTCTTTCGTCCCTAATGGGACTAGTCGAGATTGTCATTGAAAACCCCAGCGTTAAAACGCTGGGCTATTGTCCGGGAGCGATGAATGCAGTTTCACTGATCAGATGGAAGTGTTGGTCACCGCTCGTGTGCAGCGGTGTAATGTTATGGCTCGCCATCGATGCGCTTGCTCGCGAACCGCAGCCATTGCCGCCGCGAAAAGTGGCAACGGACAAGGAAACTGTTCGCGCGCGTGATCTCGGAGTTCCGTTTGACGGTACGCCCGGTCAATTGAATGCGATCACCGACGTCGCCGGCGTCGAAGTTGGTTACACCACGTTGATCAGCGGTCAGGGAAAACTTGTTGTCGGGAAGGGACCGGTGCGTACCGGCGTGACCGCGATCATTCCGCGCGGTCACGATTCGCTGAACGATCCCGTCTACGCCGGCGTGTTCAGCTTGAACGGCAACGGCGAGATGACCGGGACGAATTGGATCGAAGAAAGCGGATTTCTCGAAGGGCCGGTTGTGATCACGAATACTCACAGTGTCGGCGTTGCGCGCGACGCGGTGATTGCGTGGCGAATGAAACACGGCGCGGCGGACGCGAGCGGATATTGGTGGAGTTTGCCGCTGGTCGCCGAAACTTGGGACGGTTGGTTGAACGACACCAATGGGTTCCATGTGAAGCCGGAAGATGTTTTTAAGGCGCTCGATTCCGCGCACGGCGGCGCGATTGAGGAGGGGAGCGTTGGTGGCGGAACCGGAATGATTTGTTACGAATTCAAAGGCGGCAGCGGAACCGCGTCGCGCAAGATCGAGATCAAGATTGGAAAAGATAAACCGGCGCAAAATGCCAGTGCGGCTCGCACTTTCACTGTCGGCGTTTTCGTTCAGGCGAATTTCGGACGTCGCGCGCTGCTCACGATCGCCGGAGTTCCAGTTGGAAAAGAAATTCCAGGCACGGTTTACGGAGGGGATACCGGTTCGTGCATTGCAGTTGTCGCGACCGATGCGCCGCTGTTACCGAATCAATTGAAACGGCTGGCCCGCCGCGTTTCGCTTGGACTCGCTCGTACCGGAACGATCTCCGGAAACGGCTCGGGGGATTTGTTCGTCGCGTTTTCGACCGCGAACAAGAATGTTTGGGCGCCGGATCAAATCACTCACAGCGTTCAAACAATTCCGAACGATTTGATGGATCCGATTTTCACCGGAACGGTCGAGGCTACCGAAGAAGCGGTGGTGAACGCTCTGGTCGACAATCAAACAATGACCGGCGCTGGCAATCACAAGGTCGAGGCGTTGCCGCACGATCGGTTGCGCGAACTTTTGCGGAAATACAATCGTCTCACGCAGTGATACGTTTCGAAGCAAAAGTTCCGAAAAGGCTACTGGAGATCGGCTACGTCGGCGTCGTTCGGCCCGAAGAGTGCGAGAAAGGTCTGGAACAACTCCGCGCGGGCGTTGCCGAATTGGAAGCCGGGTTTCGAGTGTTGGTCGATCTGACGGAGCTCGAATCGATGGAGGTGAAATGCGCGCCGTTCATCGAGAAAGCGATGGATCTTTGCAACGAGAAAGGCGCGTCAACGGTTGTACGAATAATTCCAGACCCGCATCGCGACATCGGAATGACCATCATGTCGGTTTTCCATTATCGCGGCGACGTGAAAATTTTGACCTGCGAAACGCGCGCGCAGGCGGAAAATCTATTGCTATCGGCCTGACGTCTGCGTCGCGCGATAAACCAAGAGCGCGGACGCGATATCTTCCACGGCCATGCCCAACGATTTGAAGACGGTCGTTTCGTTCGCACAATTTTCGATTTCGCCCGCGAATGCTTGGCCGAGCTCGGCATAAATTTTCACGCCGGAAAGAATCACGTCGCCTGATTCTTTCATTGCGGCCTCGCGCGAATCGACAAAGACCACACTGTTGCGCATCGCGTCATCGTCGAGCTCGCGCCAATCGTGACGACACGCGCCGACCGCGTTCACGTGGCAGCCGCGCTTCAGCCACGCGCCTTTCAAGACCGGCGTCTTTGAGCTTGTTACTGTGACGATCACGTCTGCGCCGCGCACTGCCTCGTCCGCCGAAATCGATTTCGCGCCGATCTCTTTCGCGAAGTTGTCCGCGCGCGCTTTGGTCTGACTCCAAACGCGGATCTCTGTGAAATTCCTGACCAAGCGCAGCGCTTCGAGATGACTGCGCGCTTGCACGCCGCTGCCAAGAATCGCGAGAACATTCGCGTCTTTGGGCGCGAGCAGTTTTGTCGCCGCCGCTGAAACCGCCGCCGTTCGCATCTCGGTAATCAATCGGCCGTCCATCACCGCGAGCGGTGCGCCGGTCTGCGGATCGTTCAAGACGATCAGCGCCATGTGAGTTGGAATTCCTTTCTCGGCGTTTGGCGGATAGAAGGTGACAATTTTCTGGCCGAGGCCGTCCGGTGTCAGCGCCGGCATGATTCCATAAAAGCCGCCCGGGGGGTCGACCGGAATCACTTGCCGGACAGGCTGGATAACTTTGCCGGCGGAGAATTCGATGAGCGCCTTCTCCATTGCCAAAATCAAATCCTCCATCCGCAGGTGCTTGCGGACCTGTTCCTCGTCGAGAAAAATCGGGGCTTTCATCAAGAATGCAGAATTTGATAAAGATTTTGAATCTGGGATTGTGCGCGGAACAAGATTAGCTTTACCGGTAGGCATCCTTCGAGGAATCTCTTTATGAATATGTTCTCAACTCGCAAATCCGAGCCGCCGCCTTACACGCCACCGCCGGCGCCCACCCAATCGAACGGCGCAGCGACATCTGCGAAGTCAGGTGGCTTGCTCTCTAGGGGAGTTTCGATCAAAGGCACCGTGAAATTTCGCGAGGAACTCCTGATTGACGGTGAAGTGGAAGGCACGATCGACTCGACGGGTCACCTAACCGTCGGCGAGCACGCGTCGATCAAGGGCGAAATTCGATCGAAGTCGGTTAAGGTGCGCGGAACCGTCGAAGGCGACATCTTCGCGACCGAACGTTGCGAGCTTCAAGCCGGCTGCACTTTGCAGGGTGACATCGAAGCGCCGCGATTGGTGGTCGATGAGAACGCAACGTTTCTTGGCAGCGCCAAAGTTACGCCGAAAAGCTAAGTAGCGACTGCCGTTTCCAGTTGGTGACAGGATTAACAGGATTTTTTCGATTTCAGAATCCTCTAATCGGGTAAATCCTGTCTAGTTTTCTTCGGCCAGCTCGTCGCGCAATTTCCGTTTCAATTCCTGGCGTGCCGCCTTTTTGATCGCGCGGCGTTCATCGATCACCGCTTCCTTTTCGCGCAGTCGATCCTTGCGGGTCCGATGATCGATGTCGGCCGGCAGGTGCAAAACCTTCGGCCGGTTCACCCCAACTCGTCGTTCGCTCCGCTTTGCGTACGGGTCCATCGGAATTCTTTTTCCTACTCTTACTCTTGATCAGGCTGACCGGTGGAAATTAATTCGGCAAGCGGGGCGCTTGCTCTACAATTAATGACATCATGGCACTCGATCTCGAACGCATTCGCGCCGCGCACGAACGGATTCGAAAGTACATTCATCGAACCCCGGTGCTGACCAGCTCGCGGTTGGATGAGACGAGCGGCGGCAAATTATTTTTTAAGTGCGAGAACCTGCAAAAGATTGGGGCGTTCAAGGCGCGCGGCGCAACCAACGCGGTCTTCTCGCTCGATGATGCGACCGCGACGCGCGGAGTAGCGACACATTCGTCCGGAAATCATGGCACGGCGTTGGCGCGCGCGGCAAAACTTCGCGGGATACCGGTGCATATCGTGATGCCGAAAAATTCGGCCAAAGTAAAAGTGCGAGCGGTCGAACGTTACGGCGCGCACATTATTTTCTGTGAACCAAACGACGCGGCGCGCGAGGCGGCTTGCAACGACGTAATCGCGAAGACGGGCGCGACTCTAATTCACTCGTTTGAGAACGAGGACGTGATAGCGGGGCAGGGGACGACGGCGATTGAATTGCTCGAAGACGCCGATGTGGACCTTGTCATCTGCCCGGTTGGCGGCGGCGGGTTGCTCTCCGGAGTTTCGACCGCGGCAAAATCCATGCGACCGGATATTACAGTGATCGCGGTCGAGCCAGCGAATGCCGACGACACCGCGCAGTCGTTTCGCGCCGGCAAACGTATCGTGACCGAAAAGAAGTTCACAATCGCCGACGGACTGCGGACAAACGTCGGCGAGCAAACGTTCCCGATCGTTCAGCGCTACGTGGACGATGTTGTCACGGTCAGCGAAGACGCGATCATCTCCGCGATGCGGACGATTTGGGAGACGATGAAGATCGTGATCGAGCCGTCAGCCGCCGTGCCTTACTCAGCGATTGCTGACGGCAGGATCAATGTCGCCGGAAAACGCGTCGGAATAATTCTTACCGGCGGCAACGTCGATCTCGATGCGCTGCCGTGGACGGCAAAGTAAGAATTAAGAGTAGGAATTAAGAAGTTCCTACTTCAGCGTGATCTCGCGCATCGTTTTGGTGCCGAGAATTTCGCGAACGTCGAGGCGTTTCACCGCCATGTCCTTTCGCTGTTCCTCTGAACCCATCGCTTTGGTCAAGAGAGGATCCATTTTGTCGCGGAGATGATCGAACGCCGCCATGTTCGGATATTCAACCAGGATGAGAATATTGAAGTCATGGGAATCGGACGATTCGCCGTTCAAAATTTTGTAACTCAGGATGATCTTCTGTTTCTTCGCTTCCTCGTAGACCGGCTTCACTGTGCCGGTGATCTGCTTAAGATATTCATCATTCAATCCGGTTTTCGTTTTGATCATCGACAGCGTCCAAACTGAGCCTTCGCTGTAAGGGGCGCTGCTTTGCGCGAAGCAAAGACCGGACAGGCTGCAAGTTAGTGCGATAATGGCAAGGATTCGTGTTTTCATGGCGACGAAGCTTGCAGAGTTGTCCACCGGATGAACAGAATTTAATTGAGTCTCAGGAGCCTATTTATGAAGAACAAGGTCTTGCTCACGCTTGGAGTAATCACCTGCGCAGTCGAAATCGCGGCGGCGCAGACAAATCCGTCGCTGATGAAGGCGATCGTCGTGAACGAATACGGCGGCCCGGAGGTTTTGAAATATCAGGACGCACCCAAGCCGGAGCCGAAGAGCGACGAAATTTTGGTTCGGGTTGCGGCCGCAGCGGTCAATCCGGTCGACACCTACGTGCGTAAGGGAATGTTTGGGAAGCGCGATCGTCCTTTCATTATCGGTTACGACATTGCGGGCACGGTTGAAAAAACCGGCGCTGGGATCAAGAGGTTCAAAAATGGCGACGCTGTCTATTGTTACTTGTCGGTGATGCGCGGCGGCGGTTACGCCGAATATGCCGTCGCGAAAGATTCTGAAACCGCGCTCAAACCGAAGAATATTAATTTCGTTGAAGCAGCCGCCGTTCCGCTGGCGGCGACGACCGCGTGGCAAGCGCTGATTGACGCCGCAAAGATCGACAAAGGCCAAACAGTACTGATTCACGGCGGTTCGGGCGGTGTTGGAAGTTTCGCCATCCAAATTGCCGAGGCTCGCGGCGCGAAAGTGATCGCGACGGCGTCCACCGCCCACCAGGACTTGCTCAAGCAGCTCGGCGTAGATCAAGCAATCGATTATACGACGACGAAATTCGAGGACGTGGTGAAGAATGTCGACGTGGTATTGAATTGTGTCCGGGCCGATGCGCTCGGCCGTTCTTACGGCGTGGTGAAGAAAGGCGGCATCATTGTTTCGATCACCGACGAACCAGACCAGGCTGAATGCGCCAAGCATGGAATTCGCGGGACACGAATGGGCGCGCATCCGGATTCGAAAGTTCTCGAAGAACTGACGACGTTAATCGAAGCGAACAAAGTGAAGCCAATTGTCTCGCAAACCTTCCCGTTGGCGGAAACCAGCAAAGCGCAAGAGCAGATCGAGACGCATCACACGCTCGGCAAAATTGTTTTGCAAGTCGCGGACGAAAAGAAGTGAAGTTTATCTAGAACCATGAAACCGAAAATCACTCTTATTACGGCAACGTTGATCGCTGCCTCGCTATCGGCTCATTCGGAAACGATGAAAGCGATTGTTGCTCACGAATACGGCGGTCCGGAGGTCTTAAGGCTTGAAGAGGTGCCGGTGCCGACGCCGAAGGAGGACGAGATGCTGGTGAAAGTTGTTGCCGCGGGCGTGAATTCGTTCGATGGAACATTGCGCTCCGGCAAGTACGCAAAAGGTGCCAAGGGCACGCAACTTCCGTGGCATCCAGGCTACGACATCGCCGGGGTAGTAGAAAGAGTTGGACCGAAGGTTACTAAATTCAAAGTGGGCGACGCGGTCTACGCTATGGTCAACATTCTAAAGGGCGGCGGCTACGCGGAATATGCATTGGCCGAGCAAAGTGATGCTGCCTTAAAGCCGGCGACAATCAGTTTTGTCGAAGCCGCCGGCGCGCCAAGCGTCGCATTGACCGCGTGGCAGGCGATTGTTGACAAGGCGAATGTTCAATCCGGCCAGACGGTTCTGATTCATGGAGCGTCCGGGGGCGTGGGATTGTTCGCGATTCCCGCGGCAAAAATTCGGGGCGCAAAAGTTTTTGCAACCGCTTCGACCGCCAATCAGGATTTTCTCAAGCAACTCGGGGCCGACGTTGCCATCGATTACAAAACCCAGAAGTTCGAAGACGTCGCCAAAGATGTCGATGTTGTGATTGACGCCGTCGGCGGCGAAACGCTTAGACGGTCATATCCAATCGTGAAAAAAGGCGGAATTATTGTCTCGCTCAGTGATAACGTCGACAAGGCACAACTCGATAAGTATGGGCTTCGCGGCATGTCCGAAGTGGTCCAGAACAATGGCGATGAGCTTGCTCAAATCGGGAAGTTAATCGACGAAGGGAAAATCAAGGTCGTCATTTCTGAAACTTTTCCGCTCGCGGACGCAAACAAAGCCCAGGCAAAGGCGGATATGGGTCATACCCGCGGGAAGATCGTGTTGAAGGTTCGCGACGAGCCGAAATAAACCAGAGGTCGGAGATCGGAAGTCAGAGATCAGAAAAGACATGAATTGGGAAGCGATCAACGCAATCGCGCAAGCGATCGGCGCGTTCGGCGTGGTTGCCTCATTGTGGTATCTCGCGGTGCAAGTCCATCGCAGTACGCGGGTCGCAAAAATCGCGGCGCAGGATTCCGCTGCGAGTGCGCTTCGCGATGTGACCAAGCCGTACATGGAAAACGCCGAACTGGCGCGCATCTGGCAGGTTGGTCTTGAAAATTTGAACGCGCTTTCTCCGGAAGATCAATCACGCTTTTTTCATGCGGCTTACCAATTTCTCAAGGCGTTCGAGACAATTCACTTTCATTACGCCTACGGTTTGCTTGATCTCGAATTGTGGACGGGCTGGCGCGAGCTATTGCGGCATTACATCGTGGCGCCGGGAATGGCGCATTACTGGAAAATGCGACGCGATCTTTTCTCGGCCCGATTTCAGAAATTCGTCGAGGGCCTTGAGCGACCGGCTCAGCGATTCACTGTCGGCACGCTTCTCGGCGAGGAGAAGATCGACAAATAATCGCCCTTAGTGCGCGAAGCCGGGGACCGAACCTTTGGCTTCGGATTTCGAAGCAGCTTGGCGACGTGATTTGAGGAAACCTGCACCACGGGTCGCGGTCGACGCGTCCGTTTGAACGTGAACCGTTACGCATGCGTCCGATGGATCGTTTCCAATCAGACGTTCCCAATCGGTGCGCGCGGTCTCACAAATTTGACGATAACGAAGGTCGAGCGCGTGGCGTAAACCAGCGAGAATTTCTGCCTTCTCCGCCTCGCGTGCGAAGAGTGCTTGTGCTTCCTGCTCCACACTCATCGCACTGTTTTGAGCAGGATGCAGGCCCAGTTCGGCGGTCAGCGGGCGGTTGTCGGAGAACCGGATTCAGCGGGAATGTCCTCGCCGATAAAGCGATAGTTCACACGCGAAAGATTCCCGACGTGTGTGATCGTTCCGGCGCGAAAGACGTAACCGCGGAGCTTTTGCGGGTCTCTTTTGCTGACAAAAATTCCGCCGTCACGCCAGGCATAACCCTCTCGGATCTTACGCGGGCCTCGGTAGTAGTAACCAATTTTATCAACTGCGTTCAAAGTGTAGAGACCGGCCGGAAAATGGAGCGTGGCGATTTGCTTCTCGTTTAAGAGCTCAATGTAGCGCCGGCTCGGAGGTCCTTCGCTGGGACTGATCAATTGCGGGTGACTGCTGCCGGCGCACGCGAAAAGGATGAGGGAGGAAGTAAAAATTAAGAAAAGGTGAACAGAGCGCAGCGCCATACTTTCTTACTTTTTAATTCTTACTTCTTACTTTCTTCAGTCGCTTTCTTAATCGCCGAATCGTCGTCCAGCAGAATCCATTCGACGATTGAAAGCGGCAGGCTGCCGTTCTTGATCAAGTCGTCATGGAATTGCCCGAGCCGGAAATTATCGCCTTGTTTATCTTTGTACTTACCGAGCAAATTCATGATCTGCCATTTGCCGATGATGTAGCTGATCTTTTGATGTGGACTTGAAGCCGCGCCGGCAGCTTCGCCTTCCGCCGCTTCGCGGTCCAGCCCGCCCGCGTCCATGAAATATTTTACCGCTTGCTCAAATGTCCACTTGCCGGTGTGCAAATTCACGTCAACGCCAATGCGCGCGCCGCGGTAACGCGAGAGTCGCAGAATTTGTCCCTGTGCCGCCGAGTTGTTCGGATAAAGACCGGTCCGCATCAACATCTCCTCGCCATAAAGCGCCCAACCTTCGACAAAGACGCCGTCTCCGTGCTGACGACGGATTTCGTCCGTCAAATGGTTTGCAATCGAGAGCTGCATGAAGTGTCCAGGAATTCCTTCATGACCCAAAATCGGCCGCGGATCTTCGATCGCGGCGCGAATGTAAAAATTCTTCGAGTCCGGATTGTAAGTTGGAATGAAAAAGAAACCGACTGGATCCTTGTCGTAGACGCCTGGCGGGTTCATGAAACCGCCAGGACTCGTCGGTTTGAACGCTTCCGGCAATTGCCGAATCTCAAATCGCCCGAGATAATCGGGAATCGTGACAAGTTGATGTTCTTTCAGGAAATTGATCATCTCGGTCTCGCGACTTTCGTAGGCCTTCAAAAACGATTCCTGGTCCGGCGGAATATTAGCCGCTCGCTTCGGGTCTGGATCGGCCAGTTTTGGGTCCGACAGCAACGCTTCAAGCGCGCGATAACGCGCATTTTCCACTCGGCCGATCATTTCCACTTCGCGCGCATCGAGTGGCAGCAGCAACACGTGTTTGAGATAATAGTTGTAGTTGGCTTCGCCCATCGGCGCGAAATCAACCATCTTCGACATTCGCTTTTCGAGTTCATCCGCATAGCTGTGCGCGGCCGCAATCGCACCGTCGCGTGCTTTCAAGAATTCCTCGTGTTCGGATGGCGCAAGATCGACATCCAACTGTTTCACGCAATCGTTGAAGAGCTGGTCGATGCGTTGTGCTGAGTCAATCGCCAGCTTCGCGTAAAGTTTTACGGGGGTTTGTAGATTCCCGAGGCCTTGTTTCAACAACGCCGGCATCGCTTTCAAACGGGCCGTCGCCGCCAGTGCGCGTCTGCGCGGAGTGTCGTATTCCTTTTGCAGCAGCGAAAAAATCGCGTTGGTGCATTCGTCTGTGTAGGTCTGAGGATTGGTGTAATCGAATTTTAGAACGCGATTCCCAAAGTCGACATTCTCCAGTTGCGATCGGAACAGCATCGCGTCGATCCGCTCGTCTTTGGGCCAGCTGTCCGTCTTCATTGCGCGCACTTTGTCCAGCAGCGTGCGAACGTGCTGCGCCCGCTCGTTGATTTTGGCCGGCGAAAAATCTGCTAGCCGATCGTCCCAGGTGTGCAGTCCCGCGCTGCTGCTGGAAACAGGATAGTTCTCGTTTCGCCAGTTATAGTAATCGTTCGCCAACTTCTGCAACGCGGCGGCGCCCATCACATGGTCTTGGTTCGCGCTGGTGATCAGCGTTTTGTTGGAAACGTCCGGCTGTCTGCTTGGAGACGGCTGCGCCTGGATAGCAGTGGCAAAACAAATAACGATGATGCCAGCGAAAAGGATTTTCGATTTCACGATCTCGATCTTAGTTAATGCTGCTCAATGAGAAAGTCTAAACGCGCGGCATGAAGACTCTCGGCATGATCGGCGGCGTCGGCCCGGAGAGCACGCTCGATTACTACAAAAACCTCATCGCGATATATCGCGAGCGAAAGCCGGACGGTCATTATCCGCAATTCGTTATCAACAGCATCGACCTGCAGAAAGGGATAGACTTCTTGGAAGCGAACGATTTGCCCGGAATGGCGAATTTTCTTCTCGAGGAGATTGCGAAGCTTCCCAAAGCCGGCGCTGCGTTCGGCATCATCGCCGCTAACACTCCGCACATCGTGTTCGACGAGGTGAAAGCAAAATCACCAATCCCGTTCATCAGTATCGTTGAAGCGACGTGCGAATATGCGAAAGCGCGGACACTGAAAAAGCTCGCGCTGTTCGGGACTCGCTACACCATGCAGGCCGATTTTTATCAAAAAGTTTTCCGGCACGCAGGCATCGAACTGATTGTCCCCAAGCCGAAGGACCAGGATTACATCCACGAGAAATACTTCGCCGAGCTTGTCCCCGGAATTTTCTTGCCCGAAACCCGCGCCGGCTTGCTTACGATCGTTGATCGAATGAGATCCGAGGCGGATATCGACGGCGTTACACTGGCAGGAACCGAGTTAGCGCTCATCCTTCGTGGCGAAAGTCATAACGGCGTCGCTTTGCTCGACACCGGCAAGATTCATTGTCAGGCTGCGGTGAACGAGATGTTCTCCTAATTTGCAGAATTACCACGAATGCACACGAATAGGACACGAAGATTATCTCAATTCGTGCTAATTGGTGTCTATTCGTGGTTATCTTTTGCCGCTGCCATGTCTCAAATTAACCCTGAGAAGACTCGCTACGCGGTCATTGGCGATTCCTATTCTTGCGGTGAAGGCGCGACACCGAAGGAGTCATGGCCTTCGCTATTGACTCAGCATTTGAATGCTCAAGCATTGGATATCGAACTTGTTTCCAATCCATCCGTCACCGGTTGGACAACCAAGGACGCGATCGACAAGGAGCTGCCGAAGTTTGTGAATTCAAATCCGAACTTCGCCAGCGTGTTAATC
>Ga0210406_10005110_pt1 | contig 13847 bp, 9 predicted proteins | sample IncBWC30MmetaG_FD_155454 | JGI IMG/M metagenome (GOLD analysis project Ga0210406, IMG submission 155454) | Forest soil microbial communities from Barre Woods Harvard Forest LTER site, Petersham, Massachusetts, United States - Inc-BW-C-30-M | ecosystem: Environmental > Terrestrial > Soil >... | reverse complement strand
TACTGATAACCAGTGAGAAAAATTTATATGACTTTCAATTTTTTTTGAAAGTTCAGAGCCCTTTTTTAACATTTGGCCGTTCAAAGGGGGTATTTTAGCCTCCCTCTGCATCCGTGAATTTTCCTTTCCGGTTCTTTCTTTAAAAAACGGATTTCTTATATTTGATCTGGGACCCATAAACTGCCGGACATGATTTTTAAGGGAATCAATATACGGGACGAGCTGCTCAGAAAAAGACAATTGCAACACGGTGCTGTTCATTCCCTTTTATCAGATGTAAAAAACATTCTGAAACACTCCGAAGAAAAAGACAAACAGGTACTAGCCCGTCTCACCACTCCCAACTATACAAAACCTGTACCTGTCTCGCTTCGGAATTACGACCCCCAGCGTCTTTTTTCAAAAGAAGAAATTCATGAAATCTGTTCCCGCTACCGTCTGCGTTTTCTGGACAGCAGCTATTTTAAAAATGAGTTTCCGTACGATGCCCTGGCTGAAATAAATCGTTTTGAAAAAGAAAACGGACTCACCGTAGAGAAATTCAAAATAATTGCTCCTCCGCATTTATTCAAGCTGGAAGATCGTTGTAAAAAAGATCCCCTGCTTTTTGCCCAGGTGGGAGAGAATTCATTTTATCTGCTTCATCAATGGGGGCATGATCTGGCCTGGTACCGGGAATGGCTGGTATGGCCCCTGAAAAACATCTATACCACGGCCTATGCTTTGTTTGCGCTTAGCTTTATCATAACTCTTATCACCCCGCTCAGTTGGATCATTCGCAACGAAACGAATCCGGAACAAATCCTGTACTATCGCATTGCTTATTTTGCGCATACCCTCATCTTCCTTTTCGGGTTTACACTTTTTCTGGGAATGACATTTCGGAAAAATTTCTCCGAACAGGAATGGGATAATGAATGCTTTAATTAGAAATCAGGATTCCTACTGATTAAAGACATTCTTCTTCACCCAACTCTTTCCCCACTCTTCCATTTCTTCCTTGTTCCATAGTTCGGGAAAGAAGGTCAGTTTCTGAAATCTTGGAGGCAGATATTTTTGCCAGTTGGTTCCACCGGTGGCGGCAATATCAACCGGATCTTTTTGGAGATAACGAACGGCCGATTTGTAGTGAGACAGTTTCCAGTTGATATTCACACTCACATCCAGCTGTTTGAGCGCATGGATCAGTTTTTCGTTTTTCTGATCGGCTTCCGGCAAGGAACGGTAAAGCCCGTTCAGATTTTTAGTTATATGTTTCTTTGCCATGGCCAGGAATGTGGCCGAATATTTCTTTTCAAATTGCTCCAGCGTAAGGGTCTTTTTTCCTGTAGCCAGTTCTGTTGCGCCCGCTTTCCAGTATATATGCTCATACATACTTTCAATCATGGATTCGGTAATGATACCGCTGTAATTTTTACCGTGCTCGGGGGTGATGAGGTTCACAAAATCGGTTGAACAGATCTCAATCATCCGATATTGCCCGCTTTGAAATCCGCTGGATGGAAGAAGCGACATACGGAATTTCAGAAACTGTTCTACATCCAGTCCGTCCACCATGATATCGAATGAACTGATCAGCGCATCGAAATAACGATTGATCCGTCCCAGACGGGTAATAAAGAAATTCATGTCCAGCTTGGGATGTGCTGCCAGTTGTTCAAACTCGATCATGCACAAACGGAAATACAATTCAGTAATCTGGTGATATAAAATAAAAATCTGTTCATCGGGAAAACTGGTTTTGGGCGATTGCAGACTCAGCAAGGTATCCAGGTGTATATAATCCCAATAGGTCAGATAATCGGCATAAAGTAAACCATCCAGATATGAACTCAGATTCTGGCCCATGGCCTGGTATTTTTCATCCAACTGCTTTAATCGTTCAATCAATTCGGGTTTCAGTTCCATGGTGGCTTTATGGTTAGAGGCCGCAATTTAGAAAAACCCGACGGATATAAAAATGATCTTTGCTACCAAAAAAAACAGGAAGGCTCCGGAAGCCTTCCTGTTTAATCATTTATACAGCGGTATTAAAGCGGTAAGGCACTCAAGACGGTTCCAATCTGATGAATACCGGTACCATCTGTTCTTGTTACCCTTCCATAATACTTGGTTCCACTTACCAGCCCGGTAATCAGGGCTCTGGCATGGGAACCGCCGGCTGCGGTTTTCCAATTGGCCGGGGTGCTGATATCGGTGCTCAGTTCGAACAGGAAGGTAACCCTTCCTCGCTCCGATTTGGCAACGAGCAACAGCTCCCCCGGATTTTTGGTTGCTACCATCACAAAATCCTGTTTCTGATGTTTGGTATAGGTTTTTACCTTCATGTTAGCGGCCAGGGCTATAGCTGCTCCATGGTCAGGATCGTTGTTGGCAATCCCTTCCACGTACAACGCAAGCGTTTTCAAACTCAGCTCCAGGGTTTTCCGTGCCGCATTGCGTGCGGCAACAGTTCCCTTCGCCTTGGTTCCCGCTGCCACCGCAGCTGCCTCCAGAGAGGCAACCTCTGTATTCAGCGTAGCCATGGCGGGATTGGGTGTAGGGAAATAGCCCGGATTGGCAGTAATTCCCGACACATACGACTTAGCATCCGTTATCAGTTGTGAAACGGTTTTTTTATTCAGCAACAGTACGACGGTTATCTTTTTAACTACGACTACTGTTATTATTATAATTGACTTTTTCATTGTTTTTGTTTTTTAAGTTTAACATTGTTTTTACTAAAACCGGATATTTATACAGCTGGGTCCGACACGTTATCAGACACAATGCATATCCTTCCGGGTATTCGCACTTTCAGGATCGTCAGCTTTCTTGTTCCGCGCGCCGGTTCAATTGACTAACGGGTAACTGTGCTTGCGCATCACACAGGTATTCATTATCCTGAATATTTTTTTGATCACATTGCCACACTTCTTTTAAACATGTATGCATTGTGAATCAACGTCGACACATTTCCTTTTAATGTGTATGCATTGTGAATCAACATCGACGCTTTTCCTTTAAATATGTAAGCGTTGTTAATTAACATCGACACGTTTCCTTTAAATATGTATGCGTTATGAATCAACATCGACACATTTCCTTTTAATCTGTATGCGTTGTGAATCAATATCGACGCATTTCTTTTAAATATGTATGCATTGCGAATTAACATCGACGCTTTTCCTTTTAACATGTATGCATTGTGAATCAACATCGACGCTTTTCCTTTAAATATGTATGCGTTGTTAATTAACATTGATACATTTCCTTTATCTGTCTCCTTCAAACTTTCTTTGGCCTTATTTTTTCTTTTTTCCATGACCATTCAATTTGCATCTTGTTTATTGTTCCTTTTCCATTTCTCATTTTCCCTTCTTTCATCTTGATCTTTTTTCAATCCCTTCATCCTCGTATATGGGTACAACAATCGAGCAGGCATTTTTGGGCATCTCAAATGCAGATTTTTTTGATAATTACGGTTTTGGGCGTAGAAAATAATCGGCATTAAAACGGATGAGCTACGTAAAAGAGGAAGGAAACGGAAGCCGGGAGCTCTTTTTAGAAAATATTTTTTTTGAAAAAAAATGAAAAGGAATCTTGAAAACCCGCTTTTAGGAATGGCCGTTCGGAATGCTTAATTTATTTTCCCGTATTTATCTAAAAACCAGTTGATAATAGGACTGATTTCTAAGGAATCGGGGTGGATTTAAAGGCCTCCAATTTCTGTCACTTCCCCGGGTGTTTCAGACCCTTTTTCAAATCTTCCCAATGATCAGGAACAGAATATCCTTTAAACAGAATAAAGAGCGAGGTACATTTATGTCTGTTTCTCAGTCTTCGCTCCCGCTCTCCGACACGCCATTTTTATCTAAAACCAGATGTTTTAATCGAATATCAACAGCAAAAGGCCTGTTAGTATTTCGTTTTTTATAGGTTTTTCTGGTAAAAACCGTTAAATTCGTCATATCCAGTTAATGTTTTAGTAATAGAAGAGTGGCGTTCCGGTATCCCTGGGGTACCAAATCCGACTAGTGTTGCACGTATAAAAATAAATTGTTGATTTTTTGTTGTCTTTTTTCCCCGATCACGTTATAGGGTAAAGGACATCGTTTGTTGGCTTTTTTAAAAAGCCGGGAAAGTATTGGTGCTGATCAACTGAAATAATTCTATCGGTATGAAAACAAACATTACGAAGAGCCTGTGTTGCTTATTCCTGTTGGTATTTATCTCGGCTAATGCCGTCATCCAGGCCCAGGGGTTGAAAAATAAATCCGTTTCAACATCTGAAAAACCAGGCACAACAACCGCTGCTCCTTCCTGGAGTGCGGCTACCGCCTTAGAGGCTGTCACACACCCTACAACAGAAAACTTCCACTTCGGAAGCAATAAACAAAGTTCTGAGGCGAGCGTAAACTGGCTTCAGAATGCAAGTGCCTCCCGCAGTCTTTCGTTTGTTGAAAACCTGGGGCAGTTTGATTTTATTGATGGCGCTTCTGTTTCCGATATCCGTTACGGTGTAAAGGATAACGACTCCCGTATCTATTTTACTCCGCATGGCGTGGTTTACAAAATCATGAAATGGGAAAATGTATCGGACAAAGAATGGGAACAATACATAGAGAAAAAACATTTCACCGAAAAGAGCGAGAACGAAGAACATGAGAAACAGCACTACCTGACCAAAGCAAGCTTCGTTCGTATGAATTGGGTTGGAGCCAATTCCAACCCGGAGATTGTTGCAGAAGATGTGTTGCCCAATTATTTCAACTACCTCAACCTGACAGAAAAAGACAAAGGCAAAGCCATCATCGGCAATGCAAAAGGGTATAAAAAAATTACCTATAAAAACGTTTACCCCAACATTGATATTGAATACACCATTCACCCCGAAAGCGGTGTGAAGTATTCCTGTATCCTGCATCCGGGTGCCAATCCATCACAAATTAAGATGGCCTATGATGGTGCCACACCGGTACTGGATGACAAACACAATATCCTGCTTTCTACTCCTTACGGAACATTCACCGATATGGCCCCTGATACCTATATCGGTTCGGTTGCTTCCGGCGAACACCTTTCTTCTTCTTTCCTCTTAACCGGAAAAAACACGGTTGGTTTTCAGCTGGCTCCGGGACATGAAACTATTTCCACCACCACCGTTATCGACCCATGGACCATTACTCCCGGAACTATTCCTTCTCAAAGTGCAGATGACGTAGCTACCGATCCTGGCAATAACGTGCTGGTTTATTCCGTCGACTCAACAGGAACCAATGGTTCCAATCTTACTAAATACAATTCGGCCGGAACTTTACAATGGACACTCGATTTGATTGGCAATCTTGAATACAGCCAGTACGAACAAGGTGATGTAGGTGCCGACAATGCCAGCAATATTTATGTAACCATCGGTCTTGGGGCCTATGCGGGTGGGTATTACAATACCTGTAAGATAGACCCTACCGGCAGTACCCTGGTATGGGGTAGCTTTACCGCCACCGGTTCCACCAACCAACTGTATGAATCCTGGACGCTCTCTTTTAACTGTGCACAAACACAGCTGATACAATCGGGTGGCGGATATTTTAATGGCAGTCCTGCCGCCACCGAATTCAACCTGAGCACCTATGAAAATCTGAACACCGCCAACGGTGCAGAAGGAACCCTGCAGGAAAATGACAACTTCGGAGAAATCATCTCTTCTTTCTGGGCTCCTAATAACCTCATCTATCACCTTACCGCAGACAGTAACCTGAACGGGGCAAAAAATCCTCCTTCGCCTTATGTGTCAGCAGGAAATCACGGACGTCTGTTTTGTGTGAATCCCGCAACAGGCTATTCAACTGTTTTCAATGTAAAAACAGGCTATCATTATACCGATGGAAATCATAAGGCTCCTTCTTCTGTGGGACTCAATGCCATCGCTACATCCTGCGAATTTCTTTACACCACCGACGGACTTAATCTGGACAAGTGGGATCTGAACTCCGGTGCACACCTGGGAAACACTACAGTTACCGGTGGTACAAACAGCCTTACCTCCAACAAAGTAAACTCGGGTATCGTATGTGATAAATGCGGAAACATTTACGTAGGTTCCAACAAAAACATTTATGTATACGATCAGACGCTGACACTTATCAATACCATCACCGGTTTACCCGATGTAGTATTTGACCTTGCATTATCACCCAATGGACAGATTATTGCCAGCGGTGGAACAACCGCAGCAAAAGCGTTTGTTGCATCCATCAACAACGTATGTACATCTGTTTCAGGGGGGCTTACTGTAGGCATTACACAACCAACCTGCGGCGCACCTACCGGTACTGCAACAGCAACGGTTGCATTCTGCGGAGCTCCTTATATTTATTCCTGGAGCAACGGAGCATCCACACAAACTGTTAGTGGTCTTGCCCCTGGTACTTATACCGTAACGGTTTCCGGTTCTGTAACCTGCCCCTTTACTTATTCTGTTACCGGAACCGTTACCGTCAACTCTCCTCCCGGAACACCTACTGCTACCAATACACCTGTTAACGTAACATGTAACGGTTCCTGCAACGGACAGATTACCGTAAATCCATCCGGTGGTGTTGGTCCCTATACCTATTCCTGGTCCCCAAGTGGTGGCACCTCTGCCACGGCAACAGGTCTTTGTCCGAATACCTACACGTGTTATATAACCGGCAGCAACGGTTGCGGCACAACACAAACGGCTACCATTACACAACCGGCTGTGCTGAGCTCCACCCAATCTCAAACCAATGTAAAATGTAACGGAGGTAATAACGGTACAGCTACCATGAATGTTAGCGGAGGAGCCGGATCACCCGGATATGTATGGACTCCCGCTCCGGGCGCGGGGCAAGGTACTGCAAATGCTACCGGTCTTACAGCCGGTACATGGACCTGTGTAGCTACTGATGCAAACTCTTGTACCACTCAACAGATCTTTACCATTACACAACCCACTGTACTCAATGTGGCAGCAGGCAGTACTACCACCTCTTCCTGTGTGGCTAATACGGGTACCGCATCAGTAACTGTTTCAGGAGGAACTCCCGGATACGGATATGCCTGGAGCCCGGCTCCAGGAGGAGGACAAGGAACAGCCAATGCAACCGGCATGGGTGCAGGAACGTATGTACTCACTGTTAACGATGCTAACCTCTGTCAACAGACTTATACTGTAGCCATCAGTACCGCAGCAGGACCCAGCTCCAGTGTTTTGAGCCAGGTGAACAACTCCTGTAATGGTGTCTGTATCGGTACCGCAAGCATCAATGTAACAGGTGGTACGGCTCCTATTAATATTGTCTGGAGCCCGGCACCGGGTGCGGGACAAGGTACTGCCAGCGCCAGCCAGATGTGCGCAAATACCTATACGGTAACAGCAACGGATAATAACAGTTGTAAAACAAGTCAGGTTTTTGTGATCAGTGCTCCGCCAGCTATTGCCGCAACACCTACTACCACAAGCGCTTCCTGCGGAAGCAGTACCGGTTCGGCTATAGCTAATGGTACCGGTGGTACCGGTACGCTTACTTACTCCTGGAATACCACTCCGCCACAGACTACCGATACGGCAAAAAATCTTCCCGGCGGCTCTTATATGGTTACTATTACAGATGCCAACGGATGTACTGGTACTGCATCGGCTATTATTACCAACCCGGGCTCTCCGGCCGTTACCTCTGCTGCTTTAAACCCAACCTGTAACGCAACATGTACCGGTAAAGACAGCGTATCGGTAAGCGGTGGAACAGCTCCGTATACTTATTCCTGGTCAAATGCTGCCACTACACCCGGCATCAGCGGTTTGTGCGCAGGTGTCTATACCTGCGTCACGCACGATGCCACCGGTTGCTTAGTTACCAAAGTAGATACCATCAAAGCTCCGGCAGCCATCAATCCGGCACCCGTAAGCACAAACATTACATGTAACAATCTGTGCAATGGTTTTGCAAAAGTAAATGTAAGCGGTGGAATGCCGGTGTATACTTACTCCTGGTCGAATAGTGCAAGCACTGTGGATTCTATAAGCGGTGTCTGTCCGAATACCTATGTGTGTACCATTACGGATGCCAACGGATGTTCTACTACGCAAAGCTTTACCATTACACAACCCAATGTGCTGTCAGCCAATCCCGTTACAACTAATATTACCTGTAACGGAAGCAATAACGGTATGGCTTGTGTAACTCCTTCAGGAGGAACATCAACATATAATTATAGCTGGATACCAAGCCCCCCTACGGGTCAGGGAACAAGTTGTGCTTCAGGACTCTCTACCGGAATCTCTACCTGTGTAATTACAGATGCCAACGGATGTATCGATTCTGCTAACTTCACCATTACACAACCTCCCGCACTTACGGGTATCGGTACACAAGCCAATGCCACCTGTCAGCTAAGTAACGGTCAGGCTACAGCCACAGGCGGTGGAGGATCTCCAAGCTATTCTTATTCCTGGAACTCGGGACAAACAACAGCAAGCATTTCAGGTCTTGCTCCCGGTATCTATACTTGTACCATCAGGGACAGCCTGGGATGTACTTATCCTGTTTCGGATACCGTAACCAATGTGGGAACAGTACCGGTTCCGGTAGTATTGAATGCAGGACCAACCACCTATTGTCAGGGCGATAGTCTTTTGTTAACTGCTACCGGTGGCGGCGTGGGTTGCATGTACACCTGGAACCCAACCGGCTCCAATGCCGATTCTATCTACGCCAAGAGCGGTGGAACTTATACGCTTACCGCTACCAATGCTTGCGGAACCGTTAACACCACCGATGCACTGACGCTCTATACACCGCCGGTTCCTACAGTAACGGGACTCCCTACATTCTGTCCCGGAACATCTGATACGCTTACTGCCAACTCTACACCGGTAACCGTTCCGGCCACCACATACTTGTGGAGTACATCGGCAACAACACCTACCATTATTGTGAATGCTGCCGGTAACTATACGGTAACAGCTACCAATATGTGTGGTGTTACTTCGGCCGTATTCTCGGTTGGAACTTATAATATAAATGCTGATTTCGGTCCGAGTGTTTATTCCGGATATACTCCATTACCGGTTAATTTCCTTGACAGCAGCTCCGCAACAGCTGTTTCGTGGACCTGGAATTTTGGTGATGGACAAACCGGTTCGGGACAAGACCCCAATCACATTTATAATAACGGCGGCACCTATACCATTACAGAAGTGGTGACTGACTCGCACGGTTGTAAGAGTACCGATACCAAAGTGATACATGTTACCGATCTGCCATCGTGGATAACCGTACCGAATATCTTTACTCCTAACAATGACGGAGATAATGATGTTTGGCAGGTCCGCTATCAGGGTATCAGCGAATTTGATGCGAAGATATATGACCGTTGGGGTGTGATGATGACCGAACTGTTTGCTCCGGGTCAGGCTTGGGATGGACGTACATCCGGTGGTGCCACTGCTGTTAACGGAACCTATTATTATATCATCACCGCCAAAGGCGACGATGGCAAACAATATAACTTTACCGGCTATCTGATGCTGATAAAAGAATAAAGGATAAACCATATACTTAAAAAGTCCTGACTTACCAGTCAGGACTTTTTTTTGTTCTCCTCTTAGATTCTTGTACCTTGGTTTTCGTTATTATAGCTCATTATGCCCACCCTTATCATTCAACGAAATCCTGATCTGCAAAGGACCCTGGTTGATACTTATTTTGCATATAAGTGGAAGCGGATAATCCGAACCAACCCGGTTATGAAAGCATACTGGCTCATGGGCTTTGCATTTCTGGGCGCCTATGCCATCACATCCCTTCCTATCTTCTCCATTGCTTTCTTTTTATCTGTCCTGATGATCCTTTTCTGGGCTATCCGGTTTTTTAGCGCCAAAGGCCGGTATATAAGACGGGTGAACAGCGATAAGACCACGGAATATGAATTCCGTTATTCCGAATCGGGTATCTGTTATAAAAACGCTGATTATGAAACAAACCTGGCCTGGTCACATTTCGGTTTTTATGAAATAAACGGCAACGCCATTTATCTGTATGGCAAATCAAATAATCTGGTAGATATTATTTCAGAACGCATTTGCGGGCAGGAACACTTTATGGCCCTGAAACAGCTGATTGAAACAGCCGTCTTAAAACGCTGAGTGGCGCCTCTCAGATCCCTCCTCTGCCGGATTTCACCGTCTTCTTCTCTATCACTCTTTTGCGCATCATAAACAGCATCAGCAATTTATAGATTTCATATCCCAGCCGGATGCGGATCCTGAACCACAAACTTCTTTTTCGCTGAAAGGTGTCGAGCGTAACCGCCTTGCATTTGGTAGAAATGATTTCGTCCAGATGTTTGTCAAACACGTCTACAAAATGCTGATCCGTGATATCCGCATTCAGCTCTATACTTAAATAATGACTCAGGTTATTCAGGTTATACGATCCGATGGTAGTCCACATGCCATCTACCGTCATTGCCTTTCCATGCATGACCGAGTTGTCCCACTCATATATTTCAATCTTGTTTTGCAGATAGAAATAATAAAGATATTTTTCAGCCAACGGAATAATAGCCAGATCCGATTTACCAGCCAGAATAATCCGGATGCGCACCCCTTTGGCAACCGCTTCTTTCAATAGCTTGCGAAACAACCTGCCTGGTAAAAAATAACTGGCTACCAGGGTGATTGATTTTTCTGCTCCTATAATGGCTTCTACATAACTCCGGTGTATTTCGTTTTTTCCCTTTATCCAGTCATTCCTGCGAAAACGGATAACTCCTTTTTGCCCTTCCGGATTCATATGCCCGTGCAAAAACTCTGTTTTCCGGTCATAAATAGATTCACACAGTTCGGCCAGATAACCACAGGCTTGTCCGCGGATAAGAACAGCATAATCCAGCCAGGGAGGAGTTGGAAGAGATCCATGATACTTATCGGCCAGGTTAATGCCTCCGATAAGCGCAGCGGTATTATCGGCCACCACTATTTTATGATGAAGACGACGTCCGAAGGAAATAGCCTCGGATGAAAAAAGAGGAGAAAACAAACGGGCACGTATTCCCGACTGCTCCATTTCCTTTAATCCTTCTTTAGGAAACCCGCTCGATCCGAATGCATCGGCCAGCAGGGTAACCCGCACCCCTCGCTGCACGGCTTCTTTCAACAACAAAATGATCCTTTTCCCGGTCTGGTCATATTCCAATATGTAGGTCTGTATATCAATACGTTCCCTGGCATTCACAATCAGCTCTTCCAGCACGTCAAAATAGTCGTTCCCGCTGTGGATCAGTTTTAACTCATCTGCCGGTACATAGTTTTTCATAGTTGTTGTCTGAACAAATTTAGGCGGTATACCGCTATGTTCAGTAAAAGCATAAAAGTCCGTTTCAAAACCTTATTTCAACAACCAGCTGCTTTTATGATAAGTAAAGGCGGTAGATTGTATCCTACGCCTGGCTTATGAACAGGACAAATCATTGTTCCATAATGCCCTATCCTCTTGTTAACAATTGATGCACATTATTAACAACGGCTGTTCAATACCGCGCTTTTTTGCCCCATTCTTTGCTTTTCAACCTCCAATTGCCCCAAGCCGGGCAGTATACTTTTCTCTTAAATGCCGTTCACTATTTGTCATGAATGCCAATATTAGCAGCTTGTTCAGACAGTTAACCATTTTTATTTCCATCAGTTTCCCCCTGCTTATTTTTTCTCTTTTTCTTATTCACATTATCAAACTATTAAAAAGCAAACTTTTACGAATCACATACGTATACATAGTAAATACAGCATTTCGCCGTTTCGCCTCCAACTAATTTGTTTCCGTCTTTTTCATTCTGATTGACTGTTTGTGAAACCGATACGCGATGAAAAAAACACTACTCTCTCTTCTCTTCTCTTTACTTATTCCGGTTTTTTGCCTGGCTCAGAATCCCGTCAGGTATCAGTATTATGCCGGTGATACGCTAAACGGATTTGATCTTGCAAAGACCTATACTGATGTATTGCTTTTTTCCCAGCAGCATCACCTTACCTTAAAAGAGCAGAACAATCTGATGTATGCAAAGGAAAAAACCTTTGTCCGTTTAAAATATCATTTGCCTTTACCCAAACAGGAAAAAGCCGGACACCTGGTTATGCGGGTTAACCCATCTCTTCTTTCGACCTGTAATAATGTCGATTTCGAAACAGGTGATTATACCGGATGGACCGGAGCTTACGGTTATAATTCCAACTCATCCAGTCCTTTGGCCATCCTGTCTCCTACCATCTCTACCCTGGGAACAAATTCACCCGAAGGTTCCTGTGCTTATCACACTATCGTAACGTCTGCCATCGGTAACGACCCTTACGGTTTATTTCCTCAACTGGACCCCAGTGGTGGTAATGATGCGGAACGGCTTGGCGGAGAATCCATCAACCAGTATGGTGGAAGCGATTATACCGGAACTTATTCCTGTTCGGGTGGTGCTTATGACGGAACCAACTTGTGCAGCGGCGGTGAGTATATCCAGCAATCTTTTCCGGTTACCACCTCCAATGCCATGTTCTCTTATTCTTATGCGGTGGTGCTTCACGATGGCGGTCACTCTACCGGCGAACAACCTTATTTCAGGGTAGAGGTACTCGACAACCTGGGTAACCCCCTTCCTTGTTTACAATACTACCAGGAGTGTAATAATGGTACTCCCCCTCCCGGATACAGTACCTCGTCGCTTAACTCCAGTGTGTTCTATCTACCCTGGAAATCCAATACACTTAATCTCAAACCTTATATCGGAACGAATGTGACCGTACGGTTTACCGCAGCCGGTTGTATCTATGGAGGACACTTTGGATATGCCTATATAGATGCTACCTGCGGCCCATTGCAGCTTATTGCTACTACACCTCCTTCCTGCCCCCCTGCCGCCCCTTCTGCTACATTTACTGCACCCAACGGAGGTGTTACCTACACCTGGGCCAAAGTGCCTCCCGGAGCAGGTATTGTAGGATCCACCACAGGCCAGTCGGTTACCATTAATCAAAACGGAACTTATCAGGTAACGGTTACCACCGGCGGAGGATGCAGTTATATCATGGATACCACCATTTCATTTCCGGTATCACCCAGTTTAACCGTAACCGAAACCAATGTTACCTGTAATGGTTTATCAAATGGTACAGCCGGCGTTACGGCCACCCTGGGCACTGCACCTTATACCTATTCATGGAGTCCTTCGGGAGGCACCTCGTCTACCATTAGCGGTTTAAGCACCGGCACCTATACGGTAACCGTTACCACAGCCAGCGGCTGTTCCGCCAAAACCACCACAACCGTAGCACAACCGGCTGTTATAACAGCCTCTACAGCTCAGGTAAATGTATCGTGTAGCGGAGGTTCCAATGGTTCTGCAACGATAACACCTGCCGGAGGAACACCTGCTTATACCTATTCCTGGTCGCCCGCCGGCGGAAGCGGTGCTACAGCCACCGGTTTAGCCGCCGGTACCTATTCCTGTACTATTACAGATATACACGGTTGCACCAAGACAACCTCTGTAACCATTACACAACCCGCAGGAACCACGATAACCACCACCCAAACCAATGTATCGTGTAACAGCGGTACAGATGGAACTGGTGGGGTTACAGTTACCGGTGGAACAGCTCCTTATACCTATTCCTGGTCACCGGCTGGCGGAAGCGGATCAACAGCATCGGGTCTGAGTGCCGGCATCTATACTTGTTATGTAACGGATGCCGGTGGTTGTACGAATTCAGGAACGGTGGTAATCAGTCAACCCGCAGCGCTTGCATTTACCACCAGCCAGATAAACGAGCCTTGCGATGGTAGTCTGAGCGG
>Ga0210406_10005109_pt1 | contig 13847 bp, 11 predicted proteins | sample IncBWC30MmetaG_FD_155454 | JGI IMG/M metagenome (GOLD analysis project Ga0210406, IMG submission 155454) | Forest soil microbial communities from Barre Woods Harvard Forest LTER site, Petersham, Massachusetts, United States - Inc-BW-C-30-M | ecosystem: Environmental > Terrestrial > Soil >... | reverse complement strand
GCGGCGATACCGTCCTTCCCATCTCCTGATGCGTCTCTTCGACCACCGTGACGATCTTGCGAATGATGGCGCTCATCGTTGTCCGCCTGTTCTCGTTCAAGCATGCATCGCATGCTCTAGCGCGCGATTGTGAAGCTGCCGCGATTGCCGCGTCTCGGTGGTCCCGACGACAACGGTCTCGCCATGCAGCCGCAACGCCGCGCCTTCGATCAATCCCGCTGCAAGCAGTTGGCGTGCACGCCGGCTGCCCGCGTCAAGCGCATCTTCGATTTCGCTCGCGCACAATTCGCCGACATCGCGGGTGACGAGACGCGCGCCGAGATCGCTGTCGGGCTGCAAGGCATTGGCCGGGCAGCGAACGATGGCGGGATGCCCGGGCAAATCGACGGCATTGGCAATGATCGTAGCGGCGGCATCGGCCTGCGATGCCGTCCGTGCCAGCACGGTCACGGCATCGGCAATGCCGAGCGAAAAACTGCGGCCATGGCGGCCGCTGGTGGCGATGCCGCGAATGGGATCGTCTGCGTGGGCGATCGTCGTGCGCAGCAAACCATCGCCGTCCGGCCGATCCATCAGGCCCACCGTAAACTGCTCGCCGTCCGCGAGATGCAGCGCGATGTCGCCGCCATTGTTGACATAAGCCCGCGTCAGTTGTGCGACACCCAGCATCGCGCCGAGAATCTCCTCGGCCACGGAGCCCGCGACTGCGGCCATTGGCGTAACAAAACAGTCGGCGGCAAACGGCGCCACCGCCGCATGCATACGTCGCGCGACGACGCCCTTCAGCGCACACCGCGCGGGATCGGCCGCATGGCGCAGTTCCTCAAGTTCTTCGCAGAGTTCATCGAGCAGGCCAGTGAAGCGGCGCACTGCTGCTTGATACGCGGCGTGGATTTCCGCCTCTTTTCCTTTGGCCTCCACGATCAGATCGATCGGACCATCGTGCAAATGCAGCCGCTTGCCGTCAGGAAGAAGCGCTGCTTGCGGGAGCCGTTTCATGCGCGCCGTCCCGGTATATAAGGCATCGGCCGGATCTCCGCGCTGTCCCTTAAAGAGGCGAGCGGCCGCACAAAATCCATGTGACCGCCAAGCGCGGCATAATCCGACAGTTTCAGGGTGAACTCGATCGGCGCCACCAGCGCCGGCGTCGGGACGTAACCGAACGCACCGGCCGGCATTTGCGTGACGTCTACCATAAAAGTAATGCCGCCGCCCGGCCAGACATACACCGGCGCGCCGCCGCTCGTGACCCGCGTGAGAGCGTCCTTTACCGAGCGGGTCAGGCGCACCGGATTGTCGGTGACGCCGGCGCGCAACGAACCGCCCGCTCCGCCCATGAACAACACCGTACACAGCGCCGGCTCGCAATTCTCCTGGATTCGCTCGACCGACAATTTGAGATCGGGCGGCATTTGCTTCTCGATCGGCCGCAGCGCCGCGTCGAGCTCGTAATAGGCCGCGTGCTCGCCGGTGGTCGACACCATCAGCATGGTCATCCCCGGCCGCGCGGTCTTGGGGTCGAATGGCCCCAACACGGAGAGCGGATCGGAAATCCTGGTGCCGCCCCAACCGGTGCCGGGCTCGGCGACCTGGAAGTAACGTCCCGGCGTCGAGCGCCGCCCCCTCATCTTGATGCCGGTGTCGGGGATATCCAGGAGCTTGCCGGCCTGATGCTCTGAGAGAACGCCGGTGATGTGGTCGTCGACGACGACGACCTCATCGACCTTGCCCCGCCATTGCTTGGCGAACATGCCGATCGTCGCCGAACCACAGCCGACCCGCATGCGCTCTTCCGCGACGCCGTTGACGACAGGCGGATGTCCGGCCCGCACCACCACGGTGGCGCCGCCATCGATCGAAAGTTCGACCGGCTTGCAGTTAGAAAGATCCATCAGCGCGTCGCAGGTGACGCGGCCTTCCTTCTTCGAGCCGCCGGTCAAATGATGCACGCCGCCGAGCGAAAGCATCTGCGAGCCGTATTCGCCCGTGGTGACGTGGCCGACCGCCTCGCCCTGCGCGCGCACTGTCGCGGTCTCTGGGCCCAGATAACGGTCGGTGTCGATTTTTACCTTGACGCCGCAATAGCTGAAGATGCCTTCGGTCACGACCGTCACCATGTCGACGCCGTCGATCTCGGAGGAAACGATGAAAGGCGCTGGCTTATAATCGGGATAGGTGGTGCCGGCGCCGATCGCGGTGACCACGATGCTCGGCTCGTGCACGATCTTGCCGTCCCAATCGCCGCCGGCCTGGAACGGCACCAGCCGTCCGCCGTGCGATACCGTTCGTTCCAGCACGACATGCGGATCGACGCGAACGAGCTGGCCGTCGTGATTGGCGTAGCGGTCGCAGGCGCCGGCCGCACCCGGCTTGATATAGCACATGACAGGGCAAGCATCGCAGCGGATCTTGTCGCCGATAGCGGCGCTCGTCGTATCAGTCACCATGTGAAAGCCTACAAGTCAGCACCGACCAAGGGATGCGGCTCATCGGTAACGACTGAGATATCGTTCGTATACGAATGATCTTGCGCGCGAAGCCAAAACCTGTCAAGCGCCCGCCGGGGCGAATTCGCGTGGTTGCCGAATAATGCCTCAGTTGCCTGCAGCAATTGTTCACAAAGCTGGCAAATGGTTGCAGTGCGGAACGCGCCGCTTGCACGTTTGTATGCAAACGGTACTGTTGGAAGTTCGCAAAGCGCAACCGGAACCATGGGATGACGCACTCCACGATCAGCCTGACCGTCAATGGCAGGATGCACGACGTCGACGCCGCTCCCGACACCGCGCTGCTTTATGTTTTGCGCAACGATCTCGCACTGAACGGACCAAAATATGGCTGCGGGCTCGGCGAGTGCGGCACCTGCACGGTCTTGATCGACGGTGTCGCGGCGCGCTCCTGCGTGATTCCGATTCAAGGTTGCGTCGGGCGTGACATCGTGACGCTTGAGGGCCTCGGCTCACGCGACCATCCCGATCCGGTGCAAGAGGCATTCATCGCCGAGCAGGCGGCGCAATGCGGCTATTGTCTGAACGGCATGATCATGACCACCAAGGCGTTGTTGAAGCGCGACCCCCACCCCTCCGAAGCCGAAGTGCTGGACGCGCTGCGCTATAATCTATGTCGTTGCGGCGCGCATCTCGAAATCACCCGGGCAGCGATGCGGGCCGCGGGACACGTGGTAGAGATCCGCGACTGATGGCAGCGCTGGGCACGTTATCGGTTGTTCGCCCCGCCGGTTCGCAAGGCGCATTCGAAACCTTCGTCAAGATATCGGCCGACGGTTCGGTCACCGCCTATAACGGCCATGTCGATCTCGGTACCGGCATCCGAACTGCATTGGGGCAGGTCGTCGCCGAGGAGCTCAACGTGTCCTTTGCGCGCGTGGTGGTGGTGCTCGGCGACACCGCGCAAGTCCCCAACCAGGGCGCGACCATCGCCAGCGAGACCATCCAGATATCGGCCGAGCCATTGCGCAAGGCAGCCGCCCAGGCGCGGCAATTTCTGGTCGCGCGCGCGGCGGAACGGCTTGAGCTGCCGGCCGAAGATCTCGCGATCGAGGACGGCCTGATCCGAGGCCACGACAACCGCAGCGTCAGCTACGGTGAGTTGATCGCGGATCAGACCATCCGCCTCGAGCTCGCCGCTGACGTTGCGGTGAAAGCGGTCGGCAATTACAGCATCGTCGGGCAGTCCGTGCCGCGCGTCGATCTTCCGGCGAAGGCGACCGGCGAACTGACTTACGTTCACGACGTGCGGGTGCCCGGCATGCTCCACGGCCGCGTCGTACGCCCGCCCTACGCCGGCGTCGATGCCGGTGCCTTCGTCGGCACGAGCTTGATCGCGATCGATGAGGCCTCGGTGCGCGGCATCCCGGGGCTGGTCGGCATTGTCAGGATCGGTGATTTCATCGGCGTCGTCGCCGAGCGCGAGGAGAACGCGGTCAAGGCGGCGAACCAACTCAAGGTGAGTTGGAAGCCGACGCCGACGCTGCCCGATCTGAAGGACATCAAATCCGCGCTGCGCGCCCATCCGTCGACGCCACGAACGCTGATCGACAAGGGCGACGTCGATGCTGCGATCTCCGCCGCCGCAAAGCCGATGCAACGCAGTTATGCCTGGCCCTACCAGATGCACGGTTCGATCGGACCGTCCTGCGCGGTTGCGGATTATCAGGATGGCCGGATCAGGGTGTGGTCCGGCACGCAGAACCCGCACATCCTGCGCACTGATCTAGCGCTGTTGATCGAGCGGCCGGAAACCGAAATCGACGTGATCCGGCTGGAGGCCGCCGGCTGCTACGGCCGCAACTGCGCCGACGACGTCACTGCGGATGCGCTGCTGCTGTCGCGCGCGGTCGGCCGCCCGGTCCGGGTGCAGCTCACGCGCGAGCAGGAGCATGCGTGGGAGCCGAAGGGCTCCGCGCAACTGATGGATGTCAACGGCGGGCTGAATGCCGACGGTAGCGTCGCCGGTTACGACTTTGCCACGCGCTATCCGTCGAACAGCGCGCTGACGCTGGCACTGCTCTTGACCGGCCGGGTCGCACCCGTGCCCGAAATGTCCGAGATGGGCGATCGCACCGCGATCCCGCCCTACCACTACGATCATATGCGCGTGGTGGTGAACGACATGCCGCCGATCGTGCGCGCCTCCTGGCTCCGTGGCGTCTCCGCGCTGCCGAATACGTTCGCGCATGAATCCTATATCGACGAACTCGCGACCGAGGCCGGCGTCGACCCGATCGAATATCGCTTGCGCTATCTGAAGGACCAGCGCGCGATCGATCTCGTCAATGCCGTTGCCGAACGCGCCGGCTGGCAATCGCGGCCGGTCCGGCAAAAGACGGCGGCTGCAGGTGACGTCCTGCTCGGCCGCGGCTTTGCTTACGCTCTCTATGTTCATGGCCCCTTTCCGGGCCGGCCAGCGGCATGGTCGGCATGGATCGCCGACGTTGCCGTCAACAAGGCCACTGGCGACGTCAGCGTGACGCGCGTCGTCGCCAGCCAGGATTCCGGCCTGATCATCAATCCGGATGGTGTGCGTCATCAGATCCACGGCAATGTCGTGCAATCGACCAGCCGCGCGCTGATGGAGGAGGTCTCGTTCGATCGCCAATCCGTAACAAGCCGCGAATGGGGCGCCTACCCCATCATCACCTTTCCGCAACTGCCTGAGATCGACGTGTTGATGTTGCCGCGTCAGAATCAGCCGCCGCTCGGCGTCGGCGAGTCCGCCTCCGTCCCGAGCGCGGCGGCGATCGCGAATGCAATCTTTGACGCGACCGGCGTGCGCTTTCGCGAACCGCCGTTCACGCCGGAACGGATCTTGAAGGGATTGCGCGGCGAAGCGCAAGCGGCAACGCCGGCCCTGCCCTCGCCCGCGCCGGCAGCGCGATCCGGCAGATGGCAAAATCCGTTTGTCCAGCGGCGCGGTGTCTTTGCGACTGCCGCGGCCTTATGTGCTGCCGCACTCGGCATCGGCGCCGCCATGCTGCCATGGCGATCGATTGCGCCGATCGCGCGGCCCGATGGCTCGGTCTATTCCGCGGCAACCATTGCTCGCGGTCAACAACTTTCGGCGCTCGGCGATTGCGCGGTCTGCCACACCAGCGCGAACGGCATCATCAATGCGGGCGGACGCCCGCTTGAAACCCCATTCGGCACGATCTATTCGACCAACATCACCCCCGATATCAAGAGCGGGATCGGCGCGTGGTCCTATCCCGCCTTTGAGCGCGCCATGCGCGAGGGCATCCATCGCAACGGCAGGCATCTCTATCCGGCGTTTCCCTACACGCATTTCGCGAGAGTAACCGATGCCGACCTGCAGGCGCTCTATGCCTATCTGATGGCGCAGGCGCCGGTGCGATCCGATATTCCGAAAAACAAACTGGCATTTCCGTTCAACCTGCGGCCGCTGCTGGCGGGGTGGAACGCGCTGTTTCAGCAGGGAAGCATTTTCCAGGCTGACGCTACAAAATCGGAAATCTGGAATCGCGGCGCCTATCTGGTCGAAGGTTTTGGCCATTGCAGCGCCTGCCATTCGCCGCGTAACGCGCTGGGCGCGGAAAAGCACGACGCCTATCTCGCCGGCGGTCTTTCGGAAGGCTGGGAAGCACCGGCGCTGACCTCGCTCTCGCAGGCACCGATCCCGTGGAGCGAGGACGAGTTATTCTCTTACCTGCGAACAGGCGAATCCCGCTTTCACGGCGTGACTGCGGGACCGATGGCGCCCGTAGTGAAGGAGCTTACGGCCTTGCCAGATCAGGACATCCGCGCCATCGCGGTCTATCTCGCTTCGTTCAACGAGACCGCGATCGAAAGGGCGGAACAGGAGACGCGAGCGCGGAAACTCGAGGCCAGCACGAGGGTGACCGTAGCCTCCTCTGGCGGCGCGCGTCTCTATATGGGGGCCTGCGCCGTGTGCCACGAGGTCGGCGGCCCGCCGCTGTTCGGCAGCCGGCCGTCGCTGGCGCTGAACAGCAATTTGCACAGCACCGTGCCTGACAATCTGATCCAGCTGATCCTGCACGGCATCGTTCAACCCGCCTCGAGCGATCTCGGCTACATGCCCGCGTTCAAGGACAGCATGAACGACGATCAGATCGCGGAGCTGGTGTCATACCTGCGGCGGCAATTCGCGCCGGATAAACCCGCGTGGACCAAAATCCACGCCGCTGTCGGCCGGATCAGGCAAAGATCGTCGTACTGAGCCAGCGCAGAACGGTGTCCTTAAGATCTAGTGGCTGATCATCCAGGGCCGCGCGGTCGGAAAGCTCTTGGCGCCGCTCCTGGTTCGCTTGACGAGCCGCGACGGCTTGGTCGAACAGCAGCCGCAGCCCGGTCCGTGCGAGGCCTTGTATTCGCCGAGCGTCTTCGGCGCGTTGGCGCTGCGCTCGTTGGTGGTGTGCGCCTTGCGCCTGTCGGAGGGCATGCAGAAGAAATTCGGCGCGGTCAGGATTACGCGCGGCGAGGAACTGTCGCATTGCGGACAATCCTGCGGTAAGTCGCATTCGGCCATCGGCCGCATGTCCGTGAACGGCCCGCACTCATTGCAAAGATACTCATAGACCGGCATCTTTCTCCCCTGCGCGCGTCGAACTTAGATATCCCGGTGGTGGATGCGGGGCGGCAGAACCGCGCCTTCCCGCATCCTTCACGCGGGGAACTATTTGTCTTGCGACAAGGGCATCTGGATGTCGCCCGTGATATGCTTGATGGGCCCGGCCGAAGACGGCATCACGTCGAAATCAAAAATTTCCGTCGGCAGCCACAGCGTGGCGCAAGCGTTGGGCACGTCGACCACGCCGGAGATATGGCCTTGGCATGGCGCGGTGCCTAGGATCGAATAGGCCTGCGCGCCTGAATAGCCGAATTTCTTCAGATACTCGATCGCGTTGAGACAGGCCTGCCGATAGGCGATATGAACGTCGAGGTAATGCTGCTTGCCCGCTTCGTCGACCGAGATGCCCTCGAAGATCAAATAGTCCTTATACGCCGGCGTGATCGGCGACGGCTTGAAGATCGGATTCGTGATGCCGTATTTGGCGACGCCGTCCTTGATAATGTCGACCTTGAGATGCAGCCAGCCGGCCATCTCGATGGCGCCGCAGAAGGTGATCTCGCCGTCGCCCTGGCTGAAATGCAGATCGCCCATCGATAGCCCGCCGCCGGGCACATAAACCGGGAAATAGATTTTTGAGCCGCGCGACAGGTCCTTGATGTCGCAATTGCCGCCATGCTCGCGCGGCGGCACCGTGCGCGCCCCTTCGGCGCCGATCTTGGCCTTGATGTCGCCTTTCGCGCGGCCGCCATGCGCGGTCGGAGCGAACGGCGGATTTGCAAGTCCAGGCACCCGGGTCGGGTTGGTCGCGATCAACTCGGCTTCGCGTGCGTTCCATTTCGCCAGCAGTTTCGGATCGGGCAGGCAGCCGATCAGGCCGGGATGGATGAGACCCGCAAAGCTTACGCCGGGCACGTGGCGCGAAGACGTGTAGAGGCCATGGATGTCCCAGATCGACTTCTGCGCCAGGGGAAAGTGATCGGTCAGGAAGCCGCCGCCGTTCTTCTTCGAGAAGAAACCGTTGAAACCCCACAGGCTCTCCTTCAGCGGCCCGACGTCGAGCAGATCGACCACCAGGAGATCGCCGGGCTCGGCGCCCTTGACGCCGATCGGGCCGGAAAGGAAATGCACGATCGATAGATCGATGTCGCGCACGTCGTCGGCGGAATCGTTGTTCTTGATGAAGCCGCCGGTCCAGTCATAGGTCTCGATGATAAAATCGTCAGCCGGACCGACCCACGCCACGATCGGGACGTCGGGATGCCAGCGGTTGTGGATCATGTCGTTTTCGTAAGCTGATTTCGTGAGATCGACCTTGATCAGTGTCTCTGGCATCTCAAAGCTCCCTTGTTTACAAGCAATAGTCTCATTCAAACTGATAGATATTTCGAGATTTGCGTGGCATCGACAGTCTCGCGCGCATCGTCGCGGACGATCTCGCCGTTCTCGATCACCAGCACGCGGTCGGCGATATCGAGCGCGAAACTCAGGACTTGCTCGGACACCACGATCGAGAGCCCGCGCTGGTCGCGAATGCGCTTCAAGGTGCGTGCCATCTCGCGGATGATCGAGGGCTGAATGCCTTCGGTCGGCTCATCCAGAAGAAGCACCTTCGGCTTGGTGGCGAGCGCGCGGGCGATCGCGAGCTGCTGCTGCTGACCGCCCGACAGATTGCCGCCGCGGCGGCCTTTCATCTCGAGGAGTACCGGAAACAGCTCATAGATATCGCCGGGCACTTCGGTTTCGCCGGATGCGACGAGACCGGTTTCGATATTCTCCTTCACCGTCATGGTGGAGAAGATCATGCGGCCCTGCGGCACATAGGCGAGGCCTTTCGCGACGCGCTCATAACTCTTCAGCGTCGAGAGTTCGGCGCCTTCCATGGTCACCGAGCCGCTCTTGCTCGGCAGAATTCCCATCAACGACTTCATCAGCGTGGTCTTGCCCATGCCGTTGCGACCCATGATCGCGACGATCTCGTTGGGGGCGACGTTGACGTTGAGGCCGTGCAGCACCTCGCTCTGGCCGTAGGCGACGTGAAGGTCCTGGATTGCCAGCATCGACGCGCTCCCTATCCGTTGAGCACTGAACCACCTCGCCCCGCTTGCGGGGAGAGGTCGCGCCGAAGGCGCGGGTGAGGGGGACTCTCCAAGCACCGCGCTCGTGGAGACTCCCCCTCACCCCAACCCTCTCCCCGCAAGCGGGGAGAGGGGGACCGGGCACCGCGTTCGCTTCGATTGAACTTCATCATGCTCTAGTGCCCGAGATAGACTTCAATGACCTTGGGGTCGTTCTTCACCTTCTCCATCGTGCCCTCCGACAGGATCTGGCCCTGGTGCAGCACCGTGACCTTGTGCGCGATGTCCTCGACGAATTTCATGTCGTGCTCGATCACCAGCACCGAACGGTCCTTGATGATGCGGTTGAGCAATTCGGCGGTCTTGGCGCGTTCGCTGACGCTCATGCCGGCGACCGGCTCGTCGAGCATGAGCAAATCGGGGTTCTGGATCAGCAGCATGCCGATCTCGAGCCACTGCTTCTGGCCGTGGCTCAACCGGTCGGCATAGACGTCCAGACGATCTTTCAGGAAGATCATCTCGGCGACCTCCTCGACCCGCTCCTTGACCGCTGTATCGCGCTGGAAGGTGAGCGAGCCGAACACCGTGCGTCCGCGTGGGAATGAAATCTCCAGGTTCTCGAACACCGTGAGATCGTCGAAGATCGACGGCGTCTGGAACTTGCGCCCGACGCCGGCCTGGACGATCTGGTTTTCCTTCATCTTCGTAAGCTCCTTGCCGCGAAACTGGATCGAGCCCGACGTCGCCTTGGTCTTGCCGCAGATCAGATCGAGCACGGTGGTCTTGCCGGCGCCGTTGGGGCCGATGATGACGCGGATTTCGTTCTCCTCGACATAGAAGGAGAGATCGTTGACCGCCTTGAAGCCGTCGAAGGAAACCGTGAGCGCCTCGACCGCGAGCAGGAATTCCTTCGGTTGATGACCGATCAGCATGATGATCTCCTCATTCGGCCGGCGCGCCGTCGGCTACCGAACCGTCGTTCCAGCCGGCTTTGGATTTGCGCGAGGCGATCAGCCGATCGATGTGCGGCTGAACATGGTCGAGCCAGATTCCGGACAGGCCGTTGGGGAATGCCAGCACGACGGCGATGAACAGTGCGCCGAGGCCAAACAGCCAGAGCTGCGGAAAGGATTCCGAAAGACTGGTCTTGGCGAAGTTGACCAGCAGCGAGCCCCACACCGCGCCGAAGATCGACATCCGGCCGCCGACTGCAGTGTAGATCACCATCTCAATCGAGGGCACGATGCCGACAAAGGACGGCGACATAAAGCCGACCTCCAGCGTGAACATCGCCCCGCCGATTGCCGCGAATATCGCCGCCGTGCAAAATGCAAAAATCTTGAAGTTGGCGACGCTATAGCCGGAGAAGCGGACGCGATCCTCCTTCTCGCGCATCGCCACCAGGATGCGCCCGAGTTTTGTAAGGCGAATGAACTGCGCCGCCACGATGCAGCCGAACAGCAAGATCACCTCGACGAAATACAGGATGAATTTTGCGTGGTCGGTGCGGATATCCCAGCCGTGCAGGGTGCGGAGGTCAGTGATGCCGTTGATGCCGCCGGTGTATCCCTGCTGACCGACGATCAGGATGGTGAGGATGGCGGCGATCGCCTGCGTGATGATGGCGAAATAAACGCCGCCGACCCGGCGCTTGAACATCGCCGCACCGATGATGAAGGAGAAGAACGCGGGCACCAGGACGATCGCCGCGATCGTGAACGGAAAGCTGTGGAACGGCTTCCAGAACAATGGCAGTTGCGTGATCTGATTCCAGTCCATGAAGTCTGGAATGCCCGGGGTCGACTGGATCTTGGTGTTGGCGACGCTCGAGGCTTCTAGCTTGAGATACATCGCCATGCAGTAGCCGCCGAGGCCGAAAAACACCCCCTGCCCGAGGCTCAGGATGCCGCCATAGCCCCAGCACAGCACCAGTCCAATGGCGACAAAGGCGTAGGTGAGATATTTGGCGACCAGGTTGAGGCGAAAAACGTCCAGCGTCAGCGGCAGGATGATGAACAGCAGCAGCGCCAGCGCCAAAAAGCCGATCAATTCGGAGCGGTCGAAAAAGCGCGAGTTGATGATCATGACCGTGCCTTGTTCTTATTTGCGGACCTTGAGCGCGAACAGCCCCTGCGGCCGCATCATCAGGATGGCGACGATCGCAAGCAGCGTGATGACCTTGGCCATCGACCCCGAGAGGAAAAACTCCAAGGTCGATTGGGTCTGCGAGATAGTGAAGGCGGAAGCGATGGTGCCGAGCAGGCTGGCCGCGCCGCCGAACACGACGACCAGGAAGGTATCGACGATATAGAGCTGGCCGGCGGTCGGCCCGGTCGAGCCGATCATGGTGAAGGCAGAACCCGCGATGCCGGCGATGCCGCAGCCGAGGCCGAAGGTGTAGCGATCGACCTTCTCGGTGTTGATGCCGACGGCGCCCGCCATCACGCGGTTCTGTACCACGGCGCGCACTTGCTTGCCCCAGCGCGACCAGAACAGCACGTAGGCGACGGCAATCGTGATCAGGATGGTCAACCCCATCACGAACATGCCGTTGATCGGAATCTGGATGGAATCAGTCGCTTGCCACGAACCCATCATCCAATCCGGCAATTCGACGCCGACCTCGCGCGCGCCGAAAATGGAGCGGTAGGCCTGCTGCAGGATCAGGCTCAACCCCCAGGTCGCGAGCAGCGTGTCGAGCGGGCGCTTGTAGAGATGTCGTATCAGCCCCCATTCGACCAGCATGCCGAGCGAGCCGGAGGCGATGAACGCCAGCGTCATCGCGACGAAGAAATAGCCGGGAAACAGCGAGGGCAGATATTGCTGAAATGCGTTCGACGTCATCCAGGTGACGTAGGCGCCCAAGATCATGAACTCGCCATGCGCCATGTTGATGACGCCCATCTGGCCGAAGATGATGGCAAGCCCCAGCGCCATCAGCACGTAGACGGAGAACAGGATCAGGCCGGCAAAGCCCTGCATCGCGAGAATGGCGCCGAGGTCGCCGATCGAATAGTCACCGAACATGATCCTTGCTCCGATGAGTCCAATTCCGAAGTCGCGTGCCGTTGCCCCGACGCGAAGGGTCAGGCGTGGGCCGGTCGGTCCACGCTGAGATCTTTTGGAGAGCGCGCGAGCGTCAGGTGAGAAGCATCCTCACTGGTAGCCCTTGGGGAACGGATCCGGCTCGACGAGGTCGGCGGTCTCATAGATCAGCTCGTACTGGCCGTCCGCCTTGGCTCTGCCGACCCGGGTCTTCGACCAGAGGTGATGATTCTCGTGGATGCGGACATAGCCTTCCGGCGCACCCTTGAACTCCACCCCTGGCGAAGCCGCGGCGATCTTGTCGATGTCGAAGCTTCCGGCTTTTTCGGCCGTGAGCTTCCACAGCCACGGGCCGAGATAGGCCGCCTGGGTCACGTCGCCGATCACGGTCTTCTCGCCCCACATCTTCTTGAACGCCGGCACGAAGGTCTTGTTGTTGGGATTGTCGAGCGACTGGAAGTATTTCATGCAAGCATAAGCGCCCGCTATGTTTTCGCCGCCGATACCGTCGATTTCGTCTTCGGTCACCGAGATCGTCAGCAGCGTCTGTTTTGACAGGTCGACACCGGCCGCCTTGAGCTGCTTGTAGAAGGCGACGTTCGAGCCGCCGACGATGATGGCGTAGATCACGTCGGGTTTTGTAAGCTTGATCTTGTTGATGACCGAGTTGAACTGGGTGCTGCCGAGTGGGAAATATTCCTCGCCGACCACCTTGGCGCCCTGCAAATGGCCCTCGATATGCTTGCGGGCGATCTTGTTGGAGGTGCGCGGCCAGATGTAGTCGGAGCCGAGCAGGTAGAAGGTCTTCGCGCCCTTGGTCTTGTTGACCCAATCGAGGCCGGCGATGATCTGTTGCGTCGCCTCCTGGCCGGTATAGATGACGTTCTTGGATTGCTCGAGACCTTCATAGAAGGTTGGATAATAGAGCATGCCGTTATACTGCTCGAACACCGGCAGCACCGCCTTGCGCGAGGCCGACGTCCAGCAACCCATGACCGACGCGCATTTGTCGTTGACGAGCAGCTTCTTCGCCTTCTCGGCGAAGGTCGGCCAGTCGCTCGCGCCGTCTTCCTGAATGAACTTGATCTTGCGGCCGAGTACGCCGCCGGCGGCATTGATCTGCTCGATCGCGAGCTTTTCCGCTTCCACCGAACCGGTTTCCGAAATCGCCATGGTGCCGGTGACGGAGTGAAGGATACCAACCGTGACTTCCGTATCGCTCACCGCAAGACCGGTGGTGTTGACTGCTGAAGTTGCCGGAACGTCCGCCAATGACGAGCGCGGCAGCATCGTGATCGCCGGCAACGCGGCCATTCCCATCAGCAATTTGCGCCGGGACGGAGACTGCAGGCCCCGTTTGGTTTCGTCTGACATGAGCACCCCATTTTTGTTCGAGGACACGCGGCTGGTCAGGCAAGGATCGCCGAATTTGTGCAGTGCACAGATACGCAAGATCGCGTATATTGCACCGCAAAATAGCGACGTAGGTTTTGGTACGAATCTTGCGAGGGGTGTTCGGTCAAGGAGCAACACAAGTGGCAGGGCGGCAGCGGATAGACCGCGTCAGGCGCCAATATAATCAATGGGTTGCCAACCAGACGCTGGAAGACTACGCGCTGCGCTTCACCGCCAAAAGCGCGCGGCGATGGTCCGCCGCCC
>Ga0210406_10005108_pt1 | contig 13848 bp, 10 predicted proteins | sample IncBWC30MmetaG_FD_155454 | JGI IMG/M metagenome (GOLD analysis project Ga0210406, IMG submission 155454) | Forest soil microbial communities from Barre Woods Harvard Forest LTER site, Petersham, Massachusetts, United States - Inc-BW-C-30-M | ecosystem: Environmental > Terrestrial > Soil >... | reverse complement strand
GAGTCTAATCACCGTGCGAGAGGTGATTGTGGATGCGCTGGGCGCAAATGGAAGAGTCGTCGTTCTCAGCGCTAACTTGCTAAGCGATGACCTGCTCAAGGATAACTTGCTCAAGGATAACCTGCTCATGGATAACTTGAGCACCGCGTGCGAAACCGTGGGCGGCTCGCTCATCCAACCCGGCAACAGGCGGTTCGCGCCGACGGCCATGAGCGTCGCGCTCCCTCGGCGACGTGCCGCGCTGCTGCGGATCACCGCCGCCCTCCTTGCAACGACGAGCTGGGTGTCGGAAACACAGGCGACCCCTGAGACACGGCACCCTCAAGCGGATGGGTTCGCCATCTGTGCGCAGGCGGCTGCAGCTCGCAACGTTGTTCTTGGCGTTGTTCCCGGCATTGTTCCTGGCGTTGTTCTTGGCAGAGCGGCGGGCGATCTCGACATCGAGAGAGTGCAGGTAAGCCGGTTCGGCGGCGGATCGGTACGGCTTGCGCAGGCAGCGGTCGATGGCACGAAGAATTTGCAGAAGGCGCTGGAACAGCAGCGAGACCAACTGAAGGCGGATGACAGCGGCGCAGAGTGCAAATCGTTCAAGGACGACCGGGCGGCTCGGTTGGAGCAGGATCTTGCGGCGGCCCTGCGTGCTGTCGAGACGCAGACGGCGCTGGCAGCCAAGGCAAATGACGAAGTGGTCCGGCTCAGGCAGGAGGCGGAAAACGGCGCGGGCGAACTGCAAAGCTTCCTGCAACAGGAGCGCGCCCGTGCCGGCCGATTGGAGCAGGATCTCGCGGCGGCCCGGCGCGGTGTCGACACCCAGACGGCGCTGGCAGCCAAGGCAAGTTACGAAGCCGAGCGGCTCAAGCGGGCGCTGGAAAGCGGTGCGGGCGAGCTGCAAGAATCCCTGAAACAGGAACGCGGCCGTGCCGATCGGTTGGAGCAGGATCTCGCGGCGGCGCGCCATGAGGTCGAGACCCAGACTGCGCTGGCGGCGAAGGCGAGCAACGAATCCGCTCAGTCGAAGCAGGCGGCGGAGAGTGGCGGGAGCGATCTGCAAAAATCCCTGCAACAGGAGCATGTGCGTGCCGACCGGTTGGAGCAGGATCTCGCGGCGGCGCGTCGCGAAGTCGAAACCCAGACCGCGCTGGCGGCGAAGGTGAGCGCTGAAGCCGCTCAGTCGAAGCAGGTGGCGGAGAGTGGCGGGAGCGATCCGCAAAAATCCCTGAAACAGGAGCGCGCGCGCGCCGACCGGTTGGAGCAGGATCTTGCGGCGGCCCGGCGCGATGTCGAGACCAAGACCGCGCTGGTGCTAAAGGCGAGTGACATCGCCGCGCGGGCGAAGCAGGCGGCGGAAAGTAGCGTTGGCGACCTGCAAAAGTCACTGCAAAAGGAACATGCCCGTGCCGACCGACTGGAGCAGGACGTAGCGGCGGCGCGCCGCAATGCCGAGACCCAGATGGCGCTGGCGACGAAGGCGAGCGCCGAAGCTGCCCAAGCGAAGCAAGCAGCGGAGAGTGGCAGCAGCGACCTGCAAAAGTCTCTGCAGCAGGAGCGCGATCGTGCCGATCGGTTGGAGCAGGATCTTGCGGCCGCCAGACGCGACGTCGAGACCAAGACCGTGCTGGTGATGAAGGCGAGTGCCGCCGCCGCTCGGGCGAAGCAGGCGGCGGAAAGCGGCTCCGGCGACTTGCAGAAATCGCTGCAGCAGGAGCACGACCGAGCTGACAAATTGGAGCAGGATCTTGCGGCGGTCCGCCGCGAAGCCGAGACCAAGTCCGCGCTGGCCACGAAGGCGAGCGCCGAAGCTGCTCAGGTGAAACAGGCAGCGGAAGCTGGCGTCGGCGACCTGCAGAAATCGCTGCAACAAGAGCACGACCGTGCGGACCGGTTGGAGCGCGATCTTACGGTCGCCCGCCGCGATGTCGAGACAATGAGCGTGCTAGTGATCAAGGTGAGTGCTGCCGCCGCTCGGGCCAAGCAGGCGGCGGCAAGTAGCGCGGCCGACCTGCAAAAGTCCCTGCAACAGGAGCACGTCCGCGCCGGCCAATTGGAGCAGGATCTCGCGGCGGCCCGCCGCGATGTCGAAACCAAGGCCGTGCTGATGATGAAGGCGAGTGCCGCCGCCGCTCGGGCGAGGCGGGCGGCGGAAGGCGGCGCGGGCGAGCTGCAAAAGTCCTTGCAGCAGGAGCGCGACCGCGCCGACCGGTTGGCGCAGGATCTCGCGGCGGCGCGGCGCGATGTCGAGACCCAGACGGCGCTGGCGACGAAGGCGAGCGACGAGGCCGCTCGGGCAAAGCAAGCGGCGCAAAGTGGCGCCGGCGACCTGCAGAAATCCCTGCAACAAGAGCGCGAGCGTGCCGACCGGTTGGCGCAGGATCTGACGGCGGCCCGGCGTGATATCGAGACCAAAGCCGCGCTGGTGATAAAGGCGAGTGATGCCGCTGCTCGCGCGAAGCAGGCAGCGGAAAGTGGCGCGGGCGAGCTGCAAAAGTCCTTGCAGCAGGAGCACGACCGCGCCGGCCGGTTGGCGCAGGATCTGGCGGCGGCGCGGCGCGATGTCGAGACCCAGGCGGCGCTGGCGACGAAGGCGAGCGACGAGGCCGCTCGGGCAAGGCAAGCGGCGCAAAGTGGCGCCGGCGACCTGCAGAAATCCCTGCAACAAGAGCGCGAACGTGCCGATCAATTGGAGCGGGACCTTGCGGCGGCCCGCCGCGATGTCGAGACACGGACGGCGTTGGTGCTGAAGGCGAGCGCCATCGCCGCTCAGGCGAAGCAGGCCGCGGAAAGCGGCGCTGGCGAATTCCAGAAATCACTGCAACAGGAGCACGATCGCGCCGGCCGGTTGGAGCAGGATCTTGCGGCAGCCCGCCGCGATGCCGAGAGCAAGACAGCGTTGGCAGCCAAGGCGGGTGACGAGGTTGCCCGGGTCAAGCAGGCGGCGGAACGCATCGTGGGCGAGCTGCAAAGATCGCTGCAACAGGAGCGCGATCAGCGCGCGCGGCTGGAAAAGAATTTGGCCTCCGCGGAGCACGCGAAAGACGCGCCGGCAACGCCTGAAGCCGACACGGCGGCTCACACCGTGCAAGACGTTCCCGACACACGAGCGAAACCAGGCCCGGACCAGATGGTGGTCGCGGATGCTCGCGCCGAGCTTCAGCTTGGTGCGGCGGATGCCGCGGAGGCTGCCGGGTTGCTCGTGCGCGCGCGAGCGCTGCTCGGGCAGGGCAACATCGGCGCAGCGCGGACCGTGTTGGAGCGCGCTGTCGAGAGGGGTAGCGCTCAGGCCAGCTTCGAACTAGCTGAAACTTACGACCCGCTCATTCTTCCCAGATGGGGAACATATGGGACGCGCGCCGACGTGACCAAAGCGCGAGATCTCTACGCAAAAGCCGAAGCCGGAGGAATCAAGGAAGCCAAGGAGCGATCCGACGCGCTCCAGTCGGCGGCACAGTGACCGCGGCGAGGCCGAAAATTGCCAGCCCTCGCCAACGCGACGTTGTCGGGACAGTCGCGAAGCCCTACGATTGACACCGATTGAAAGATCTCTTCTACAGGAGACGGAGAATGAGCATGATTCAGCATCTTGCGAAAGCGGCGGCGACAGGCGCAATCGCGCTCTTGATCGCCACGTCATCGTCCGCGGCACGGGAAGCCGAGCAAAGATCGGCGCCGGCGTCGAGGCTCCCCGCCGTGGCGCAAGGCCCGAAGATCGCCGTGAACAGCACGAAATCAGCCGCCACCACGCCGAAGGCGAAGAAGTCGGCGCGTGCTGAGATCGCTCAGCCGGCTGCGACGCAGGACAAAAAGCATCGTTTGATCCTGCAGGTGAACACCAACGACCCCGCCGCGATGAACCTGGCGCTCAACAACGCAACGAACGTCGCGCAATATTACAAGCAACGCGGCGAGAAGGTGAAGATCGAGGTGGTCACGTTCGGCCCCGGCCTACACATGCTGCGCGACGATACCTCGCCGGTGAAGGCTCGCATCGAGGTGATGGCGCTGAGCACGCCGGAGGTCTCCTTCAAGGCCTGCGGCAACACCAAGGAGAACATGCAAAAGGCCGAGAGTAAAGAAATACCGATCATTGCGCAGGCGGAAGTCGTGAAATCCGGCGTCGTGCGCGTCATGGAGTTGGAAGAGCAGGGCTGGACCTACGTGAAGCCGTGACATCGAGAGCGTGATCCGGAAACGCGTGCGCCGCGTTTTTTTCCTCGCGACGAATGTGAGGCGTTTTGCGCGACGTTTGCGTGGAGAACGGAGAGACGTTTGCGCGGAGAACGATTGCGCGGACATAAGGCTCAATCAAAAAGCGAGATCGCGATTCAGATCTCATCGCGATCTGGCTGTCAGTCTCGATTGGAGAAGGGGGTACCCCATCTTTGACTATTGAACCGATTCGAAAAACTTTTACTTTTCTAATAAGCCTCTATTTTTCTAAGTTGTGATGCGAAACAACCAATCATCTGGTCGGAAAGATGCAAAGGCGCGATCTAAAGTCGATGTCGGCAGACCAGCTATGGAAGCTTCATGAAGAGTTGGTCGCTGAGCTCAGTCGCAAAATTGCGGCTGAGAAGAACAGGCTTGATGAGCGCTTGCATAAACTTGGTCCCGCGGATGACAGGTTGAAGCACGAGCGTCGCCCTTACCCCAAGGTTCTCCCCAAGTATAGAAATCCGAAGAACCCTTCGGAGACCTGGGCTGGCCGTGGCAAACAACCTCGCTGGTTGAAGGCGCAGCTTCGATCCGGCAAGAAGCTCGATGACTTTCGGATACAACGGATGGCTGGATAGCTTAAGCGACGCCGTGCGTGGGCGCCCGGCATCCGCATTGCCTCCCCATCGGAATGGGAGCAGCTCACGACAGTCGTGACGAGAGCGCGATCCAACATGATCACATCTCGCTGTTTCCAATTGAACCGCCATGTCGGTCTACATGTTAGCGAGAAGCCGGGCTGACCGCGACCCGACCGAACTCCCCCTGTCCTCCAGCACAAAGCGGACTTCCGCCTCCTGGTGCGGCCGCCCGACGCTTTCGTAAATAAAGCCGTGCCTGGCCATCTCTTCCGGCCGGTAGATGTTGCGCAGGTCGACGATCACGGGCCGTGCCATGTCGTTCTTCAGCCGCTTCAGGTCGAGGGCCCGGAACTGCTCCCATTCGGTGACGATGACGAGCCCGTCGGACCCGCTCGCCGCGCTGTAAGCATCCTCGCAATATTTGATAGCCGGCAGTTCGTCCCTCGCCTGCTGCATGCCTTCGGGATCATAGGCCTTCACCTTCGCGCCCATGTCGATGAGAGCGGTGATGAGGGGAATCGAGGGAGCCTCGCGCATGTCGTCGGTGTTGGGCTTGAAGGTCAGGCCGAGGATGCCGATGGTCTTGCCGCGGATTTGGCCGCCAAGGGCGCATGCCACCTTGCGTGCCATCGCGCGCTTGCGGTTCTCGTTGACCAGGAGCACGGCTTCGACGGTGCGCAGCGGCACATCATAGTCCTGGGCTGTCTTCAACAGCGCGCGGGTATCCTTGGGAAAGCAGGAGCCGCCGAAGCCTGGGCCGGCATGCAGAAATTTCGGGCCGATCCGATTGTCGAGGCCGATGCCCCGCGCCACCTCCTGCACATCGGCGCCGGCGCGCTCGGCGAGATCGGCGATCTCGTTGATGAAGGTGATCTTGGTTGCGAGAAACGCGTTGGCTGCGTATTTGATTAGTTCCGCGGTCCGCCGGCTGGTGTACATGATCGGCGGCTGATTGAGGTAGAGCGGCCGGTAGATTTCGGCAAGCACCTTTTGGCCGCGCTCGTCATCCGTGCCGATGATGATGCGGTCCGGGTGCTTGAAGTCCCGGATGGCCGCGCCCTCGCGCAGAAACTCCGGATTGGAGACCACGACGACATCCGCTTTCCCGTTGGTTTCTCTGATGATCCGCTCGACATCGTCGCCGGTCCCGACCGGCACGGTCGACTTGGTGATGACGGCTGTGAAGCCGTTCAGATGCGCGGCGATCTCGTGCGCTGCAGCATGGACATACGACAGGTCGGCATGGCCATCGCCACGCCGCGACGGCGTGCCGACCGCGATGAAGACCGCGTCCGCCTCACTTACGGTCCCCTTCAGGTCGGTGGCGAAGCTGAGCCTGCCGGCAGCGGCGTTGGCCGCGACCAATTGGTTGAGCCCGGGTTCGAAGATCGGGATTTCGCCGCGTTCGAGCGCCGCGATCTTGCCAACGTCCTTGTCGATGCAGGTGACGTCATGTCCGAAATCGGCAAAACAGGCGCCGGACACAAGTCCGACATAGCCCGTGCCGATCATTGCAATACGCATGTCAGTTTTCCATCCAGACCGACGGCTTCTTGCGTCGGACAATTTGACCGGAGTCGACCCCGTCGTCCGCGCGCGAGACTAATCGTTGCATGTGATGCGGTGCTGAAAAACAGGGGACTATCGCGGGGGTCGTAAGGAGTACTCCCGCTGGAGTACTCATGCTTCCGCATCCGATAGCTCTTAAGCGTCCCGCACGCACCCAAGTGCACCGTTGTTGCGTTGGCGGCGTTTGCGAAGATGCTAGCATGCTGGAGAGGCCGGGGGCCGGCCTTCCTCACGCACAACGGGCAGGGTGCATCGTGAAAAAGAACCTTCAGGGGACGGGGGCAGCCGGTTCTGGCGCACGCCCAGGCGAGCCATTGTTCACACAGGAATGCGAGGACGTGGCAGGGCAGGAACGCCGGGCGGGCCGGTCGTCAGGCCGTCGCAGATCGACGAGGGCTGCAACGGAGCGAGGACCTGATTGGGCTGAACCCGTGGGAGCCGTTCTTGTCGGAGCAAATGTGCTGCTGAGGGAAGGCCTGGCTGGGATTTTGACCGCGGCCGACTTCCGCATCGTTGCCTCGACCTCCTGCGCGGACGATCATGTCCTGAGCTCGCTTCCGCAAGAGCAATCCATGTTGCTCATCGTCGAAGTGAGTGACGATTTTGATGCGGGATTGAGACAGATCGCGTGCTTCAAGCAACATTATCCGCACGGACGGGTGGTCGTTCTCGCCGATCAGCAACAGGTGACGAAGATGGTGGCTGCGTTTCGCGCAGGTGCCAACGCATATCTGGTCAAGGTCGCGACATGCGAGACATTCGTCAAATCCATCGAGCTGGTCATGCTCGGCGTGACATTGCTGCCTCCGGAGATTTTGCATCTCATCTCCGACAGGCAAGCCCGCAGCCGTAGCGACCGCGCGGCCGACGAGGTCGCTGACGATCGACACGCGGACGAGGAGGATGATGGCGGCGAAGATGGTGACCTGCTTGGAACCAACATCGAACCGAACAAACAGGTAGCGGGCGCCGATGGCGGCCATCCGCCGCGGCTGTCGGCCCGCCAACAGGCCATCTTGCGCTGTCTGGCCGAAGGAGATTCCAACAAGACCATCGCGCGCAAGATGGCAATGGCTGAGGCCACCGTGAAGGTTCACGTCAAGGCAATCCTTCGGAAGATTCGGGTCAACAACCGCACACAGGCTGCAATCTGGGCGATGAGTGGCGACCCGCTTGTCCCGCCCAAGGACGAGACTTCGCCAGCACCAGGGCCGGCACCGGTTGAGCGGTTCCCCTTTTTTAATATCGCAAACGTCCTGTCCGAAGGGTACAGGAACGGATCAATGTCATCGACGACGATCAAGCTCAAACAAGCGAACCCCGTTCCCCTGCGTTTGGTTCGCAAGGACGATTGATCTGCCCGCCCTTGTGCGCCAGGCGACGCGATCAGAGCGCGGTGGTGATTTCAGGATGAATCATCGTCGCGCTCCGGCTTGAGCGCGTTGCTTTAGAGCATGATCCGAAAAAGCATGCCCTCGGGCACCGCCGTCATTCCGGGATGGTGCGCAAGCACCAGACCCGGAATCTCGAGATTCCGGGTTCGATGCTGTCGCATCGCCCCGGAATGACGTCGCAAGTCAATGGTTGCTACATGCTGCAACATCATCGGCGGATGCTCTAGAGCATGATTGCGATTTCACTCAATCACATCATGCTCTAGGCAACGTGCGTTCGATCGACCGTAGAGCCGGTCCACGGCCCCGTGGTTCAGAAGCCGTCTCCGCCGCAGGCGGAGCGGACTGGCTCAGACCGCGGAACAACAGGCTCAGACCGCGGAGCAACAGGCGGAGAGTAGGTGTTTGGCGTTGGCGTTCGGGCCAGCCATCCGTTGTTCATCCCCCAGATCGCCGCTTGCGTCCGGTTGTGGACCCGGATCTTGCGAAGGATCGCCTTGACATGAACCTTGACGGTTGCCTCGGTGATATCGATCTTGCGTGCGATGGACTTGTTGGAATCGCCCTCGATCAGGTAGCGCAAGATCGATTTCTCCCTCGGCGAAAGCCGTGGCGCTATTCCATCCTCAGCCGGGACAAGAAGGCCCTGGCTGTCGTCCCGGGGGGCTTCCTCCCGCACGCCATCGCTTTCGGGATCGAGAGCGAATGACAGGAATGCCGGCGGGAAAACCGTCTCGCCCATCATCACCAGCTCCAGGGACTTGATCAATATATGGCTGGTCATGACCTCGACGAAATAGCCGTTGGCGCCCGCGCGAAATGCGGAAACCAGCTCATCCAATCGATAGCGATCGGCCACGATTGCAATCCGGCCGCCAGGGCGGCGGGTTTTGAAGAGCCCGATCTGTTCGACGGCGGAGCTGAAATCATCGCCAGTATGAACGATGAGAAACAATTGTTGGCTCGGTTGAACTTTGCTTGCGGGCAAATCATCCGCGCACGATGTTGTGGTCAGGATGCGAAAATTTGCAGAGCGTAAGATCTCGGCAAGGCCTTCTTTAAGTAAGCTCGTCTTTCCAGCGAGTATGGTCCCGAATGGGTAATGCCGCCTCATGATTGCACTCCAGCTTGTGCACGATACTGTACGCACGACGGAGCGGGTCCGCTCCGACAAACGGCTCAAGCAGCGTTTCTTCTATGGGGGTTATTGGTATTTAGGCCTTCCTGGGAAACTCCTTTTTGTTTTATGAAATGCCTTCGTGAAAGGCTCCCTGATAATTAATAAATGCTATACCAGATCGCCGATATCTCTATATACCTTTCGGTACTATATACCTTTCGGTATAGTAAAGGTGTGGCGAATGCTCGCAGTGACTGATATTTTTCGCATCGGTATTCCACCATTAAGCAAAGCAAGTTGCGTTCAAACAAGATAAATCTCCTAAAAAATCATTTATTTAGCAAATTTGCAAAGGGGGCGAAGACCACATGCGGCGCACTCGCGTGGTGATTGCGGACCGGCATCCGATGATTTTGCAAGGTTTGAGCAGCGTGCTCGGCGCGCAGCGTGATTTCGAAATCTTGGCACATTGCGGTGATGGTGCGAGTTGCATGAAGGCGATACGGATTCTTGGGCCGGATATCGCCATTATTGACAGCTCAATGCCTGACATTGCCGGACTAAAAATACTTGCCATTGCAAGATCTGAAAATCTTTCAACGCGACTTGTTTTCTTCACTGCATCCGCCGAAGACCGCGAACTTCGCAGGTTCGCCGCAGCGGGCGCCTATGCCGTCGTCTCAAAGGATGTCGACCCGCAAATTCTCGTGCAGATCTTGCGGCAGGTGGCGAACGGCCAAAAGCTGTTGCCGTCATCCGGGAAGGTGACAGCTCAACAGCAGAGCGCGATGACCGAGAAAGCGCTCATCGCGCTGACCGACCGCGAGCGTCAGATCATGCGTCTGGTATCCGAAGGTCTGTCGAACAAGGAAATCGGTCGTCGACTGAATATCACTGACGGCACGATCAAGGTGCATCTCCATCACATCTTTCAGAAGCTCGACATCGGCAACCGCACAGCGCTCGCGGCGCTTGCGATCTCTCGAAGCGACACTGCAGGCTCCCTCTACCGGAAGAATGATGGCGCTAGAGGACGGAGCAGCAGAGCGTGACGTTGCACGCTTTTCCGGATCATGCTCCAGGCTTTGCTTGAAAACCGGATCCTGCTCTAGTCGTCGGCCTCGGCGAATTGCTTTGTATCGGCAACCGAGAGCAACCGCTCGAAATAGGAAATTGTTCGCTGCAAGCCTTCCGTAAGCATCACCGTCGGCCGCCAGTCCAGCACCTCTTGTGCGTGGCTGATATCCGGACGGCGCTGTCTGGGATCGTCCTGCGGCAAAGCCTGATGGATGATCCGTGAGCGGGAGCCGGTCATGGCGATCACCTTCTCTGCCAGCTCGCGGATCGTGAACTCGTTCGGATTGCCGCAGTTCATCGGCCCGGTGATCTTGTCCGGGGTGTTCATCAGGCCGATCATTCCACCGACGAGATCATCGACAAAGCAGAACGAACGCGTCTGCTGCCCATCTCCGTAGATCGTTATGGGCTGATTGTTGAGGGCCTGGATAATGAAATTGGACACGACGCGACCGTCGTTCGGCTGCATGCGTGGTCCGTAAGTATTGAAGATGCGCAATACCTTGATTTTCAGATTGTGCTGCCGACGATAGTCGAAAAACAACGTTTCGGCGCAACGCTTGCCTTCATCATAGCAGGAGCGCGGCCCGATCGGGTTGACATGACCCCAGTACGATTCCTGCTGCGGGTGAACCTCAGGATCGCCGTAGACTTCAGATGTCGACGCCTGAAGAATCCTGCATCGCAACCGCTTGGCCAAACCAAGCATGTTGATGGCACCCAGCACGCTCGTTTTCGTCGTTTGCACCGGATCGCGTTGATAGTGAATGGGCGAGGCCGGGCAGGCCAGATTATAGATCTCGTCGACTTCGATATAGAGCGGAAAGGTGATGTCATGCCGCAAGATCTCGAACCTCGGGTGGCCAAGCAGGTGCTCGATATTGCGCCTGGTGCCTGTGAAGAAGTTGTCCACGCAGAGCACGTCGTAGCCCATTTCGAGCAGGCGTTCGCACAGGTGAGAGCCGATGAAGCCCGCGCCACCCGTCACGAGCACGCGTCGCAGCAGCTGCGTTGCGATCGGGGGAGACGCTGTCGAGATGGCCGGCGCAATGGTCGGATTAGAGCCGATTGGAAGATCCATAATTTGTTACTCCGAACTGCATTCCGTCAAACCAGGCAGCAAGGACCGAGGAGCGATCGTGTCTTTGGGCGCGTGCGCGCAAGGTCACTTTGCGCCCTGCGCGCCAATCACCGCCGGCAGTGTTGCGATGAGGATGTACAGGTCGAGCCAAAGAGAACGGTTCTTGATGTAGAAGCTGTCCGCCGCCCGCTGCACCTCAAGGTCGCCATCGCTGCGCGATGAGATCTGCCAAAGGCCGGTCAGTCCTGGTTGGACCGTGGTCCGCAGCGCTCGGAATTCCGGGTCGAAAGCCTCCATGTGGTAGGCGGGAAACGGTCGCGGTCCCACCAGGCTCATGTCGCCGCGGATCACGTTCCAGAGTTGGGGCAGCTCATCGAGGCTGGTGCGGCGCATCAGGCTGCCAATACGCGGCAATATCCGTGGATCCTGCGTCAACTTGAAATAGCGCTGCCAGTGCTCACGCAGAGCAGGATCGCTCGCCAGCACGCGTTCGAGCCGCTGCTCGGCATCCTGATACATCGTGCGCAGCTTCAGCACCCGGATTGGCCTGCCGTAACGGCCGATGCGCAGCTGGCCATAGAAGGCGGGTCCGGGATCGGCCAGCTTGACCGCGAGTGCGAGCAGCCCGATGAGGGGCGCGGTGATAAGCAGGAGCGTCAGCGCCCCGGCCAGATCGATGGCGCGCTTCAGCTTCTCGCGGGGATGGCTGGGCTGGCCGCTCAGCTCCAGGGCAACAAAGCCGTCCGCATTGCGAATGTGAAGGCCGAAAGTTGGAAATTCGCCGAGCCGGGTGACGAGCAGGACATGACGAGCACCCAACCGATAGAGCGCGGCTGGGTTTTGCGGGAGCAGCTCATCATCGGGCACGATCACGACCTCCGCGCCGCTGTCGGCGCGCCATCCCTCAAGCGTACCGAGCACGGGCAGGGCGGCGCCGGCATCGTCCGCGCCTTGCTGCGGCACGGCGTCGCCGGCGGTGTCGCCACAGCACGTACCATCGTCGATGAAGCCTATGGGACGGAGTCCGGAGGCCGGGTGGGTCAGCAGCAGGTGGGCTAGCGCGCGGCTGCTTGCACCAGTGCCGAGAACGGCGGTCGGCGCGCGAAAGACGCCGGACTTGACGAGTCGCGCGCCGATCATGTGCTCGATCCACAAACCGAGCACGAGCGCGATGGTGCCAACGAGTGGCACGACGGCCAGCTCGATTGACAGGCCCTCGCGGATCCACATCAGAATGCCTGTGAAGACGAACAGCAGCGTTGCCGTCGCGCGCAGGCGGAAGCGCTCCATCGGGCTCTTGATGTTGGACCGATAGAGGCCGAGCGCACCGCTGATGCCAAGCAACAGCAATAACAGAACGCCCATCTGCGTCTGTATGCGGCCGGCCACGCCAATGTGGTCGGCCGGCCATACCAGGTTGACGATCACCGCCGCCGCGACCACGGCGATGGCGCCTGATACGGCGTCGCCGGCAAAAAGCGCGGCGGCGAAACGTTGGTGCCGTCTGTTGGTCTTGGCCGCATCCCCGCCGTGGCGCGTTCCACCGCCCAGCCCGAACGGCGTGCCGCCGGGCGGCGGCAATGTGCGGACACGCGCTTCAAAGTTTGACATGAACCATCAACCGCTCGATGACGGGGCTGCACGCGTTCCCATCAGATGAACCTATTCCGCCGCGACAATCGCGCCGGTGTTCGCCGTTTGCTCAGCGATCCAGCGGTAGGTGGGAACGATTCCCTGGCGCAACATCATTTGCGGCTCCCACTGCAGCACCGAGCGCAACCGCGTATTGTCACTGTTCCGACCGCGCACGCCCTGCGGCTTGGTAATATCGTGCACGAGCGAGATCTTCTTTCCCGACACATCGATCACGATTTGCGCAAGCTCATCGACACTGACCAGCTCGTCCGTCCCGAGATTGAGAGGGCTTCTATAGTCGGAGCGCATGATGCGATGAATGCCCTCGACGCAGTCGTCGACATACATGAACGAACGGGTCTGCTTGCCATCTCCCCAGATCTCAATCTTGCCGGGGTTTGAGGCGTATGCGACCTTGCGGCACATCGCCGCGGGCGCCTTTTCACGGCCGCCATCATAGGTGCCGAGCGGGCCGTAGACATTGTGGAAGCGCACGACGCGCGTCGGGAGACCGTAATCTTCCGTATAATATTGGCAAAGTTTCTCCGCGTAGAGCTTCTCCAGGCCGTAGCCTTCTTCAGGCTCTGCGGGAAAGGCATCCTCCTCGCGCAGCGGCGTGACATCCGGCGAGGTCTGCAGGCCATGCGGATAGACGCAGGCGGAAGATGAAAACAGGAAACGTCCGACGCCGGCGTGACGCGATGCTTCCAGCATGTACAGATTCATCAAGGAATTGTTGTAGGCGATCCCCGCATGCGATGCGGTGATATATCCGATACCGCCCATGTCGGCCGCCAGGTGATAGACGAAATCCATCCCTGCCGTGCAGGTCTGGCAGTTCTTCAATTCGCGAAGATCCAGCAACATGAACTCGTCGGCATCGGTGCCGCTATATTCGGGTAGCTTGATGTCCACCCCGCGTACGCGATAGCCAGCTGACTTCAGATACGACACCAGGTGATGGCCGATGAAGCCGCCGGCTCCCGTGACCAACGCCCAAGGCTTCAATTCTTTCGACATTTGATGCCTCCATCGCTGATGTTAGGAGCCCACATGAGGTCACCTTACGGCGAATGATCGCGTGCTCAAGCGCGCATAAGGAGTAGCCCGATTGTCAATGCAATGCTCGATGTGCCGCCGTGTAGATCAAGTCATAAACCAAGTCATAAACCAAGTCATAAA
>Ga0210406_10005104_pt1 | contig 13854 bp, 9 predicted proteins | sample IncBWC30MmetaG_FD_155454 | JGI IMG/M metagenome (GOLD analysis project Ga0210406, IMG submission 155454) | Forest soil microbial communities from Barre Woods Harvard Forest LTER site, Petersham, Massachusetts, United States - Inc-BW-C-30-M | ecosystem: Environmental > Terrestrial > Soil >... | reverse complement strand
ACTAGCAGCAGGCGGTCACCCGCCAGGAATTTCGGCAGGTAAGCATTGGCGTGCTCACCCGAAATAATCTTATCCATCGTATAGCTCACGGTTTCCAGTCGCTGAAGTTGTTGAATTTGATGAACCACGGTGGGCTGGTCCACATTGATCTGCGTCGGTCCTCCGCGCAAATTGTTTATCAGGTGGAATAGCCCGAGCCCGGTCGAGAACCACAGCAGCGCTCCCAGCAAAATAACCGTAAGAATCGCGCCCAGCAACGCTCCCAGAACCCAGGAATACGCGCCCCGCGATTTCCCTGGCGTTCCGCGAGGGGCCGCTTCAGTAGCGAGTGGTGTATGGTCGATCGCCATCTATTTGCTCAACAACTTCAGTGTAGAACAAGCCGAAACTCGGTGGGCGCATTCCTTCCTGGCGCGCGCTCACCTGCCACTCCCCAAGCGATACACCAGCACGGTTTCTCTACGCGTGGACTGCTGCGCTTTTTGGTAACTAAACTCTTGCCGACCTGGCTTGCGGTCCGCCTGAACCCGTGACAGGATAATTTAGGAAGGGCTTGAAGACCGTAACAAGGCCATGACCACGCCGCCCAATCAGCCAATCGTTCTGTCACCTACGGAGGTACTTACTCCCGTTCAGCGTCCCCCACGCAAACGGCAGGCCTTTGCGTTCCTGGTCGCGGCCGTCTCCGATTTTCTATCCTTCTGGACGGTACTTGCCCCACCCATGCAATGGCTGATTGACCTCGGAACAGCGTTGCTTCTGTTCCTAATTCTCGGCCGTCGCTGGGCGATTTTGCCCGGCTTGATTGCGGAAGCTATCCCCGGAATGGGCGTCTTTCCCGTGTGGATCCTCGTGGTCCTCTCCGTCATCGTTTACGACGACATCAAAGTCCGCAAACGCTAGACCCGGATTAGGAACTGCCGGTCCTCCCCACAATAATCATAGGCCTGAAGAATTAATTTCGATGGAAGTTTGAATTCTCGCCGCCGGCGCGGTCGATCCATGCGCTGCTGCACGGCGTGAGGAACGTGACAAAATAACCCACGTGAGACTCCTGCCCAAAGTTTTGTGGCTCCTGCTGGCAGTCTTCGTCGTTACGAACGCGCTGGGGGCTCTTCGTTACCTGCTGCCGCACGTGCCTTTTCCTGCTGAACTGGACAACTTCAGGCAGCGGCGCACGGCGCTTTCGCTGCACGCCTTCGGCGGCGCGATCGCCTTGCTGGCGGGTCCATTACAGTTTGTCCCTCGCTTCCGTGAAAGCAGTTGGAATCGCCATCGCCTCTTGGGATGGATCTACTGCGGCGCCGTCTTGCTTGGCTGGTGCGCTTCCCTCTGGATCGCGCCGCATTCCGAGACCGGTTGGATCGCTTCTTCGGGATTTCTCGCGCTCGGCGCGGCTTGGATTGTAGCGACCGGGCTCGCTGTGCGGTTCATTTTGCGAGGCGACGCGTCCCGTCACCGGCGCTGGATGCTTCGTAGCTACGCTCTCACCGCCGCCGCCATCACTCTGCGTATCTACCTGCCCTTTATTGTCGCGTTCCATTGGCCCTTTTTTATCGCTTACCCCGCCATCGCCTGGCTCTGCTGGATCCCTAACGCGCTCGCCGCTGAAGTGTACCTACGCTTCGTGCCAACGCCTCCGCGCATAACTCTGCCCGCCAACTTGGCCGGCAGTTCCCCACAACTTCCCTAGAGCACGCACCTTCCGCTTTCAGCCGTCGCTTCTGCTTAGGCGCTCTTGGGCAAGTCGGTTGAGAAAGCCGAGATCCCGGTGCGCTGCGAGAGACGCTCCTTCAGGGCCTCGTGGATCCTTCAGGCAAGGCGTGAATCTCGACATAGTCCAGGGCCGCGTGCTCTTCGCCGTCGGGGACACCCTCGATGCGGATATGGTCGCCGGGGCGAAGCACCAGACCAAGAATTCGCCGGCGCGTGGAAGAGTCGCCGCCTGGCTTCGTTGCCGGCAAACGATCGTCAGCGATCCATTCATCGACGACCTGATCGCTGACCAGCACGCGAAACTTGGACTTGCCGTTATTCTGGTCGAAGTACTCTACGTCCATCTCGTAGCGGCCCGCGGCACCGTCGAAGCGAAACGCCGCGGAACACTTCTCGGCCGGAGGGGCACACTCGACCGCCTTTCCGCCCGAAGCAGTTTCACGTGGAACAACCTCGAACGGTAGGTAGTCTTGGAGGTACATCGCTTCAGCCTCAATGCGGCCGGAATAATGTCCCACCCGCCCGAGCTGATCGACTATGCCGGAAATTTGAAAAAACCAATTGCAAACGGCATCGCGCCAAACGATGGCGTGCCCAGCTTGATATTCCAGGCGTCTCAACACTTCCTCATACCGCTCCTCATCGACCTGGCCTTTCAGCGATTCCCATTGCTGCACAAGTCCTGCCGCGGCTTCCGCGCCAGCATAATGCGAATCGTAGATCTGCTGGATGACCGTCTTCCCCGAATGCAGCACGTGGGTGTACGGCACGTGGTGAAAGAACAGCAGCAATTCGTCCGGAGTGCTGTCCAGTGATTCGCACATCTTTGCTACGGGTGCGCGGTACTGATCAACATAACCCGACCCGCTGACGGCCGTACGGTCCATTCCGATTCCATGGTGGTCAGCGCGGTGCCACTGCCCCCAGCCGTTTCTTTCCGACGATTCCACGCCCGGTCCGAAATGGCTACCAAGAATGTCCGTAAGCGTCCCCGCGCCCAGTGGCCCGGTGTAACTTTCATAGATGGGCCAGGACGCGAGCAGCATGTCTGCGATTGTTTGCACCACCGCTGGATCGCTTCCAAAAGTGAGGCGCGCCCACTCCTCCGCAATGGCCTTCGAATCGAGATTCGGATTCCACGCCAGCCTGCCATATCCATAGAGATTGGCCATCGCCAAAGGGTGGCCCAGCCAGTTGGCGTCCATGCCGACATTCACTACAGCAACGAATCCGCCGAGAGGACGATGAAAAGTTTTGCCCGCAACAATGTCCTTCACCGGTGTGTGCCGCTCACCTGCGTGCATGTCGAAATCAAGCACCTCCTTCCACATCGGCGGAAGAAAACACAAGTGCCGCTGCTGGCCGGTGTACTCCTGCGTGACTTGCAGTTCGATCGCTTCATTCGTTCTTTCGAGGCCGCTGAAGAGCGGCGACACCGGTTCGCGCACTTGAAAATCAATCGGGCCATGTTTGATTTGGATGATCACATTGTCGTCGAACTTGCCGTCGAGCGGATTAAAGATGTCGTAAGCCGCCTTCGCGCGGTCGTTCTTTGGTTCGCGCCAATCGAGATGATGGTTGTAGACAAACGCGCGATAAAAAACGATTCCGCCATGCGGCGCAAGGGCCCGCGCAATCACGTTGGCGGCATCGGCAGGAGTCCTGGCGTAGGTGGCGGGACCGAGTCGGCCCTCCGAATCGGCCTTGACGACAACACCCGCAAAATCTGGAATCAGCCCGTAGATATCGTTAACTTTTTTCTTCCACCATTCGGCAACGTGAGGATTGGCAGGATCGAACGTGTCCAGGCCGCCGATCACTTTCGGGCTGCTGAGGTCGACGGAAATAGAAAGCTGCACTCCCCACGGCCGAAACACATCGGCAACGCGAGCCAGCTGCGGCAAAAAGCTGTCCTCCAGGACGTGCGGATTTGCATTGACATTGTTGATCGCGCATCCATTGATTCCAACGGAAGCGAGAAGTCGCGCATAGTCGGCGGCCCGCGTGAGGTCGGCGCGCACATTGCCGTTTTCAAAAAAAATGGACGCGCCCGCGTAGCCGCGCTCAATCCGACCGTCCAGATTGTCCCACTGGTCCACCCAACGAATTGGCGCTTCGGGATGCTGCGTCTCGCGCAACGCCGAAACACTTTCGCCTCGCGCGATCCTGCTAAGCAATCGAAACACGCCGTAGAGAACGCCGCGCTCCGACGTTGACGTCACAACGAAGTATGCGACTCCGTGCAATTGCACGGTAGCCAGCAAAAAATCGTCGCCGTGAAAATCGACGTGCTCAAGAAGCCTTGGCGCCGCCGTTTGCAATGCGGAAACTGTGCCCAGAATAATCGCGCTTTCGTGCGGGAGACGGTTCTCCTCGCGCAGCGGCCTCGCCAGCATTCCGCGAATCCCTCGAATCAATTCGCTTTTCGCGGATCCCAGCACCGGCGAATCCCCGAGCGCAACCACGCTCGCAGGCAACCCCGCGTATTTCTGCGCGGCGTTCTTCTCGAGAGGCTGGTAGCGAAGCCAGCCGTCAGCGCCCGTCTCGGTGCGCGCGCACTTGGCCCCCAGCCCCAAAAACAGAAGCGCTCCGCAAACCGCCATGTGCAGAAGGTGGAAGCGACGCATAGGATTGCCCGCCTTCCGTCATCCCAGGGGAAGATTGGCCGTGTACGTTAACGGGCCGTGCTATAGTACCAGCCGTTTTTCAGTTTACAAGTATCGTTATTTTTTGTCGGAGGTTTTGATGAAGCTTTTTTCTCCCGCCCGCCTCGCTATCGCCGCATGTTTCACACTCCTCATTGGCGGTCCCATCTTCCTCCGCTGCCAGACCCAAGACGCGCCCGCCTACCGCAATCCGCGGCTGCCCGTGGAGCAGCGTCTCGCCGATCTTCTCTCGCGCATGACGCTGCAGGAAAAAGTAGCCCAAATGGAAGGCGTCTGGGAGAACCCGGCGTTCATGCGCACTGCGGAGTCGCGCTTCGTCGATGACCGGGGCGCGTTCCTCCCCGACCACGCGGCTGTGCTGCTGAAGGACGGCATCGGCCAGATGTCGCGTCCGAGCGAAGTCTCCAAAGGCCCGCGCGGGGAAACGGAGTTCACCAACACGCTGCAGAAGTGGATGAAGGAGAACACGCGGCTTGGCATTCCCGTCATGTTTCATGACGAATGCCTGCACGGCCACGTCGCCGACAAGGGCACGTCTTATCCCGCGGCGATCGGGCTTGCGTCCACCTGGGATCCGGAATTGCTGCACGAGGTTTTCGCCGCCGATGCCGCGGAGGCGCGCGCCCGGGGCGTGCACGAATGCCTCGCTCCCGTTCTCGATCTCGCGCGCGATCCGCGCTGGGGTCGCACGGAAGAAACCTACGGGGAAGATCCTTACCTCGTGTCGCGCCTCGGCGTCGCGGCAATAAAAGGCCTTCAAGGCGATGGCCCGGGTGTCGACAAAGCGCACGTCATGGCTACCGCGAAGCACTTCGCCGTGCACGGCCAACCGGAAGGTGGCACCAACGTGGCCCCCGGAAACTATTCCGAGCGCGTCATCCGGGAATATTGGCTGAAGCCGTTCGAAGCCGCCGTGAAAGAAGCTCATGTGCGCACCGTGATGGCCTCCTACAACGAAATCGACGGCATCCCTTCCCACAGCAACAAACATCTGCTTACCGACATTCTGCGCCACGAGTGGGGATTCAACGGCGTCATTGTCTCCGATTATTTCGGCATCAGCGAACTCATTCGCATCCATCACGTCGTCGCGAATAAGGAAGGCGCCGCGCGCTTGGCTCTCGACGCCGGCGTGGACATTGAGTTGCCGTTTCCGGACGCCTATCCCGGTCTCGTTCAGCAGGTGCACAACGGCACGGTCTCCGAGGGTGCGGTGAATCGCGCCGCCGCGAGCGTGCTCCGCGCAAAATTTCTCGCTGGCCTTTTCGATGATCCCTACGTCGATTCCGCCTACGCCGAAAAAATCACTAACAGCCCCGAACATCAGAAACTCGCGCTACAAGCGGCGCGCGAGACGCTTACGCTGCTGAAAAACCAGAACAATCTTCTTCCGCTGGAGATCGCCAAGTACAAACACATCGCCGTCATCGGTCCCAACGCGCACGACGTGCATCTCGGCGGCTATAGCAACAAACCCGGCCGCGGCGTCAGCATTCTCGAGGGCATCCAAAATCGCGTCGGATCCAGCGCGGAAGTTCTCTATGCCGAAGGCACCAAGATCACGGAAACCATTCCCGACTGGGACGCTGACAAAGTCGAGCCCGGCGATCCCGCCAAAAATGCGCAGCGCATCGCGGAAGCCATCAAAGTCGCTCAGAAGTCCGATGTCATCATCCTGGTCCTCGGCGACAATGAACAAACCTCCCGCGAAGCCTGGGCGCCCGAACACAAAGGCGACCGCGACGATCTCACGCTCCTCGGCAATCAAGACGACCTGGCCAAAGCCATGCTCGCCACTCACAAGCCGGTCGTTGCCGTTCTGCTTCACGGCCGCCCCAACGCCATCACGTATCTAGCCGAAAATGTCCCCGCGATCCTCGATGGCTGGTATCTCGGCCAGGAAGGCGGCACTGCCGCCGCTGAAGCCCTCTTCGGCGACTACAGTCCGGGTGGAAAATTGCCAATCACCGTCCCTCGCTCCGTAGGCCAGCTTCCCGATTACTACTATCAAAAACCCTCCGCCAAGCGCGAGTATCTCTTCAGCACCACGCAACCTCTCTACCCCTTTGGCTGGGGCCTTAGCTATTCCACTTTCAAGTACAGCGATCTCCACGCCACGCCAGATTCCATTGGCCCCGAAGGCACTACCCGCGTCAGCGTAAATGTAACCAACATCAGCAAAGTCCGCGGCGAGGAAGTCGTCCAACTCTACATTCGCGACGAAATCAGTTCTGTCACTCGCCCCATCAAAGAACTGCGCGGCTTCCGCAGAATTACTCTGGATGCCGGCCAGACAAAAACCGTGGAGTTCACTCTAGGCTTCGATGACCTCTCCTTCCTGAATCGCGACATGCACCGCGTCGTCGAGCCCGGCACCTTCAAGATCATGGCCGGCGGAAATTCCGTCGACCTGATCGAAACCACCCTCACGGTCGCCGAAAGGTAATCGCCTCCAATTCATCTTCCGTCCGCTGCACTCCTGGCTGGCAGGCCCAATCGGTGTCGTTAAGGAAGGGTGTCAAATATTTTCCGCTATTTGAAGGGCCCGGCAAGAGGACCAGCAAAATGACCTCCACGGCGCATGACGCGCCGCCAGCCACAGTTTTACCAGACACTTGGCGTGCGCCGTTCAATGTGGTCTCCTATGAGGGGACCCTATGACCTGCCGTCGGCAACTACTTGCGGCCTTGCTTCTTTTCCTTGCACCCGTTTTGGCTAGCGCACAAGCTGCCGCGCCGCAAGACAACCAGCCCGTCATCCGCTTTGTCCGCAACCCCGATCCCGCCCCCGACTTCAAACTCACCGCGCTCGACGGCAAGCCGCTCACCATTGCCGCCCTCGAAGGCAAAGTTGTCTTTCTCAATTTCTGGGCTACCTGGTGCGGTCCTTGCCGCGCAGAAATTCCCGACCTCATCGCTCTGCAAGACCGCTACAAAGGCCGCCTTCAAATCATCGGCCTCAACGTTGACGACGAACAGGCCGATATTCAGAAGTACGTCGAGGAAACCGGCATCAATTATCCCGTGGCCATGACCCCCAATGACGTCCGCACACAATTCGGCGGCATCCCCGCCCTACCCACTTCTTTCGTCTTGGACACCGCAGGCCGCGTCGTGCAAAAGCACGTCGGCCTCTGGAATCCTGCGGTTTATGAAACGGAAATTCGCGCTCTCCTGGGCATGCCCATCATGGCCAAAATCGAAACCTTCGAGGACAAGGGTGAGGTCTTTCTCGCGCACGCCGATCGCGCTACCGAGCTTCCCGGCGTCAACCTCTCGAAACTGACGCCCGAACAAAAAAAGATCGTCCTCCACCGCTTCAACGCCGACGCCTGCACGTGCGGCTGCAAATTCACTCTCGCGCAATGCCGCATCTGGGATTCCGCCTGCGCCGTCAGCAAGGCGGCCACAGAAAAAATCATCGCCGAAGTTTCGGCTGAGCCAAAGGCTCCCATAGATCCCGCCGCTCCAACACCGCCGGCCACAGTTCCCGCTCCGCCCGGTGCAGCCCCCAAGCCCCAACCAACGCTTACGGAGAAGCCCAACGAATAGCGGCATCCCGCGGAACATCGCGCCTCGCGCCCGAACATCTTCCGCCCAGTGTGCGTTTCATCCCGTCAGGGCGCCCTTTCAGAGCGTGCGTTTTCATGGCCTGTGTTTTCACAACAGGCATTTTCGCAATCCATCGGCCCACTGGCCCTTGCCGTAGCTGGCCTGATACTCTTTCGACGGTCGATGCTCTTGCTTGCAAAAATTCTATTTTTTCTGGCACTCGTCCTTTCGTTCACAGGACTTCTTTCCCCTCCCCTAGCTCTGACCCTCGGCATTCTGTTCGGTCTCGGTTTCACGCATCCGTACGCCGCAGCCACACGGACCTCCGCAAGAATCCTTCTCCAGGTATGCGTCGTTGCGCTCGGCTTCGGAATGAATCTTCACGAAGTGCTGAAAGCCGGCCGCAGCGGCTTCGTGTACACCGCGCTGGGAATTTCGTTTGCGCTCCTGTCCGGTCTCGGTCTCGGGAAAATCTTCGAGGTTCGCGGCAATTGCTCATTCCTGATTACCGCCGGCACGGCAATCTGCGGCGGCAGCGCCATCGCAGCGATCGGTCCAATCCTTCATGCCGACGACCAGGAAATGAGCGTGTCGCTCGGCACAGTTTTTATTTTGAATTCCGTCGGGCTGCTGATTTTTCCGCCGATTGGCGGCGCGCTTCATCTTTCGCAATCGCAATTCGGCCTCTGGGCCGCGCTAGCGATTCATGACACGAGTTCGGTAGTCGGCGCCGCCGCCAAATACGGTCCGCAAGCCCTGGTCATCGGCACCACCGTGAAGTTAGCCCGCGCACTGTGGATCGTTCCGCTAGCGCTCGCCACAGCCGCGATCAAGCGCCGCAAATCCAAGATCGACGGCGCGTCCCAAAGCCGCAGCGAGTCGCCAGTCGGCAGCGAATCGAAAATTCGCGATGAAACGAAAACCGGCGATGAAGCGAGAATCCAATTTCCGTGGTTCATTTTGTTTTTTTGTCTCGCGGCGGTCTTCAACACCTCCTTTCCGGCCAGCTCTCCTTTCTCCCTGTCACTGTTCACTCTCGGCCGTCTCGGTCTCACGGCTACTCTCTTCCTCATCGGCACGGGAATCTCGCGCTCCACTCTGAAGGAGGTAGGATGGCGCCCGCTGTTGCAAGGCGTACTTCTCTGGGCCGTGGTGGGGATCACTTCACTTTACTTCATTCGAATCGGCTTGATTGCGCTGTAAAACGGATTCCGACGCTTCGCCGGAGTTCGTTCGAACCGGGAACGGGCTAGCAGACAACCCTGCCTTTCCTGGAACTTTTTCAAACGATTTCGAGGATTTATTTTTTTAGCAGGTCCATCACGGCCGAGGTCATGGCTTTAACGCCGGTTCGAATGGCGGGATCTGGCAAGGGAGCGAATTCGCTGGAGTGCGGGCCGGGGAGGCGTGTGCCTTTTTCTATTGCGTCTCTTAGTTTTGCGGGGTCGGCGGCTCCTAGCCAGAACATGCTCGTGGGCGGCTTGGGATCTTCGAGGGCGAAAAGGCTGAAGTCTTCGCTGGCCATGATGGGCTCTCCGGGAAGCACATTTTCTTTTCCGAGGGCGCGCTCGAGCGACGCGCCGACGCTGCGCGTGAGTTCAGGATTGTTGATGGTGGCGGGAACGTGGTCTTGGGCCACTTCGACAACGGGTGCGCGCTCGGCGGGAACCCCTGCCGCGGCGGCAAGGCCGTTTGTGATTCTGGAGATTGCGGCTAGGACTTTTTCGCGCTGCTGGGGATTCATGGTACGAACGGTGAGCTGCAGGCGGGCTTCATCGGGAATGATGTTATGTTTCGTGCCGGCGTGGAAGGAGCCGACGGTGACTACCGTGGGAAGCTGCGGATCCATTTCGCGGCTGACGATGGTTTGCAGCGCGACCACGATTTCCGAAGCGATGACAATAGGATCCTTTCCCGCTTGCGGCGCGGCGCCGTGGCCGCCGTAGCCGCGGACCGTAATGTCGACGGAATCAGCGCCGGCTAGAAGAGGGCCGGCGTGCCAGGAAACTTTTCCCGCAGGCACCGCTGACGTGTCATGGAGGGCGAGCACGTAGTCGGGCTTGGGAAATTTGGTGAAGAGCCCGGCGCGAAGCATGGCTTGCGCGCCGCCGACGGTTTCTTCAGCGGGTTGGCCGACCAGGACCACGGTGCCGCTCCAGCGATCTTTGAGTTGCGCGAGCAGGCGCGCCGTGCCGAGAAAAACCGTCATGTGCAGGTCGTGCCCGCAGGCGTGCATTACGCCGACTTCGCCTCCGCCCGCGCGGGCCGCCTTTACGTGGCTGGCGTAGGGGAGGCCCGTGCTTTCGATGATCGGAAGCGCGTCCATGTCCGTTCGAACGTAAACCGCCGGGCCGGGCCCGTTGCGGAGAACAGCGACGACGCCGTAGGCAGTCAGAGCGGGTTCGGTGTATTGGCCGAAATGGTCGGTGACTTCGTAGCCGGATTTTTTTAGGTCCGCGGCTAGGAGCGCGGAAGTTTCCCTTTCTTGCGTGGAGAGTTCGGGGTTTTCGTGGAGATGTTTGTAGGTTGCCAGGAGTGAGTCGGCTTCTCTGTTGATGCGCTGGTCCAGGTCGTTTTGGGCGAAGAGCGGGGCGGAGATAGAGAGTACGGCGAGAGAGAGCACGCCGGTCCGAATTGTGCAGCGCATTGGGTCACCTCGGAAAAGAAGCGGCATTCTAGCATTGGTAGACGGTGAAGGTGCTTATCCCTTTCGCTACTGCGGCGGGGCGGGGCACAGAAGCCTCGGCCCTATCTGCCCTACTGGCTGGTTGCTACGGAACGAATTGCGAGCTACACTCGCGCCGAGCTTCCAGGAGTTCGTTTTTCTCCGAAATTCGAATGGAGGGTTGCCGTGAATCGTCGCGTCAGTTTTCTGCTTATCGTGCTTCTTGTTGGAGGCGTTCTTACCGTTCGTGGGGCGTTTTCGCCGCCTGCGCCCGAGACCCGCAAGGTGTTCAACGCGCCAGAGAAAACCGTGCAGGCGCCTTACAGTGACGGAATACTTGCTGGGAACACATTGTATTTGGCCGGAAGAATTGGGCTGGACCCCAAGACAGGGAAGCCGCCGGCGGAAATTGAAGATGAGATCAAGCTCATGCTTGATAGTTTGAAGGGTACGCTGACGCAGGCGGGTATGACCATGGACGACCTGGTGTATGTGCAGATTGCCTGCACGGATTTGTCGCTCTTCGACAAATTCAACCCCATTTATAAGAGCTACTTCACGACCAAGGACTTCCCGGCGCGGGAATTCATAGGAGCGGGATCACTGCTGCGCGGCGGGCACTTTGAACTACAGGCGATAGCGGTGCGGCGGTAGTGCGGTTTCCTCGGTAAAAGCAGAGCGAGAACCCCGGCAAGTAACGACAACACTTGCTATAAGGTAAGCGCGAGTGGTCCGGTTTGACGATAGCGGCCGCTGTTCTTGCCCTGTCCCAGATTGACCTGTTCGCAACCCCCTCAACAAACTGACCGTATATCGTCACAATGTCATGCCGTATAAACGTCATTAGCCCATATATTGGCAGACAAATTGCCCGCCTTTCTCCCGGAACTCCATTAAATCATTTAAAATGAGCAGTTTAATTATTCATAAGATTTAACATCCGATGGAAGGTCTAATGCATCTACTGAGGCTACCTAGGCAAAACCATGCTGAGAATTACAACAGAAAAGAAACGCGGGAAGACGGTGTTGAGCGTCGAAGGACGCCTGGCGGGGCCGTGGGTCACGGCGCTCGACCAGTGCTGGCGCACCCGGGCGCCGGAGGAAAAGTTCAGTGTGGATTTGTGCGGTGTGAGCTTCATTGATGCGGCGGGCAAGGCGCTGCTGAAAGAGATCCACGAGCAGGGCGGGAAGCTGATTGCGGAAGGGTGCCTGAACGAAGCGATCGTCGAGGAGATCGCTGGGCGGGACCGGCCGGGGAAGACAGGCTGCTGGAGCCGCAAGAAGGGCTCGCACATTATTTTCTATGTGGCGTTTTTCAGCTTGCTGGTGGCGCCGGTGATCACCCGCGCGCAAGGAACGTCGAAGCAGAATCCGCTGCCAGGGGATGCGCCGGGTGGAGTGTTGCGATTGACTCTGGATCAGGCGGTGAGCCTGGCGCTCAAACAGAATCCCACGGCGCAGATCGCGGTTTTGACAGCGGCGCAAAGCGTCGAGGACCGGAATGTGGCGCGGGCGGCTTTGCTGCCGCAGGCGAGCTTGAACGTTACGGATGCCGTGGAGCGCATCAACCTGCAGGCATTTCTTGGCAAGAAAATTCCGGGATTTCCTGAACATGGCGGACCGTTCCAGGTTTTCTCGGCGGGGCCGGGATTCAGCGCGCCGGTGTTTGATTTGACGTTGTTTCGCCGGTATCAGGCCGCGCGGGAGACGGCCATTGCCGGCAAGGCGGACAGTCTTTCGACGCGGGAGCAGGTGATCCTGCTGGTGGTGTCGCAGTACATCGGGACGCTGCGGGCGGTGGCCAATGTGGAAGCGTCGCTGTCGCGCGTGGAGTTGGCGCAGGCGCTTTATGACCAGGCGGCGGATGTGCAGAAAGAAGGAGTTGGGACGGGCATTGATACGCTGCGTGCGAATGTGGAACTGCAGAACGAGAAGCAGAGGCTGCTCGAGGCGCAGGCCGACCGCGACACATCGCTTTTTGGACTCAGCAAGCTGCTGAATCTGGACCCGCGGCAGGGCATCGAATTGGCGGATTCGCTGAGCTTTTTCGATACGCCGCAGCCGGAAGTCCAGGCGAGCATCGAATCGGCGCTGGGCGAGAGGCAGGAATGGAAGGCCTTGGTGGAGCGATTGAAAGCCGCCGGACTAGAAAAGAAAGCTTCTCAGGATTCGCGGCTGCCGACGCTGAACTTCACCGGCAATTGGGCCTATGAAGGCAGCTCGTCGACCACCGGGATTCCGACGTACACCTATCAAGCGGGTGTGAGCGTGCCGATATTTACGGGCGGGCGGATTCGCGCGGAGATCGTGAAGGCGGATTTGGAAATTCAGAAACTGCAGCAGCAGGAAGGCGATTTGAGAAATCAGATCGCGCTGGACGTGAAGACGGCGCTGATCAATTTGGATTCGGCACGGAGCCAGGTGACTGTGGCGAATTTGGGGGTGCAGCTTTCGAAAGAAGAGGTGGATCAGGCGCGGGACCGGTTCAAGGCGGGTGTGGCGAACAATATCGAAGTGATCCAGGCGCAGGATTCGCTGGCGCGCGCGAACGATAATCAGATCGCGGCGCTTTACCGGTTCAATCAGGCGCGCGCGGACTATGCGCGATCGATTGGGCAGATGGAAAAAGTGTACTCGAAGTGAGGGGAACCAATGAGCATTGAGATCGAGGTAGGGCTCGAAAACGCGACAAAAGTCCGGCCGGTCGTGGAAGAAGTGCCGTTCGAAAAAGAACCCAAGGGATTTGCGAATCCTAAGGTGCAGCGGCTGGCGGTTGTTGGCGGCGTGGTGCTGATCGCCGCGATCGTTGGATTGTTCCTCTACTACCACAACCGGGAGAGCACGGATGACGCGCAGATCGACGGGCACATCACCCCGATCGCTTCGAAGATTTACGGGAAGGTGGCGAACGTCTTGGTGGATGACAACCAGGCGGTGAAAGCCGGACAAGTTCTGGTGAAGATCGATCCGCGCGATTACCAGGCTGCCGTGGATCAGGCCAAAGCGGCACTGGACTTGGCGGAAGGCGAGGCGCTGTCGGCGGGCGTGGACGTTCCGAGGACGGCGGAAAACGTGGCCAGCGGGACTTCCAGCGCAGACGCGCAGCTGCTGGGAGCGCAGGCGGACGTAGCGAAAGCGCAAGCGACTTACGAACAGGCGCAAACGGCGGATTTGGCCTATGCGCAGGCGAACGTGAACAAGAGCATGGCCAACGCGGCACTGGCACAGGCGGATTTGGCGCGTTACAAGCCGCT
>Ga0210406_10005103_pt1 | contig 13859 bp, 9 predicted proteins | sample IncBWC30MmetaG_FD_155454 | JGI IMG/M metagenome (GOLD analysis project Ga0210406, IMG submission 155454) | Forest soil microbial communities from Barre Woods Harvard Forest LTER site, Petersham, Massachusetts, United States - Inc-BW-C-30-M | ecosystem: Environmental > Terrestrial > Soil >... | reverse complement strand
GCCTGGTCAGGCGCGGTTTTTGCGTTGCCATCTACGAACGGCGTCCGGATATGCGACGCGTGCCCATCAGCGCAGGTCGGTCGATCAATCTGGCCCTGTCTACACGTGGCATCCACGCGCTCTCCCAGGCCGGTTTGTGGAACGACCTGCGCAAGGTCGCCATTGCGATGAAGGGAAGGATGATGCATTCGGCTAAATCCGATCTCACATTTCAGCCTTATGGGAAAAATGAGGCTGAAGTCATCCATTCCATTTCACGTGCCGAACTGAATATTGCGCTGCTGAGCGCGGCCGAGGCACACGGCGTGGACATTCATTTTCAACAGCGCTGTATCGGGATCGACCCCAAGACGCAAGCGCTTCAAGTCCGGAATGAGCGGACCAACCAGGATCGTACGCTTGATTCAGCTGTGGTAATCGGTTGTGACGGTTCGGCGTCGGCGATCCGTGGGGAAATGCTCAAGTTGAGCCGCTTCAATTTCTCCCAGCAGTATCTCGACTACGGGTACAAGGAACTGACGATTCCAGCCGGAGCAAAGGGAAAGCGTGTCCTCGAAACCAATGCCCTTCACATCTGGCCGCGGGGCAACTACATGCTCATTGCCCTGCCCAACGTTGACGGGACATTTGCCTGCATTCTTTTTCTGCCCTTCGAAGGTCCGGACAGTTTTGCCCAATTGATCACGCCGGCTGCAGTGGTCGAGTTTTTTCAGTCGCGGTTTCCGGATGCGATTCCGCTTATGCCCGATCTGGCGGATAACTTTTTTGCCAATCCCACGGGCGCGATGGTGACGATCAAATGCTCGCCCTGGCATCTGGACGGGCGGCTTCTGCTGCTGGGGGATGCAGCGCATGCGATTGTTCCTTTCTTTGGCCAGGGAATTAACTGCGGTTTTGAAGACTGTACCGCGTTGCTGGCGCTGCTGGACCGCTATGGAGCCGACTGGGACCGGGTTTTCAGAGAGTTCGAAGCGGCGCGAAAAATCAATACCGATGCGATTGCCGACCTGGCGGTCGAAAACTTTGTGGAGATGCGAGACCGTGTGGCCGATCCCCGATTTCTGTTGCGCAAGAAGGTAGAGCTGGCGCTAGAGGAAAAATATCCCCAGCTCTTTGTGCCCAAGTACGCAATGGTGACCTTTCATCGTATTCCCTACGCAACGGCGCTAAAGCGTGGACGGGTGCAGGATCTCATGCTGACGGAACTTTGTGACGGCATCGATTACATCGAAGACCTGGACTGGAACAAGGCCGACCAGTTGATCCGCAGCGAACTTCCGCCTCTGGAGCTGGTTTCGTGACGGGTCCTCGATTTCAGGCCAGCGAAGATTTTGCGGCGGCCATGGATGCCCGCGATCCCCTGGCGCAGGTTCGCCAGCGTTTCCTCATTCCAAAAACAAAAACTGGCGATGATTGCATTTATCTGTGCGGGCACTCGCTCGGGCTGCAGCCGAGAACTGCGAGCGCGTATCTTGAGCAGGAACTTCGCGACTGGGCGGAGCTCGGCGTGGAAGGGCACTTCCACGCACGGAACCCGTGGCTGGGGTATCACCGGCTGCTCACACAGCAGACCGCCGGCCTGGTGGGGGCACAACCAGCGGAAGTGGTGGTGATGAACTCGCTGACCGTGAACTTGCACCTGATGATGGTGTCGTTCTATCGTCCCACGACAGACCGGCACAAGATTCTCGTCGAAGGCGGAGCTTTTCCCTCGGATCAGTACGCGGTCGAGTCGCAAATCCGCTTCCATGGTTTTGATCCAGCCTCTTCGCTGCTCGAACTCGTGCCCCGGGATGGCGAAGCCTGGGTGCGCGCTCAGGATATCGAGTCGCGGATCGAACAGGAAGGCGACTCGATTGCGCTGATCCTCGTCGGGGGAGTGAACTACGTCACCGGACAAGTGTTCGACATGGAAGGAATCACGAGAACCGGGCAGCGCAAGGGATGCATCGTCGGATTCGATCTGGCCCATGCCGTCGGAAATATACCGCTGCGGCTTCACGACTGGGGGCCCGATTTCGCGGTCTGGTGCAACTACAAATATTTGAACGGAGGTCCGGGGTGCGTTGGCGGATGTTTTGTCCACGAGCGACATGCGCGCGCCTGGAAACTGCCCCGCTTGGCGGGATGGTGGGGACACGATGAGACGACGCGTTTCCGGATGGGGCCGCACTTTCATCCCATGGAGGGGGCAGAAGGCTGGCAATTGAGCAATCCTCCGATCGTGGCGCTGGCCGCTCTGCGCGCCTCGATGGAAATCTTCGCTGAGGCGGGCCTGGAACGGTTGCGGGCCAAGAGCGTATCGCTCACCGGATACATGCAATTTCTGTTCGATCAGCACGCTTCGCCCAGGTTTTCTATCATCACGCCGCGCGAGGAGGAAGCAAGGGGCGCTCAGCTGTCGATCCGGTTACCCGGCGCCGGCCGCAAACTTTGCGACCAGCTGGCCGCGGCGGAAGTGATCGGAGACTGGCGGGAGCCGGATACCCTTCGGGTCGCGGCGGTGCCACTGTACAACTCCTATCAGGACGTTTACCGTTTCGTGCAGCGCTTTTCCGCCCTACTTTCGTAATTGCTTACCCCCAGTTTCCCTCTCGCCATCTTGATTACCTCGGTAACAGATGCGCGGTTCCCGCGGACCATACAATTTGAACGTGGGGAAATCTCCGCTTCAGCACGCAAGCAAGTGGACGGCCGCCGCGTGCGCGGTGGTGTGCGTACACGTCCTGCTGTCGCTCTTGGCCCCCCGCGGATTTGCTCTGACGGCCTTTGGCGACATTCTGCAAGATCTCATTCTGCTTTGCGCCATTGGCGCAGTCTTTTCCAATGTGAGGCAGGCGGCACCGAAGGCCCGCTTATTCTGGACGCTTCTAGGTCTAGGGCTGGGGATGTGGCTGGCCGCACAACTGATGTGGACCTATCTGGAAGTTTATTTGCGGCATGACGTGCCCAATACATTTGTGGGAGATGTAATCCTGTTTCTGCATATTGTTCCCATGATGGCCGCGGTGGCGATCGAACCGCATGTTCGGCAGGGTGAGCGCAGGTTGCGAGTGGGCACGCTCGATTTCGCGCTTCTGTTTACCTGGTGGCTTTTCCTGTACCTGTTTGTCGTGATTCCCTGGCAGTATGTACATCCCAGCGAACTGGCGTATGGCAGAAGCTTTGACCTGCTGTATGTTTGCGAAGAACTGGTATTGGCCACTAGCTTGATGCTGGTATGGCGACGGAGCCACGGAGCGTGGCGCAGCCTTTACTTCCATCTCTTCGTCGCAACATTGCTCTATTGCGTCGCCTCCCTGATGGCCAGCGAAGCTATCGATCTCCATCTGTATTACACGGGCAGTCTTTTCGACGTTCCGCTGGTGGCCGGAATGGTCTGGTTTGTGCGGATTGGCTTCTTGCCGCGCGAGATCCTGGCCCAGCATCCCTTCGAAGAAGTGCCCAGTCGCGGTCACGAAATTTGGAAAGCCCGTCTCGCCATGGTGGCCGTGTTCATTACTCCGCTCATGATGGCTTGGGCGCAGTTCGGCGGAGATGCGCCGCAGAAGGTTCGCAGTTATCGGCTGCTGTTGACCGTAGGCACTATGCTCGTAATGGGCACGTTAGTGTTTTTCAGACAACATTTATTGGATCAGGAGTTACTCAGCCTGCTGCGATTGTCGAAGCAGAACCTGGACGAAATGTGCCGGCTCAAGGATGAACTGGAAAGCAAGGAACATTCGCTGCGCTGGCACAGTCTGGAATTGCAACGAAAGAATTTGGAGTTGCAGGAAATCTCCTTCACCGATGTACTGACCGGAGTGTGGAACCGGCGCTATCTGGAAGAGATTCTTCCGGCAGAGGCCGGGCAGGTTCTGCGAAATTATCAACGCACCCGAGGTAGCGGTGTTCGGGAACTGGATCACCGCGACCTGGTCTTCATCATGGTGGACATGGATTTTTTCAAAGAAGTAAACGATCGGCACGGCCATCCTGCGGGAGACCGGCTTTTGCAGCTCGTGGCACAAAGGCTCTCCACGGTCGTCCGCAAGTCCGATGTGCTGGTGCGCTGGGGCGGAGAAGAATTTCTGATCATGAGTCGCTCGGCCGATCCGTCGGGGATTCCGGCGTTCTGCAGCCGCATTCTGGAAGTGATGGCGGGGGAAGCGTTCGATCTTGGCCAGGGAATCAGCGCAAAAAAAACCTGCTCCGTGGGATGGGCCGCGTATCCCTGGAGCCGCGATGCGTTTGAGGCGATTTGCGCCGAGGAATCGATTGCGTTGGCGGACGCGGCTCTGTATCGAGCCAAGGCTCTGGGCAGAAATCAGGGCGTGGGCATTGTCGCGACGGATGCCGCGAGCTTATGTCCTGAGAACATCAATCTGGTATCAGTGCGAGACGGAGCCCCTCCCCTGGCGCGCACGATAAAAACAGAGTGCCCCAGCCCACGGGCATTGTCCGGAAGCCTTTGCGAAACCGAACCGGTCGAAAAGTTCAACATTTAGAGTTTCCGGCGTGGCCAGTTCCGCTGAATGAATAGGACACTCTCAGGCGCTTGACCTGTGAGAGCGCGTTGACTACATTGGGTAGCCGGCTGCCGAGGCACAACTCCGAATGAATGCAAAGAATCCTTCGCGCAAGACTGGCCTTCGCCAGAAGGCTCAACTCATGTCCGCATCGGAAATTGAGCGTACGCTGGTACGCCTGGCTTACGAAATCGTGGAAAAAAATGGCGGGATCGATGGCCTGGGACTCGTTGGAATTCGCCGTCGTGGAGTTCCGATCGCGGAACGATTGGGCAAGATCATTACCCGAATTGAGAACGCGAAAGTACCGGTGGGAAGTTTGGATATAACTTTTTACCGCGATGATCTCTCGACACTAGGACCTAAGCCGGTGGTACAGGAGAAAGAGATTGGATTTGAGATTGAGGATAAGAACATTGTGCTGGTCGATGATGTTCTGTTTACGGGACGCACCACTCGGGCCGCGCTCGACGCGCTTTTTTCGCACGGCAGACCGCGACGCGTGCAACTGTGCGTGCTGATCGATCGCGGCCATCGGGAAATTCCCGTGGAAGCGACATTCGTGGGCCGCAATGTGCAGACCGCTACCAGCGAAGTGATCGAGGTGAAGCTGACGGAAGTCGATGATGCCGAGAAGGTTCTGCTGATGGAAAAATAGAGAACCACCAGCTAAACCTAAAGATTGCAAGGATAAAAGGACGGTGGAGTTGATCCACCGCCCGATTGCTTTTAAAGACCGCAAATTGTTTTACGCGATCCTGGTGCAGACGGCTTTGGTTTGGGTGTAGAGATTGAGGGCGTCGTGTCCCATCTCCCGTCCCCAGCCAGATTGTTTGTAACCTCCAAAGGGCATGGCTGCGTCGAAGATGTTGTAGCAGTTGATCCACACCGTGCCGGCGCGAAGTTGCTCCGCCATGCGATGCGCCTTGCCAATGTCGCGCGTCCAGACCGCAGCGGCCAAGCCGTAGTCGCTGTCGTTGGCCCGGGGAACGATTTCTTCCGGATCCGTAAATGGCATCGCCGTCACCACCGGTCCGAAGATTTCTTCCTGCACGACTTTCATGTCTTCCTTCGTGTTCACCAGGACCGTAGGTTCAACGAAGTATCCCCGGTCACCGGTCTTGTGGCCGCCAGCCATAGCTTTTGCGCCTTCGGAGAATCCGGACTCTAAGTAACCGCAAACCCGCTTCATTTGTTCTTCTGAAACCAGAGGACCCATCTGCGTTTCCGGGTCAAGACCCGAGCCGACTTTGATTTTTCGGGCATGCTCCGCCACTCCTGCCACGACTTGATCGTAAATCGGTTTCTCGACGTATAACCGCGAACCGGCGCAGCAGCACTGGCCATGGTTGAAGAAGATAGCGCTCGCCGAGCCGGGAATGGCGGTCTCTAGATCGGCGTCTTTGAACACGACGTTGGGAGACTTGCCACCCAACTCTAACGACACTTTCTTAAGGTTGCCGGTCGCGGCGTGGACGATCAGCTTGCCCACTTCCGTGGACCCGGTGAAGGCCACCTTGTCTACGTCGGGATGAGCCGCCAACGCGGCCCCGGCCGTCTCGCCATAGCCGGGCACAATGTTGACGACGCCCTCGGGGAAGCCCGCCTCCATGATCAGATCGCCAAGACGTAGCGCGGAGAGCGGAGTTTGCTCGGCGGGTTTCAACACGACGGTGCAGCCCGTCGCCAATGCCGGACCAAGCTTCCAGGCTGCCATGAGAAGCGGGAAGTTCCAGGGGATGATTTGGCCAACCACGCCGACGGGCTCTCGCAGCGTGTAGGCGAGATACTTTGCGCCGGGCGTGTACGGAACCGAGAGTGGAATGGTGTTGCCTTCGATCTTGGTCGCCCATCCCGCCATGTAGCGGAACAGATCAACCGCGAGCGGGACGTCGGCGGCCTTGGCAATGTTGAGGGGTTTGCCGTTGTCGAGGCTCTCGATATAGCCGAACTCCTCGGTATGCTGTTCGAGCAGATCGGCGAGCTTCCAGATCAAGCGGCCGCGTTCGGACGCGGTCATCCGTCGCCAGGGGCCGTTGTCAAAGGCTTTGCGAGCAGCTTTCACCGCCTGATTGATGTCTTCGCGATCGCCTTCCGCCACCTGCGCTAAAACTTCGCCGGTAGCGGGATTGTAGGTAGAAAAATTTTTTCCGGAGGCGGCATTCACCCACCTTCCGTTGATCAACATTTTTCGTGGTTTATCGATGAACTCCGCGACTTGCGGATGAATTTGAGGGGAAACTGCGATGCCCATGATGTCCTCCTTGTTGGTGAAACCGAAAACGTGCAAGCGAGAATGAAGCGGCGAAGCGGCGAAGCGGACCGAACCATGCTAGCGCTGGGGTCTCTACAAATGCAAATGGCGATCCCGAGTCGAACCACTATTCGCCGTACGGGACCCAGATGTTTTTCACCTGGGTGGCGTGCTCCAGGAACCACCGTCCTTCGGCCTGCTTAGGATTAAACCAATCGATGGTGCGGCCTTCGTTGGTCCAGACTTGCTTCAAGTTTCCCGTAGACATTGCCTTCGCGGCCGCGACCGTGGCTTCGTCTCCGTAACACCAAACGCCATCAACGCCGTCGTGTTCTGCCAGGGTCGTGAGTAACTGCGAGGCATAGCCCGTCACGATATTCACCGCGCCGCCGGGCAGGTCACTGGTATCGAAGAGCTGGTAGAGGTCGCCGCCAATGAGAGGATATTTCTCCGAGGGGACGGCAATCAGGGTGTTGCCCGCGGCGAGCAGCGGCATCACCAGTGACAGAAAACCCAGCAGTGGAGCTTCCGCGGGGCAGATTACACCGACGGTTCCAATCGCCTCGTGCATCGCGATGGCGACATTGCGGAACGGCGGATTGTGCACCGCGCCGTCGAATTTGTCGGCCCATGCGGCATACGAAAAGATACGTTCGATGCCAAGGTCGACCTCGGCAGTGGCTTGTTTCTCGCCCACGGCCCCGGCGAGTCGCTGGACGATTTCACCACGGCGTTGGGCGAGGTTCTCAGCACAGTAATACAGAACTTGCGCACGATTGTGCGCCGTAGCCTTTGCCCATGCCTCAGCTTTGCCAGCCGCTTCGACGGCGTTGCGAATGTCTTTACGATTGCCCAGAGGAGCTTCGCCCAACAGTCGGCCCTCCGGCGAGCGCACTTCCATGCTGTAGCCGGAGTCGGGACGCGCCTGCTTGCCGCCAATGTAGAGCTTAACCGTGCGGTCGATGGCGGGCGCACTCGGGTCGGGACTTTCTTCTACCGGTGCATTCGAGAGAGCATTCGCAGTTTGTAGTTTCGCAGCGTGCTTGAACCAGGCCGGCTCCAGGTACTCGAGCAACCCTTCTCTGCCTCCCTCGCGGCCATATCCGCTCTCGCGATATCCGCCAAAGCCGCAGGCCGCGTCGAACAGATTCGTGCAATTTACCCATACGACGCCGGCCTTGAGCTGCGCCGCCACCTGCAATGCCACGTTGATGTTCTCGCTCCACACGCACGATGCCAAGCCATACACCGTATTATTGGCCAACTCGACCGCTTCCTTCGGTGTGCGGAAAGTCATCGCCGCGAGAACCGGACCGAAGATTTCCTGCTGCGCGACGATCGACGTAGGATGCACATTGCTCAGAAGAGTCGGCGGAAAATAGAAACCTCGCGAGGGCAACACAACTTGAGGTTGCCAGCAGGTTGCGCCTTCCGCCACCCCCTGCGCCACCATGCGCTCGATGCGGTCCAGTTGCACCCGTGCGATGATGGCGCCGATATCAATCGCCTTATCGAGCGGCGAACCGATGCGCAGAGTGCTCATGCGGTCGCGAATCTTGGACATCAGGGTTTCCGCGATGCTCTCCTGCATTAACAGGCGCGAACCCGCGCAGCACACTTGTCCCTGGTTGAACCAGATTCCGTCGACCAGACCTTCGACCGCGCTGTCCAGGTCGGCATCTTCGAAGACGATGAACGGAGATTTTCCACCCAGTTCGAGCGAAAGGCGTTTGTGGCTGGCGGCCGTCGTGCTGCGGATCGCGCGCCCGACTTCCGTCGATCCGGTGAATGCGATCTTGTCGACATCCGGATGCTTGACCAGCGCATTACCGGTTGAGCCATCTCCGGTCACGATGTTCACGACTCCGGCAGGCAAGCCTGATTCCTGGCACAGTTCCGCGAAGGCGAGCGCCGTGAGCGGAGTATACTCGGCGGGCTTCAAGACTACCGTGTTTCCGGTCGCCAGCGCGGGCGCAATCTTCCACGCCAGCATGAGGAGCGGAAAGTTCCAGGGAATGATCTGACCCACCACGCCGCAAGGTTCGTATCCGGGGAACTCTTGCTCGAACAACTGCGCCCAACCGGCGTGGTAGTAGAAATGCCGGGCGACCAGCGGAATATCGATGTCGCGGCTCTCGCGGATCGGCTTTCCGTTATCCATGGTTTCGAGAACCGCCAGCAGCCGGGAATGTTTTTGCACGAGCCGCGCCAGCGCGTAGAGATAGCGTGCCCGGGCGTGCGCTGTGAGTGCCCGCCATTTCGGAGAGGCGGCGCGCGCAGCACGAACGGCCGCGTCGATGTCGTCAACCCCGCCTTGAGCGACCGCCGCCAACTTCTCGCCATTCGAGGGATCGAGCGTGTCGAAATATTCTCCTGCCGCGGGCGGTCGCCACCCTCCGCCGATAAAGAGTCCGAAACGCCGCCCGTGGCGCTCCAGCCACGCCGCCGCCTCTTTCGGATCTTCCGGAGCGGGTCCGTATTCCATGCTGGCAAACTTTTCAGCAATGCTCATCGGGCTCGGCTCACTGTTCTGGCTCGACCAAAATCATTCACGCACCCATTTTCCAGCTATGCAATGGGATGACGATATTCGGCAGAATAACGTCCGGTTGCATAATGCTCCAACTGTCGCTCGATGTCTCCCAACAATCCGCTGGCCCCGAAGCGGAACAGTTCTGCTCGCATCCATGACGGGTCCAGTTCCTCTTTCATCATGACCAGCCAGTCGATGGACTGCTTTGCGGTGCGGATGCCCCCGGCCGGCTTGAAACCAACCGCCATTCCGGTTTGCTGCGCATATTCGCGGATGGCGCGAACCATGACCAGGCTCACCGGGAGCGTAGCGTTGGTTGCTTCCTTGCCGGTCGAAGTCTTGATGAAGTCTGCGCCTGCCATCATGGCGACGAAGCTGGCCCGCGCCACGTTGCGCAAGGTCAGCAGATCGCCGGTGCCCAGAATGACCTTCATGTGCGCCGCACCACAGGCCTGCTTAAAAGCCGCGACCTCATCATAGAGGGCCTGCCAGCGGCCGCCGAAAACATGCGCCCGCGTGATCACAACATCGATTTCATCAGCTCCCGCTTCCACCGACCGCCGAATTTCGGCAACGCGCTCGGCCAGTGGCGACAGACCTGCGGGAAAGCCGGTCGAGACTGCTGCAACGTGGACTCCGCTTCCCTGCAGCGCACTGAGCGCAGTCTCGATAAAGGTGTGATAAACGCAAACGGCGGCCACCTTGACGCCAATTTGCTCGATCCCGAGTTTCTGTACAACATCCTGCTGAATGGGCTGCCGCGCCTTGGCGCACAATCTCCGCACGCGCTCTTCTGTGTCATCGCCCGAGAGTGTAGTCAGGTCCATGCAGGACAGCGCACGCAGAAGCCACGCCGCCTGCCATTCCTTCTTCACCGTGCGGCGGGCCACCTGGGACTGGGTGCGGCGTTCCACTGCGCTCGTGTTGACCCGAACTTGCTGCAGCCAATTCAGGTCGAGCGCAATGCCGGAGTTTGGCAGCAGCGATCTTCCCGCGAGCATGCCCGAATGGTCGTGCGCGCGGGACGCGAGTTTGCTGCTGGGTTCGCCGGTCCGGTGGGAATAATCATGATCGAACGACATAGCATCTTGAGATGAAACTTCCTGTTCAGAATGCGGGCCCGCCAGGCCTGAACAAGGGCGCATTCCTTGCCCAGTAATTGTACGGCAGGCAATCTTACAACGCGAATCTCGATGGTCTTACGCTGTTTCTGTCGAGGCAAGGGCAAGAGAATACCGGAATTGCTCAGCCAGGGTTTACAATGGCGCACGATTCGGCGATTGCAGCCAGCTCATTCAACTGCATTTCCAGGGAATTCATTTCCTCTATGCGCAAGAAGAAGGTGTCCGCCAGCCTGCGGAAAAAACTGGATCAAGCGGCCGCGAAAGTAATGAAAAATGCGCATGCTCCGTACTCGAAGTTCCGCGTAGGCGCGGCGATCCTGCTGACGAACGGCAAAATCTTTTCTGGCTGCAATGTCGAGAATGCCTCCTATGGCATGACCAACTGCGCGGAGCGAACCGCGATTTTCTCCGCGGTCGCGCAATTGGGTCCGAAGATTGAGATTCAGGCCGTAGCCGTCGTCAACGATCTCGGAGTTGCCTGCTCGCCTTGCGGCGCCTGCCGTCAAGTGATTTATGAGTTCGGCCCGGACGCGACCATTTTTTTCCAGGGCGCCACCCAGCCAAAACAGGCGCACATCACAGAACTTCTTCCGGAAGGATTCCGCTTACAGTGATCGAGCCCACCTCCGTTCCGCAGACGTTCCGTGCGATTGATGTGATCCGCAAAAAGCGAGACGGCGTTGAATTAGCGCGGGGCGAGATCGAAGGACTGGTGAACGCCTACACCCGGGGAGACATCCCCGATTATCAAGTGTCGGCATGGCTGATGGCAGTAGTGCTGAAGGGAATGACGCGAGCAGAGACGGCGGCGCTGACCGATGCGATGCTGCGTTCGGGCGACGTGCTCGATCTTTCCTCATTGCCCGCCAAAAAAGTCGACAAGCACTCCACCGGCGGCGTGGGCGACAAAACTTCTCTGGTGCTGGCTCCCCTGGCTGCCGCCGCCGGGGTCGCGGTTCCCATGATCAGCGGGCGCGGCCTGGGGCACACCGGTGGAACCCTCGACAAATTGGAAGCCATTCCCGGCTTCAACGTGAATCTTTCCGTGGCCGAGTTCCGCCGGGTGCTGGAAATCTGTGGCTGCGCGATGATTGGCCAAACCGCAGAGATCGCACCGGCGGATCGCAAACTTTACGCCTTGCGCGATGTAACCGGCACGGTGGAGAGTCCGTATTTAATTTGCGCCTCTATCATGAGTAAGAAATTGGCGGAAGGTATCGACGCGCTGGTGCTCGATGTGAAGACGGGATCGGGGGCCTTCATGAAGAACGAGCAAGATGCGGTCTTCCTGGCAGAGTTGATGGTTGAAACCGGGGAGCGGATGGGAAAAAAAGTAGTCGCGCTCATCACGGACATGGACCAACCTTTGGGAAATAAAATCGGCAACGCCCTGGAAGTGGTCGAGGTCATGGAGGTCTTGCGCGGCGGCGGACCCGAAGATTTGCGGGAGCTATGCCTTGAACTTGCAGGTTGGATGCTGCATCTCGGGGGTGTGTCTCACACGGTTGAGGAAGGAAAACAACACAGTGCCCAACTGATTTCGTCGGGCAAGGCTTTGGAAAAATTCCGGCAGATGGTCGAACTGCAGGGGGGTGATGGGCGCGTCATCGACGACGACAATCGCCTGCCCCAGGCGCGGCACACCCTGCAGGTTTCGAGTGCGAATGCCGGATATCTCGCATCCATGCAGTGTGAGCAAATTGGCACGGCCTCGGTGATTCTCGGTGGCGGGCGCGAGCGCAAGGAAGATTCCGTCGATCCCGCCGTCGGAATTGTGCTGCACAAAAAAGTTGGAGGTCGGGTGGCCTCCGGGGAGCCTCTGGCAACGATTTACTACAATGCGGAGGCTCAAGCAATGCGCGCCCGGCAACTGATTGAGGCGAGTTGTGTCCTAACCGATGACCCGCAATTTACGAAGAGGCGACTCATCCATAGAGTCATCGGGAACTAGGGGGAGAAACGCTGAATGGGACGCTTCACGGGAGTTCTTGGCCTGTTAACGATGCTCGGCTTCGCCTACGCCTTTTCCACCAATCGAGCTGCCATTCGTCTGAAGACAGTCGCCTGGGGTTTGGGTCTGCAGTTCGTTTTTGCCGTTTTCGTGTTGCGTATTGACGCTGGGCGGATCGTATTTCAGAAAGCGGGAGACGGCGTGACCAGGCTGCTCGGTTACGCCTACGCCGGATCTCACTTCGTATTTGGCGACCTAGCCAAGCCGGGATCGCAACTTGGATACTTCGCCTTCGGGGTCTTGCCCACCGTCATCTTTATCGCCGCTTTCTTCGCCGTGCTCTATCACTTTGGCATCATGCAAATCATTATCAAAATTTTTGCCTGGGTGATGACCCGGGTGATGGGAGCGAGCGGCGCCGAATCGTTAAATGTGGCGGCCAGCATTTTTATGGGACAAACCGAAGCGCCACTGACGATCCGTCCCTTCCTACCCGACCTGACGCGCTCGGAACTGATGACGGTGATGACCAGCGGCATGGCGCACGTTTCTGGCGGAATCATGGCCGCCTACATCGCCTTCGGCATTGACCCAAAACACCTGCTGAGCGCCGTCATCATGACCGCGCCGGGGACGCTGCTCATGGCGAAAATGCTGGTGCCGGAAACGGAGCAGGCGCGAACTGCCGGCCGAGTGGTCATGAGTGCCGAGGAGAAAGAAACGGAGAAAGAAGAGAATCTGCTGGGCGCAATTTCTCGAGGAACGACCGATGGCTTACAGCTGGCGCTCAATATTGCCGCGATGCTGATTTCGTTTCTTGCGCTGATTGCCCTGGTCAATGGAATTTTCGGCGGCATTCACAATCACGTGTCGTGGTTTCCCCAAAGCCTGGAACAGATCTTTGGAGTCGTCTTCGCTCCCATCGCCTGGGTGATTGGCATTCCCCTGCACGACTGTCGCATGGTTGGCAACCTGCTGGGGACGCGCATGGTGATAAACGAACTGGTCGCGTTTTCCCTGCTAGGAGCGCAGAAAGCAGCGCTCGATCCGCGCTCGGTTACGATTGCCACATTCGCTCTGTGCGGCTTCGCGAATCTTAGTTCGATCGGAATTCAGATTGGCGGCATTGGCGCACTCGCGCCCAACAAGAGAGGCGAACTGGCTCGCCTGGGCGTGCGTGCCATGCTGGCGGGGACGATGGCCAACCTGATGTCGGCTTCCATTGCCGGGATGTTGCTCTAGACTGCATTTGTTCATATTCATCTTCATCCGTTGGCGCGCGCGACCAGCAGGATTGCCAGTCCATAGAAAACAAACATCAGCGCAAGATAAACTTTGGCGCGAGTTCCTGAGCCGGCAAATTCTTTCCATGCCAGCACTCCCCACAGCGCCGCGACCACAGGCGCCGATTGTCCGATGGCATAGGAAATCGCCACCCCGGTGAAACTTGCCGCCACCAGATTGAAAACCATGCCCGTGCCCCAGACCA
>Ga0210406_10005102_pt1 | contig 13862 bp, 13 predicted proteins | sample IncBWC30MmetaG_FD_155454 | JGI IMG/M metagenome (GOLD analysis project Ga0210406, IMG submission 155454) | Forest soil microbial communities from Barre Woods Harvard Forest LTER site, Petersham, Massachusetts, United States - Inc-BW-C-30-M | ecosystem: Environmental > Terrestrial > Soil >... | reverse complement strand
GCGCTCCAGCCGGTCTTAGTCCGGCAGGTGACGACTCCACGTCCGTGCTCTCCCCCGACGATGAATCCGCCCTTCCCCATATTTGGAATCACCGCAACGCACTTGGCGCCCGTAAGTACTTCCTCCGGAATACCTTTATCCGGCGCGGCCATGATCTCGTTTAGAGAGGCACCGGCTGCGTGCAAGCGATCTTCCGTCGCTGGGCGCCCCGATTTGGCAAAGGCGAAAGTCGCCAGGGATAACGTCAATAAACCGATTGCGTATTTCTTCATCAAAACACTTCCTCTTCTTCAGTCCACTGTGTTTTTGTGGACGAACTTTCAAGACAAATTTCTTAGCCGACGGTTCCAGTGCGAGGGAGCGGCCGGTCGCTTTTTGCAAAGTCGGCGCTCGATTCACCGGTTGATGAAATGTCCTGGGCGCCGGTGCGCTCCAGAATCTCCTTGGCCCGCTTCGTCCACTCGGAGCCATCGGAATGAACCGAAATCAGGATGCCTCCGTCTCTGACGCGACCTTCGTAGCGTTTGGCCTCATACTCGGGAATTCCCATGCCGATCAAGGCACCTGTGAATCCTCCGACTGCGCTGCCGATTCCGGCACCGGCAAGAGCAGCCATGATCGGTCCGGCGGCAATGAATGGCCCCAGCCCGGGGATCGCCAGCGCTCCGATGCCAACGAGCCAGCCGAGAGCGCCTCCTAAAACGATGCCCGTTCCGGCGCCAGCAGTGGCACCTTCCGGCGCCTTTGTATTCTTCTTGTGAGCAAAGTCTTTCGATCCCACATTTTCCGGAAACAAGACCGAAATATCGGTGTTCCGGAAGCCCGCTGCCTTCAGCGCATCGACTCCGTTTTCCACGTCAGAGTACGTGGGATAGATACCAAAAACAGCCGTATTTTTACCCGCCATGAAATTCCTCCTTGTTCGTTTTTCGTTTTACTTGAGTGTCAGAAACCTACTTGGGGTTCGGAACGACAGTCAGGTCGTTAACGACCTTGTCTTTGCCAGCCACTTCTGTCGCCTTGGCTTCGATGGCCTGCTTCTCGTCATCTGAATGCACAGGTCCCTTCAGGGTGACAGTGCCATTCTGCGAAATGACTTTCACGTTGTGGGCGTACGTAGAGAGAGACTTGTCCTGCATGATCGCCTTGCGAACATGCTGCGTGAGTTCACGATCTGAGGGATTCTCCTTCTGCTGCTCGGCCGTGTTATTGCGATTGCTATTTTGTTGATTCATCTTCGTGTTGTCGGCTGCTGGCGCCTGCGTACTGTCGCTGGCCGAAGCTGGCTGCTGGGCCCAGATTCCCTGCGAGCCTGGAACCAATAACACCGCCGACGCCAGGATCCGAACTGCATTTAGAGAGAGTGGTTTCATCGTTATGTCTCCTTGTGAACCTGTGCGACATTTCACGAACGACACTTGTTGGTGCGTTCGTTATAGCCGGCCTTTCAAAGTCAACGAGGGCCATCGAACCGTGCATCGATTGGGCTGAAGTCATTCTCCCGCTGGGACACCTCAACTCACCGCCGCGCAATTCGGCCAATCACACACGACCCATCAGCAACAAAATGACCAGGATCAGCGCGATGAGCCCGAGACCCCCGCTCGGGTAGTAGCCCCAGCCACGGCTGTAGGGCCAGCTGGGTAGGGCGCCGACCAAAGCTAGTACCAGTATGACAATCAGTATCGTTATCATGGACGAGTCTCCTTCTCTTGCTCTGCTCAAGAGGTAGGTTAACTTGCTTGGTTAACAATTGTGCATCGCTTCATCCGATCCAACAGTCGAAGCACGGTTTGTCCATTCCTCGAACCATCGCTGGAAAAACGAAGCTTGCCCTCGATTGAATTGTCGAATTAGCCGCGTTCCTGCATTATCAAAATCGTCGCGATCGATGACGATGTCGACGTGCTTTTCAAAGTGCTCGGGAATGCAGTCGGCATCAACGATCAGCACCACTGGAACCAAAGGCCTCAGGCATTCGATAAACGCCCCCATCGCGTGTCCCAGGTTCACTACAAACTGTGCATCAACGCAGACCTCGTCCACTCGCTGCGTCTTCATCGCTTCGGCTGCCCAACGCTCCTCGCACGCGTTTATGACATCTATACCGGCTTCCGCCAGGTAGTGGCTTCGGTCTGCGCACCGGGAGGAATTGGCATCGACCATCAGAACGTGGGTTGTCATCGCTCCTCCGCAAGGCACTTCCGGCCTTGTGGTTACAATCTAGAGCGAAACTACAAGCGGGTACATACGGCGCATTCCCTAGCGACTTCCGACTCTTTCCTTAGTGGGCAATATGAAAAAATCTGTTGCTGTCCCGATGAGAAGATCGGCACTGCCAGCCAGCACCACGCGGAGGGGAATCACGCCGGCAGCCTTTGATCGCTGCCGGCGTCTGACGGGGGTGGCGGGATATCTTGAAGGCGAGATTCACAGACCATACGGCATGAGGACTATTCCCAGATGATCTAGGAGAAATGCTGGATGTCTCGTGTCGAACAAGCGGCTTAGAGTGAAGGCCAGTAAGACCGACCTACACTTTGACAATTGCAACAGGAGACAACGATGAACTCAGATCAGCTCGAGGGTAAGTGGAAACAGCTGAAAGGCTCCGTGAAGGAAAAATGGGGCAAATTGACAGACGATGACCTCGACATCATCGCCGGCAAACACGACCAGCTGCTGGGGAAGATCCAGGAGAGGTACGGGGTCACGAGAGAAGAGGCTGCGAAACAGCTCCAGGAGTGGAACGCGACCACCAATCGCAACCTCGATGACACTCATCGTGACAAAGCAAGCTAGCGCCCGGCGGCGCGTGCTGCGGAAGGGGAACGTCCCTTTGCCAGGGGCGGTTCCCCCCACAGCTTATCTTGCGGCGAAGAAGAAGGGCCACTAACATCAAAATCAAAGCCAGGGCGAGCGGAATCAGTACCTGACGACCAAAGTAGAGCCCAGCAATCATCACCACAATGCCAGCTAAGGTCAAGAGCCGCGACGCGGGGGTGGAATCCGTAACGGGAAATACAGTGCGGGGAGTATTCATAGACGTCAAATTCGTGTCCGGCCGTGATCCTGCCTGGCGGACCTCGTCAGTCTCAGTCCGCTGCTCAAAACGCGGTTAATCGTCCTTAGTTTGAGCCGCCCCTCTCCCCATTCAGGCGAGATCAGTGGCTGAACAGCGCGATCAAAATGACAATCGGAATAGGAACCCCGAGAAGCAAAAGTATGATCGAACGCATGCCGAACTCCTTTGAGATGACGTGAGTACTTTAAGGTCAAACTCCCAGAACGCCTAAACGGGAACGTGGTCGCGTTGTTTGCCACCGATGGTCCCAGCGTAGCTCGCGCAGAACGCGCCACTTAACAGGGCTACAAAGAGCCATAACGACAAATGTGCGAGCGCTTTTCGCGCTCGTTCTGCAGATTGCTGAGCTTCTTCAAAAACGTCGGATACGCGCTTCTCCGCGTCGGCTTGGTTGAGTCCCGTTCTCGCCGACACCAGGTGAGCCACATACGCCCTATCCGACGGGGACATTCCCCCTTGCCGAAGCCCATGAGAGAGAATACGCCCCACCTCGCCTCGCTCAGCAGTAGAGCTGTTGCCCGACGACGAACTGCCGCCACGGAACAAAGAGTCCGCAACATAGCCGTTGAGATTGAGCACCGATGTCTCGGTCCCAGTCGCCTCTGCCATCTGACTGTCCGGCGACTGGGCTGCTCCGCCCGCAAGCGAGGTGGCCGCGGAAGCCAAGAAACCCGCGGTGACGACAAGACCTACTGCCCACACGAGCAGTCCATGCGCCGTATCACGAAAGTACACTTCATCCGTGTGAACATGAACCCACTTGGTGCGCAGCCGGCCGGCCAAATAGCCACCCATTGCGGACGCCATGATCTGTGTCGAAATCAGCCACAGGATGGCAGCTCTTCCGATCGCGGAAGCCGATGGCCCCATGTTCGACCAAGGCGAAACCGAGGAAAAACCGAGGCCAGTGCCGAGTGCAAGCAGGATTAGCGATAACGCGGCGGAGACGACGGCCCCGCCGATGACGGCCGCCCACGAAATGCCGGCCGAGTATGCTTCGTTCTTACCCGTAACGTCAGCTACCGGAACCTGTTCGGCAAGGGATGCCGAAACGGTTGATTGGTGCATAAGCGGTCCTTCGGGGAGCGCGACTCCCGAGAAAATTACTCGCTCAAGTATCAACCGTAGTGTTACTTGCCAGGCTGTGGCTATAGGGCATAAACCGTAGATGGAGTCCCGCAACCTCCTACGCCCAATTGCTGGCGCAAGTTGCTAACGTCGATAGTTGAGCTTGCCGGGTTAATGTGCGAATAGAATCGTCCGCTACCGCTTACTGACTGTTCTTGCGATCGCCCACACCCATCGCTGAAGAATTAACTGAGCCCTGAACTCCAACTGTGCTATAAACAAGAAGATCAAAAGGGCTCGCTGGGGCAAGACAAACACGAATTCTGGATGGAACTCGCCGAGTTTGGCAGCGAGAGAACAGGACCTTGAGAGACTGATGGCGCTTGCCGCGGAAATCGCCACAGCACACAAGACGCCGATGCCATCAAAGAAAAGACAATCGGAAAAGAAGCCCAGAACTGACTGGTTCGGACAATTCGCGACCCAGGCATCTTCTTAGCTTGGTTCACGTTGGGCTTTCTCGGCAGCGGTCTGCGTGATTCTGGTTTGGGCGGTTACTGGGCCGATTTACCACTACTCCGATACCTGGCAACTTGTAATCAATACGGGTACTACGATTGTCACGTTCCTAATGGTTTTTTAATCCAGAACACACAGAATAGGGACGCTAGGGCGATCAATTTGAAATTGAACGAGCTCATTCACTCTATCGACAAAGCTAAGAATCAAATGATTGATATCGAAAACCTTTCGGATCTGGATTTGGATGAGCTGTCGGCACGCTACGAGAAGATACGTTCCGAGTGTGAAGAACGGCAGAACAGAAAATCCGTCAATAATTAAACGTGTGCTTTTGACAGAAACCGTCCGCTCCGGAGTCGATCTTAAAAGGGGGAACCGTGGGATTTATCGTGTGGATCGTAGTCGGATTGATCGCCGGATGGCTTGCCGGCCAGGTCATGAAGGGCGGCGGTTATGGCGTATTGGTGGACATCATTCTCGGCATTCTCGGCGGCGTCGTGGGCGGCTGGATCTTCGGACTCCTCGGAATCTGGCCGGGTGGTGGATTGATCGGCTCTATCATCGTGGCTTTTGTTGGCGCGGTGATCTTAATCGGGATTACTCGGTTAATGAAACGGGCCTGAACAGCGTCATCAAGGTTTGGTTCTGCCGGCGGCCCCTCAAGGCGCTTAACGCCAGTTCACTCGATCAAGGGACACGCGGGAGGACAATGAAAGCCACGGTGCCGAAGCCGCGGAACCGGCCAGCGATCCCGGAGGCTCGACGCACGTTGAAGATGGCACGATCGGCACATGCGTATGTCCGCGGCAATACTGTCGAGTAGTACGAATGGCTTGAATCTCTGGAACGAGGAGCGCTTCCTGAAGGCCCTCCGATTTGGTGCGGGGACTGCCACATCGGGAACCTGGGTCTAGAGGCCAGCACCAAGGGGCAGGGCGAAATCGAGATTTCGCGATCTCGATCAGACAGTAATCGGAAATCCAGCCCACGATCTCATCCCGTGGGGTTGTCTCTTGCGACGGCCATCCGAGGGTCAGATTTACCGGGCGTCACGACGGCGCAAATGCTTGAGAAAATGATCGACGGGTACAAAGGAGCACTTTCTGAAGGGTCTCGGTCGGGCAAGAGCACTAGCGGGTCTGCAAGGCCGATTGAGTTTGTACTGAAGCAAGCTCTGAAACGTAAATGGCGCTACCCGGCGGAAGAACGCATTGAGGATGTCAAGCCCACAATTCCCCTGGGTGAACAATTTTTGGGCACTGTCGAGGGAGCTTTTAAACGGTTGAACACAGCGCGAACAGCAAGAGCCTATAAGGCTCAACAATGCCTACAAATGGTGTTCGGTCATGCAAGCGATCAAGGGCTTAGGGCGCTGCTCGCTGCACTTGCCCAATTGGCAGGATCGGTAGAGCCACTAGTGCCGTCGCAACCTCTTGACGGTCGCCAACAAGTCCGTGCCGAGACAGCCCTTGTCGAGGCAACCGTCTCCGCCAGCGTCAATGACGAGGGGCAGCAACTGAGCCGGATCGTGTTGGCTGACCACCAGGATCTTCGCCTTCGGCACTTCGAGCCGCAGAAGGCGGGCTATCTCCAATCCGCTGATGTCCGGCATGCTGACATCAAGGAGAATGAGGTCAGGTTCCAGCTCACGTGCCTTTTGAAGCGCCTCCGACCCATTCTTAGCCTCCCCGCAAACGTTCCATTCGCTCTCCTCCGACAAAATGTCGATGATGCCGCGACGAACGATGTCGCTATCGTCCGCAACTAAAATTCGCATGTTCATCTTGGTCGGAGCTGCCAAAAATCCCAGATTACTGCGATATACCCTCTAATCGGGACGAAGGAACCGTAGCGACGGGGAGAGTAACGGAGATCGTTGATCCTGTGCTGTCCGATCGAACATCCATTTCACCCTTGCACTGGCGCACGCGCTCGCGCATACCTGCGATTCCGACGCCGGTACGCTGTGCTTTGATCGCAACAAGCTTCTCAGGTGAAATCCCCTGACCATGATCCTGGATTTCCAGCAAAACACTGTCGCCATTGTGGGAAAGACGAATCGTCGCCGTCTTGCTGCAGGAATGGCGATGAATGTTCGTCAAGGCTTCCTGCACAATGCGAAACACCGCCAACTCGAGGTCTTGAGGGAGCCGGCCGAAATCGTCCGAAATATCGAGATCAATCGCCAAGCCGCTACGTTCCATCAGACCTTGTATGTACCACCGAATCGCCTCCGACAAACCGCTTTCATCCAACAAGGGGGGATGCAACAAATAAGAGGTCGTGCGGATCTCTTTGCTTAGCTGCTGTATGAGACTTTGGGTTTCTCCCAAGGTCTGGAAAAGCGCCGGATTTGTACCCAGGTACCGATTGAGCCCCGCGACATTCATTCCCAGGGCGGTTATGATTTGACCGGCGCTGTCGTGCAACTCGCGTGCGATATGTCGTCGTTCATCGTCCTGGGTTTTCAATAGACGGTTTGATAGTTGCCTTAGCTGTTCGGCCTGCTGCAAGATTTCCCAATTACGCTGCTCCAGTTCCTGCGTCCGGGCGCGCACCTGAATCTCGAGGCCATCGGACAAGGCACGCAAACTATCCTCGCTTTCGCGCAATGCTCGTTCAACCTGTTTTGCACGGCTGATGTCCCGCGCCACCTTGGACGCACCGACGATGTGGCCGTCTGTATCCTTCACCGGCGAAATCGTAAGCGAGAGTTCGATCTGGATGCCGTCTTTCCTCAACCGCAGCGTCTCAAAATGATCGATACGCTCTCCCCGTCTGATCCGCGCCAGAATTGTCACCTCTTCGCCCCGCCGATCCACTGGGATTATCAGAGTGATCGGCTGGCCGACAGCTTCTTCAGCCGTGTAGCCGAACAATCGCTCTGCACCATTGTTCCAGCTGGTGATGATGCCATCTAGACCTTTACTGATTATGGCATCGTCTGAAGAGCTCACAATCGCAGCCAGTAAACCGCTTGCTCGTTCAGCTTTTTTGCGCTCAGCTTCTTCTGACTTTAGGGCATCGAGCGACAACAAAACTTGATATGCAGAAGAGGCAAATGTCCCAAGGGAACTCATAATCCTCAAGTCTTCAGCGTCGAACTTGCGATGATCATCGTGTGCGACTGCCCAGATCGTGCCTACAGCTTTGCCGCCAACGTGAAATGGGACCAGCAGCGCTTCCTCGACCGGAGGCAGAACAGGTTTGAAATAGGTGTACCGCCGCTCCACGTGACCGAATAGTAATGGGGTATTACGATCGAGCACATCTCCGCAAGGTCCAAAATCGCGCGGCGTACCTCCGCCGATGTGCGATTTCCATCTCCCGGCGATCGCCGGCCAGTAGAACCTCTTTCCGCCATCATCCGTACTCAGCAGGCTGATGCCTGCCGACCCGGCCTCACAAACGTCCAGTAGAGTGTCGGCGAGAGTCTGAAGGACTGTATGCGGAGAGTCTGCCAGCGCTTGGGCCAGCGCTACGAGCGCCCGGTTCTCGTTTTCATAATTGGCGACACGCGCCGGCCGACGATCTAAGTCCTCTGTGCAAAGGATCGATTCCACCGGAACTGAGGCATCGCCCTCGGAGCTTTCAGCTGGATCATACACTCGAGATTCGGGATACTCTCTCATATCGTCGCCCGACTGTGCCGCCTTTTGATGGCCAGATAATCTGTCCAACGTCGGAATCAGCTCCTCCCCAAGATCACTCTTGGCGACAAAGGCTGCAGCCCCTGCCTCGCACGTTTGCCGCCCGACAAAGGTACGCTCATTCTGACTAACGATAACGACTTGAGACTCTGGAACTTCTCGACGTATGATCTTGGTCGCTTGAAATCCATCCATCCGGGGCATTGAAACATCCATTAGTATAACGTCCGGGCGCAGGCTCTTTGCTCTTTCCACCGCTTGGATGCCGTCCTCAGCTTCGCCACAAACTAACAAGTCGATGCGCGCAGATAATAACCTGCGAATACTTTGTCGTACGAAGCCACGATCGTCAACAATGAGGATTCGCAGCGCACACATAATGGTTCCTTAGAGTCCAATGGATGACAGCGAGGGCGCGCATCCGCCGACAGACACAGATGACAGTAACTCAGATCTCTTCCGATCGATATACAGCATTCCCCTTACGGCCCCATGCCGATTCCTCGTGGGCGATAACGCCGCATCGGAATGCGCAAATGAACCGGTATCAGACATAGTCTTCCGGTTTAGGGTGGTTCCGTGACGTAATATGTTAGGGAAGAACCCGGGCCGGAGACTTACTTGTAGTTTGACTGATCGATTTGCCATGAGCCAGGATTTATACCGCAGTGCGTTAATATACCGTTCTGATCTCAGGCTCCCTCTTCCAGACTCGCCCGGCGGCGGCGCGGTTGATAAAAGCGGCCGGGCTGGCGTCCATCACGATGCCATCGTCTGCCACCGCCCCCGCTTTGTTCAGCAGGACCTGCGACTCCGCCGTAGCCCCGATGACTTTCAAGTGGGCGAAGGCGTCGTGTACCCAGGCGACGGCCGCTGCTTCGTTGGACAGGATATCAGCGCCGCCTTCCGACAGAGCAAGGAACACCGTATCGAACAACACCGACGACCCGCCGGCGAGTTGGAGGTCCGCCGCGATGAACTTGCCGTCGGCAGCGACCGTTCCGCCAAGCGTCGGCGCTACGATCTTTAAACCGGCTTTCGCTTTCTCTGCTGCTTTCTTCAGCGCCAGCACGACCTTTACATCTGTTCCGTCGGCCACCAGGCAGCCAATAACGCGTCCCTCCAGCGTCTTTTTAGCTTTACCGAGAATGCTGAGTGCAGGCGAAGGAGGCAGGTCTTCACGAGCCGGAACCGTAGTCGCAACCGGCTGCACAGCACTTCGCATTCCCAATCCCTTTGCCACCCGCCCGGCAAGCTCGGGGTTGACATTGGCCAACTGACCGACCATTCGCTCCCGGACAGCGGCGGTTTCGACCTTACTTAATTCGAAGATGAAAGCGGAGACGATGTGGTTTTGTTCCGCTTCGGTTTGCGAGTCAAAGAACTGGCGCGCTTGCGAGAAGTGGTCGGCGAACGATTCAGCCCGCACACGTAACTTGTCGCCTGCCAGCGGTTCGGCGAAGCTATGAAGACCGCGCTGAGGGTGCTGCCGCGGCGAATCTGGCTCAAGGGAACTCGGAGAGTAGGCGACCCGACCCTTCTGCGCTCCGATTTGCATGTGCCCGTCGCGTTGCATGTGCATCACCGGGCACTTCGGAGCATTGACGGGAATCTGCTCATAGTTGGGGCCACCCAGACGACTCAACTGGGTGTCTAGATAAGAGAAAATCCGTCCCTGTAGCAGAGGATCGTTGGTGAAATCGATTCCAGGAACAATATTTCGCACGCAAAACGCTACTTGTTCAGTTTCAGCGAAATGGTTATCGACGTTGCGGTCGAGCACCATACGGCCGATGGTTCGCAGCGGCAGAATCTCTTCGGGAATGAGCTTGGTGGCGTCGAGGATGTCGAAGTCAAACTGCCGTGCAAATTCTTCGTCGAACAGTTGCACGCTTAGCTCCCACTCCGGGAAGATGCCCTCGTTGATCGCATTCCAAAGATCACGGCGATGGAAATCAGGGTCGGCGCCCGATATCTTTAAAGCCTCGTCCCACACAACGGACTGCATGCCAAGCTTGGGACGCCAGTGGAACTTAACATAAGTTGCCTCGTTGGACTCATTGAGCAGGCGATACGTGTGCACGCCAAATCCTTCCATCATGCGGAAGGAACGCGGGATAGCGCGATCGGACATGGCCCACATCAGCATATGCGTGCTCTCGGGCGTCAGTGAGACGAAGTCCCAGAATGTGTCATGGGCAGTTTGGGCTTGCGGGAAGCCGCGGTCCGGTTCTTGCTTAGCTGAGTGAATCAGGTCGGGAAATTTAATGGCATCCTGGATGAAGAAGACGGGAATATTGTTGCCCACAAGGTCCCAATTGCCCTCCTGAGTATAGAACTTGACAGCGAAGCCACGCACATCCCTGGCAAGATCGGTCGAGCCCAGGTTGCCCGCCACAGTGGAGAAACGCACAAACAGCGGCGTCTTGTTCCCCAGCTTGTTGAAGATTGCTGCTCTGGAAATCCCCGAAAGAGGATCGGTCAACTCAAAGAAGCCATGCGCTCCGAACCCCCGTGCATGCACAATGCGCTCGGGAATGCGCTCATGATCGAAGTGCTGGATTTTTTCCAGCAGCACGTGATCTTCGAGAAGAGTCGGGCCTCGACTGCCCGCCCGCAGCGAGTTTTCATCGTCTGAAACAACCGCGCCGGTCTGCGTCGTGAGTGCAGGATGCGTACCAGTCGCTAGTTGATGTAGTTCGCCACCGTCACCCGTTAGTTGGTTCGAGTTGGCGGTGAGGGGCTTGGGTTTTGACTTGCTTTTCTGCATTTGCTCCTTCTTGGTCTGACCCATCGCCTAGCCTGAGTCTGTACTTTGACTTTTGAACTGAATGAGTGGCGAACCGAACATGCGAAGTCTGCCAGCCCGGATGTCATTCACACATAAATTCGTTCCGCACAATTGCCCCGCACACGATTAGGTCTATCGATATGCCTTGCAAGCCTGGACACGCATATCTCATCTCATTGCAGAGTTACCGAGCGCCCTACGTGTCGCGAGTAAGGAACGGTAGAAGGTAGGGTAACCTTCGTTATTGAAGATGCGAATCGGGTGGTGCCTGTAGACATCCTCCAAAACTTACTTACGGTGACTGAACCATGGTTGGGCGCGGCTTGACATGATTCAGCACCACATCTTTCGCAGAACGCCGTGACTCTAAGCACGTTTTGTATGCAAAACACGAAACTGGCTGGTTTGTAATCTCACGGATCGGTGCTACATTTACTTTTGTAGGCGATCCTGTAAGGAGGAAGTCATGTCTGACAATAATAGTGGTGGGACACTTTGGTTTCTGGCGGGACTGGGCATTGGGGCAGTCCTCGGCCTGCTGTACACTCCCAAAACTGGGGAAGAGACCAGACAGAATATTCGCGAGGCTGCCGAGCAGGGCCGCGATGTTGTAAAAGATAGCGCACAGAAAGCACGCGAGCAGGCTCGCACTTGGGCTGACGAAGGACGTGATTACTTGAACTCTCAAAAAGCTCAGATTGGCTCGGCGGTGGACGCGGGTCGTCAAGCCTACCGTACAGCTACGGCCGAAGAAGGGGAAGGGGCTGCGAGCAAGATATAGCGAAAGGTTCCAGTCCTGTTGGCACCTATGGGACAAGAGTGAGTATGGACGAAACACTGCCAATTTATTGGCGTCACTTCTGCAGCGGTCGTACTGCAGGTGCTGATTTGTTGTGGGGATGTACCTGACGCTGCGCAAGATTAGTGCTCACATTAATTCGTTGGCGGATGAGGTAAAGTCGCAGGTTTTTACTCTCCTGGAGAGCGGGACGCACCTGAAGGCCGACATCAAAAGGAATATTAGAGACCTCTTCAACCAAGGTTGACTTGGTTCTGGACAATGCGGCCGCGATTACGACTACGGCCTATGTCGGCATTGGGCGCTTCGAAGGTGCGGCCAATGACATTCTCGACCGCGCGCAACTGCAGATTATCCGTGCAGACGAGATGATAACCCGTGCTATGGATCAACTCGAGGGTGCAACGCAAAAAGTCGCATGCACCGTGACCTCGCCAATCAAGCATGCGCACGGTTCCGTGCAAGGCGTCAGCGCTGGTGCGAGTGCGTTCTTCGGGAAGAAGCGCTCGCGTAATGGCGGTCTTTCGAACGAAATGTTCATCTAGCAAACAAAAAAAGTTAGTTTGACGGCACAGCAGCTTAAACCGATGCTGCTTTCTGTTGGCCATCGGCAATTTCGCGGTGTCCCCCAATCCTGTGAGATCAGAGCGTCGGACATCCTCGGCGGTTTACATGTGACCCTGTTAGTACTTGCGTCTTGGCAATCAAATCTGCAATGCGGCTCGCTGCGAGGTAAGTACTTTCCCGTGTGCTTATACAGGAGCGATCTGATATCAGCGCGGGCGCTGTGTTGCTACTCTCCTCATTGTAGAGACCTTACCGGAGTAGTGATCGTCTCATCCCAGTTGGAGCACAACGTCTTCTGAACGGGTCGTTGCGTCATGCTACCCACTGCCTTCGAATCTAACTCGGCCATCACGGCAGAACCGTGGGACACCGCCCCATTTTGCTCGGTTTCTCATAAGGAGGAAAGAGTGCTGAAAGTTATCTCTAGAAGTATCGTCCGCATTTCTCTGTGTACGGGCTTATTACTTGGTATCGTGGCGTTCGGACACGCACAAGAACCGGCGAGTCAGCCGGTATCTCCAGCCGTCGACAACACCAAGACGAACCAGCGGGATCAGAACAAGAATGAACCCACGGCGGATCAACAGAAGGACAATCGTACTGACCGCGACATCACACAGCAGATACGAAAATCCATCATGAGCGACAAATCCCTGTCGACGTATGCGCACAACGTCAAGATCATCACACAAAATGGTCAGGTGACACTGAAGGGGCCTGTGCGGTCCGAAGGCGAGAAACAAGCCATTGAGACCAAGGCCACTGAAGTCGCGGGTGCAAACAAAGTGACCAACGACTTAAACATCAAACCACAGCAATAAGACTTGGCAGCAAAAGGAGAAACACAATGGCAGGCAAAAACACAGCAGTATTTGGAATATATCCGAACCGTGGAAGCGTAGACAATGCCGTAGATGCATTGAAGGTAGCGGAATTTCGGAATACAGATATTTCCGTACTTTTCCCCGAGAGTTCCGGCACAAAGGACTTCGCTCACGAAAAGAACACGAAAGCACCTGAAGGCACGGCAACCGGTGCCGGAGCCGGTGCTGTACTGGGCGGCGGGTTGGGCTGGTTGGTTGGCATCGGCGCCCTCGCAATACCCGGACTAGGGCCCTTCATAGCCGCCGGACCGATCATGGCGGCCCTGGCAGGAGCCGGTGTTGGAGGCGCGGTCGGCGGCCTCACAGGAGCGCTAATCGGTATGGGAATCCCGGAGTACGAGGCCAGGCGGTATGAAGGCCGTGTCAAAGATGGTGGGATTCTATTGTCAGTTCATTCTGACGATTCCGCATGGACAAAGAAAGCCAAGGAGATCCTGGAGCGGACAGGAGCCCAGGACATTTCCTCGACCGGGGAAGCTAGTGCCGAAAAGGTCGA
>Ga0210406_10005101_pt1 | contig 13864 bp, 10 predicted proteins | sample IncBWC30MmetaG_FD_155454 | JGI IMG/M metagenome (GOLD analysis project Ga0210406, IMG submission 155454) | Forest soil microbial communities from Barre Woods Harvard Forest LTER site, Petersham, Massachusetts, United States - Inc-BW-C-30-M | ecosystem: Environmental > Terrestrial > Soil >... | reverse complement strand
TCGTCGTCGAGGACGTAAGTTCCCGCCAGCCGTGGCGCGACCAGGGGCGTGCGCACGATTTGGTCCCAGTCCAAGCGCAGGCCCGGCTCGATGAGCAGCCGGTCGGTGACCAGCCAGCGATCTTCAACGTAGGCGCTGGCTTCGGTATTGAAGATTGCGTTCGAGTTGCCTCCTGAAAAAGCCGAATAACGGGCGCAAGTATACGGAGGCACAGGAGAGCCGTTCGCATCGGTAGGGCAAGGCTGCGGCGGTTGCGCGGCCGACGGCGGACCAGGCTGCAAGAAGGAAATTGGCTGGCGCAGAAACTGGGCGTCGTAATTCAGGCGATCTACATCGACTCCTAACTTGATGTCATGGCGCCCGTGCCACTGGTGCGGCGCCAGATAGAGATTCGACAAACCCTGCACTCTGCGGGCGAGACTGTTCTGATGCAAATAGTAGTTGCCGGCGAATAGTTGGCTGTTCGGGGATCCAGGTGCCAGTTGGATGAACGGGGCATTTCCCTGCGGAGTGAGCGCCACGCTGTACTGATCCACGCCGAAGCTGGTTTCGAGCAACGCGCCGCCGCGAAAATAGTACTGGTCTTTCAGCGAGCCGATGTAAGCGGTTTCGGAGTCTGCCGGGGTAGTCGGCTGGGGCTGAAGAACCGACAATCCGGCGTATTGATCGTGAAAGTAGTTCGACAGGAAGCTGGCGGTCACGATGTTGCGGGTGGTGAGGTTCGATTGCAGCTTGGCCAGGTTGTCCACGCGCCAGGAGTGGTCGGTATCGGAACCGGATGGCAATTGTTTAATGATGGTGTTGTCGTACTCGCCATCGAGCGCGTCGATGAACCACATCTTCCCCCTGCGGATCGGGCCGGACATCGTGTAAATGGGCGTCCACTCGCCGATCGAAATCCCTTTGATGGTCTGCAGCCCCGGTATGAAGTCCGTCGAAGTAACCCGGAAGTGATCGTCGCCCATGCGCGTGTTCAACGCGAGCACGCCGCCGGAACCCTTGCCAAACTCTGCCGGCTCGCGGCTCGGGGTCACCGCGATGGAGCGAAATGAGTCGACGCTGGTCCGCACCAGAAGCTGGCCGTTCGTCGGCTGAGTCACGTTGAAACCATCCAGAAGCACCAGCGTCTGGTAAGTCTCGGCGCCCGCCACGTGGGCCTGACCAAAGGCGTCGGGCGTGACTCCCGGGATGAAATTCAACGCGTTGCGGTAGTCGTGCGTCCCCGGATAGGGAATGTCTATAATCTCGGCGCCGGTGAGTTCCTCTTTGGTGGAGACTTGTGCCGGGTCGATAGCGGGCGCGGATTCCACCACGTTTATCACTTCACGCGCCTCCTGCTGATGAGAAAGGGTCACGTCTACATTGGCGGTGACGCCGACTTGCACATCAGGCTGGACGACCGCGTAGAAGCCGGTCTTCTCGACGCGGAGTTCGTAGGTTCCGGAAGACAAGGTGGTGAATTCGCAATGTCCGGCGAAATCCGTTCCGCAGCGCAGGGGGATGGCTGGCGGGGGTGGTTGCAGTTGCACGCGCGCGGAGCCGATGGCCACTCCATTTTCGTCGGTCACGCTCACGGTGAGCTTCTGTCCTGTGGCAGCGTGTTGCGGAGAAACGCGCGGTAGAGGAGATGAGGACGTCTGTGCAAGAGACGGCATTACACGTAATGCCAGCGCGAATGCAAACAACCATCTCACGGTTGCGCCCTGCCCGTGCATGGTTCGAGTATGGAGTTATTCAATCCCCACGGCAAGGGTGGCGCGGTCTTTCTTTGTTTTGCCCTCAAACACCCACCTCTCACTCACTAGAAAATTCACCAGCGAGCACAGAGCGATGGCGACACCGTTCGCGACGAGGTAATTCACGTGGAGCAGGCCGACCATCCCATTCATCAGCACCAGATTGCCGAGGATGGAAACTCCCCCATTGGTCAGATTGAAACGGAGCAGCCGGGGCAGCGACTTCCGCCATGACGGCTGCACCCGGTCCGCCCAGGTATACCGCTCGTGCCAGAGGAAGTTGTGTATAACCGCGCCTTCGACCGCGGCCGCAGTGGCCAGCAGATAGCCGAGATGGAATCCGCTCTTCAGGCCGAACAACACAGCCAACTGCACCGCGATCCCGAGGGCCCCCACCGCGTTGAATTTCAACCAGCGCAATGCGGTTCCGCGCCCAGTTTCGCGTGAAACGTTGTCAGTCACTCCGGCTCTCACTTGGCGATCCTCTCTTCCCGGTAAAGCCGCAAAGTGTTCTGCGCAGTGAAGAACACCACGATCAGCGTCATTCCGGCGAGGCCAATCGCGCCGCCTACGTCGAACAGTTTGTAATGCGCGCCGAGAAAATGAACTCGCGGTTTCCACAGCAGCGCCAGGTTCCCGACCGCCAGCAGGATGCGCAGCTCCGTCGGCCCGAAGCGCCAGAACGACAGCCGAAACTCTCCCAGCGCGTGAGTCGCGAGATAGGACTGAATCGAGAGCATGAGGAACGCAATCAGCAGGCCGATTGCGATCCAGGGATGCATGTATCCTGACAGGGCCAGCCCACCCATCAGCGCGAGTGCGCCGAAGCTATCGACCATGTGGTCCACATAAAAGCCGTAGCGGGGACGCAATTGTTGCCGGACCCGGGCCAGCGTTCCGTCCAGGGAGTCGCCTAACCAGTTCAGTGCCAGGCAGGCGATCACGCCGAGCAGCGCATACCGGTTCCACGGAGCCAGCGCGTAGCACGTGCCCGCCCCGATCTGCGCCGCCAACCCCAACCCCGTCAGATGGTCGGAGCCTATCCACTGCGGCGTGCGCGCGGCCAGCCACAGCAGCGCGCGTTTTTCATGAGCTGCCACCCAGCTTTCCTGCACCCGCCGCATCTCGGGGAACGGCCGCGCCCGCCTCATTTCGAGTAGCACGCGCGGGTTCACCTGCTCACAGAACTCCGTCATTGTTTGAGTACCGGTGCTTGCTGCATAGCGGCTTGCCATATCTGCCTCCTGGGACGCAGGTCTTGGGTCTTAGGTGCTGAGGCCCTAACGCCTAAGACCTGACACCTAAGACCTGGGAGCTCGAACCGAACACCCGCGCCCGAGGACACTCTGCCCTGGAAGGCATTCGGCGGCAATGCACCAGTCATCAAACGCGGCTCAACTTGACATCAACCGGCAAGTCGTTCATCCACGGATGGTTAGAGCGGAAAGTCATCCGTCGGAAAACGCCTTGCGGGGTCCGGCACGCGTGTGTTTAGATTCCCACTCCGTGAGGCTGAGGTTTCAAGGCCCTCCGGCAGGAACGAGAGCGCCTCTTCATGAGTTGGTATTTCATCTTTTTCTTCATCTCGGGATTCTGCAGTGTCCTCTACGAACTTGTCTGGCTGCGCCTGTCCATGGCGCAATTCGGCGTCACCACTGCCATGGTCTCCATCGTGCTGTCGATTTTCATGGTCGGACTGGGCTTGGGTTCCTGGGCCAGCGGGGCGTGGATACGCCGCTATGGAGAAAGAATCGGCTTTCCCAGCCTCCGCCTCTATGCTGCGATCGAACTGCTGATCGGCGCTTCCGGCATCCTCGTTCCCTACGAACTCCGTCTGGGACGCAACATCCTGGGCGGCCTGGGGTCGAGTTCCTCTGCCGAGTATTACCTCGTCTCCGGTCTCTGGGTTGCCCTCACCTTGATTCCGTGGTGCACGTTGATGGGAGCGACTATTCCGGTCGCTATGCTGGCGATCAAGCGAGCGTTCCCCAAAGAATCTGGGCGGTCGTTCAGCTATCTGTACACAGCTAACGTGGCAGGCGCGGTTGCGGGCACGGCTCTTCCCTTGCTTCTGATCGAGCTGCTGGGCTTTCACGGGACTTTGAAAGTAGGTGCAGCCTGCAACGTCCTGATTGCCGTTCTTGCGCTAGTTGTCGCGAAGAACGCAAGGCGGCCGGAAGTTAAAGCTCCGCAAGCCGTGAGCGCGGGCATGTCAACGGCAACCGGCGGAGGATCGCTGCTCGCCTTGCTATTCGCTACCGGCTTGACAAGCATGGGTATGGAGGTCGTCTGGGTCCGTGAATTCACGCCCTACCTGGGAACCGTGGTGTACGCCTTCGCGTCAATTCTCGCCGTTTACCTGACCGCGACTTTCATTGGATCTTGCATCTACCGCCGTTGGAGCAGGCGAGAGGATCAGGAGAGTCCGGTGCTCTGGACACTGCTCGCCCTCTACGCACTGTTCCCGCTGGTCATGGCCAGCCCAGGGATTGTGGTCTCGCAGGTTACACGGTTGGCGCTGGGCATTGCGCCCTTTACGGGCTTGCTCGGGTTTCTAACGCCCATGCTGGTTGACCGCTGGGCAAAAGGCAATCCCGCCAAAGCGGGGAAGGCCTACGCGGTGAACGTTCTGGGCTGCATCCTCGGCCCACTACTGGCCGGCTTCGTGCTTCTGCCGTGGATGAGCGAGCGCTGGGCTCTGGTGCTGCTCTCGCTGCCCTGGTTAATCCTCGGGGTCCGCGGCGCTCGTGTCAGGAATCTGTCCGGATCGGCGTCAGGCTTCGCGCCCCGCGCCGCCTCGTATCTGTTATTGCCGCTTGCCCTGGGGCTCTTCCTGGCCAGCACGGACTATAAGGGACAATACGGTAAAAGCATCAAAATACTGCGTGACTCGACAGCCACCGTGATCGCAAGTGGAAGCGGCATGCACAAGTTGTTGCTGGTCAACGGCTACGGCATGACCTCGCTAACGCCGATTACCAAGATGATGGCGCATCTCCCGCTGGCTTTCCTCGACCGAACTCCACAAGATGCCCTGGTCGTCTGCTTTGGCATGGGGACTACGTTCCGCTCGCTGCGCTCCTGGGGAATTCCAGTGACGGCGGTGGAACTGGTTCCCAGCGTGCCGCGCTTGTTTGGCTATTTCCACAGCGATGGGCCTGAGATTCTGAGTTCTCCCTTGTCCCACGTGGTGATCGACGATGGCCGCCGCTACCTGGAGCGAACGCCACAGCAGTACGACGTGATCACGATTGATCCTCCGCCCCCAGTGGAGGCCGCCGGGTCCAGCCTGCTTTACTCCGAGGATTTCTATTCTGTCGTGCGGCGGCGTCTTCGGCCGGGAGGCGTTCTGCAACAGTGGTTGCCGTCTGGCGATGCGGAAGATCTGGCGGCCGTGGCGCTCGCCCTGCGCCGGTCATTTCCTTTTGTACGCGTGTTCACGCCGGCAGAAGGCTGGGGATATCATTTTCTTGCCAGCGAGCGGCCGCTGCCGGATCGCACTCCGAGCGAATTGGCTCAGCGCCTCCCGCCGTTGGCAGCGGCCGATCTGGTGGAATGGGACCCCGGTTCCAACGCCGAGGGTCAATTCGCAGACCTGCTGGACAACGAAACGCCCCTCGATCAGTTGATTTCACCATCTCCCACTACACCCGCTCTGAGCGATGACCGGCCCATCAATGAGTACTACGCCTTGCGTTTGGCATTGCAGTGGATGACTCACAACCCTCAGCGCCAGTATCAATAAAGGAACCATCCGGTCCGATTCAAGGGATAAACTCCGTCGTTAAGACAAGCCTCTGATAGGCTTTGAAGGAAATTCACATCACGCGCACGGTTAACAAAAGCCCGGCAATGCCAGCGTAAATCTGCGGCCCATGACCAGACTTCTGCGGTTCTTCCGTCCGTCACACCAGCACACGGCTTTCTCGGCCACGCTGCTGCTGATGGGGACGGTCCTGCTCTCGCGCGTGATCGGCTACGTCCGCGAGGCCTACATCGCCTACGCTTTCGGCGCCGGACCGCAGACTGACGCCTACGTCGCGGCCTTCACCCTGCCTGACTGGCTCAACTACATTGTGGCCGGGGGCGCCGCTTCTATTACATTTATCTCGATCTATACCCGGTTCCTCGCGGAAAAGCGCGACGCCGACGCGCAGAAAACGTTCTCCATCGTCATCACCGTCATGTCGACGGTCATGATCGTGGGCACGATCATCACCGAGATCTTCACGCCCCAGTTCGTGCGCTGGATGTTTCATGGTTTCTCGCCCGCGCAAGTGGACCTGACCGTTCATCTGACCCGTATTCTCCTGCCGGCACAGATTTTCTTCTATGTCGGAGGAGTGGTCTCCGCCGTCCTGCTCTCGCACCGTCTGTTTCTCTTCCCCGCTTTCGGGCCGCTGATCTACAACGTCCTCATCATTCTTGGCGGGATCATTGGTGGCCGCCACTTCGGGATTGCCTCGCTGGCCTATGGCGCTCTCGCGGGAAGTGTTGCCGGGCCATTCCTCGCCAGCGTGATCGGTGCGGTTCGCATCGGCACGGGCTATCGTCCGTCGTTTGACGTCACCAATCCCGCGTTCCGCGAGTGGGTGCGGCTCTCGATCCCGCTGATGCTCGGCGTCTCGCTGGTCACGGCCGACGACTGGATCCTGCGCCACTACGCCTCCAGCGGCATTGGCGACATCGCCCGCCTCAATTACGCCAAGCGCCTGTTCGCTGTTCCTATCGCCGTGCTCGGGCAGGCTACGGGACAAGCCTCGCTACCGTTTTTTGCGCGCCTGTTCAACGAGAAGCGCCTGCAAGAATTCGCCACCACGGTGAACGATTCCGTCTACCGCGTCTCTGCCGCGTCGTTTCTCGCCACCGGATGGATGATGGCCGCCGCCTTCCCGCTGATCGATCTGGTCTACCGCCGCGGACGATTCCTGGTCTCCGACACGCAAACTACGGCGGTCTATTTCTTCTGGTTCTCATTGTCACTGGCGCTCTGGTCCGCCCAGGGACTTTATGCCCGCGCCTTCTACGCCGCCGGGGACACGCTTACTCCGATGGCTGCAGTCACGGTGATCACGAGCGCGTCGTTGCCGGTATACTCGCTGCTCTTCCACAAGAATGGCGTGGTCGGCCTCGCCTTCGCCTCCGATATCGGCATTGCGGCGAATCTTCTGGCGCTGGCCTGGCTGCTGCACTACCGCAAAATGGTTTCGCTGAGAACGCTGCGTTGGGGAGAGTTAGGAAAGTCCGCGCTGACCGCGGTCGTCGCCGGCGGCATCAGCCTTGAGGTGGCAAGAAGCGTCACACCGTTTGTTTCTGCTCACGGCAGCCGTGTCGCCGACCTGCTGCAGCTCGCTTTGATCTCGATCACTTGGGCTGCCGCCTGTGCCGTCGGTCTGTGGCTCCTTCGCTCGCAACTGCCGCAAGACCTGCGGCGGCGGAAAACTGCATATCCAGCCGTCGCCGAGGGCGAGAGCAAGGAAATTCTGGGGGCGGGGACACAGCCCTAGGCAGAGCAACAACAAAGCGGCGGACATTCGCATTCACTGCGAACTCCGCCGCTAATCTTTTTCCAACACCGAGGCCCTTACTGCCAGCCTACGCCCGCGCGCCGACCGCGGCTGGCTCCGCCACGGCAGCGATCTTGTCCTCGCCGTTGACCTTCGTCTGGGTGGGCTGACCGCCCTTGCGGATGTCGATGCCGCCCTTGAAGTAGGCGCCGTCTTCAATCGAGATGCGCGCCGCCACCACGTCACCGGTGAGCGAGCCGTCGCTGCGGATATCCACGCGATCGCTGGCCGTCAGGTTGCCGCGCACTTTGCCCAGCACCACGATCTCACGGGCATTGATGTTGGCGGCGACCACTCCGTTCCGTCCGATCGTGACCCGGTTGCCCGCCAGATTGATCGAGCCTTCTACCCGGCCGTCGATATAGAGCGCCTCCGACCCAGTCACCTCGCCCTTGATCACCAGCGATTTGCCGATGGTGGCCTGATCCGCAGTGGTAGTGCTGGTTATCGCCGGACGCGGCGCAACGGCGGGCTCATTGGCCATCATTGCAGGCGCAGTCGGGCTAGACATGGTTGGACGCTCCGGCTCTGCTGGCCGCCCGGGGGTCTGAGGCTGATTCGTCGGCTTCCACATGGATGAAAAGTTCCTTTCCTTTTTGGGGATTAGAGATCACGTCCCGCACTTGCGTGACCAAACCGAATTGTACTCCGCAGTCTCAAAATGAGCGCTGTGGAAAAGCCTTTATTTTCAACGGAGTTTCCTATCATGGTACCCGGTTTGGGGACCCTACCAAGGTGCTTGTGGCGTCGCACGACCGCTCCCTTTGTGCCTTGCGAGCGTGTAAGGATTCCCTGAAAAACTCTGTTGGGTACCAGTTCCACAGGCGATCGGAGTATGCTCTTGGCATCGAAGGTTTGTCGAAGACGCAATCCAGCCTCGCAGGAGCAAAACATGTCAGAACCAGCCGTGATCGCTACTCCAGCCTTCAGCGTCGCTCGGCCTCCGGCCGGCGAGTACGCGCCCTATTACGACCGCTATATTTCTCTGGTCCAGGGCGAGGACATCCTCAACACGCTTGACGAACAGCGCCGTCAGACGATGCTGCTGCTCTGCGGCCGCGACGATGAGGATGGCGACTTCCGCTACTCTCCGGAAAAATGGAGCGCCAAGGAAATCCTCGGCCACGTCTGCGATACCGAGCGCATCTTTGCCTACCGCGCCCTCCGCATCGCGCGCGCCGACTCCACACCCCTCGAAGGCTTCGAACAGGACGACTACGTCCGCAACGGTCCTTTTGCGCAGCGTCCGCTGGCCGATCTGGTCGAGGACTTCATCGCCGTTCGCCGCGCCACGCTGTCGCTGCTTCGCAACCTCGATGAAGAGGCGTGGTCGCGGCTCGGCATCGCCAGCAAGAATGCAGTCAGCGTGCGCGCGCTGGCCTACATCATCGCGGGGCATGAGTTGCATCACCGCAGGATTCTGGAAGAGAAGTATTTTGCCGTCAGTCGCTGAGACTTGCATGTCCTCACGCGCACTGACTGAATTGCTCCACGGCAAGGGGGCTCACGCCGACCCCATCGCGAGCGTCGAGGATCTCTCCGCCGAATTGGCCGCACGACACCTGGACGGCTTTCCGCACTCAATCGGACAACTTGTCTTCCACATGAATTACTGGATGAACTACGAACTGCGCCGCATTCGCGGCGAGCGGCCAACGTACCCGGAGCACAACTCGGAGAGCTTCCCACTCGCGCCGTCGCCCGCCGACGCCCCGGACTGGAATCGGCTACGGGCAAGCTTTGCCAGCTTGCTGGCTGAGTTTGCGGCGCTGGCGAAATCTTCCCCAGAACAGAACCAGCGCCAGATCGAGACCGTTCACGAAGGCGATAAGCAAGTCGCGGGTTCGCTTGAGGCCGTGCTTTGGCAGATGGTCGCTCACAACAGCTATCACGTGGGGCAGATCGCATTGATCCGGCGTGCGCTTAACGCGTGGCCGCCGCGCGGCGGCGGAGATACGTGGTAAGAAAACCGTCGTTGGTCGTTAGTCGTTAGTCGTTTGCGAACCCGGCCACCTTCATCTTTAAGTTAGGATTGAAGGCTGAAGGCTTTTGGCCAACGACCAACGACGGTTTTCATGCTTTCCGACTCGACCATCCTGAAACACATTGCCCGCCAACCCAAGCGTGCGGCCGGATTCAAGCAACTCGTGCGCGAACTCGGCCTTCACGGCGACGCCCGCGGAGAGCTCGATACGCATTTGCAGAAGCTGGTAGCTGCGGGCGAACTGGTGCAGTTGAATTCCGACCGCTACGCCCTGCCTCAACCCGCAGCCGACAAGAATCTGGTCGTTGGACGCCTCACGATGCACCGCGATGGCTTCGGTTTCGTGATCCCTGACGCCAGTTCGCTGAGTCCGTCTCTCAAGTCGCGGCTTGCGGGGGATATCTTCATCGCACCGCACGCCATCGGCAACGCCATGCACGGCGACCGCGTGCTGGTCGACATCACCGCCGTGCGTCCCGATGGCCGCGCCGAAGGGCGTATCGTGCGCCCGGTGGTGCGCGCGCATCCCACGGTCGTCGGGATTTTTCACTATGGCAGCCGCCATAATTCCGTGAAGCCGATCGACAGCAAGATAACGATCGATATTGTGATTCCGGCGGGCATGGAGCATCCGGAGACCAGGACTGCAGAGGACTCGGGGGACGCTGAGGAGCAAAAGAGGAAAGACAAGAAATCGGTGGACCGCGTGCTGGGCGATGAAGCCGCGCACTCGTCAGCATGGGACGATCTCGAAGGCGTAGTGGTTGACGTTGAAATCACCGACTGGCCCACACCTACGCAAAATCCGCGCGGCCAAATCATTGAAGTCCTCGGCAGGCAGGACGACTTCGGCGTCGACGTCGAAATCACTATCCGCAAATTTCACCTGCCCCACCACTTTCCTGCTGCAACCCTCGAAGAGGCGCAAGCCATCCCCGCCGTCATCCCGGGCCAGGAATTTCGCCACCGCCGCGACTTCCGCGCCCTGCCCATCGTCACGATCGACGGTGAAACCGCGCGCGACTTCGACGACGCCGTCACGGTGCGGAATCTCGCCAACGGCAACTTCGAGTTGCAGGTTCACATTGCCGACGTGGCCGAATACGTCACGCCCGACTCCGCGCTCGACCAGGAGGCACGGCTCCGCGGCACCAGCGTTTATTTCCCCGACCGCGCCGTGCCCATGCTGCCCCTCGAACTGTCAACAGACATTTGCAGCCTGCGTCCGCATCTCGACCGGCTGGTGCTGTCATGTGTGATGCAAATCGATCCGCACGGCGAGATCATTGGCTACGAGTTGTGCGAAGGAGTGATCCGCTCAGCCGAGCGCATGACCTACACCGCCGTCAACGCCGTGATTGAAGGCGATGCGGCTGCGCGCGAGCGCTATGCCGCGCTTGTTCCTACATTCGAACTCATGCGCGACCTGGCCCTGATCCTGAACCGAAAACGCCAGCGTCGTGGCTCCATCGACTTCGACCTGCCCGAACCGGTCATCGAGTTCGACGAATTCGGCCTGATGAAAAGCATCACACGCTCGGAGCGCAACATCGCCCACCGCCTGATCGAGGAGTTCATGCTCTCCGCCAACGAATGCGTCGCGCAATATCTGGAGTCGAAACACATCGCGTCTTTGTATCGAGTTCATGAGAAGCCCGACGCCAAGCGCGTCTACGATTTCGAAGTGATCGCCGCGACCTTCGGATATTCGCTCGGCGTGGGCCCGCTGCCCGTTCACCGGGTGCAACTGAAGACCGACCGCCGCGCCGCACGCGGCACGGGCAAGCACGTACGCCAGATCGAAGTTCCCAAGGAAGTCCACATCACCCCACGCATGTACCAGAAGCTGGCCGCCAAGATCGCGGGGAAACCAGAAGAGCGCATACTGAGCTACCTGATGCTGCGTTCGCTCAAGCAGGCCCGCTACTCGGAAGAGAACCTCGGCCACTTCGCGCTGGCGGCAACCAGTTACACGCACTTCACGTCGCCGATCCGCCGCTATCCCGACCTGATCGTGCACCGTATCCTGAAAGAAGTGCTGCGCAAATCTGCGGAAAAGCGGGAAGGGGATGTGCCGGTTGGAGTTTCAGGTGCGCTCGATAGTGGCGCGGAACAGGATTCGGGAGGTGCTCCTTCGCCCTGGTCCAAACGTCGCAATCACGCTGCCCATCGAGAAGAGAACGAGCCGCTGGGCGGACCCATCAAGATCGAAGAACTTCACGAGATCGCGGAAGAGTCCAGCCAATCCGAGCGCCGCGCCGACGATGCCGAGCGCGAACTGATGGAGTGGAAGAAGGTCAAATTCATGGAGGACCGTGTGGGCGATGACTTCGACGGCCTGATCACCAGCGTCACCAAATCCGGCTTCTTCGTCGAACTCACCGATTTGTTCGTCGAAGGCCTGGTCCCCCTCAACACGCTCACCGACGACTTCTATACCTACCACGAGAACACGCGCCAGATCATCGGACAGCGTTCGCGCAAGACTTACAGCATGGGAGAGAGAATTCGCGTGCTGGTCGACCGCATCGATCCCGTGGAGAAGAAAATCCAGTTTGCCATCCTGGAAGAAGCGCCGCGCCGGCCGACGGCCAGACCCTCTTCCCCCAAGTCGAAACGCAAGCGGAAGTAACGACCTTCCGGTCCTAAAATAGCTTCGAGTAAGGCGAAACTGCGCTGCTGGTGGTAAAATCCTCTAGTTAAACCCCATCCGCTGCGGATGCGATGCAGCGGGTTCCTTCCTAGTCGGGACGTGGCTCAGCCTGGTAGAGCACTCGCTTGGGGTGCGAGGGGTCGGCAGTTCAAATCTGCCCGTCCCGACCAATTCGATTTTGGCAATCCCCTCGATGTACTAGTTTGTCCGGCGAACCAAGAAAAGCACTTTGACCGCGAGCGTCCTTCCCCGACAATCGTAGGAAGTTCCAGGCGCGTCACGCTCGTCGGCGCACTTTCGCCCAAGATCTTTTAGTTAATCGCAGTTCAACTCGGGGGAATTCTTATGTCCGGGCAAGTCATTCTGTATTTCGACGATCAATCCGACGCCCTGCGTTTTGCTTTGGCCGCAGGATCGGTGATGGCGGGCGACGGCGCGCGCGTCACTGACGACCTGATTCACGAAACGGCGCGCGTCTGCCGCATCCGCCTGGACGCCGCGAACGCGGGAAAAGTCAGGAAGCCTGCTCCGGAGCGCGTCGCGTAAAGATCAGGTCCCGGGTCTTGGGTTCTAGGGATCAAACCCCAAGACCGAACACCTAAGCCCTGACTACCCAGTGCGGCGCGCGGAAAGCACTTTCAATATCTCGCGCAGACCCTGGCGGATGCGCTGCATTTCGGCGGACGATTGCGCGGGGAATGGAATCGCCGCCTGCCCTTTGTCGGTCTTCGCCTCGGAACGCAGTTGCTGGCGCGCGCCCACGATGGTGAAGCCCTGCTCGTAGAGAAGCTGCTTGATGTGCAGGACGCTTTCCACGTCACGTCTGCGGTACATGCGCTGCCCGGTGCTGCTTTTCACCGGCTTAAGTTGCGGGAACTCGCTCTCCCAGAAGCGCAGCACATAGGCGGGAAGGCGGCACAAAGTGGCCACTTCGCCAATGCGGAAGTAGAGTTTGTCCGGGATGAAGATTTCATCCGTCTTGTTCTTCACCGCGCTCTTCTTCCTGCCACTCATGTTCCTCGCACTCCTGTCGCGCCCACGGTTTCGAAGCCTGTGGCTCCACAATTGTGCCACACCCGGGGAATCGAGATGGAAAATTCTCAGGCTGAGCTATCAGCCTTTGGCGATTAGCAACTGGCACTCAGCATCGGAGAACTGCATTCAGCAGGGCCGACGCAAATTGCCAACTGGTAATTGCCCCAAAACGGAAACGCCTCTCAAGAGGTGCTTCTCCTGAGAGGCTGGTTAAATTCTTGGCCCATGCGAAGTATCGTTTCGCAGACGGTTAGTGTTTCTTCTTTTTTGCCTTCTTCTTCGTTGCCATGAAGGTTCCTCCGTGAACGATTTTCCCTTGCAAAGGACGTCAACTACGGGACCCGATTGCCAAACACTACCCAACTTGTGGTACAGGCAGCGTTCTTAATACAAGATATTGCGGCAGTATGAACGTAGTGTCAACACAATTTTGCACTGAACCGAAGATTTCTCTTCTTGAAGGAGCGACGACGGTCGTTGGTCGAGGGTCGTTAGTCGTTGGCCACACAACAAACCGGCCGCGGGAGAAGCCGGCCCCGCAGGCCAACACGCGGCTGGAGCCCACCACTCTTGGTTGGCGGCGACCGGCTAACGACCATCGACTAACGACCATCGACTGGTTCTCCGTTTCGGCTTCCGGTAAACTGCGCCTCATGCGACGCGATCCCGTCGAACTGGAAATCTTCAAGAACCTCTACCACTCGATTGCCGAGGAGATGGGCGCGGCGCTGCGGCGTACAGCGTTTTCCCCCAACATCAAGGAACGGCGCGATTATTCGTGTGCAGTGTTCGACGGAACGGGCGAAGTTATCGCCATGGGCGACCACATGCCCGTCCACCTAGGTTCGATGCCGATGTCGGTGCGGTGCGCGATTCCGGCGTGCGAGAT
>Ga0210406_10005100_pt1 | contig 13866 bp, 10 predicted proteins | sample IncBWC30MmetaG_FD_155454 | JGI IMG/M metagenome (GOLD analysis project Ga0210406, IMG submission 155454) | Forest soil microbial communities from Barre Woods Harvard Forest LTER site, Petersham, Massachusetts, United States - Inc-BW-C-30-M | ecosystem: Environmental > Terrestrial > Soil >... | reverse complement strand
ACGGATACTGGAGTTCCTCGCCTTCGGGCGTGCCGTATGCAGCCCTCTGCCATTGCGGCTCGGTCGGCAGCGCCTTCCCCGCCCGTCGTGCGTAGGCCGCGGCTTCCGCCTGGCTCACATACACCGGCCAGTCCATGGGGAGGGGGATCTCGCTGAACATGGTGCGCAGGTACCACTCGTGGTCGCGCTTGACCCAGAAGCCAGGGTGGGTGATGCCGGCCGAACCTTTCCACTCCCAGTCGCTCTTGGACCAGAAGTCGGGCTTTTCATATCCTGCGGCTTTCATGAATTCCAGGAATTCGCCGTTGGTCACTTTGTATCGGTCCATCGAGAACGCGGCGACGTCGACCGTGTGGGCCTCGAATTCGTTGTCCCACCCGAATGCGTTCGGGTCTTTGCGGCTCAACCCCAGGGTCGCGCGGCCGGCTGGAATTCTCAGCATGAAGGGCTTCGGCGGAGCACTCACGGCTTCCGGAATTCCGCTGGGGCGGATCTTCCGATCGAGTGGCAGTTGATGCAGCATGTAGGCGAGCGTCTCAGCGTGCATCAGGCGATGTTCAATCGCAACCTGCAGCAGCAGCGTGAGATCTTGCTTGCCGGGATGCTCGTCGGCGAGCTGATCTTGCAGGGCTTCGTCGAGTGTGTGGCGGGCTTCCGCAACGTATGCTCGGACCAAGTCCATCGTGGGCCAGTCACCTGGTTGATCAGTGGGCAAACCGCCGCCAACCGGATCGATGCCGAATGCGAAGAGGCGATCAAAGTCCGGATGAAATGACCCCAGGCTCAGCGCACGCTCGCGCAGAAGATTCCAGTCGAATGCCTCGAGATGTCCGATATAGAAAACGATGCGATGCCGTTCGGGAATGGGGCGATCATACAGAGCTTCGGGCTTGACAATCGAGAACAGCACGTCGGTTTGGGCACGCGCTTCGGAAATGCGATCAAGCAGTTGGTGACGAAGCTCGATCTGTCTTTGGGCTACAGGCATTTCCGGATAGCCTCCGTGCGCGGACTTGGCGCCGCAAAAGCGCTCTCCGTAAGATGCCTTCAGAACACAAAAGGCTCAGCGTTTTGTAGCCTTTCTGGGACGGAAGTGCATGGACGAGGCTGGGTCGTGAGGTGTTTGTCGAATTGAATATAACTATCTTATATTCATAAGTTTACAAGCCATCTCCTTCAGAGTGAAATCTCGCCTTGCAAGTAAAGCGCAGCCTTCCCTCGCAAGAGCACCCGTTCGCCGCGAGGCTCGACCATGAGGGTGCCTCCGCGCTGCGAAATCTGGCGCGCGTGCAGAACCGGTTTCCCAAGCCGTTCCGACCAGTATGGTCCGAGCGTGCAATGCGTCGATCCGGTCACGGGGTCTTCGGGAATTCCAAAGCTGGGGACGAAATAGCGCGATACGAAATCCGATTCTTTCCCTGGAGCGGTGATGCAGACTCCGCACGGGTGCAGCTTTTCCAGCCGAGCAAGGTCTGGTTGCGCGTTCCGAACGTCGTCTTCACTCTCGTACACCACGAAATAGTTGCCCTCGCCCGCACCGCCCTCTGCCTTGAGCACGAGGCGTGGGGTGGGTTTAAGGCCAGCTAACAGATCCGACGGAGGCGTTGGGCAGGGCTTCGCCGGAAGTGCTGGCAGTTCCATCGCGAGGTATTCGCCGTCCTGCTTCACGCTCAGCGGACCGCTGCACGTTTGAAACTGCGCTGCAGTCGTTCCCGGGAGCAGATAGTTGAAGATCACAAATCCGGTAGCCAAGGTAGCGTGGCCGCACAACTGGACTTCAGACTTCGGCGCGAACCATCGCAGCGCATAGCCGGAGCCCTCGCGAACGAAGAAGGCAGTTTCGGCCAGATTGTTTTCGCCGGCAATCGCGAGCATTGTGGCTTCGTCAAGCCAGTGCTCAAGTGGGCAGATCGCCGCTGGATTTCCGGAGAACACGCGGTCGGTGAAAGCATCGACCTGGAACATTTGGAGTTTCACGGTAAGGGAAGATCCTTTCTGTCAGACAACATTTGCAGGCGCGAGTTCCTACCCCAACCTCACAGTGCAACTGCAAAATCTTTTTTGGCGTTCACATTTATGATGTTCCCTTCGAAGGTCCACCCCAATGAGAAAACTGACGTGGATTGCGCTCGTGGGAATTCCGCTCGCCAGCCTGGCTTTGATTTATTTGTTCAAGCCCTCGCCTCCCCGAGACCTTCCGAGCGGTCACGTGCTTATGGACGTTCCGGGACATCCCCAGGCTACAAATAATCTGCCTACCGTCCTCGCAATCAGTCCCGACAAACGTTATGTTGCGGTGTTGAACGACGGCTACGGATCCTACACATCCGACCAAAAGCAATCGATCGCGATCCTCGACGTCGCGAGCAACCGGCTTAGCGACTTCCCCGAGCCCTTGATGGCGAGCGGTGCTGCGCAGACTTTTTTTCATGGGATGACATTCTCGAGTGACGGGCGACACATCTACGCATCCGTCGGGTCGTTGACCGATCCCCTGGGCGAGAAAAAGGGCGATATCGGAAATGGAATTCTTGTGTACGACTTCGATAACGGAAGGATCTCGGGCCACACATTTTTGAAGATGCTGCCGCGCTTGCCCGCGCAGGGAAAGCGACTGCAGCGGAGCGCCATGAAAAACGTCACCTTTCCTGCTGGACTGGCAGTGGTGCCCGGCAAGGACGGCGATTTGCTGCTGGTGGCGAATAATCTCTCAGACGAGGCCGTGCTACTCGATAAAGACGGCCGTGTGCGCACACGCTTTGATCTTTCGATTTGGCCGCGCATCCCCTCTTCCCTGCCCTTCGGGATGATTGTCACGAGAGATGGTTCGTCAGGATTCGTGTCGCTTTGGAACGGGTCGCGCGTCGCGGAGTTGGACCTGGCCTCCGGAACGGTGCGTCGGATGATCGCTTTGTCGCTACCATCGTCCCCGGTGGCCCCCGGGACGCACCCCACCGCCATGCTGTTGTCTCCGGATGAGAAGCTGCTCTATGTCGCGCTCTCAAATGCCGATGAGGTCGCCGTCATCAACCGAATCAGCGGAACGGTTCTGGATCACCTTTCCACCAGGCTGCCCGGGCAGAAAGTTGGTGGGAGCGCTCCGAACGCGCTTGCGCTTAATGCAGACGGATCACGCTTATTCGTAGCCAATGCGATTTCCGACTCGGTGGCGGTGTTCGATGTGAGCGCCAAACAGCACTTGGACCAGAACGCATCTACACCCGCACAGGGCAATCGCGTTCCACTCGGATTCGTTCCTACGCAGGTCTTTCCTACCGCTCTTGCGGTGATCGGCGACGACCTGCTGATTGCATCGGCCAAGGGCACCAGCACACGGCCGATCACAAAACCTCTGAAGACGACGGACGGCGTTCCCGAATATCCCTACCTCGTGGCGATGACCCACGGATCACTGGCGCGCGTGCATCTGAAAAACCTCGACCAGCAACTCGCGACCTACACCGAACAAGTGCTGGCTAGCAACCGGATCCAGACCAATTCGGAAGAGGCGCCCGCGCAGAAACTGCCTCCGATCCGGCACGTGATTTATGTGCTGAAGGAGAACCGCACCTATGACCAGATTCTGGGGGACCTGGGAGTGGGCAATGGCGATTCCTCACTGACCATGTATGGCGAACACATCACACCCAATCAGCACAAACTCGCCCATCAATTCGGCGTGCTCGACAATTTTTATGATAGCGGTGATGTCTCTGGCGACGGGCACATGTGGTCGACTGCGGCCACCGTGACCGACTACACGGAAAGGGTCTGGCCGCTCGATTATCGCGGCCATGAACGTACCTACGACTTCCAAGGTGAAGTGCTCAACGAGATTCCGCTCGAAGATGGCAACCCCGATGTAAATGAGCCAGCCACCGGGTATCTCTGGACGAATCTGGCCAAGAACAATCTGACCTACCGCGTGTACGGCGAGTTCATCACCACGAAGTGGTGCAACGGAAAACCGGGAACCAATCTGCCCACCGAAGGCCCGCCGCACCCCGAGGGTGAGCCGTGCCCGAAGAGCTTCATCTATGCGGGCGAAAAGCTGCCGCCCAACGTCGGCGCTCCTCACGGTTCGGCAAGTCCATATCCCTGGCCCATCCCAATCTTCGCCCGCTCGATTCCAACCAAACTGGAATTGCGCGAGCACTACGATCCGCACTTCCCCGATTTCGAAACCTGGTATCCGGACCAATTAAGAGCGGACGAATTCCTGAATGAATTCGACCAATTCGTCGCCTCGCGCAAACAGGGGCGCGACACGATGCCGCAATTCATCCTGCTCTATCTTCCCGATGACCACACCGGCGGCGTGAAGAAAGGCTACCCGACGCCCTCGGCTTCCGTTGCCGACAACGATCTCGCTCTCGGACGCGTGGTGGAAGCCGTATCGCACAGCGACTATTGGAACGACACTGCCATCTTCGTGATTGAAGACGATGCGCAGGATGGGCCAGACCACGTCGACGCGCATCGCAGCATCGCGTTCGTGATCAGCAAGCATGCGCCGAGGCGCATCGAGGGCGGGAAGCCGGCGCCGGTTGTAGATTCGACCTTCTACACCACCGTAAATATGGTGCGCACCATGGAAACCTTGCTGGGACTGCCGGCGATGAACAATAACGACGACCGAGCCGCATACATGGCGAACCTGTTCTCCGGCCCGGGAGATCAGCCGCCTTTCGACGCCGATCGAAGCAATCTCGAAAACAAGCTCATCTATCAGGTGAATGCCCAGGATGCCGAGGCATCGCGAGGGCTGGACTTCTCGCATCCGGATGCATCTGATGCCGCTGCATTGAACAGTGTGTTGTGGAGGGATCGAATGGGAGACAGGCCCATGCCACCGCCACGGCGTTCTGCGCTGTTCATGTTGCGGGAGCGATTGGCGATGATCGGAAACTAACCGCGAGAGGAAAGGCCGAACGCGTTGGCTCGGCCTGCGCAAACACGCACCAATTATTTCTCTATAAAGGTGACCCAGCCGCGGGTCTTTCCGAAGTCGACGTTGATTTCGCACTTCTTAGGTCCAGTGTGTCCGAAATACACCGACATTCTATCGGCGGGAGAGCTGAGCTGTCCTGTCTCCATCTGTGCTCGGGCGAGATCCAATTTCTCGTCGTACTTTGCATCGACGGCTGTGTTCTTGCTGACGATGAGAGTCCACTCCTTCTTGGCGGGGATGATGTACATCGTGTAACCGCCGGTTGGAATCATGGACTGACCGAGCACCAGACCCGTTTCGGTGAAGAATGTCATCGCCGATCCGCCGGGAGTCAGCACCTTGCCGTTTGGCGGTCCGTCCGTGTGCGGAGTGGATACCGCGTTGTAATGTGCGGTGAGCTGCTTGCCATCTTCAAACGCACAGATCGCACTCTCTCCTTGTGAGTTGTCAGAAGACTGAGCGACCGAGGCCCGCGAGGAAAGTATCGAACCACTCAACAGTACCGCACAGACAAGAACGGGGCGCATGAGATTCTCCGCGCGAAAATTGAGTGCCGCATATCATCGCAAAAACACACAGGAAAGAGAATACCCCAGGGCCCGAATTTTGCAATTTGTGTTCTCAGTTTGGGGCTGGCATCGGTAAATCGGGCCGTTTTCCTCCACCCCCACCCTTTGCTCGAAGCATTTACCATGAGCGAATCGGAGGTGGAACTGCGAATGCCCGAGAACCAATGGCCCGAACTGCCGCTGGAGGCGTGGAGAGACACGTACGCGACCCTGCACATGTGGACGCAGATCGTAGGCAAAGTGCGCCTCGCGCTCGCCCCGCATGTCAACCACTGGTGGCAGGTTCCGCTTTATGTGAACTCGCGCGGGCTCACCACTTCAGCGATTCCCTACGTCGACCGGACCTTCGAGGTGCAATTCGATTTCATTGAGCATCGCTTGCTGATTACGGTATGCGACGGAGAGCTCAAGTTAATGCCTCTTCAACCGCAAACGGTGGCCGCATTCTATGCGCAGTTCATGACCGCATTGCGCGCTCTCGGAATTGAAGTCACGATCTGGCCGATGCCGGTGGAGATTCCGGATCCGATTCGCTTCGATCGCGACGAACAGCACGCATCATACGATCGAATTTATGTGGAACGCTTTTGGGAGATTCTACGGCTTGTGGACGGAGTCTTACGGCGCTTTCGTTCGGGCTTCATCGGGAAGCACAGTCCGATCCATTTTTTCTGGGGAAGCTTCGACCTTGCCTCAACCAGGTTCTCAGGGCGACGCGCCCCGGAGCGGCCCGGAGCTGACCCAATAACGCGCGAAGCCTACTCGCATGAGGTGATCAGCGCAGGCTTCTGGCCAGGTGGCGGCGAGGTGAAGGGCGCGGCCTTTTACGCATACGCTGCGCCCGAACCGGGAGGCTTCAAAACAGCATCCGTGCGGCCTGCGCAAGCGTTCTATTCTCCTTTGGGAGAATTTCTGTTGATGTACGACGATCTTCGGCAATCTACAGATCCAGAGCAAACTCTGCTGGAATTTCTTAAGAGCACGTATGAAGCCGGTGCGAATTTAGGAGGCTGGCCGAGAGCCGAACTTGAACGTGTGTTCCGCGGCCAGGTCCAGCGCTGAACGAATTCTCGTCCTGGAGAATCTCTCGGTTCAGAGCCGCGCGGATCGTAAACCACCAGTAAATCTGGGAGGCTTAGAGCGAACACCTTAGGCCAAATAACATCGCCGAAACGGTTGATTGGCGCCTTTCGTCCGGGGAGGTATACTGTCGGCGCTTTCGCCTGGCAAATCCTGCGGAGGGCTGCTTATGGACTTTTACCATCGCAAACCGAAACGCAGTGAACAGTCGACCGGCCGCGATTGCCAGTTCTGTGCGACGTTCGATCCCAATTTCGAGAAGCGCAATCCGGTCGACCGGTGGGTTCAGGGCACACCGTTCGATTCGGCAAATTCGCACCTCTCCGAGAACGGCCACGTTCTCCACTTGATTTCAGAGATTGCCAAAAGACGTGCCGGTCAGCATCGCCTAGAACCCGTGACTTTACTGAAGACGGCTTGAAGATTTTTTGTCCACCGCGCGGTTCCACAGATCTCATCCCATGTTGCCAAGGTGCGCGGTGATTTCCGCAACATCGCACTGTAGCTCACGTCACATACTCCTCGTATAAACCGGTGTGAGATGGGTGCGTGAAATATTGGATCTGCCGACTGCTAGCCCTGCTCAGATTGCATGCCCCCGATTGCCAGCGCTGCGGCGCCCGCACAGTCTGCTGGAATGATGTGCGCAATCGACTCCGGGATCTCCACTGATCAGGACAGGGGCCTCATCAGAGAGAATTTGCTGGTTATCTTGCCCGCTCGCCACTATATCCGCATCAATATCCATGCATTAATCCCAATCGTTCTGAGTCCCTGCTCCACGGGCATACTGAAGCAATTTGGGTTCAGGTCGTCGACCCTCGGGGCTGCGGCCGAGTCGGGCGATGTTTAGAGTGACAAAGGCGCTAGAATTGAAAACTCCAATGAAAGAAACGGCGAGAGTCCAGAAATGCGATTTTCGGTAGTAGTCCCTACCTACAATCGGGCCCACGAACTTCGCGAGACTCTCTCGAGCCTCAGCAGGCTGAAGGTCTCCGCGCCCTGGGAGGTGATCGCTGTCGATAACAACTCCACCGATGAAACGAGGGAAGTTGTCCTTAACGCCGCCAAGAGTTTTCCGGTCCCACTGCACTATCTGTTCGAGCCCGAAGCGGGGCGCAGCGCTGCGCTCAACGCGGGAATTAAGGCTGCCAAAGGCGAAATCATTGCTACCACCGATGATGACGTACGGGTCGAGCCTGATTGGCTGAAGCAAGCAGACGCTGGCCTCGCCCGCGAAGCCTGTGACTTTGTGGGCGGCAAAGTGCTCCCCTTATGGGGCGGCGAAAAGCCGAGTTGGCTCGCGGATCAAAGCGGACGCCACTGGTCGGTGATCGCGCTGCAGGATCATGGTCCGAAGCCGGTCGAGTTTGGGACACGCTACGCGCCTTTGGGTGTGAACATGGCTTTCAAGAGGAAGGCTTTAGAACTCGCCGGTTTATGGGATACGAGAATCGGGCGCAAAGCTGGAACTTTGCTCGGACAGGAGGTTCGCGAATGGCTTTTGCGCGCCCGCGCCGCAGGATTGAAAGGCATGTACATTCCGGAGATGATCGTTCATCACGTGATTCCCGCGGACCGCCTGAATAAACGGTACTTTCGCCGCTGGTTCTACTGGAACGGGATCAGCCGGGCCGTGCTTTACCAGCGATCCCGGGTCGACATGCTTGCCCCGGAAGAGACTACTCTCGACTTTTCCAAAGTACCCCATATCATGGGAGTGCCGCGCTATCTGTATCGGACCTTTTTGAAATCGGCGGCTGCTATGTTCAAAAAGAAGATCGCTGGACGAGAAGCAGAAAGTTTCGATCACGAACTGTGGCTATGCTTCTTTGCCGGAGTGTGGCGCCAACGCTGGAGAGATCGCCACACGCCGTTTGGTGAGATAGAGGATGCTCGAATTTATTCGCATCGGGATGCGGGCATCCAAAACTCCGCCGAGAAGGCGCAGCATAATCCTCAAGGGGGGCAATGAAAGCAATCATATTGGCGGCGGGTAAAGGATCGCGCCTCGATCAATCTGGAGAAACCGTCAAGTGCCTCTTGAAATTCGGACCTTTCACCCTCATCGAGCTGCAATGTAAATATTTGAGGCAATGTGGAATCCAGGAAATTAACGTGGTGGTTGGCTTTGAAGCAGAACGAGTTCGGCGGACTTGCGGCTCGGGCATCGCATACATCGAAAATCCAATCTTTCTGAAAACCAATAGCCTTTATTCATTGTGGTTGGCGCGAGAGTGTTTTTCTGACGGATTTGTAGTCATAAATTCAGATGTGCTCTTCCATCCCCAACTCCTGTGGGACTTGCTTACCACTCGCCGCGAAGATGCTCTCCTGGTTTCCTATCGCGAAGAAGCGGAATACGGAGACGAGGAGATGAAAGTGAAAGTTCGGGGCGGGCGGCTCCTCGATATCTCCAAGGACATGGATCCGGCTGAGGCGGATGGCGAAAACGTTGGCATCGTAAAGTTCGGGGCGAAGGGAGCCAGATTTCTCCAGGAGCAGATGGCTTCGCTGGTGGAAAACGGCGCTTTGCGCAGTTGGGCTCCACGGGCTTTTCTGGAGTTTGCCAAGCGGCGCTCGCTGCATGTTGTCGGCACGCGCGGTTTCCCCTGGACTGAAATTGATTTTCCAGAGGACTACAACCGCGCTCAAGAAGAAGTCTTCCCGCAAATTATGAACAGTCCTGCCCCAAATTCCCTCCCGAGCACTGGCAAAGATGACGAAGGTGGGCTGAAGTGATTCGCTTCCAAGAGAGTGCGGGAGCGAAGACGAGATCATGAGTTTTAACCGTGCTTTAAATTGGGCGCGCACGTTCGATACCCACTGGCAACGCAAATGGAACCCACAACGTCGTCGCGTGCTGGTCAATGCGGCGCTGCCAATGGAATACGCCATGATGGAACCGGTGTACAAGCGAATGCGAGAGGATCGTCGGGTCGAGTTTTATTTCACTTCCAGCACTCGTCCGGACGAAATGGAGTACATCTTCGAAGATTCCGAGGAAAGCATTCGAACCATCCTGCCCACGCAAGCCAAGTGGATTAAATTCGATGCGTACTTAGCGGCAGACTACATTTGGGCGACTCTTCCTCGCGGCGCCCCGCGAATTCAGTTTTTCCATGGGGTCGCCGGCAAGTATGCTGAACGTTATGATCGTCCCGAGCTTTCGGTGCGAGAGTGGGATCGTTTTTTCTTCATCAATCGCAAGCGGATGAATAACTTTATCGCCTGTGGAGCGATTGAACCAGACAGTCCTGCAGCGCGTTTGGTCGGCATGCCGAAGGTAGATCGCCTGGTCGATGGAACTCTCAAGCGGGACGCTATTCTGCAAACGCTGGGCTTGGACCCTCTTCTTCCCACCGTGCTTTACGCTCCCACCTGGACCCCTTACTCCTCCCTGAACGCGGTGGGCGAGGACCTGGTCACTGCTTTGGCTAAAACCGAGGTGAACTTGATCGTGAAACTTCACGACAATTCACTCGATGTCAGCGATGTGCGCAATTCCGGAGGGATCGACTGGGCTGCGCGCCTCAGTCCGGTGTTGCAACCGCCCCGAGGACATCTGGCGAAACGTGGAACAATTTCTCCTTACCTGGTCGCGGCGGATTTGATGATCAGCGACCACAGCTCCGCCGCATTTGAATATCTGTTGCTCGACAGGCCTCTCATCCGAATCGAGATGCCCGAATTGATTGCCCGAACGAACATTCCTCCGGACTATGTCGCTCTGATGGCGGAATCTTCGATTTCGGTTCGGGCACTGCCTGAGATATTGCGAGCCATCGAGCAGGGACTAACAAGTCCGGCGTTGCAAAGCCAGACGCGGAAGGCGGTCGCCGCGGAATTGTTCTACATGCCAGGAACGGCTACTGCGCGAGCCGCACAAGAGCTTTATGAACTGATGGAACTTGCCCCAGCCAGAGCTTAGATTTTTCCACTTTGATGCAACTTGGTGGTTATTGCGCTGATTCGCCAAACTGACTGCGCGGTTTTACACACCACCAGCAAGCATATGAAACGTCTTTGAAACGCGAATGGTTCATCGACAAGAAGGTTTGACTACGCGGATTTCCCTAGGACGATAGTGCTATTTTCGTCGGGGACCGATCATCGTATCCCCCTACGCACCACATTCCACGCTGTTTAGATTTTGCCAGCAACAGCCTACTCTCGTTTCGCATCTGATCTTCACGTATAGGGTTTGCGATGTAGTTTTGCACCGGAGGTGAGCCCTACCCGTGGAACCGAACGTGCACCTATAACCCCGGATTCGACTGACACTTGACCCTAGCAGTCTTCGTCTTCCCCCCTCGGCCCCGTGTCAGCCACCGACTCTACGAAAGTCTTGAAAGCGAGCCTGATCGGAAGTGCATATGAGTCGATCTCGTTTTATTCTCCCGTGTTTTCTTGTGAGTTTTCTGTTGCTTGGCATCATTCCAGCCTTCGGAACGGAACGGCTCTGCGATGTGTCTTTCGAGGACTGCCGCGCCCCACTTCTCAAACTCATTCAGAACGAGACTGTGGAAATAGACGCCGCCTTCTGGTTCATGGACGACGCCAATCTTTCCAGTGCCTTGATCAAGAAATTTCAGGCGGGCGTTCCGGTCCGCATACTCATGGACCCGCGGGCCGAGGACGGGCACCCAACAAATACGCAGATACTGGCGCAACTGGCTTCTGCAGGGATACCCATGCGGAATCGCAGCGCCGATGGAATTCTGCATTGGAAGATGATGCTCTTCGCTGGTCAGGGAACGGTAGAATTCAGCGGCGCAAACTTCACCGCGTCCGAGATGCGTCCCTACACGCCCTATGTGAACTACACAGACGAAGCGATTTACTACTCCGATGATCCGACGGTGGTGAATAGCTTCCGAACAAAATACGATGATTGGTGGACGGATACCACCGACTATCTGAACTACGCAAATATCAATGGGCCGCTCCAGCGGGCCTATTCGACATATCCGATCAATCCAGAATTGGACTTCCTGCCCTCGGCAATCTTGAGCCAGGACTATGGCAGTAAAACCATGGCCGCAATGGCTACGGAAAAGGTGAAGCTCGACATCGACATGTTTCGCATCACCAATCAACCGATTGCTGATGCCGCGATCAGGGCATTCAATCGCGGTATCCCAATCCGAATGATTGTGGATTCTTCGGAGTATCGCAATCCTGCCCGGCCGTGGGATTCCTACAACGTCGATCGCATGTTTATAGCGGGCATCCCCTTGAAGATTACGGCGCACACAGGCCAGAATCACGAAAAGTCCCTGATCCTTTACGGTCAGAAGATGACTATCTGGGGATCCTCCAACTGGACATGGCCGTCGTTCAATTATCAGCAGGAACACGATTATTTCACGAAGAAGCCGCTGTTTTTCCAGTGGTTCCAGAACCAGTTTGAGCGGCGGTGGGATTCAAACACAGAATACAAAGCTTTCATTCCCTCCGGGCCGAACGCGCCAAAGATCAACGCACCAGCGGCCGCCACCACCAACGTGCCGACCAGTGTGACCCTGTCTTGGGAGGGGGGCGCGTGGGGGCAGCAGTATGACGTCTACTTCGGCACCGCGAAGAGTCCTCCGTTAATCGCGCAAAATGTCATGACCGGCGCACCCGAAGATCCCACCGGCCCGCTGACGTACGAGACGTACAGAGTTTCAGGGCTTGTCCCAGGCACGACGTATTACTGGAAGATCGCCTCCAAGACCATGGCGAATCTGAGTGTGATCGGCCCTGTTTGGTCGTTTACTACCGGCGGGACCGCGCCGACCAGCGGAGGCGCAACGGTAACAGGCATTTCCCCTGCAACGGGTCCCAGCGCTGGAGCGACCGCGGTGACCATCACCGGCACGAATTTCCTGACCGGTGCAAACGTCACCTTCGGTCAGTCGACTGCCGCCAGCATTAAGATTGTGAACGCCAACACGATCACTGCAGTCGCGCCCCCGCATGTCGCCGGGACAGTGGCTGTAACGGTCACCAATAAAGCGGGCGATGCGGGAACGTTGCCATCCGCGTACGCTTACACCTCAACGCCTCCTTCGACTGCCCCAAGGTTGAATGTCATTCACCCGAACCATGGTTCTCCGAGCGGCGGCGATGCGGTCATAATTACGGGAAGCAATCTCGTGGCGGGTATGACCGTCACCATCGGGGGCAACCCGGCCACCGTGACCAGCAGCAATACGGTTTCGATTCACGCGACGACTCCCGCCGGAAATGGCGTCGCCGACGTTGTCGTCACCAATCCCAAGACCGGGCTGAGCGCGGCTCTGACCGGAGTCTTCACGTTTGCCGACTCTCCGGAACCGCCCAGCGCGAGTACCGTCACGCCCAGCAGTGGTTCGATCAATGGTGGCACCCCCATCATGGTTAAAGGAGAAGGCTTCTATAGCGGCGCAGTAGTCACCGTCGGTGGCGTACTCTGCAACACGATCATCGTCCTGGACAGCAACACGATCACTGCGGTTACCCCGGCCCACGCGCTGGGAGCAACCGATGTTGTGGTCAAAAACATGGACGGCCAGACCAGTACTCTGACGGGCGGCTTCGGCTATAGCGCCGCGCCACCGCCGAGTATCGGCAGCGTCAGTCCGAACACGGGAAGCGTTTCTGGTGGCACCAGCATTTCCATTAGTGGTTCGGACTTCGTCCTCGGAGCCAAGGTCTTTGTGGGGAGCTCACAGGCTACGGTTCAAACCACGACTGGAGGCTACATTTACGCCACCGTTCCTGCGGCCAGCCAGTCGGGGGCTGCAAACGTAGTGGTCGTAAATCCCGACAGCAAAAGCAGTGCTGCCGCTACCTACACCTATCAGTGATCGCAGAGTCTCCGCACTGAGGGACTCGCGGAAGAACACAAAGCCCCCGTTTCAAACGGGGGCTTTTTACTTCCCATGCGGTGCTTCTTGCTAATTCAGGTGGAATGCGACCCAGGTAAAGTTGTGATCCGACGGTCGGACACCTTTATCGTCGAGCGTGCCAATCTTGACTGTCACACGAGCGGTGGTACCGGCGGCTCTCTGATCCGGGACGCTTGCACCCGTCACAGAAACACCGGTTGCGTTCTTAGAGTAGAGGACGTGGTCAATCCGGCTTCGCCGGGTCCGTGTATCCGCACTGACGGGGTTGTCGGCATACGCCGTCGCAGTACCCACGCTGACAGCCTTGTCCCATCCGCCATAATACTGCTGGAGAAGAGTGTCGATTTCCGGCGTGCCTACCTGGGCATTGAAGTCAGCCGCGATAATTCTC
>Ga0210406_10005099_pt1 | contig 13870 bp, 10 predicted proteins | sample IncBWC30MmetaG_FD_155454 | JGI IMG/M metagenome (GOLD analysis project Ga0210406, IMG submission 155454) | Forest soil microbial communities from Barre Woods Harvard Forest LTER site, Petersham, Massachusetts, United States - Inc-BW-C-30-M | ecosystem: Environmental > Terrestrial > Soil >... | reverse complement strand
CGCATGTGGATGTGGGCGAGGACAAGAATGTCTCCGAGCTTTGGATGGTGAGCTGGGATGGCACGCAGGATGTGCATCTGACCTATGGGCCGGAGGGTGCGGGATCGCCGCGTTGGAGTCCGGATGCCCAGTGGCTGGCGTTTACGTCGTCGCGGCCGGGCAAGGCGAAGGGTTCGCAGGTGTGGCTGCTGGATCGGCGTGGGGGTGAGGCGAGTCAGCTCACTGAGGTGAAGGAGGACCTGGCGGATTATCGTTGGTCGCCGGATTCGAAGCAGATGCTGCTGACCCTCAAGGCGAAGGAGGAACCTGAGGCGAAGGAGGGTGCGAAGCCTGCGCCGCCGAAGCCGATCGTGATTGATCGTTACCACTTCAAGCAGGATATTCAGGGGTATCTGTCGGCCAAGCGCGATCATCTTTTTCTATTTGATATTGCGACGAAGAAGCTGACGCGGCTTATTGGGGATGACAAGACAGAAGACAAGTATGACGAGCGGCAGGCAGAGTGGTCGCCTGATGGGAAGTGGATTGCGTATGTGAGCAATCAGGAGGGGCCTGATCCGGACCGGTCGAATAACTCGGATGTGTTTGTGGTCGAGGCGAAGGGTGGGGCGGGAACCAACGGCGTTGCTGCGCCGAAGAAGCTGACGAGTTTTTCGGGAGTGGATGGCGGGCCGCTGGCGTGGAGTCCGGATAGTACGACGATTGCTTATCGGCAGGGTGTTTCGCAGCGGTACTCGATCTATGACATGCAACGGTTGGCGGTGGTGCCGGTTGCGGGTGGCGCTCCGGCGGTTGTGGCGGGGACGGCGGAGATGGGGACGGGGGCTCCGGTGTTTGCAGCGGATGGGAAGGCGCTTCTGACGACGATTGGCGAGGACCGGGTTGATTATGTGGCAGAGGTTCCGCTGAAGGGTTCGGCTGTGAAACGGCTGACTGCGGAGAAGGGGACGGCGGTGACGCTCTCCGCCGGTGGCGGGCATACTGCGGTGGTTTGGACGACGGATGTAGCGGCTCCGGAGATTTATGCGTTGGAAGGAAAGACGCTGCGGAAGCTGACTTCACATAACGACGCGTTGATGGCGCAGTTGAATCTGGCTCCGGCGGAGGACCTGTCGGCGAAGGCTTCGGACGGCAGCGAAGTGCATAGCCTGCTGACGATGCCGGTGGGATATGCGGCGGGGACGAAGGCACCGATGTTGCTATGGATTCACGGTGGGCCGACCTCACAGGACTCGCATCGGTTTGCGCCGGACCGGCAGCTGCTGGCGGCGCATGGGTTCGCGGTGCTGCAGGTGAACTATCGCGGCAGCACGGGGCGCGGGCATGACTATAGCTATGCCATCAACGCCGACTGGGGCGATAAGGAGGTCAAGGATCTGCTGGGCGCGGTCGATGGCGCGGTGGCGACGGGGAAGATCGATCCTGATCGCATGGGGGTTGGCGGCTGGAGCTATGGCGGAATTCTGACCGACTACACCATTGCTTCGACCACACGGTTCAAAGCGGCTTCGAGTGGCGCGGGGACAGCCAATCTGCTGGGGATGTATGGAGTCGATCAGTACATTCTGCAGTACGACAACGAACTCGCGCCGCCATGGAAGAACGTCGAGCCTTATTTGAAGCTGTCGTATCCGTTTCTGCATGCGGACAAGATCAAGACGCCGACGATGTTTATGGGGGGAGAGAAGGACTTCAACGTGACGCTGGTTGGCGGCGAGCAGATGTACCAGGCCCTGAAGAGTGTGGGAACGACGGCAGCGCTGGTAGTGTATCCGGGGCAGTTCCATGGATTCACTCGGCCAAGTTTCATCAAAGACCGGTATCAGCGGTGGTTTGACTGGTATGACAAGTATCTGGGAATGCCTCCGGCGGCGAAGCCTGCGGCCGCGACGACATCTACGAATTGAGGGCGGCGAAGTAGGAACTTCTCAGCCTCTGATGCGTAGTGGATGATGATGGAGACACATCATTCCTACGCCGCAGTTGTCATGGAAAACAACCAGCCGAAGATTCTTTACGCAGATTTGCGCGCGATCCTGTGGCTCAGTGCTGCTTTTGCTGCGCTCAAACTTGCAATTCAGATCGTAGGCAATATTCAGGCGCAGCACGCCGGGTATGGAATCTTTCGTGATGAGTTGTACTACCTGGTCTGTGGACGACACCTCGCCTTCGGATATGTCGACCAGCCGCCTCTGGTTGCGGTGCAGGCGCGATTGAGCGAGGCGCTCTTCGGGCATGACACGATGTGGTCCCTGCGTCTGATCTCCGGCATGGCCGGCGCGGCGAAGGTGTTTCTCACGGGTGTACTGTGCTGGGCGCTCGGGGGCGGCCGGCGAGCGGCAGCGCTGGCAATGCTTGGGGTTCTTGCTGGAGGAGTCTATCTGGGTATCGATGGATTCCTGTCCATGAACTCATTCGATCCGGTCTTCTGGATGCTCTGCGCGTTGGCGCTGATACGTATTGCAGTGTCGGATTCGCAACGAGAGGTTCGTATCTGGTGGATTGTGTTCGGTTTGAGCGCCGGTCTCGCCTTCGAAAATAAAGATTCGATCGCCTTCTTTCTTGTGGCGATGCTTGTCGCACTGCTGTTGACGCCGCAACGCCGTATCCTTGCGAACCGATGGTTCGTGGTCGCGGTATGTTTGATTGTTGTAGTTGCGCTGCCGAATCTGCTTTGGCAGATACACAACCACTTCCCTACCTTGGAATGGCTTCGTCTCGTGCAGGCCTCGGATAAAGACGTGAAGCTTCCACCGCTGCCGTTTTTCGTCGCCCAGATCGTGACGCTTACGCCGTATAGCGTTCTTCTTTGGGGGACCGGCGTACTGTGGCTAGTCTTCGCCAAAGCGTCGCGGAACTTCCGTTTCCTCGGAGTCTTCTATCCGATCTTTCTTGCGCTGATGATGGCTCTGCATGCGAAGGACTACTACCTTGTTCCGGCGTATCCGGTTTTCTTTGCGGCCGGCGCCGTCGCGTGGTTTGCGTGGGCGAAGCGTATCGCGTGGCGTAGCGCATTCATTGGAACGTATGCGGCGATTGTTGTCGTGGGCCTGGTGGTTTTCTTTCCGCTTTCTGTTCCGGTGCTGCCGCCACAGCAATGGCTCGCCTACACCGAGAAGATTCACTTCAGGCCAAAGGAAAGCGAAAACCACGCCGCCATTTTATTGCCGCAGTTCTTCGCCGACCGGTTTGGTTGGCAAGAACTCGTGGAGCAGGTCTCTGCCATCTACAAGGCGCTTCCCCCACAGGAGCGTGCAATGACGGGCGTTCTTGCGTCCAACTATGGGCAGGCCAGCGCGATCAACATCCTGGGAGAACGGTACGGTCTGCCGCCTGCGATCAGCGGGCATCAGAACTACTGGCTGTGGGGACCGCGCGGCTACACAGGGGAGGAGATGATTGTTATTAACCAGGCGACTCTCGATGAGATGAACGCTGCGTACAGTTCCTGCACTGTAGTCGGCGAACGGAATCTTCCTTACACGATGCCTTGGGAGCATGGCCCTATTTATTTGTGTCGGGGAAGAAAGACGAGTTACCAGGCGGACTGGAAGGAACTCAAACACTACTACTGATTGCGCAGGCGGTCAGGCGATGACTTCGAAGGGTCGCATCATATCGTTCGATTCGTGCTCGAGGATATGGCAGTGGTAGAGGTATTTGCCGGTGAAGCCTTCGAAGCGGACGATGACGCGGGTGATCGTGCCGGGAGGGCAGTGCACGGTGTCCTTCCAGCCGAGTTCGTTAGGGTCGGGTGAGGTGACGGGCGAGATGAAGCGCAGCTTCTTATTCGCCATGTACTCAAATTCGTCGAAGGTGCGGCGATCGAGAATCTGGAAGCGCACCAGATGGATGTGCATGGGGTGGGTGTCTTCGGTCTGGTTGACGAACTCCCAGATCTCGGTGGAGTTGAGCTTTGGTGTTTCTGTGACGGGTTCATGCCAGCGCTTGTTGTTGAGGAGCATGATCATGGGGTTGCCGACCCGGTCCTGATACTCGTTGAGCGTGATGGTGCGAGTGACGGTGGCTGCGGACTGGGGTATGCGTTCAATGGAACGGAGAGTTTTGGGGATGGAAGCCAAGGTTGCCCTTGAGGTGGTTTCTTTGGCCACGCGGAACTCGAGGATGTCGAGAGCTCCGGTGCGGAGGTGCAGCGTTTCGCCCGCGTAGTGAGTGAAATCGACGAGGATATCGGCGCGCTCGGCTGGGGCGAGGGCGAGGAACTTGACGTCAACCGGTGCGGAGAGGAGCCCCTGGTCGGTGCCGATCTGAACCAGAGGCTGACCGTCCGAGAGTGCGAGGAGGAAGAACCGGCTGTTAGAGGTGTTGAGCAGGCGGAAGCGGTAGAGGCGCGGCTCGACTTCGAAGAAGGGGCGGATCTTGCCGTTGATGAGAATGCCGTCGGCTGTGAACTCGGGTATCCAGGGGTGTTCGGGATCGGGCGAGGTCGCGTAGAAGAGCTGGCCGTCGGCGGTGAAGTTGCGGTCATAGAAGATAAGGGGAACTTCGTATTTGCCGGAAGGGAGACCCAGCCTGTCTTCGATCTCGTCGCGAACGAGGAGCATGCCGAAGAGGCCGGCGTAGGTGTTGAGGCGAGTGAGGCCCATCGCGTGATCGTGGTACCAGAGCGCGGTGGCATCCTGCTGAAGCGGGTAGGTGCAGGTGCGGGAGTGGCCGGCGGTGAACCAATCTTCCGGGTAGCCATCGTCTTTAGACGGAGTCTTTCCCCCGTGGAGATGGGCGGTGGTGCGGACCTCAGGGACGTCGACGCCGCAGCCGTGCAAGGAGTGGTCGACCGGGAGGAAGTGTTTGGCGGGAAGGTTGTTGACCCAAGAGATCTGGAGCGGCTCGCCGCAGCGCGCTTCGATCAGGGGGGCGAGAGCCTTGGGCCCGTAGCTCCACATGCGGGTAGGAGGGACGTCGCGATGGACCTTGGCATGAACCTCCTGCATGGAGATCGTGAGCGAGCGGTAGCCATGCTGCAGGGTGCCCTTGACGGTTTCGGGCAGCGGTAGAGAATCGACAAAGGGCGGGAGCTCCAGCGTGTGGAGCATGGGGGAGGACTTGCCTGGTGCGTTCGGCCGCGGCGACTGCATGGGTTTCATCGCCATTTGGGAGAGAGCACGCTGCGTGCCGTAGAGCAGGCTGAGTGCAGAGGTTTGCTGCAGAAAGGTGCGTCGAGACGAGGGCAACGAACGGGCTCCGGATGGAGAAATAGGGGCGCAAAAGGCAGGCACGCATCCTCGACTCAGGATGCGTGCCTTTGACGTTACAGGAGAAATGTAACGGTTCTGTGAACCGGGGGGTTAGTTGCCGCTGGTGACCGCACCCGTAGTTGGGTTGAGAAGGACGACGTTGGGATTCGGTATTACCGCGGCGTTGGTGAAGTTGAACATGTTGGTCAAAGGCCCGGCGATGCTGTCGAAGGAGCCTCCGCCGATGCGCTGGCTGGAGAGGAAGACGTCTTCGATGAAGCGGGTGATGGAGCTTTGATCGGTGACGTTGGTGTCAACGAAGTTCTTCTTGGCCCATGGAGAGATGACCAGGAAGGGCTGACGCGGACCGTAGCCGCAGCGACCCTGAGCGTGCAGGGTGGTGGCGCTAACCCCAGGCAGAGCAGCGGCGGCAGCGGTGGCGCTGATGCAGACGCCTGCTCCGTTCAGCGCATCGGCGGTGGTAGCCGAACCGTTGACGAAGTTGGTGAGGTGATCGTACCAGCCGTCGGAGTCATCGTACGCGATGATGATGGCGGTGCTGGACCAGAACGAGGACTTCTCGATGGCGTTGATGGTGTTGACGACGAAGGTCTGCTCGTCGAGCGGGTCGGAGTAGCCGGCGTGAGCGTCCTGATAGGCGGGGGCCTTGAGGAAGCTGACCGTAGGCATGTTGCCGGCAGCCAGCGCGTCGGTGAAGTCATGCATGTCGTACTGATGCTTGGCCTGATCCGTGGTCCCGATGGCGCCAGTGGGACGGAGGTGGTTCAGGTTCGCAGTGCTGGCGTAGTACTGGAACGGCTGGTGGTGCGGGATGTAGTCGGCCGTTGCCGGGTGGCCGGGGATGTTGACGGCGCCGGTGGAGCGAGCGCATCCGGTGGTACCGTTCGAGTTGGTGATGCTCAGGTCGAACCCGCCTTCAAAGAAGCCCCAGGTGATGTTGGCGGCATTGAGCAGGTCGCCGACGTTCTTGCCGGACATACTAAAGTTTTTGCTCGTGGAGGAGCAGATATCGCCGGCCGGATCGGCGTCGTTGACATCCGTGAACCCGCCGCTGCCGTCAGCCACGACCGCAGTGCCAGGGTTGAGAGCATTGATCACGCCGTTGGTCTGGCCTGAGACAAGGTTGAGGGCTCCGGGGGTGGAGGGACCGAAGGTAGTGCTGAAGGAGTGGTCGTTCATCGCATAGTGCTGCGCGTAGTTCCAGAGCGCGGTGACCGTGTTGCCGTCGAAGTAGCCCATCGTGAGCGCCGTCGTAGCCATCAGGGCATTACCACCGGTTTGCGTGTTAAGCGTGGGGTTATTTGCGGTACCGACCGAGAGGGGAAAGAGATCCATCTTGCCGCCGTCGAAGGACATCTGCTCGGCGGTATAGGCGTGGTTCTGATCGGCAGTTGCGGCCTGGGAGAAGTCGAGACGGAACGGATTGGCGGCCACGGAGTTCAACGCCGTGTTGTTGTTGGCGCTATTCAGGTTCGGGTTGGCGGTAATCAGGTTGGGATTGCTGACGTAGTTGTTCGGGATCGGCGTGCCGGTCGCGGCGGTGAAGGGAGTTCCGCCGGGATTGTTCAGGGCGTTCGGATAAGTGCCGAAGTAGTGGTCGAACGAGATGTTTTCGCCGAAGATAATGACGACGTGCTTGATCACCGCAGAGGCGGTGGTGGGCGTCGGGGGCGGCGGCGTCGGAGTCGTGTTCGCATTGCCATTGCCAGGAGGCGTGCTGACTGTGCCCTGACCGCAGCCGCTGAGAATGAGGGTCAAGGACATCGAGAGGGCGAGAAGTTTCCTGATCATTTTTTTTGAGGCCTCAGAAGTTTGGGAAGATGCTTTGCGCCCTATTGTTAGGCTTCGAGATAGTTGGCTATGTGAACCGGAGTTGAACGCCAGATGAATTAATGCGAACGCAATAATCCGAAGTGCCATCTCGTGCGTGTCAGCCGCCTTGGGCTGGCGCGCCCATACAATTCAAAGGATGGCATTTTCGTTTGAAATACATACGACGGCGGAGGGGGGCGGGCGCCGGGGGCGCTTGACGCTTCCGCATGGGGTGGTGGAGACTCCGGTGTTCATGCCGGTGGGGACGGCAGCTTCGGTGAAGGCGGTGGAGCAGGGGGTTCTCGAGCGCATCGGCGCCGGAGGGCTGGGGGCCCAGATCATTCTGGCGAATACCTATCACCTGTATCTGCGGCCGGGGCATGAGCTGGTGCGCAGGATGGGCGGCGTTCACCGGTTCATGAGCTGGGAGCGGCCGATGCTCACCGACTCGGGCGGCTTCCAGGTCTTCAGCCTGAGCAAGCTGCGCAAGGTGACCTCGGATGGAGTGGAGTTTCGCTCGCATCTGGATGGAAGCAAGCACTTCTTCTCGCCGGAGCACTCGATGGATGTGCAGATCGCGCTGGGGGCCGACATTGCGATGGTCTTCGATGAGTGCGTGGAGACTCCCGCGAGCTGGGAGCGGACGCGGGAGTCGATGGGGCTGACGCATGCCTGGGCGCGACGGTCAAAAGATCATTTTGAGAGCCATAAGCATCTGGTGCCATGGTCGCAGGCTGCGGGCACTTCGTTTGAGGGCAAGACGCAGAGTCTGTTTGGGATTGTGCAGGGTGGGATGTATGGGGATTTGAGGAAGGAGTCGGCGGAGCGGCTGGTGGAGATGGACCTGCCGGGGTATGCGATCGGCGGGCTGGCGGTGGGGGAGCCGCGCGAGGTGACTCGGGAGATGATTGCGCGGACGCTGGAGATTCTCCCCAAAGACAAGCCGCGCTATGTGATGGGTGTCGGGTATCCGGACGAGATTGAAGAGTACGCGAAGATGGGCGTGGACATGATGGACTGCGTGCTGCCCACGCGCGCCGGACGCCATGGGTTGTTGTTTACGTCCGAGGGGCGGCTCAACATCAAGAAGCTGGAGTATGCGGAGGATCAAGGGCCGATTGATGCGAAGTGTGGATGCATGGTCTGCCGGCGGTACACGCGGGCTTATCTGCGGCATCTGTTTGCTTCGGGTGAGCCACTGAGCGGGGTGCTGAACAGCGTGCATAATCTGGCGTTTTATCTGGATACGATGGAGCGGGTGCGGAAGGATTTGGCTGGAGCTTCGGCTGCCTCCCCCCTCCCTACCTAAATGCGCCAAAGTCTAAGAAACAGATACTTTAGGCTTGGACTTCGCGGATTGCGGAGCGGTCTTCCCTTGGGTTTGGTCTGCCGGGTGCGCACCCCAAAATCAGGGTTTTTTTGGCTGGGTGGACCTTTCTGGAAGCACCCGGTGGTGGTCGCACGGGCAGATTTGGGCACTTCCATATGGGTTACTGCGGCAGGGTCAGGCGAAGTCCGTCGTGGTCCTTTTTGAGTTCGAGGCAGAGGGCTTCGACAACCAGGTTGTGATCGTCGCGCTGGGGCAGGCCGGAGATGGTGACAGAGCCGATGATGCCTGTGCCGGCGATGTGGATGGGGAAGCTGCCGCCGTGGGCGGCGTAGTCGGCGTCGGGGAGGTTGTAGCGGTCGCTGAAGGTGCGGTTGGTTTGTTCGAGCATCAGGCCGATTGCGTAGGAGCTGCGATGGAAGCGGGCGACGACGTTGATCTTGCGCTGGACCCAGCGGGCGTTGTCCGGCGTGCCTCCGAGCGCGGTGTAAAAGAGCGGCTGGTGGGGCTGGCCGAAGCGGCGGATGTCGATGACGATGGATTGTTTGCGGGAGAGGGCGAGTTCGCGAAGGCTGAGGCCGAGACGCCAGGCGGTGTCGTAGTCGAAGCTGGGAAAGTGGAGTTCGGCTTCCTGGCGGGCGATAGTGGCGAGGTCCGTAGCAAGGTTTGGGGCGATGGCCATGGCGAGTCATGTCTCCGTAGAGAAGGGTATCAAGAGGTTGGGTGATTGGCGGGAGTGGGAATCGTTGGCTTGGCGAGAAGGCGGTTCGCCGGTGTAAAAACCCGTCCTTTTCGATCATGGCTTTGGTCCACTCAGAAGTGGAACAATACCTTTCCATTCCGACCTGATTGCAACGAATGCGTGATGGCCTGCTTGTATTCGCTGATGCCGTATGTCGCATCGATGGATGCGTGCAGCGTGCCATCACTTACCAGACCTGCCAGCTTCCCATACACCGTCTCAATTTCCTGGCGGGGCGCCTTGCGTATCCAGTTGATGAGCCAGAACCCATGCAAGCTAAGGCCGCGATAGAAGAAGTCAGCGGGAGAGATGGCAGGAAACTCCCCACTCTGCATGGCATAGCTCACAACTGGGCCGCCATCCTTGAGCGACTGGGCGAGCGACGACACAACGCCTCCGCCTACGGTGTCGAGAATGAGGCTGAGTTGCTCCCCTTGCAAAGCGCTCTTCACGTTCTGTGCAAGGTCTGGGCCGTCAACCAGGACAAGGTCACCTCCACTCTGCCGGACCTGTTCCGCGGCTTCTTCCCTGCGAACCACGTTGAGAGTCTTGAGGCCGGCTAGACCGGCGAACTGAACGATGTATTGCCCCATGGCCGAGTTGGCTGCCGTCTGACCAACCCAGTCGCCAGGTTGCAACTCGACGTATTCGCGCAAGAGCAGATAGGCGGTAGCAGGGTTAATGCCGATCATCGCGAGCTGAAGGGCATCTGCCTCCTCCGGAGCCGGAACGAGTTGCTTCGGGGTGGCCACGAGGTGGTCGGCCCATGTTCCTACCTCATAGGTGGGCAGGACAAGGACTCGCTTTCCTAGTAGTGCCTTGTCGGCTTCACGGCCGACCGTTACCACACGTCCGACTCCTTCGGAGCCTAGATTGAAAGGAAAGGCCGGCTGTAGTCCGTAATAGCCCTTCACGAGGAGAAAGTCCGACGGGTTGATCGAAGCGGCCTCAAGCTTTACGAGGACTTCTCCCGCTTTCAAGGCGGGCTCAGGAGCTTCGTTCAACGCGATCACTTCATCCGGGTTGCCGAAACGCAGCAGCTGTAATCTCTTCATAAATCGATCCTCCATCGGTGGTGGTAAGGGCCTAGCGAACTTTCTCTTGGTGCTTGATGGGTATTCAGGTATCGGATGGGGCAAATTGGTATAATGATGCAACTAGTTCTGGATTTTTTCAGGAGGGCTAATGCAGAGGAGATGTCTGGACGACAGCACTTGCCCGGTTGCGCGGTCGCTGGACAACATCGGGGACTGGTGGACTCTTTTGATTGTGCGGGATGCGATGCTGGGACTCCGGCGGTTCAGCGATTTTCAGCGGAGCCTGGGGCTGGCTCGCAATGTGCTGAGCGCGCGGTTGAAGAAGATGGTGGCCGATGGGGTGATGACGATGGCTCCGGCGGCGGATGGCACGTTGTATCAGGAGTATCAGTTGACGGAGAAGGGCGAGGCGCTGCTGCCGGTTCTGGTGGCGATGCGGCAGTGGGGGGAGCGGTTTTTGTTTGCGCCGGGAGAGCCGCATCCGGAACTGATCGACCGCAGTTCGGGCAAGCCGCTGGAGGAGATACGGGTGAAAAACGTTGATGGCGAGGAGCGTGGAGTCGCCGATTTGGGGCTGATGACGGTGTCTTAGGAGAATGCCGGCGAGAGGGCGGTAATGGGTCAATTTGAAATGGGCCCAAATCACCGCGCGCCGGTAGCGTTATTCGCGATCTCGTGCCAAATGATGCTCAACAGCGGAAACAAAACGAAGACTGGAGCCTTCTTTCTGAGCAAGAACGCGATTCCGAATGAAAGAGGGTAAGAGAGGTAAGACGCGACAAACATTCGCGCTTGGAAGGTGTCTCCAGCGTCGAAGGCCATACCTATTCCGGGAAGCATGATCAACCAAAGAAACAGGAAGAAGCTCCAAAGGAGAAAAATTCCCTGCCTCACGGTATCTGTCATGCCAGCCATGCTATCCCAGAAGCCCTAGGTTCCTCGATTGTCAATTGACCCGCAATCGACGAGCGGGCTCGCCTTGACACTGCCGTTCGGTTACGCGATGCTTAGGGGCTAGGCCTCTTTTTGCGCGGGAGACGAAGCTGCGTCCGCTGGATCGGATTTGCAGGTGGATTTCGCTGCCGGCTATTGTCAGCCGAAGACGATTTGAGTTGTTGAATGGAGCGGATGGATGTTTGCGATGTGGCTGCAGAGCGGTGTGGGTGGACTGGGTAGTCTAGGTAGTCTGGCCCTGCCGATATTGTTTTTCGTGGCGCTGTATTTTTTGATGATTGCCCCGAACCAGAAGAAGCAGAAAAAGTGGCAGGAGATGCTGGGGCAGTTGAAGTCGGGCGACCGTGTGACCACTAATGGCGGTCTTCGCGGCACGGTGCTGACGGTGAAGGACGATGTTGTAATACTGCGGGTCCAGCCTGACGGCGTGAAGCTGGAGTTCGTCAAGAGCGCGATTGCCGCGGTTACCACCGACGAACAGGCCGCTTGAAGCAGAGAATTCGATGTACGAGTTTGGATGTATGCAGGTTGAGATTGAACCGTTAACTACGGATAAGGAAGAAGCAGGGAAGATGGCGGCGGGGCTGAAGTAAGGGACCGCGGCTGCACCCTTCAATAAAAGATCATGGGCAAGAATCTGGCCGGGAAATCGGCATTCATCGTTGCGGTACTGGTGGTCTTCTGTTTCGGCATTGTGGGCATACCGCATGGCGGGTTGACGCAGTCGATCAAGGATCGTATTCACCTGGGGCTTGATCTTAAGGGCGGGACGCACCTGGTGCTGGAGGTTCACGTCGCCGAGGCGGTCGCCTCCGCTACGGACCGGGATGTGGCCCGTATTGAGGACGCCTTCCAGAAGGCCGGAATTACCGGCGCCACCGTGGGCAAGACGGACCCGGCGCGCCCTCAGACGATTGTGGTGTCCGGAATTCCACCGGCGAAGCTGGCCGATGCACGCTCGATTCTGCAGAGCAACGAATATTCGAATTACGACGTGGTGGTCACGGCGGACGGCACCGCGTCGTTGACGATGAAGATGGCGGCGATCCGGGATCTGGAGACGAGGACGCTGGATACGTCGATCGAGACCATCCGGGAGCGTATCGACAAGCTGGGCGTGACTGAGCCGGTGATCCAGAAGTATGGGCTGGGCGAAAACCAGATTCTGGTGGAGCTGCCGGGCATCGACAACGCGGCGGAGGTCGAAGAGGTCATCCAGTCGACGGCGAAGCTTTCGATTCACGCTGTGACGGGCGGGCCTTACGAGAGCGATCAGGCGGCGCTGCAGGCGAATGGCGGAACGATTCCTGCGGATTCGATGCTGGTTCGCGGATCGGGTTCGGCGGGCGCTCCGGAGATGGTGTGGCTGTTGAAACGGGTGAGCGAGGTGGAGGGGACGGACTTCCGCGATGCGCAGCCTTCGCAGGACCAGAACGGCAGACCGAATATCAGGTTTAACCTGACGACGGAGGCGGGGGACCGCTTCTACAAGTACACCGAGGCCCATACGGCTTCGAGCGCCACGCCGGGCTCGATGGCGATTGTCCTGGACAACAAGGTGCGCGAGGTTGCCGGGATTCAGTCGGCGATTCGGGACAGCGGCGAGATTACGGGCGGTTTCACGCAGCAGCAGGCGAACGATCTGTCGCTGATGCTGCGGACGGGCGCGCTGCCGGCGTCGATCTCTTTCCTCGAGACCCGGACGGTGGGGCCGACGTTGGGTGCGACTTCGATTCATCAGGGGATTGTGGCGGCGATCGCGGGCATGCTGGCAGTCATGATCTTCATGTTGATCTACTACCGCGGCGCGGGCATCAATGCGGATCTCGCGTTGATCTTGAACCTGATCATTTTGCTTGGGTTTATGGGCTATACCGGGTCTACGCTGACGCTGCCGGGAATTGCCGGAGTGATTCTGACGATCGGTATGGGCGTGGACTCGAATGTGCTGATCTTCGAGCGCATTCGCGAGGAGCTGCGGGCGGGCAAGACGGCTGCAGCGGCGGTGGACCAGGGGTTTAAGCATGCGTTGACGACGATCATCGATACGCACGTAACGACGATTGTGTCGGCGATGATCCTGTTCCTGTTCGGTTCGGGTCCGGTGCGTGGATTTGCCGTGACGCTGGCCTTCGGGTTGTTTGCCAACCTGTTTACCGCGGTGCTGGTCTCGCGTGTGATCTTCGACGCGATTCTGCAGAAGAAGGAACGCGGCGCTGCACTGTCTATTTAGATTTTTTTAGATTTTCGAGAGATTGCGGGGCCTTGAGGGCGTCGCCGAGGGTTTGGGCGTGAGTTTGGAACTGTTTCGTACAACGAATATCGATTGGCTCGGGAAGAAGTGGTACTTCCTCGGGTTTTCCCTGATTTTTTCTGTCGCCGGCGTGCTGAGCATTTTGTTCTGGCACCATATTCCGCTTGGTGTCGATTTCAAAGGGGGGACGCAGATCCGGGTGGCCTTCAGCCAGACGCCGAATGAAGAGCAGATCCGGCAGGCTATGAATCGGGCCGGTGTGCATAACGCCAGCATTCAGCGGGTTAGCGATCCCAGCGGACATGCGGCGAACAAGGTGATTATTGCCCTGCCGGAGTCGACGGCTACGGATCAATCGCACGATGCGGGGCGTCTGGCGGTCGAGAATGCCCTGGCGGCGAATTACCATGACACGGCTACGGTGGAGCAGGTGGAGATTGTGGGGCCGACAGCGGGCAAGCAGCTGCAGCGGCAAGCCTGGCTGGCTACCCTCTACTCCCTTATAGGGATGTTGATCTATCTATGGTT
>Ga0210406_10005097_pt1 | contig 13873 bp, 12 predicted proteins | sample IncBWC30MmetaG_FD_155454 | JGI IMG/M metagenome (GOLD analysis project Ga0210406, IMG submission 155454) | Forest soil microbial communities from Barre Woods Harvard Forest LTER site, Petersham, Massachusetts, United States - Inc-BW-C-30-M | ecosystem: Environmental > Terrestrial > Soil >... | reverse complement strand
TACGGGACGGCTCCGGTCTTGCGTGCATTCCTGGCAATGAATTGCCAGGCTACGATCATTCAATCCCTCCGGGACAAACGCGCGTTTCGCGCATTCGCGATGGACCGACGCGCCCTCCTGACTCCTAGCTCCTAGCTCCTAGCTCCTGACTCCCAGCCCGCCCCCACATTGGCCATGCTTCTAACGGAATCCCTAAACGCTGGCCATTTTCCGGTACATTTCCGGACATGAGGTCGCGATAATAATCGGTCCAACCTGACACCGGCGATTGTTTGTACCCATGCCTGCCGCCTCCATCAGCGTCACCATCGGGCATGGGGATACCTCGATCGGCAAAGAAGCCGCACACACCGTGCAACCATTCATGTAACCAAACTTCGCCCGAGCGCGGAACTTTCCAGGTCGCCGCGCGCGCATTGGCGACCGTTGCATAGGTTGCCCAGTTCGACCATGGACCGGCGGAGATCGCCAGTCCCCAACCAGCCGAAGGAATTGAACTGGCGGTTGCGAGGTTACTCTGCGGCCAAAGGACAAAGACAGAATCGTATCGAGAAGCCGGCGCCAGGGTGTCGAGTTCCGGCCGGCTATCGTCCGGCGACGGCCAATACTGATGAGGCCCAGTGGCGGTCAATGTGGCCAGACTTCGTTCCGAAAAGACAATCTCAGATTCGATAACAACCAGACGATGAGTCAGTTCCGTAACTAATTCCGGAAAATGCCGAAATGATTCAATAGCATCTTCAATCTCGGCGTCTGCGAGTGCGTGTACAAACCTCGCCTTCTGCGAATCTGCCAGGAAGTCGATCCGCCGGTAAATCAGCAGTATTGCCTTTCGTGATGCCGGATGTGGTGAGCCGCTCATGGGTGGTAATCAGTAATTTACGGTAGGGACGAGCTCCCGCTCGTCCGGTGTCGTAAGCCTGCCGCCTTCAAAAACGCGGACGAGCGGGAGCTCGTCCCTACCGTAACTACTCATCGCTTCTGCGCCATCCGCGCCTGGCACGTTCGTAAAGATCACGTGTGACCTCATCGGACACCTGGCGAAAGTCGTCATACCACTGTCCGACTCCCACGAAGATATCTGCCGTAATGATAGCAACAAAATCATCCGCCACGCTCTCCAGTTCTTTCGCGGTCGAGACCGGCGCGGTCGGCACAGCAATCACAATGCGTTGAGGGCCTCGTGAACGCACAACGGCTACTGCCGCCCGCATGGTTGAGCCTGTCGCAATACCGTCATCCACCAGAATGGCGATTTTGCCCGCGGGGTCGAGCGGCGGTGCCGTCCCACGGTAGGTTGATTCGCGGCGTTGCAATTCGGTCTTTTCCATTTCGGTGACTCGCTCAATAACCGAGCTCGGGATCTGCAGCCAATCGATGGTATCATCGTTAAGCACCCGCACGTCCCCGCTGGCAATTGCTCCCATGGCCAACTCTTCGTGGTTGGGAACACCAAGTTTTCGGACAACGATGATGTCGAGCGGTACCTTTAGGGTACAGGCAACTTCAAATCCCACGGGTACCCCTCCCCGAGGCAACGCCAAAACCACAACATCAGGATTATTAGCGTAACCGGCGAGCTTTTGAGCTAGCAATTGGCCCGCTTTGGACCGGTCTGGAAACCGCATACGATATTCTGCCGGCATCCCAGGCTGCGTTCGTGCCATACCTTTTCCCAAAAAACGCGACCGGAGCGCCGGTCTAGAAAAAGGTAACGTCTTCGGTCCACTGTGGCAATGGTGGGAGCGCCGTCAAAATTGGTGGGGCGAGGCTCCCGAATGACCTGCCCTTTCACCAGGGAAATCGACGGATATTAACTGACCCGCTCGGTTAGATCGAAAAACGCGCCGAGCCGCTACCCAGCGCTGAGATCACGGCTCGGCACGCCTGAAGTCTAGCGGCGCGCGCTATCGGAGAAACCAATCGCTTCGCAAAAACGTTCAGGTCTTTGGGAGCCTCGCCCCACCAAATGTTGCATCCCCAGGCGTTGTCTGCGTTCTCAAATGGGTGTAACATTTTTGCAGCTCTCCTGGAGCTTCGTTCCCCAAAACATTCAGAGGTAGTACCTATGAGCAGAAACTCAGCCGACGTTTTCACGCGGTATCTGGGTGCACAGTTTTCTCCGGCCGAAAAACCGGTACGACAAAAACCAGCAATCACAATCTCGCGGCAAACCGGCGCAGGAGCTGTGACGGTCGCTAATTTGGTGGCCCAAGAATTGAACCCCTATTACCAGGGAGATCCGCCTTGTCCTTGGACAGTGTTCGATCGGAACCTGGCTCAACGCATCCTCGAAGACCACCAGCTGTCGACCAGAATGGAGCAGTACATACCGGAAGATGCCAAGCTCCCATTGACGGATGCTTTGGAGTCGGCCTTAGGACTGCACCCGTCATTCTGGGAGTTACGTCAGCACACAGTCGAAACGATCCGCCGGCTGGCGTTCCAAGGAAATGTCATTTTGGTCGGACGCGGTGCCAGCGCGATCACAGCGCAGCTTCCAGATGTTGTCCATGTCCGTCTGGTCGCACCCCTACCCGATCGAGTCCGAAATTTCGCGGACTACCACAAGCTCCCTCAGGAGAAGGCTTCCCGACTAGTCCGGGAGACCGATGAACGACGGCGCCGTTATGTTCGCACCTATTTCGATACGGATACCGACGATCCCACCAACTACGACTTAGTGATCAATACCGGTCGAAGCGGGTTTGAACAAGCAGCGCGCATAATCGTCAATCTCGTGATTGAGAAATTGACCCAGCAAACGCCGGGAACGCGTTTAACTCCGGCATCATCCTAAGAGGGCGTACGCCAAGTCTCGGTAGCGGCGACTGTCCGTGAGGCCTATTTTTGCGCCCGGCTTCGCCGTTGCTTCGAAGCTATGGATGTGGGTAACCTGACCGCGCAGTCGCCATCGGAGCGTTGATGGCGAGTGGGTCTTGAGGGTAAGCACACCTGCGGCGTCGAGTTCATCGATAGACTCAAAGGAGACCATTAGGTCTGAGGGACAGTCGCCGCTACGAGATACTTACCGCAGCTTCTCTTAGGTTCACGTGCATGGGCGTCTGCGGAGCGTTCCCGGCAATTCTTAAGGGTTAACCCCCAGCAGCGGTACCGCTACTGCGGCTGCGTCTTTTTTAAAGGTTTCAGCGGCTAACTTGTGCACTCGGGTGGTCGGATGGAAGCCGTCCCAAAACACATACACATTCGGACGTTTGACCTCTTTACCTGTACTAGAATTATAAGCCTCGCCGGTGCTGTTTTTGAAACCGTGGGCACTCGATCGTTCACCAGTTCCGTGAACAACGTGTTCACATCGATAAGGTCAATCTCAACTCCGTACAGCGAGGCGAGATATGGGATCTCAGTTTGCAGCTGGCTGTTGACCGTGGCCACGAACTGTTTAGCAGCCTGGACCTGGGCAGTTCCGCCGGAGATAATATCGGGAGTAAGCGAAATATCCGGTACATTGATAACCAGGAATTTCTTGGCGCCCGCCAGACTAAGCACGGTAAGTTCAGGGTCAATGGCCCCAGTGGTGACATTGGGTTGAATGCCGGCCGTGAAATCATTGCCTCCAATCCAGATCACGAACAGATCGGACGGATCCGGCTTACCGCTGACCGTCGTCAGGTAGACAACAATTTGCGCGCCTAATAACTCGGACGTCGAGCCGCCAACCGCGAAGTTCGTTCCACCATTTTTGAGGTAGGCTGTTGCCGCAGGCAGACCGGCAATTCGAGTGAAGTAATCGACCCAGTTATATCCATTGGTCCACCGTCCATTGTAGTAAGGCGGTTTTGGTAGACCAACCGCGACGTAAGTATTGCCATTGTCCGATAAGCTATCTCCGAACACGACCAGGTTATGAACCTTGCTTAAGTCGAACGCAGATGCGATCGAGCTCATCAGAAGAATAACGGGGAACAGCACCCGAAGAACCAGCCAGCTTCTTCATTGGTGGTATAGTTACTATATGAGGAGGTAATGGCTCAAGTGAAAGGAGCCGGAAGGGGGCAACGGCGAATGGGCGAAACGGCGACGCGGCGAATGCACTTAGTCCCGTAGGGACAGAATGATCGTAGCCTGGCAATTCATTGCCAGGAGCCTGTTCAATATGGATCCGTCCCGTAGGGTACGGTATGATTTGGGTCTCGCGATCGGTCTCCCCGCATGATAACGCGACTGTCTACCGCAAACCGATCATACCGTTCCCTACGGGACGGGTCCGGTTTTGCGGCATTCCTGGCAATGAATTGCCAGGCTACGATCATTCAATCCCTACGGGACAAAGGCGCTTCGCGCCTAAATTCGCCCATTCGCCTCAACCTATCCCCGAGCATCCTCATCCGACTGATGTACGTGTTTCTTTCGCTTCCTCGTCGGCGTGTATTTATCCGACGCTTTTGAGAGCGGCGCCCAGATCTCGGGTACAGGAGGAATGCCTTCGTCTCCGAGGCGGTACTGCTGCAGAATCCCGTTGGCGATTCCGTTCGCGATCAATTGACGATAGTTATCCTGAGCGACTTTCGCGTTCTCGGCCGGGTTCGTCAGATAGGCGCATTCACAAAGCACACACGGAATTTCCGGGTTTCGCGTCAGCCGCAGCCGCCGCCGAGTCACCCCATTATTCGTCTCGCCGGTGCTACTCACTACGGCCTGCTGAATGCGCGTTGCCAGTCCATGACTGTTGGCGTGCCAAAAAAACGTTTGTACTCCGTTCGGTCGCGAGCTGCCGGTCGCATTATAGTGGATGCTGACTAAGATTGCGTTTGCACCCAGCTGATTGCCCATGGCAACCCGGTCGTCCAACTCGACGAAATGATCGTCCTCCCGAGTCATCAGGGTACGTAAGCCCGCGCGCTTTAATTCATCACGAACGCGTTTCGCCGTATCGAGAGTCAGATCTTTTTCTTTCTGGAACGGAGCTGACCGCCCGCTCGTGCCACCGTTATCTTTACCTCCGTGCCCCGGATCAATTAGAACCGTAGTAAAGTTCCCTTTCGCTGCACCCAAACGCGCGGCGCTCGGACCGGTGGCACAACCGATGAACAACGCCGACAACGCCGCGAGCGCCGTCATCGCCGGGAACGCGCCGAGCGAAGTCAGCCCTCTGAACACAGATAAGGCTGCCAGCGAGGTCGGGAACCGGTTAACCCCTGGTTGGCGCTCGGTTCCTGCCTGCGCCAACCGGCCTGGCGGCCGTTCAGTTATCTGCATTCGTTGGAATGATTTACCGCCTAAACCTCTGAGCGATGACCTTCAGTGTCGTATTCGTAAACCTTACCCTCAGCTTCTTCTTTGGTCTGTTTATGAGAACCATCACAGAACGGCTGATTTTTCGATAGGCCGCACATACAGATCCAAACTGACTTTTCTTGTGGGGGGACCTCTAACGGGCCCTGAGCAGATCGGAGCACTTTGCGCATAGTTCTTCCTAATGAAGGAAGCGCCGCCGGAATAGCAAATAGCAAAATGGAGGAGTTCGAGGAGTTAAGGAGTTGCAGGAGTTCAAAGAGAGAGTGGGCGTGTGGACGACGCTCTTTTGTCCCATAGGGACCTAGTGATCGTGGCCTGGCAATTCATTGCCAGGAATGCACGCAAAACCGGATCCGTCCCTTAGGGAACGGTCTGATCGGTTTGCAGTAGACAGTCGCGTTGTCATGCGTGGAGACCGAACGCGACGTGGTAAATCACACCGTACCCTACGGGACGGATCCATTATTTGACAGGCTCCTGGTCCGGCCGCTGCCGGACCAGGCTACGATCATTTAGTCCCTACGGGACAAGACCCACTCCCCTACGCGGTTGACGCTATTCTTTTCGATTCCTAGGGCTTCGCGGTTGAATCGCCCCTTTCGCCGCATCGCTGTTTCGCCCATTCGCTTGACGCGCCCCCCTTCCCGCCGGACGGCTAATGGATGTTGATTCCGCTTTCGGTTCTTGATCTTTCTCCAATTGCTGCCGGGTCTAAAGATTCTGAAGCGCTTACCAACACCTTGGATTTGGCGAGGGCCGTAGACCGGTTGGGATACACTCGATATTGGTTAGCAGAACATCACAGCATTGCGAGTGTGGCCAGCACGGCGCCTGAAATCATGATCGGTCACGTCGCCTCTGTAACGGAGCGACTACGCGTGGGCTCGGGAGGGATCATGCTCCCAAATCATTCTCCGTTGCGGGTCGCCGAGGAGTTCCGGGTTCTGGAAGCGTTACATCCCGGACGGATTGATCTCGGAATAGGCCGGGCTCCCGGTTCCAGCCAGGCAACAGCATTAGCGTTACGGCGTTCTAAAGATCGCCTGATGAGCGACGAATTCCCCGAACTGATCGGCGAGTTGCTCCATTATTTTCGGCCACCGGATACGGATGAATCGATCCAGGCTATTCCTCGAGATGTATCGACTCCGCCGATCTGGATGCTTGGCTCCACCGAAGATGGAGCCCAGATCGCGGCTGCCCTTGGCGTGGGGTTCGCTTTTGCTCACCATATCAACCCGGATTCTGCTGAGTACGCGACCCAAGTTTACCGCAGCATGTTTAAGGCGAGTCCCAGGCTTGACCGGCCTCGAGTGATCTTGGCTCTATCTGCGATTTGTGCTGATTCATCCGAAGCCGCAGCGGAACTGGCGTCGTCACTGGAGCTTGCCTGGGTGCGTTTGCGGAGCGGAAAACCGGGCCCGTTTCCGAGCCCCAAAGAAGCGCTGAATTATCAATACAACGATTGGGAACGACAGCTGGCACGAGCGGCGCGAGCCCATTTCATGGCCGGAACTCCCGAGGAAGTCAAAGCCAGGTTACTGGCTCTGGCCGACCACTGTCGAGCGGAAGAAATCATGATCATGACGATGGCGCATAGCCACGCCGCGCGGATACGGTCGTATGAACTGCTGGCGCAAACTTTCCAGCTTTAACGGCTGGAAACTATAGTAAGTGAAAAGTGAGAGGTGAGAAGTGATTGGTGAGGTCCTGGGCGAAAAGGCGGTGATCGGAGTGTAAGGATGGGGTCCGCCTTCGCCAAGCCTACGGAGCGACAGGCTCTATGGGACTGATGGGACTTATGTGACAGAGAGAGCCTTCCCCCAATCACATCTCACTTCTCACCGCGAAAAGCTGTCTTTTCACGCGAGTCACCTTTCACTTCTCACGGTGCTAATATTCACCTGAACGGAGGCTACGCGTTTTCTTCCGGCGACTTCTTCGCCGGCGTCGCTCGAGAGTCTGAGGAAGGAAAACAGGGACAGCACGGCGATAATGCCTACAACGAGGAACGCCGGCCAGAAATCCGGGATGGTGAGGTCCTTTTCGCCGCGGGCATTGAGCGATAACTGCAACATGGCCGCACCAACTGTGATCCCTAAGCTGAGCGACAGTTGTTGAGCCACACTGGAGAAGCTAGTCGCCTGGCTCATCTCCGCCTGTTCTACTTCGGCAAAAGTAATCGCGTTGATACAGGTAAATTGCAGCGATCGAAAGAAACCGCCGACGAAAAGAATCAAGGACATCAAAAGAACCGGGGTTGCTTGATTGAAGAACGCCGGTGCAATCAAGGTCAATGCGCAGAGAACCGCGTTGAAGGTTAACGTGATCCGGAATCCGAACTTTCTCAGGATCCAGCCCGCAGCCGTCTTCATCCCCATCGCGCCAATTGCCGCCACAAAGGTCATCAGACCGGAGTTAAGAGGACTAAAGCCGAATCCGAGCTGAAAGAGCAAAGGCAACAGCAACGGCATCGAACCGATCCCAATACGAAAGAGCGAACCTCCGGAGACACCTGCGCGGAAAGTCGGTAATCTCAGGAGGCTTAGATCCAGGATCGGATTTGGCGAACGCTTTGCGTGAAAATAATAGAGCACGGAACAGATAATCCCGACCGTAAAAAGAAGGATGGTGATGTGGAGCGGAATCGATGGGGTATCGGCGGCGCTGGAACCGGCCACCAACGTGGATAACGCCGCGCCGGACAATACAAACCCCACGAAATCAAATCGTTGTGAGTTTTCTGCCTGAAAATCCGGGATAAATAGCGTGGCGAGAATCAGCCCTAAACCCGCAATCGGGAGGTTGATCCAGAAGATCCATCGCCAGGTGTAGTAGGTGGTAATGAATCCTCCCAATGGCGGTCCAAGAACGGGGCCGACCAGTGCCGGGATGGTCAGCCAGGCTAGTGCTCCCACCATTTCCGATCGCGATACGCTTCGCAGAATGACTAAACGTCCGACGGGCACCATCATTGCTCCGCCGATCCCTTGCAGGGCGCGCGCCGCAATCAGGAACTGCATCGAATCGGCGAGACCGCACAGCGCTGAACCCAACGCGAAGATGAGGATGGCCCAACGAAAGATGAGACGCGCTCCCCACCGATCCGCGACCCATCCTGACGCCGGAATAAAGACGCCGAGCGTTAACAAGTAGGAAGTGAGTGCTAACTTCAGCTGGATTGGGCTCTGATGCAGATCGCCGGCAATAGCAGGTAATGCCGTCGATAAGACCGTCGCATCCAGGTTCTCCATAAAGAGAGCGCAAGCGACAATCAGAGGAACAAGAACTTTGAGTGGTAAACGTGGTCCTTCTTGGGAAACAGCCATCATGGCATGAGCAATCGCAATCGCATTGGTTGATGAGATACGCAACTGTCCCTACAAGACGCTACGTCGCCCTCTCGCCGTTTCGCCCAGGAGCGACCCGCCGAAACATCATCTTCTTCGGTTGCGTTCCAGCCGGATATTGAGCGCTACCTCTTGCTCCTGAACTCGGCGCTGCAATTCTCTTTTACTGGGCTCGTCGGTTGATTCCGCCAGACGCTGCTTTAGCTGGGCGATCTCGCGCAAAAGTTCGACCTCCACCGGGACGTGCCCTGAGTTTTTTAGGAGCGAATACGCCAAGCGCAGATCTTCAGGCCAACGAAAGTATTCATCTAAATTGAGCGGCTCTCCGGCTCCGGGTAACCGTTCATTCGGATTTTCGGCCAGCCATTTCTGAATGAGTTCTTCGATTGCAAGGCGCATAGCCAGGGGTTGGTCGTTTACGGCGCGCAGTTCATTACATGTCAGCGTAGACAACGTACTATCCTCGTAATTATCCTCATAACTTGTTCATTTCCCAGGGCAACAGGCTTCCAATCTGGAATCAGTAATGCTAGACTAGTCCGATCAATGAAGGCATCCACATTCTGTTTTTCCACAATTCTGGTTGCTGCTTCCCTGTTCACCTCCAAGGCCTTTGCGGTAACATATTCGGTCAGGAGCGACAGTGGTACCCAATGTTATTCGCTCGAGGTTCCGGGAGGAATCACCCCGAACCCTAATGCTCTGATCGATCCAGACATGGCCTACAGTAAGTTGACCACGGTTAATCCAGGGTCGGCGGAAGTGGCTGCGGTTGCGTGGGCTGGCGGTACGGATGAGATCGATAAATCGGCCGGGATCGGCGTTTCCAATTATCCCAATTCGTTAACGAATATTGGTACGAAAACGCCCGGTGGGTTCTACAACGCATCCTATGTGCACCCAACAAGTGTACAGCGGGTTGAAGGACCGACGCCCTATTACCTGGTTCAAATGACTGGGGTAATCGCGGGGGAACACCAAACGTTATACGCAGCCGTTCTTGACGACGGCCGGTTGGTTCGGCCTGAGACTGTCCCTTGCGTGGAAACGCATCACCGCGTGATGCACCACCATGGTAAATGGGGCGGCGAAGGGACAAAAAAATGGGGCGGTGCGGAAAAGAAAAAATGGGGCGGCGCAAAACCCCCTCCCCCTCAGTAATCAGCTTAACTCCAAATTAAGGCGGCCTTTGGGGCCGCCTTTTTTGTTGTTGGAGTCGTTCACGTTCTCGTCGTCCTCATCCTTCGGACGGTGGTGATCGCAGCGTTGAAGGCAGAGATACGCGCGCGCTAGTCAGCGGTCGATTTGATGGACATGGACGATCCTGAATTCGCCCTGAGAATCCCGGCGGATCATAAGGTAGAGAGTTGCATTTCCCTGGTCGTTCCGGGAGCCGTCAGAAACCGCCCATCGGAATGGCTGATAGACGACAAATCGATTTCGATGCCTTGACCGCACGATTGTCGCTTGTCCACGCGGCGTCCATTGTCGGATCGGCCACTCACGATGGTACTCCTCCGTTGTGGCTTCCACAGTCGATGCATCAACCATGCCTCTTCCGAAAAAGTTGACCTGATCCGCAAAATATCGTCGCTGCGCCGACGTATCATTGCTCGCCACTGTTCGCAGATACCCGAGAACAAACTCTTTTAACGACTCCTCGCTATTGGCGGTATCACTATTTTGACTGGATTGAGACTCCGTAGGAGTCGCTGTCCCTGATGCATTAATGGGCGGTAATGGCATCGGAGAACCCGGTCGTGCCGCGTAAAGCCGAGCTTGCAAATTCCCGAGCTTATCGCCGGAACTCGCGTTGACTTGCTTCAATTTCTCTTGGGCATCTTTGAGCTGAGCCTCCAGGGCGCCGCGCTGGCTGCTCGCAAGATCGGCACTCTGTTGCGCCAGCAGTGCCTTGGTTTCTGCTTGCTTGACCTGGCTTTGCAGCGCATTTCGTTCGCCAGTCAAAGAATCCGCATTTGCTTGTGCCTTCTTCCCCTTCTCCTGCTCCTGTTTTAGTTGCGTCCGCAAAGCGCTTAACTGATTAGAGGTATCGCCAGAATTCAGTTGAGCTTGTTTTAGCTTCTCTTCTGCCTCTTTGAGCTGGGTTTCCAAAGCGCTGCGCTCGCTAGCGGCGAGAGCCGCCCCCTCCTGCGCCAGCAAGGCTTTAGACTCTGCTTGTCGGAGTTGGGTTTGCAACAGGGCCCGCTCGCTAGTCAAAGAATCGTTGTTTGCCTGGGCTTTTTGCTCTTTCTGTTGCTCTTGCTTCAGTTCTGTTTGTAAGGCGCTGACCTGGCTAGCGCCGTCGCCCGAGTTTGACTGTGTCTGCTTGAGCTTCTCTTCTACGTCCTTAAGCCGGGTCTCAAGCGCGTTGCGCTGGCTGCTGGCAAGGTCAGCGTTCTGTTGGGCGGTCAGCGCCTTTGCCTCCGCCTCCTTGACTTGGTTTTGCAGGACGTGCTGTGCACTAGTCAGAGAATCAGCGCTGGCCTGGGCTTTTTGCTTTTTCTCTTGCTCTTGCTTCAGCTGCGTTTGCAGGCTACTTAGCTGGCTCGCCGCATCACCAGAATTCGTCTGGGCCAGCTTCAGCTTCTCTTCGCTTGCCTTGAGTTGACTCTGCAGCGCGTTCCGTTCGCTGGTTAAAGAATCGGCGCTGGCCTGCGCTCTTTGCTCTTTCTCTTGCTCCTGTTTCAGCTGCGCTTGCAAGCTGCTTAGCTGGCTCGTAGCATCACCGGAATTGGTCTGGGCCAGCTTCAGCTTCTCTTCGCCTGCCTTGAGTTGACTCTGCAGCGCATTCCGTTCGCTAATTAAAGAATCGGCGCTGGCCTGCGCTTTTTGCTCTTTCTCTTGCTCCTCCTTCAGCTGCGCTTGCAAGCTACTTAGCTGGCTCGCCGCATCACCAGAATTGGTCTGGGCCAGCTTCAGCTTCTCTTCGCTTGCCTTGAGTTGACTCTGCAGCGCATTCCGTTCGCTAGTTAAAGAATCGGCGCTGGCCTGCGCTTCTTGCTCTTTCTCTAGCTCCTCCTTCAGCTGCGCTTGCAAGCTGCTTAGCTGGCTCGCCGCATCACCAGAATTCGTCTGGGCTAGCTTCAGCTTCTCTTCGCTTGCCTTGAGTTGATTTTGCAGCGCATTCCGTTCGCTAGTTAAAGAATCGGCGCTGGCCTGCGCTCTTTGCTCCTTCTCCTGCTCTTGCTTCAGCTCCGCCTGCAAAGCGCTTAGCTGACCGGCTGCGCTACCGGAATTTGCCTCGACCTGTTTCAGCTTCTCTTGTGCGTCCTTGAGCTGGGTCTGAAGCCCGGTGCGCTGGCCGCTGACAAGGTCAGCGTTCTGTTGTGCTGCCAGCGCTTTGGTCTCCGCTTGCTTCAGCTGGCTCTGTAGCGCGTTCCGCTCACCAGTCAGAGACTCCGCATTTGCCTGTGCCTTTTGCTCTTTCTCTTGCTCCTGTTTCAGCTGCGCTTGCAAGGCGCTTAGCTGGCTCGTCGCATCACCAGAATTCGTCTGCGCTAGCTTCAGCTTCTCTTCGCTTGCCTTGAGTTGACTCTGCAGCGCATTCCGTTCGCTAGTTAGAGAATCAGCGCTGGCCTGGGCTTTCTGCTCTTTCTCTTGCTCCTGCTTCAGTTGCGCTTGCAAAGCGCTTAGCTGGCCAGCTGCACCGCCAGAGTTCGCCCGGGATTGCGTCAGCTTTTCTTCTGTGTCCTTGAGCTGAGTCTCCAACGCGCTGCGCTGACTGGTCACGATGTCAGCCTTTTGTTGGGCTGCCAGCGCGTTGGCTTCCGCTTGCTTGAGTTGGTTTTGCAGCGCGTCGTGCTCGCTGGTCAAAGAATCGGCCGTGGCCTGGGCCCGCTGCGCCTTATTTTGCTCCTCCTTCAGTTGTACTTGCAACGCGCTGAGCTGGCTAGACGTCTCGTCAGACTTTGCCCGGACTTGTTTTACCTTGTCCTCTGCTTCCTTGAGTTTGCTTTGGAGCGCCCTTCTCTTGTCGTCAGTCAACTCTACGTCTTCCAGTTGGCTCAATTTATCCTCGGCCGTCTTTAGTTCCGCTTCCAAAGCAGTCCTCTGTCTGTCGGCAAGCTCGGCATTCTGTTTTGCTAACGCCACTTTCTCTTCCGCTTCTTTTAGCCGAGCTTCCACGGTTGCCGTGTCTTCGGCGGCAGGAGATTTATCCGGTTGCGTTGATTTGGCATCTGACGTCTGACTACCATGGTTGGCAGAGTTGAATCGTTCGGCCACCACCATTACTGCCAGAGCGGCAAAACCGGCGATCGCTGCGGGAAGGACATATTTTCGCGGCCCACCGGGCCGTTTTTGCTTTGCGAGGCTCTTTTGAATGTAAGCGATCTGGCTTTCGCTCAATGCTGGGCCGAAATCTCGGAGCAAGGTCTCTCCTTCGGCCAAAGCGATCCTATCATGGAGCAGGCCATCGCTTTGCGACCCTCGGCTGAGCCAAAGCCTTATGCTTTCATCCAGCCGGTCACGCATCCCAAAAAAATGTTGGTCCTCAGATAACGACTGCAACAGCCTTGGCCAGTTGTGCAGCAGCGCGTCTTGGGGAAGACTGATTAACCGGCACTGTTTTGAATCAGTATCGGCGCTCAACAGTCCCTCGTTAATCAGACGATCAATTACACCTCTGGCCATCGCGCTCTGGCGGTGATTAAGCTTGGGAGATGAAACGAGATCGTGGTACGGAACGGGCCGCCGAACTAAGACACTTTCTTTGCTGCCACCTAGCGCCAGCAGTTGGCGAATCATGAATTTGAACGCGTGCTGTTCATCGCGGTTCAACGTTAAGAAAGCGAAGTCTGCATGTTGGGCTAATGCATTCCTAAATCTGCCCAATTCGCAATAGTCAGACCATCGCAGCAAACCATCGTTTCGGCCGAGCTGTCTATTGTATAAACGTGAAAGTACATGCTCCAGCAGGGGTAGTGCGCTGGAGCTGCTTGTTGCGGCCTTTAGTAAGAAATCGTCCAAGCTCCGACCCGTTTCGGAATCTCGCTCGAAGCGCAGACCAGCGGTCTCTGCTGGCAACCGGATCATGTTCGCGATCTCGCGCGCTGTCGGCGGTTGAAGTTCGTATCTTCCGCAACCGGAAGTAAGCTTAACCAGTTCGGGAAACCGCTGGTAGTGCGCATAAAATTCGCTGCGCAGTGCGGCGACAACGTAGATCCCTTTCCTGCGGGCCAAGGCACAGAGAGCGGTGACATATTTCCGCTGCAGCACCGGAGAAACCCCTATGAACAATTCCTCCAGCTGATCTACAACGAGCG
>Ga0210406_10005096_pt1 | contig 13873 bp, 10 predicted proteins | sample IncBWC30MmetaG_FD_155454 | JGI IMG/M metagenome (GOLD analysis project Ga0210406, IMG submission 155454) | Forest soil microbial communities from Barre Woods Harvard Forest LTER site, Petersham, Massachusetts, United States - Inc-BW-C-30-M | ecosystem: Environmental > Terrestrial > Soil >... | reverse complement strand
CGCTTCGATGGCGTGTCCGTTGAGCGTGATCTGGTCCTGGGTCAGCGGCAGTTTTTCGCCGAACGCCACCCGCAACTGCCATTCCACGAGGTTGATGCCAGTGATCAGTTCGGTCACGGGATGCTCGACCTGAAGGCGCGTGTTCATCTCGATGAAGAACACGTCCTTGCCGTCGGAGACGAATTCGATGGTGCCGGCACCGACATAGCTGACGGCGGCGGCCGCCTTGCGCGCGGCCGCGGAGACCGCCTCGCGTTGTCCGGCGTCGAGCGTCGGCGACGGCGCCTCCTCGATCACTTTCTGATGCCTGCGCTGCAGCGTGCACTCGCGCTCGAACAGCGACAACAGGTTGCCATGGCTGTCGCCGATCATCTGCACCTCGATATGGCGCGGGTTATCGACGTATTTTTCGATCAGCATGCGGTCGTCGCCGAAGGCGGCCTTGGCCTCGCGTTTGGCGCTGACGATGGCGGGCGCTAGCTCCGCCGCCGAGCGTACCACGCGCATGCCGCGGCCGCCGCCACCGGCGGACGCTTTGACCAGAACCGGAAAACCGATCTTGTCGACGGCTTTCGAAAGCGTCGCCTCGTCCTGGGCCTCGCGGTGAAAGCCCGGCACCAACGGCACGCCGGCCTTTTCCATCAAGGTTTTGGAGTCGGATTTCGAGCCCATCGCGGTCATCATCGCTGGCGTCGGACCGACGAATACCAGGCCGGCGTCCGCGCAGCTTTGCGCAAATACGGCATTTTCCGACAGGAATCCGTAGCCGGGATGCACGCCTTCCGCGCCGGTCTTGCGTGCGGCTTCGATGACGCGTTCGATATTGAGGTAGCTGTCGCGGGCCCGCGCCGGTCCCAGCAGCACGGCCTCATCGGCCATAGCGACATGCATCGCGCCGGAATCGGCTTCGGAATAAACCGCCACCGTGCGCAATCCCATCGCTCGCGCGGTGCGGATCACACGGCAAGCGATCTCGCCACGGTTGGCGACCAGGAGTGTGCGAAACCGCCGGTACATTTTCGAGCGATCCATCGTCACATCCTGAACAGGCCGAACTTGGTCGGCTCGATCGGCGCATTCGCCGCCGCCGCAAGCCCTAAGCCCAGCACTAGTCGCGTGTCGGCCGGATCGATCACGCCGTCATCCCAGAGCCGCGCGGTGGCGTAATAGGGGTTGCCCTGGCTCTCATACTGGGCGCGGATGGGCTCGCGGAATTTGTCCTCTTCCGCCGCCGACCATTGGTCACCCTTGGCCTCGATATTGTCGCGGCGGACCTGGCTCAGCACCATGGAGGCCTGTTCGCCCCCCATCACCGAGATACGGGCGTTCGGCCACATCCACAAGAAACGCGGGCTATAGGCTCTCCCGCACATGCCGTAATTGCCGGCGCCATAGGAGCCACCTATCACCACGGTGAATTTCGGCACAGCGGCGGTCGCGACCGCCGTCACCAGCTTGGCGCCGTCGCGCGCGATGCCGCCGGCCTCGTATTTCCTGCCGACCATGAAGCCGGTGATGTTCTGCAGGAACACCAGCGGGATATTGCGCTGGCAGCACAATTCGATGAAATGCGCGCCTTTGAGCGCGCTCTCGCTGAAGAGAATGCCGTTGTTGGCGATGATGCCGACCGGGTAGCCCCAGATATGGGCGAAGCCGCAAATCAGCGTCTGGCCATACAATTTCTTGAACTCGTCGAACTCCGAACCGTCGACCACGCGCGCGATGATATCGCGCACCTCGAACGGCTTGCGTCCGTCGGCAGGCACCACGCCGTAGACCTCTTCCGCCGCAAACAACGGCTCGCGCGGCTCGCGCATGTTCAGCGCGGTGCGCGCGGGCGGCTTGAGCGTGGCGACGATGCGCCGCGCGATTCCGATCGCGTGCGCATCGTTCTGCGCATAGTGATCGGTGACGCCGGACTGCCTCGAATGCACGTCGGCGCCGCCGAGCTCTTCCGCGGTCACCACCTCCCCGGTCGCCGCCTTTACCAGCGGCGGCCCGCCGAGAAAGATCGTGCCTTGATTGCGCACAATGATGCTCTCGTCCGACATCGCCGGAACATAGGCGCCGCCGGCGGTGCAGGAGCCCATGACAATGGCAATCTGCGGGATACCTTGCGCCGACATCTGCGCCTGGTTGTAGAAGATGCGGCCGAAATGGCGCTCGTCCGGGAAAATCTCGTCCTGCATCGGCAGGAAGGCGCCGCCGGAATCCACCAAATAGATGCAGGGCAGGTTGTTCTGCCGCGCAATATCCTGCGCGCGCAGATGCTTCTTCACGGTCATCGGATAATAGGTGCCGCCCTTGATGGTCGCATCATTGGCGACGATGACGCATTCGCGTCCCGAAATCCGCCCCACTCCGGTGACGACGCTTGCCGAATGCACGTCGCCGCCATAGAGCCCGTAGGCCGCCAACGGCGATGTCTCGAGAAATGCCGTGCCGGGATCGACCAGGAGATCGACACGCTGCCGCGCCAGCATTTTACCGCGCGAGGTATGTCTGGCCCTGGAGGCCTCGCCACCCCCGCCGGCCACCAGATTGAGCTTTTCGCGAAGCTCCGCGACGAGGGCGCGCATGACTTCCGCGTTGCGGGCGAATTCGGATGAAGCGGGATCGATGCTGGAATGAAGCGGCATGGTTTTCCGCGGGTTATGGTGCGCCGCAAATACTTGGCGGTCGGCTAGTGGTCCGATTCTAGTGGGTCCAGGGTTCGCCGCGGCGGAATGCAAAATTGTCGGCGTAGGCGGCGGGCCTTCGAACCGGCTCCTTGGGCTCGATCACCTGGTAGGGGATGCCCTTCCGTTCGCAATAGGCAATGGCCTCTTCCTTGGTGTCGAAACGCAGGCTGAGTTGCTGTTTCATGTCGCCCGAAGAGGTCCAGCCCATCAGCGGCTCGACCGCGTGCGGCTGCTCCGGCTCATAGTCGAGCCGCCATTCCCGGGTCGATGCCTTGCCCGATTGCATCGCGTTTTTGGCAGGCTTAAAAATGCGTGCGGTCATGGATGGTCGGGCCTCGTCAGCTATGCAACGTTGGAAGCACTTGGTAGGAACGGCTGGGATAGTATAGAGACACCTTCAGGGATTTGATCGGTGATTCCTGCCCCGGTCAGCTTCACGACCGGTATAGTCACTAAGCCGCGCCGTGACAATCTTGGCCGTGGCGCGGTCTTATCGAGAGCATCACTTCGAAGCGGCGCCCATGAAAATCAACGCAACCCTGCCCGAAAAAGGACGCGACCTTCGGCTCGACCTGTTTCGCGGGGTCGCGAACTGGGCGATTTTCCTGGATCATATCCCCGACAACGTCGTGAACTGGCTCACCACCCGGAATTACGGTTTTAGCGACGCCGCCGATCTCTTCGTTTTCATCTCCGGCTATACCGCCTCCTTCGTCTACGCCCGGATGATGCTCGAGCGCGGCTTCATCGTCGGCGCCACGCGCCTTACCAAGCGGGTCTGGCAGCTCTACGTCGCCCACATCATCCTGTTCGTCATTTACATTGCGGCGATCAGCTATCTCGCGCTGCGTTTCGGCGATTCCGAGATCATCAACGAGTTCAATGTCGCAGGCCTGGTCGATAATGCGACCGAAACGCTGCGGCAGGGATTGTTCTTGAGGTTCAAACCGGTCAATCTCGACGTGCTCCCGCTCTACATCGTGCTGATGGGATTATTCCCGCCGGTCTTGTGGATCATGCTGCGCCAGCCCAATTGGACGATGCTGGCATCGATCGTGCTGTGGCTGACGGCCCGGCATTTCGGCTGGAATTTCACCGCCTATCCCGCCGGCGCCTGGTACTTCAATCCGTTCTGCTGGCAGGTGCTGTTCGTGTTCGGCTCCTGGTGCGCGCTCGGCGGCGCGCGGAGATCGGCGTCGATCGTCAATTCGCCGATCACGCTGTACGCTTGCATCGCCTATCTCGTTTTCGCGCTCATCATGACCATGGCCGGCCGGTTTCCGGATTTTGGCGCGATGTTCCCGCACTGGCTGTATTCAACCTTCAACCCCAACGACAAGACCTTCCTCGCGCCCTATCGCTTCCTGCATTTCGTGGTCATCGTGATCATGGTCATCCGCTTCATTCCGAAGGACTGGCCGGCGCTGGAATGGAAGGTGTTCGATCCGGTCATCGTCTGCGGCCAGCAATCGCTCGCCGTGTTCTGCGTCGGCGTTTTCCTTTCCTTTGTCGGGCATTTTGAATTGATGATGAGCTCGGGGTCGCTGTTCGCGCAGATTTTCGTCAGCATCACGGGAATAGCGATCATGACCGTGGTCGCCTATTACATCTCGTGGTCGAAACGGCAGGACAAGCCGCTGCCCAAGGCAGCCGCGCCGGCCAAGGCGAGTTAACAAGCGAGGCTAACAAGGCAGGTTGGCTAGGCGGCTGACGCACCCGTCGAATGCGCGGCCTCACGAGCGCGGCTTGACCACCAGTCTGCCTCTGGATGAGATGTCGCCCCAGTGGGAGGACCACTCGATGTCGGGGTCGGGCAGCCGCCGGGTAGGGTCGTTGGTTCGCGGGCCCTGCAACGCAAACATCGCGCCCTGCGGGTCGATGCATCGGGCAATGCCGGTATCGTCAGGCAAATCGTGCGGACCGAGGGCGATCCGGCCGCCACCTTCCTCTACCCGCCGCAGCGCCATGTCGACATCGCCGACATTGAAGTAGTAGAGCCAGAACGGGACCGGCACCCTCGCGTGCTTGGTGAACATGCCGCCGATCGTGCGCCCGCCGGCGGCAAACAAGTGGTACGAGGGCAGCGGGTGGGTATCGGCCTCCGGCTCCCGCCAATCAAAAAGCGCCTGGTAAAAAGCAAAAGCCTTGTTGCCGTCGGCAGCATACAACTCGCGCCAGCCGATGCCGCCCGGCTCGTCCGGATCGGCCTCACTCTGCTGGCCAAGTTTGAGCCCCTTGACCAGCGCAAGCGTGGCCGTTTGCGGATCCGCCACCACAGCGATGCGGCCGATGTTGGTGTCTGTCGGTGGCACATATATCGCTCCGCCAAGCCGCTTGATCCGCTCGGCACGCGTATCCACGTCGTCGACGGCGACATATCCCACCCACCGCGGCGTCGCGCCCAGCTTCCGCGCCTCCGGCGGCAGGTCCATAAGCCCGCCAACGGGACCGTGTCCGGCCGTAAACAAGCTGTAGGCGAATTCAGCCGTGGAAGCGTCTTCTGAGCCCCAGCCTACGACACTGCCGTAAAACACCTTCGCAGCTGCGATGTCCGTCGTCAGCAGTTCGTACCAGACGAAAAGGCCATGATGATCGACCACGCCGATTTCTCCGCTCGACCTGGTGATCCGATTCTGACATTCGTGTCAGGGTCGAAGGACCACCAGCAAATAAAGATGCTCGCAGCGCCACGCCGGGCAGTGCTCACAGAGGTTTTCGTGGGCATCATGCATCATGGAAACGCCGATAAACGTTCATCAATATGAATGGAAGCTGAACATTGCGTCGCGTCATTGTGTATGCGAGCAGTCTTGCCTGGTACATGTGCCAAGCGTAAAGTCGCGCTGCTCTGGACTCGAAACTCTTAATTACCAGGTATGGAGGATGCGACTATGTCACGGGTGAAGCAAGCTTCGAAGACGAAGCGTGTGACCAAGGCCGCCATGCCGGCGTTAGGGGCCGCCGGTTTGACTTTTGCGCTAGGGGGCGGCGCATCCGCGTCGGCGGTGCCGACAGCGGACGTGCAGCAGACGACTAATCTCGCGCCAACCCAGGCGATCATGCTCGGTGAAGAAGAAATCGCCGACGTCAGCCTGGCCACGTTCTATCTGTTCGACAAGGAAAACACGGCACAGGCTCGGGGCGGCGTACAGCTGGCCCGAGGTTGCGGTTGCGGCCATGGCTGCGGCGGCTGTCGCGGCTGCCGAGGCTGCCGAGGTTGCCGAGGTTGCGGTTGCGGCGGCGGTTGCGGCGGATGCGGCTGGGGAGGCGGCAGTTGCTGCGCATCGTGGGGCATCTGCCGCCTCTGCTAAGTCGCGGCGCCCACTTGCCGACACAATCGACAAAACGAAAATCGAAATGGCCGGGTCCGACAACGTCGACCCGGCCATCTCATGTCGACCTTGCGCGGCCGTATGCGGAACGTCCGGTGCGAGCCGACGCGGCGATGATGGCTTTGCCGGGTTTCCAATCCTTGTAAAAAATGCTAGCGCGCGGACTGGACATGAATGTTCCTGCGGCCATGTGCTTGGCTCGCGCCGGCGCCTCGGAGTGATTTGTAAAATGCGCGTGCTGACGCCATGAATGGCCAACGCAGCAAGATCAAGAAGAGCGGCGCGACGCGGCGCCCAAACCGCGAGATTCTGCAGTTCGCGCCGAATTTCACCGCCTATGTGTTGCCTCCCGATGTCGTCTGCCTCTATTCCGAGGACCGGAAGTTCTTCCTTCACGGCGAGCTCTATTGCGCCCTCGCCTCCGCGATCGGAAATGGCGGCAAGAGTGCTGCGGATCTCGTCCGCGAGTTAGCCAGGAATTTTCCGTCCGACAAAATTGAAGAAGCACTCAAGCGGCTGATCGAACGCCGCTATGTCGTGCCGGCGTCGCGATCCTCCGATGGGACGGTCGCCGGCTATTGGGCAAGCCTCGGCCTGCCCCCCGGCGTCGCTGAAACGAATCTCCGGAATTGCCGTGTCCTCGTCGAATCGATCGATGTGAAAGGCGCGGCGCAACTGAGCTCGGCGCTGAGCGAGCTCGGCGTCGACATCGTCAAGCGTTCGCCCGAACTGACCGTTACATTGGTGAACGATTATCTCGAACGGCGGCTCGCGGAACTGAACAAGCAACGCGTGTCAGACAAAGTTCCCTGGTTGCTGGTGCAGCCCTCCGGCGTTTTTCCGCTGGTGGGACCAGTATTCAATCCGGGTGAGAGCGCCTGCTGGACTTGCCTGTTCGACCGCATGATCAGGAATCGGGAGATCAAGGGGTTTCTCGAGCGAGGCCCGGCGCGGCCGGTCGCCGTCTCGCCACTTACCCACAACACGCTGGGGCAAAACGCCATCCAGTTTGCCGCCGTCGAAATCGCCAAAGCGGTCGCCTCCGGCTTTCGCACCGATTTGCGCGATCATATCGCAAGCTTCGACCTGTTGGGCGCGACCATTGCAAAGCACTACGTGGCGCGCCGCCCGCAATGCCCGACCTGCGGCAGCAAGAAATTGCAGAACCCGCGCCGTGCGCCGCAACCGATCGAGAACGGTCCCAGCGCTAAGCTCATCATGACCAGCGGCGGGTATCGCTCGGTGCCGTCGCGAACCACGGTTTCACACTTCCGAAAGCACGTCAGCCCTCTCACAGGCGTCGTGAAGCGGCTTGAGCCGATCGAAGCCGACCTGCCCATGAACACCAACTTTTTTGCGCAGCATAATTTTTCGGCGCCGGCCATGAGCGTCGATCAACTCAGATCGGGACTGAGTGGCGGCAGCTTTGGCAAAGGCTCCACCTCCGAGCAAGCCGAAGCCAGCGCGCTCATGGAGGCGATCGAGCGCTATTCGGGAATTTTCCAGGGCGACGAGATCAGGATGAAGCGGCGGTTTGCCGATTTCGCGCCGGGCGATGCCATCCTTGCCAACGACGTCCAGCTCTTCAGCGAGGCGCAATTTAAGGCGCGGCACGAACCTGCACAGGATGATTCACATCCTGTCCCGGACCCCATCGATCCCACGGCCAGGATCGAGTGGTCGCCGGCCTGGTCGTTGCGCGACCAGCGTTTCCGATATCTGCCGACCGGCCTGTTGTACTTCTTCTATCGGGACTTCCATACCGATTCCAACGGCTGTGCCGCCGGCAACACGCTCCAGGAGGCCATCGTCCAGGGCTTTCTCGAACTCGTGGAGCGCGACGCCTACGCGATCTGGTGGTACAATCGGTCGCAGCGATCGGAAGTCGATCTCAGCGAATTCGACGATTCCTACATCCGCGATATCAAGACGCAATTCACCGATGCCGGACGCAGGCTGTGGGTGCTCGACGTCACCAGCGATCTCGGCATTCCCACCTACGTCGCGATCATGCACTGGATGAAGGACGGCCAGGAGAACATCGAGTTCGGGTCGGGCGCGCATTTCGATCGCCGCATCGCCTTGCTGCGTTCGCTGACCGAGCTGAGCCAGTTCCTGTCGATCGGCCTGATGGGCGGCGGAAGCGGCGACAAGTCGAGCCTCGACGGCGTCTCGCCGTTGCGTCTGGAGAATTATCCGTTCCTGATCCCGGCGAGCCGTCCGACGGCTGTGCCGGATCTCGGCATGAACGTCTCGCTCGACAGCGCGCGCGAACAGGTGGAAGCCTGTGTCGAGATCGCTCGGCGCGCGGGGTACGATTTCCTCGTGCTCGATCAAACGCGCCCCGACGTCGAGGTCCCGGTGGCGCGGGTGATCGTGCCTGGCTTGCGGCATTTCTATCGCCGTTTCGGGCCGGGCCGGCTTTACGACGTTCCGGTGAAACTCGGTTTGCTCGATCGCCCGTTGCCGGAAAGCGAACTCACGCCGTTCCTTCCGCACACCTGAAGGGTCCTTGCGCTTGCGCGCTCCCGGAAAAAAACCAGGGCGAATGGCCGCAGCAGTCCTTGCCGCCCGGCTGAACGCTCGCGTCACGCTCGAAGCGCAGGCGGACGGAAGTATCGCCGCCTGCTTCGATGGCTACGCGGCCGGCTTGGGAAAGTTCAGCGCCGAGGCGCTGGATCGCGCCCAGGGGCTGCGCAGCGGCCTGCCACTCGACCGCTTCGCGACCGGAGATCGCAGCGTGGACGAGGAAATCGATCTCTTGGTCCGGCGGTTGGGCCAGCGCGGTCTTCTGGAATACCGATTGGGCGACGGCGGCAAGAAGGACCAGGTCGTCATCGAACCGCAGCTTGCCGACTATTGGCCGCAAACGCCGAAGCTTGGCTACTCCGAGACGATCGTGCTGTCGCGGTTCGCCTACCTGCGCCGGCGCGGCAATGACATGATCTTGGAATCGCCGCTCGCCGGCGCGTTGTTCAGGATTTGCGATGCAAAAGTAGCCAGTGCGATCGCGACGCTGTCGGCGCCGCAAAAGATCAGCCGGCTGCGGCGGCAAGCCTCCTTTCCCGGACTGGAGCTGCTCGGATTGCTGGTGGATTGCAAAATCCTCTTCAAGATCGACGCCGGCGGTGGCGATGGCCGCCGGGCGAACGAGGGTGACGAAAACCTCGTGCTTTGGGATTTTCACGATCTTCTGTTTCACACCCGCAGCACCGAGGGCCGGCAGGCCAATCCACTGGGAGGACTCTATCCATATGCCGACGCCATAGCGCCGCCGCCGGCGGTGCGGCCGCACTGGCCCGGCATGAAAATCGACCTGACCAGGTTTTCGGCCCCGACCGATCAGACGGTCTCGCCATACACAAAGCTGCTTCACCAACGTCATTCGACCCGCGAGTTCGACGACCAGCAGCCGATCACGCTCGCCGAGCTTGCGCAATTTCTCGAGGGCACCGCGCGCGTTCAATCAACGTGGACCAGCAAGCTCGATCTTGACGGCGGCGGTCCCGATATCGCCTACACCATGCGGCCTTATCCGGCCGCCGGCAGCGCCTACGAACTCGAACTCTATCTCGCCGTCGACAACTGCAAAGGGCTCGAGCGCGGATTCTATCACTACGATGCCGACCGACACGCGCTGGTGCCGATCGCCGCCCGCACGCAGGACCTGGAGACGCTGTTTCAGGGAGCCGAGTATGCAATGGACATCCCTGCTCCGCCGCAGATCCTGATCGCGATCGCGGCACGGTTTAACCGGATATCGTGGAAGTACTCATCAATCGCGTATTCGCTGATCCTGAAGGATGTCGGCGTATTGCTCCAGACGCTCTACATGATGGCGACCGACATGGGGCTGGGTGGATGCGCGATCGGCACCGGCAACATCGATCTGTTCGCCGCAATGACGGGGATCGAGTTCCACGTCGAAGGCCCCGTCGGTCAATTCGCGCTCGGACGGGCCGTCAGGCCTGTCTGATTTCCGGATCGAGCGTGATGACTCTTCTTCGAATCGTCATCCCGCTCTTTTTTTGTTTGAGCATGATCTCTTCGGAAAACCGCTACCCACTTTTCCGGATCATGCCCTAATTTGCCTTGACGGCATCGGTTTCGAGGCACTGCAGCAGAAAGGCCGTGCGCTCTCTCGGCAATATCTTTGCGATGTCCGCCTTGTGCGCGCACTCGCGCTCCTTGATCTGCTCGGCCCGGCGTTTTTCCGCGGCCTCCCGATATTCCGGCGCGACCGCGGTTGGATCGACGAGCTTTTGTGCAGAAACGGATGTCGTAAGCAGCAATGAAATGATCGTAAAACGAATGAAAAGGTTCAATCGGCCCTCCTAATATCCGGCTCCCTGAAAAATGCACGAATTGGAACGGCAAGGATTGTGCCGCTACTGACCCTCGCCGTCAACCACCGGGTCCGGCGTGACCGCCCACAACAGCAGCAGCGCGAACAGGCCGTTCGACAGGAACGCCGCCGACAGCGGCACATTGATGAGGGCTTGCACGACAAGCCCCGATGAGGCCGCGATCAAGCTCGGCGGCAGCCGCGCCGAGACGCTGTTGCCGAGCGAGAGCACCAATCCGCAGACCAAGGCCGATACCGGCGCCCAGATCGGTCCCACCGAAGCAATGCCCTCGGTCGCGAACAGCGAAGCGTTGAGGTTGCCCATGTGGTAACGCTCTGCCATTTCGGCGCCAAGCTGGTAGGCATACGGACAGCCCTTGATCGCCCTCACAATGCTGACCTGGCAAAAATGCGTCAGCTCATGCGTGGCAAAAAAATCGAAATAGCGGTCCAGCGCCAGCGATGGGAACGCGAACATCCGGTAATTGGCAAATCCGAACATGTACGCCGCCAACCGGTCCGCCGGATTTCCCTCCGGGAGAGCATCATAGACGGTCAGACCGACCGCCATCGGGATCAGCAACACTAGTATGGCTGCGCGCTTGGGTTCAAATGTCTGGAACACCACGAACAGAAATGGCAGCCAGACCACGGCAAGCAGCACCGTCTTGTTCAATAGAACCGGGTAGAAGCAAATAATCAGCAGGATGGACAAGGCCGCCATGGCATAGCGGCGCTGGCAGGCGAAATAGGCAAACGCAAACGGCAAGACCGCGCCGATCAACGCCGCCGTGAGATATCGCAATACCGCGGGACGTTCGAACGTGCCGCGCAATTGGTCAGCTTCCAGTATCCCGACCAGGGCAAACCCGTAATAGCTATTCCACGCAAGAACGGCGATGGCGAAGCCGAGCGCCAGCAGCAGCAGCCGGTTCATCGTCCTGCGCGACAGCACGATTGCCGGCGGTAGCCGCGTCGTCTGAAACAGCACCGGAAGCAGAAACAGCAACAGCGACGCCGCGGCCGACCAGCGGGCGCGGACATCGTCGTATGCGGGCCCGACGAAATAGGTCAGCCAGATGAAACCGGCAATCAGGCTAAAGAAGGTAACGCCAACAATATATCCGAAGCTGAAGCGCGCCAGCACAAACAACGGAATCAGCACGGCCAACAGCAAGGTTGCGCCAACCGCGCTCCAGAAATTCGGATATCCGGGCACGCTGTTGTGCAGCACCCTGGTCATGGACATGCAATTGAGCACGAGGAACAGCACCAGCAGCAGCGCCGCTCCGACGGCACTTCGCCAGGCACTTGGCCCGAGATCAAGATACGCCGAGACTCTCGGGCTGTTCGGGTTTTTCATCGTATCGGGAAACGCCCGGCTAGGGATCGGCGTGCATCGCGGATCACAATTCCAATTGCGACAAAAATGGTCGGGGCAGCTGGATTCGAACCAACGACCTGCAGTACCCAAATCAGGTCGCGGCAGTGGATAACGCGGCCGCGGGCGGCCATCAAGACCAACCTCCCCCTGCAAATCGCTCATTTTCCTGGCGGACCATCAATAATCGGCGGCCATTTGCGGACAACGGCGGCGTCAGCGCTACTGAGCGCGGTGCGGGGCGGCACTGTGGATTTCCGGATTTGGAAAGGGGTGTTCTACTGGAGGAACACCGGGGGCATTTCATCACCGATCTGTTCATTAGTCCGGTGGGGGCTTCAGGAAGAACCTCGCAACCTTCCTGAGGCCCTGCTTTCAGCATTCCTGAGACCGTGATGCCCGTCAGGCTCCCCAACCGCAATAAATCGCGGCCGGGGGCAGAGCGGAGACGACCCCTCACCGCGCGGAATAGTGGTGGGATAGACGATCCGACCGGCATCGGACGTGACGGAAATCAACGTGGCGGGAGCATTAGTGCCCGAGCCGCCAATTCCAGGCGATTACCAGCGTCGCGAGCAGCAGCATGGTAATAATTTCTTCCGGGTCTAAGGCCATCGGCACACACGCACGCTTTAGAGCTGGCCGTAAGCCAGCACACGCGCCCCCAATGCCCAGCTCCAGAATACCTGGGTGCGGTTAAGAGTTGATTGACCCCAGATGATTTAACAGCGCGACGATCTCCAGCATGACGAAGATCGCGAGTCGGCCGATGCGGTTTAGGTGCTGCACTTCTGACTTTCCCGATATCGCCGCACGGCCTCGTTGACCTTCTCGCGGTCGCGCCGCTCGTCGGGCGAAAGCTCCATGATGCGATGCTGAGCATGCTTTCGTGGGGCTTTGTCGCCCATTCCCACCACAGTCAAATGCGTCTTTTTCGCTCACGCGAGGAGGGCTTCCTGGAGCGCTACGAGGCGTTCGCGCCGCCGGGCTCAGCTACTTAATTTTAGCCAAGCACTCCTTCAGGCGCTCAAGCTCCGAAAGGACTTGCGTTTCCATGGTGTTTTGTAATGCGAGCGTGCCCCTGCTGGACAATTCTGCGGAAGCCTTTCTGTCCAGATTCTGCTTCCAATCCCGGATTGCCTGCTTAGTGGCGCTTTGGGCCTCCGACGTAGCCTTAAGGTACGCCTTTATGCAGGCGTCGCCCATGGAGCACGTCTGGCACTCTTGAGCGGCGGCAGCACTTGAAACAAGCAAGATAAGTGTCGCGGCAAGGACCCTCATTGCTTTTCTCCCGGGATTGGCCCCCGGCGCATGTTCTACTTGGTGCGGCTTGTTTGCAATGGTGGCCGCAGATTCACGCGAATGAATCCGCCACCCGCCCTTTGATCCCCCATCGGGTGGGATTTCTTTTGGCCACCTCAGTTAGCGGCCTCTTTCATTGCCCGAGCGAATTCCAAACCAGCGCCAGTGCCGAGATCAGCAGCATGCACATGACGACCCGGCGGCCGATCCGGTTCACTCGCCTTTGTCCTTTTCTCGTTGTTCGCGTTCGTGAAGACGCGCCGCAATCGCCGTTCGCCTTGGTATCAGCGTGGCCTCATCAGAAAGCCGCTGCGCAAGATCGGAGTGATACTGTTGCACGACGTCGAGCACCGCTTCCTTGCCGAGCCTGCGATGGTACTCGGCAAGTAATTTGTGCATGGCTGCGAGCTGTTCATCGGTCATGGCGCAACCTGAACGTCTGAAAACAAAGCCGCCTAGCGGAATATGTCGCTGGCGGCTTTGCCATGGTAGATCCGGCTAGGATAATTTCCGGTGCAGTTAGGCTATCGCTTTCGCAAGCCCCTGCAACAAAACTCGCCCGTTAAGCTGAATGCGGGCGCTGCGGGTTAATGCTAGAACCACACCTTCGGGTCAAATTCCTGAGGCTTACGTCGCGGATTTGAAGGTTGGCGCGACGATCAAAGAAAATCGCCTCGCAGCGAACCCGATCAGTAGCATCGCCCAAGTTGATAGTTCGGGGACGGCCGCCACTGAAAACCCGTCGGAGAGAGTTGTTTCGGCTCAAAGGTACTGCGCGAACTGCAATGCATAGTAGCTAAATGTGAAAAAGTCGGCCACCGATACAGACAAA
>Ga0210406_10005095_pt1 | contig 13874 bp, 11 predicted proteins | sample IncBWC30MmetaG_FD_155454 | JGI IMG/M metagenome (GOLD analysis project Ga0210406, IMG submission 155454) | Forest soil microbial communities from Barre Woods Harvard Forest LTER site, Petersham, Massachusetts, United States - Inc-BW-C-30-M | ecosystem: Environmental > Terrestrial > Soil >... | reverse complement strand
TCGATGGACAAATGCAATTCGACCGCACATTTTCATGCGCGTGATCGAGTGCAACCGCTTTCGTCAGCAGAGTCACCCCGCCCTTCGACGCGCAGTACGCCGCGCGATCCTTCATCGCCAGCAATCCCAGCACCGAGCCGACATTTACAATCGCCCCGCCACCAGCCTTGCGAAACTCCGGCAGCGCTGCGCGGCACATCAAAAACGGCCCTTTCAGATTTATCGTCATCAGCTTGTCCCACTGCTCCTCGCTGATCCCTTCGATCGTCGACGCGTGCAAAACCCCGGCGTTGTTCACCAGCACATTCAGCTTTCCAAAGGCCTTCGCCGCCTCCCGCACCGCACGGTCAGCATCCTTCGCCTTTGCCACATCGCAGGCAATCGCCAACCCTTCGCCCCCCTCCTTTTGCAGTTCGCCGAGCGTCTCGTCCAGCTTCTCTTTCCGCCGCCCCGCCACGGCGACCTTGGCCCCTTCCCTGGCAAACGCCAAAGCGATAGCCCGTCCAATCCCAGTTCCCCCGCCCGTAATCAAGGCCACCTTACCTCGAAGTCGTGTCACGGTTTCACAACCTCCCGCGTCTAATGGAGTGCCTTTCGGGCCAAGTCGAGAGCCTCGTCACCGACATATGTTTACAATCTCCGAGCCCCCGCAAGGTCGCGCTTGCCGGTAGAATGCTGCCCTATCTGCCCGCGAGAAACAACTGAGGACACCGGAGAGCCTCTTTCATGAAAATCGGCATCACCTGCTACCCAACCTACGGCGGCTCCGGCGTGGTCGCCACCGAGCTGGGCCAGGAACTCGCCGCCCGCGGCCACGACATCCACTTCATCAGCTACGCCCCGCCCATCCGCATGAATCCCAACGACCCGCACATCCATTTTCACGAGGTCGAAGTCGCCAGCTACCCCCTTTTCGACCATCCACCGTACACACTGGCTCTGGCCACCAAGATGTTGGAAGTCTTCGAATCCGAATCCCTCGACCTCCTCCACGTCCACTACGCCATTCCCCATTCCGTAAGCGCGCTACTGGCCCGATCCATGGCTGCCCCGCGCCGCCTCCCCTTTATCACCACGCTCCATGGCACCGACATCACTCTAGTAGGCAGCAACCGCAGCTATCTTCCCATCACTAGATTCTCTATTGAGCAAAGCGACGGCGTCACCGCCATCTCGAACTATCTTCTCCAGCAAACTCTCAGAGATTTCGATATCAAGCGCCCCATCGAGGTCATCCCCAACTTTGTAAATTGCGATCTATACACGCGCAAACCGCAACCCGGCCTGCGCGAACAATGGGCCCCCAACGGCGAACCTATCCTTATGCACCTCTCAAATTTTCGCCCCGTAAAACGCCTCACAGACGTAGTCGAAATCTTCGCCCTGGTCCGCGCCAAAATGCCTGCCAAACTAATCCTGATCGGCGACGGCCCAGACCGCGGTGCCGCCGAATACCTGATGCGCAAGAAAAAACTCCAAAAGGACGTTCTGTTCCTCGGCAAGCAAGACCAAGTTTATGAAAAACTTGCCTGCGCCGACCTTTTCCTGATGCCCTCGCAGCTGGAATCCTTCGGCTTGGCCGCTCTCGAGGCCATGGCCTGCGAAGTCCCGGTCATCGCCACCAACGTCGGCGGCGTCCCGGAGGTCGTCGAGCACGGTATAGATGGATTTTTGGTGGAACCCGGGGACGTGAAGGAAGCCGCCCGCTACGCCATCGAAATTCTCTCCCGCGCCGACCGCGGCCGCGAGATGGGCCAAATCGCCCGCATCAACGCCAAGAAAAAATTCTGCGCCAACGACGTCATTCCCGCCTACGAAGGCTACTACCGCCGCGTCCTGGAGCAATCCTCTGCCGCTAGAGCCTGACAGAGCTCGCAACTGTGGGGCAGGGGCTGGCCCCTCCCTCTTTCATTTGGGCGCGATTGCACTTTCGCGAGGAATTGTCGTTTGCATGGGGGCTGATCATCTGCCTTGAGTGTCTCAAGGAGTCGATTTATACCCCTCGGGCGATATCGCCCCCAGAGCTGGCCGGAAGGGATCGTACTTGAAGGACCCAGAGTTCGCCCTTGTCAGCCCCTCACGAGCCTCAATGCTCCCAGCATGAGTTAGCGGTGGCGGAGACGTAACGATTCCCAGCTTCCGTCCGCGGTCCAGCCTCCGTCCACCGCAAGAGCGTGCCCGTTGATGTAGCCGCTTTCCTCAGGATCGGCCAAAAACACAATCGCTCGGGCGATATCATCCGGCGTGGCAAATCTCCCCATCGGCACGCGCCCCGTGATGTCAGCGTCGGTATAGCCTCCGGCGTTTTGGTCGGCAATGTCCATTTCGGTCTTCACCCAGCCGGGGCACACGGCATTGACCCGTACACCTCTGCCTCCCCATTCGGCTGCGAGTGTCCGTGTCAGACCGATAAGTCCGTGCTTCGAGGCGTTGTAGGCCGCACGGTCCGCCACGCCCACCAGCCCTGCGACGGAGGCCACATTGACGATGCTCCCAGTTCCTTGCGCGAGCATCATCGTCCCGAAAGCTTTCGCCAGCAGAAAGGGCGCGACCAAGTTGATCTCCAGAACGCGGCGATACTCGGCTGCGGAAAGCATCTCAGCTGGCTTGATAAAGCTGATGCCCGCGTTGTTCACCAAAACATCCGTGCGGCCCCACCTTTCCCTGGCCGCCACGGCGATTCCGCTAACGACACGTTCATCGGAAATATCACCCAGCACTTCGAGCACGTCCGCCTCAAGGCCGCGTACCGCTCGCAGAGTTTCCGACGCAGGGCGCAGATCGTTAAGCACCAGACCGTACCCCCGGTCCGCCAAGAGTTCCGCCGTACGCCTCCCGATGCCCTGTGCCGCACCTGTTACAACCGCTATTCGCCCCGTCTTGATCACTCGGCTCTCCTTTCCCACTGAACACCTTCAACTTTATGCTGTGCGACTCTCGTCAGGTCAAAGTGTTTTTCTTTACGGTTATTACCAGAAGGCGAAAGAACGGCGCGAATCGGGGAGGGCAAGAGTAAGCGTAGATTGCAGAGGATTACAGGCCATCTTGACATGGTGTAGTTGGCTATCGAGCGCTGCGTGAGTTTGCGGCAAGTTCCGCTGCGAGGCTCCGTGACAGCAGTTCAGCGATGCGGTGAATGGGATGCCCTGGCTCTAGGTGCGAGGAATGATTGCTTCCACCGCATCGCAGAACCGATCGATCTCAGCAGTTGAAGTGTAAACATTGGCGCTGACCCGAATCCCGTTGAGGAAGGGCGCCGTGATAGGCGTAACGAAGATGTTGTACTTGCTCAGCAGCAGATCGCCAAGCTTTCCCGGCTCCATGGTATCGAAGTGAATCGTTCCAAACGCCCCGGACTGCGCTCGATCCAAACCGACCAGCACTTTCGCGCCAGGAACTTTGCCCAGGCGTTCGGCCCAGCGGTTTTTCAAGTAGCACAGCCGCGCAAATTTTCGCTCCGCCCCAATCTGCTCATGGAACTCCAGCGCTTCTAGAGTCGCATTATGCATGGCCGCAGGGTGAGTCCCGATTTCTTCGTACTTACGAATATTCTTGTCCATCGACGGCGGCGCGGCCATCAACGCCCAGTGTTTTTCGATGCGCTCCTTCCGCACGTACAACATCCCTGTACCGACGGGCGCCGACAGCCATTTGTGCAGGCTCGCTCCATAAAAATCGCAATCCAAATCGGTGAATTGGAAAGGCACGTGCGCAAAAGCATGCGCCCCATCTACGATGCTGGTGATTCCCCGCCGGCGCGCCATGGCGCAAATCTCCTTGATGGGAAAAATCTGGCCGGTCATGAACCCCACCTGCGACATATGTATTACGCGTGTCCGTGGCGTGATTCCCTGTTCGAACAGGCTCACGAGATCACTCGCATGATTTACTGGCACGCCGAAGTCCAGCTGCTTCAGCACAATCCTTTCCCTGCGCTCCCGCTGCTGCCATGCGGTGATCATCCGCGGATAATCCTGGCTGGTCGTCAGGACTTCGTCGCCGGGCTCGAGGTCGATGCCAAACTGCGCGATCTGCAGCGATTCACTCGCGTTCCGCGTAATCGCAATGCATTCGGGATCGGCGTTCCACATGTGCGCGAGGCGCGTGCGCACGTCTTCAATCCTCGGTTCCAGGTCGCGCCACATGCGATAGCTCGGAGCCTGGTTGCTATACCGTATCGCTTCGATCTCGGCATCCAGCACAGAGGCCGGCGCCGGCGCAACGCCGCCATTGTTAAGGTTAAGGATCTTCGGATCGGCAGGGTACGCACTCCGAATCTTTTTCCAGAATTCCTCTTCGCCGGCCACTTCTTCCGGGGAGACTCCCGCATAAGCGCGATTCAGGAAGCAAGCGACGGCTATGGCCTCCGCCCCAAGCAGAAAATTACGACGGTTCAGTTGCGTTTGCATGGCTGTAAACTCCTTCCAACCGCTTTGCATTCGAAGGTCCTGCACCGAAGACTTTCATTCCTCGCGAAGAGCCGCGCTAGGGTCGAGACTCGCCGCCCGCCACGCGGGCAGCCAAGAAGAAGTAGCGGCGATCAGGAAGAACACCACCGCCATGGTGACGAAGGTCAGAGGGTCGGTGGCCTTAATTCCGACCAGCATCGAAGCCATCTCGCGCGTGGTGGCGAAGGCGGCAAACAGGCCGACGACAACGCCGATGGCGGTGAGGCGAACTCCCTGGCCCACAATGAGCTGAAAAATGTTGCCGGACTGAGCCCCCAAGGTCATGCGAATGCCGATTTCCGCGGTGCGCTGTCGCACCACGGTCGCAAGCACGCCGTAGAGCCCGACGCCGGCGAGCAGCGCCGCGATTACCGCGAACGATCCGATGAGGAGTAACGAAAACCGCGTGCCGGCTTGTGCCTTTTCGATCACTGTATCCATGGGCTGCATGTCGGTAATCAAGAGGTGCCGGTCAAATGCCTTGATCGTAGCGCGAACGTCGTTCGCGTATTTGGATGGATCGCTGCCGGTTCGAAGGGCCCAGTGATCGGTGGCCCCGGAGCCGATGTACGCGTCGGTAAAATACACTTGCTCGCGTCCGGGCTCGCTCAACGATACACCGCGCTCGTGGGCCACGACTCCAATGATGTCGACCCATACAGGTTCGGGAGTCTGGATGCGGATAAGAATGCGCTTGCCGACGGCTGATTTACCTGGATACGCAAGATCGGCAAGAATTTTATCGACGACGACATAGGTGCGGCCCGGCAGGTTGTCTCCGTCGGTGAAGGTGCGGCCCTCGATCAGCGGGGTGTGCATGACTTCGAAATAGCCGGGAAGCACGATGAGAGGATCAACTGCCCTATATTTGGTCGCGTCGGCGAGCGCTTCTTCGGTGCCCCAACGAATCGGGCTGAAGCCACCGGTGAGCGGAAAGGGATTTGAGGCGGTTACGCTTTGAACGCCGGGGATGGCGCGCAGATGATCGTCAAGCTGGCGAGTAGCGACGGCTCGTTCTTCCGGCTTTTGTAAAAATCGATCGGACTGAACTTGAAACGTGAGGAGGCCGTGAGGATTAAACCCCGGATCGATGCGCTGCAATTCGCGAAAGCTGCGGACCATAAGTCCCGAGCCGATGAGGAGTACGTAAGCGAGAGCGACTTCGAGCGAGACCACCACCTTGCGCGAGAGACCGCCGCTGGCGAGTCCTTCGCTGCGGCTGGTGCCGCGCAGAACGATCATCACGTCTGGCCGAGCTGCGCGCCATGCCGGCGCCAGGCCAAAGATTGCGGCGGCAACGAGGCTCGAGACTACCGTGAAGATCAACACGGTCGAATCAATTCGGATGGTATCGAGGCGCGGGAGATATGCCGGAGCGATGGCCAGCAGTTCGTGAATTCCGAGCCAGGCGATGCCCAGGCCGCCTAAGGCGCCGATGATCGCGAGCAGCAATGCCTCGGAAAGGATCTGGCGAGCGAGATCCCACCAACTGGCGCCGATAGCGGAGCGAATGGCAAGTTCGCGTTGACGCAAAGAAGCTCTCACCAACAGAAGGTTGGCCACGTTGGCGCAGGCAATGAGCAAAAGAAAAATCACGGCGCCCATCAGCGCGAGAATTGCAGGGCGGACTTCGGAGACGAGATGCTGCCGCATGGGCTCTACGCGGATTGCGTAGCCTGCAGTGTTTTCGATCGAAAAATTCTTGCGCGCCTCTGCGGCCACCTGATCGGCGGCAGCCTGTGCTCGTCCGATGGTGACGCCTGATCTTAATCTGCCGATTACGCGCATCGAAACCGAGTTTCGTTGTTCGGCGTTGTAACCGAGGCGATTGGCAATCCAGATATCGGGCGCGGCCTCCAAATCTGCAGATGGCGGGAAGTAGATTTGAAAATGCGGCGCAAGGACTCCGACGATTCGCGGACTAAAGGGTTTCCCCTTGTTTAGGGATTGTCCGAGTACAGCGGGATTCGAGCCGAACTGGCGCTGGAAGTACTCGTAACTAATAATAGCCATAATTGGCAGGCGCTGAGGGGGCGTTGCCGACTGCGTCCCTGGCGCAGGCGGAGGCGGTTGCGGTTGGCCATCGTCATCCGAGAAATCGCGACCGAAGGCGATCCCCGCCCCTACAAGCTGGAAGTAGTTCGTCGTGACAAAGCCCATGTGGACTTGTTCCGGCATGCCATCCTCGCCGGTCAATGTGAATGGGAATGTGAAAACGCCCGCAAGGCCTTGGAATTCGCCCTTAGTCGCTTCGCGCAAATCGATAAAATTTGCGTTAGAAAAGGGAAAGTCTTTGACGCCGCGATTGCGCATATCCGTGGGGATGATGACCAGCTGGTCGGGATGCTGATACGGAAGTGGACGCAGCAGCACCGCATTGGTGACACTGAAGATGGCCGTGCTCGCACCTACGCCCAAAGCGATAGTCAGTGCGGCAGTGAGGGCGAAGACAGGACTCTTCCGAAGTGTTCGTCCTGCGAATGCCAGATCTCGGAAGGACATCGCTCCACCTGAGCCATCGGCGATACTTCCTAAAGAGTACCACCTGTGTTGTTATCTGACGGCAACTCAGCAGAAAGGCGACCATCCGGTAGGGACGCAGTTTCGATCCGATACGTGGCGCAAATGCCGAAAAAGAGCCAGCGCGCCGAATGCCCTTCGATCTGTACCTGGAAACCGTTTGCAGGTGGCCAGGTGCCGCGCTTTGACACTGGTTGGCAGGTGGACAAGCCAAAACTCTCTCAAGTTCTTGAAGTATCGTTCAACGCAGGCGCCAGATTCAGAATAGATTCATGCTCTTGAAGCAAAAAAGCAAGACCAGCGGTTCCCAGGCAGGCCCAGCGTTAGTCCTTGGTTGTTCGCAATTCGTCCTTAAATACTCCCAATTCGCTGTGGAATCGATGCTTGGTGTCATCGACCTCGAGCCGATTCTTGAGGACCAGTTTTGCTTCGTCGACGGCAGCCCGCAATTCCGGATGCCCATCGACGGCGCTTGAAGACAAAACCGCATCGGCCAGGCGCCACAAGCAGTTCTCCAATTCGGTGAGCCGCTTCACGACCTCGGGCGCGGACGTCTGCGCCTTGACGTAGGTATCGAGTGCCACTTCGCCCTCGATCTTCTCTATGTATTCGGTGATGGTGGTTTCGCCGTCGTTTACCGGATGTACAACGCGAGGAACGATGCCTGCCAGTGGATTTGGATTCGGCACGCAAAGGATTATAAATCAGAAACCCGTCAAGCGGAAAGTCCATGAAAATCCAGCCCAAGAGCGTGGCGGATCGAGCGCTTCCCGACATCCGGACTCATAATACTGCGATGCAGCACCCTAAACTCGTGGTCGTCCGGTCCTACCGTAGCCGCACTGAGGCGGACTTGGCCAAGGGCGCGCTCGAAGATGCAGGCATCGAGGCAATGATCCAGGCCGACACCGCGGGAGGAATGCGTGAACACCTTGCGTGGTCCGGCGCGGGGTTTCGAATTCTGGTGCGCGAGGAACACGCAGCCGTGGCACAAGAAGTTCTCACTCCACCAGCCGAAGGCGACGAAAGCCTTAAAGCGGACTTCCAAACCGACCGCGACCCTCCACCACTGTGGGGCCGGTTTAGGCTGAAGAGCCCGCTTGATCCGAGAATCGAGAGCTAGTAGCCAAAACTTCGGTGACTTTACCGGCCCCAACCGCGTCTTTGACGCGTCACGAGTGTCAGGAAACTTGCCTAGGCGGATTTGGTGATTTGAAAGGACTTAGCCTCAAGTTTCTGGAAGAGTCGCCTAACCGGGCACCTGCCCGGCTGATATTGGGATCGATTCCACCCTCTCCGTAGGCAAGAATCGCTTCGACATTCCTTCACCCGCAACAAGGTGAAAAAAGCTACCCGCAACAAGGTGAAAAAAGCTACCCGCAACAGGGTATCTCTTTAAGAACGCGCGACCTTAGCTCGCCGATTCGAACGCCGGGGATTGGGTGAAAATGAATGGAAGGCTGCCCAACTCGTGCTGCGAACTCTAGCGCCAACGGGCGGAAACGGCTCTGAACACTCCTTAGGGTGACGGCTCGGAGATCGGAGGTTGCTCGTGATTGCGGACAAGTCGGCCGAGGAACCACCGGTTCCAAGGGCAAAAAACAGAAGGAGCGACCGTTATCCGGTAGTTGTTTCAGTGAAGGTGAAGTGGTTAGAGCCTCGCGGCGCAGGTGTCATCGAGTTTGCTGAAGCCAAAGAAGTCAACCAGCACGGCGGGCTGCTCGATATGAGAGGCCGTCCGGCCATTGGCAGCGTTATCGAGCTGACTAATCTCGCGTCGACTAAAACAGCCTCGGCCAAAGTGGTATCCCTGCGTCCCTCGAAAAAGAGCGAGGTATTGAGGGTGGCTGTCGAACTTCTTACTCCGAGCGAAACTTTCTGGGGCCCGACGTTCCGGTTGAAGATGGCGATCGACAGCCTGCTGAAACTGGAGGAAGCCATCCGGTCGGGTGGGATGGATTCCCGCGTGCTTCGTGAATTTCGCGACGCCGTCGATCATGTACGCAAGACCGCCTGGGCTCTTCAAGAACTGCAGGAGCGCCAGATCCAGCAACGAGATACTGCCACGGTGCGCTCCTTGCTCACCGAAGAGCGTGTCCGTCGCGCTACCCAACTCAGCAGGGCGCTGGCCTCGGATTTGGACTCCCGTGAAGTGACCGACGGCACCATCGGGGCCGCGGATCTTTTTCGAGCCATCGAAGGCCTCTACCAGCGTTTGGCAAGTTTGTTCAAGATTCACGAATCTCGGTAGCTGTACCCAGCCAGGAACCCCCCAGAAATCACAAACAAAAGCTCGCCCCACTGTTTCTTGGCATCTGCTGGTCGGTTTCCGCTCTTCAATTCTTCTTCCTTTGCGTCCGGCTCGAACCCAGCATAGGATGTGGCCCACCGCATTACTACCGTTTGCTAAAAGGAGCCCTCTGTGCACCTGCACAATCTCAACTTGCTGGCTGTTCTCGTCGCCGCGGTTTCCACGATGATTGTTGGTTTCCTGTGGTATTCACCAATACTTTTCGCGAAGCCCTGGATGCGCGAAATGGGCTATGACCCGGATGACAAAGCCAAGGTGCAGGAAATGCAGAAGAGTGCCGGCCTCGCCTACAGCGGTTCGTTCCTCGCCAGTCTGGTGTCCGCCTTCATCCTGGCGTTGTTCCTTCACTGGCTTCACGTGCAAAACCTGCAGTTGGGCTTGATGGTTGCTTTTCACGTATGGCTCGGCTTTGTAGCGACGGTGCAACTGACCGGCGTCCTGTTTATGAAACAGAGCATGACGCTTTTCGCCATCAACACGGGATACCAACTGGCGTGCTACCTCGCCATGGGCAGCATCCTGACCCTTTGGAGATGATTGGGGTTACCTGAAAACCTGCCAGACGCTAGCTCGCGGGCAATTCCATTTCTCCGCGTAGGGGGCCCTAATCCCGCCGAGTCCACACTGCTGACCAAGCGTTTCCGCTTGATCAGGTTGTTGCATTCGCCGATGGTTCCCGATTCTGCTACGCTGGGCCGATCACGAATCGATGAGTCGAGGGGAGACAACGTGCCAGTCGTGGCCGGAGTGGATCTGGGCGGAACAGCGATCAACTATACATTAATAGACCAGCAAGAAAAATTCCTTATCGGCGGTCTGTGCGAGCATCCCGCGCTTTCAAGGCAGGGACCTGACGTCTGCCTCGGCCAGATTGCAGACGGTCTCAAGGTCGCTGTCGAACGGGCGGGGGTGCAACTTGCGGACGTGGTAGCTGTCGGGCTGGATACTCCGGGTCCTGCCAGTTCGGCAGGCCAGCTCAGCGCACGGGGTTCAACAAACTTTGTTCACCCGCAGTGGGCAGGGTTCGACATTCGCGAGGGTCTGGCGCACAAGCTTGGCACACCCGTTTCCTATTTGAACGACGGAAATGCAGCGGCGCTCTGGGGGCACTACACGATCTTTGGTGCAAACAGCCGGGAGACATCGGTTTCGACCATCATCGGGACCGGCAATGGTGGCGGCGTCATTCTCGATGGCAGCGTGGTGAAAGGCAAAAATGGGTTTGGCGGAGAACTGGGCCACGTGTTGCTGCCGTATCAGAGTATCGCGGGAATTGCTGGCATGAAACCCGAATGCAACTGCGGACGGACAGGGGACCTGGAGTCGCTTTGTTCTCTTACCGCGATCGAAAGAAATCTGTTGCCCTATTTCTTGCCGCGATACCCGGGCCACGATCTGGGAAAGATGGACCGCCACCAGTCAGCCAAACAAGTGCGAGGTCTCGCGGACCGGGGTGATGCGATGTGCAAGGAGATTTTCCGTGTCCAGGCCCACGCCCTGGGACTCTTCTTTGACGAAATGGTGAATACGTTCGACCCAGATGCGTTAATGGTTGGCGGGGGCGCCCTGGAGGCGAGCCAGGACTTCCAGCGCTGGTTTTTGGAAGAGATCCGCAAGGGCATGCCTGCCCAGCGAGAGGAGCAAGCCCGCATTCCCGTCTACGTTATGCCGAATGGCGATACCGCTGGGGCGCGAGGGGCGGCTATTGAAGCATTAAAACTCGCCAGGCAAAGCGGTCTCATGTGACGATCGCGTTCCGCTTGGCTCTAGTCGGTAATCCCGTTCGAAACTGGTGCCGAGTGGCCGACCATCCATTCACACGAGTCAATTCCTCGCTAGGCTTCGTTTCCGTAATCCTGCAAAACAATCCCGACCCGAAAGGGTAGGACACGGGAGGCTTTCCCATATGAGCAAGGTAGCAATCTCCGCGCGGCTGTTTCTTTTGGTCATGCTTTTTCCCAACGCGATCGCGTTCGCGCAAGGACTGTCCGAGCGGGAAGCGGCTCTTGTACGCTCGATCGATGACGAGGGGCCTGCGGCCGTTGCGTTGCTCGAGAGAATCGTGAACATCAATTCCGGGACGTTCAACACCGTCGGCGTCCTGGAAGTCGGTAAAGCATTAGAGAAGGAGTTCCAGACCCTGGGTTTCGCAACTCGATGGGTACCCATGGACTCGGTCAAGCGCGCGCCGTCGCTGGTCGCAGAACATAAGGGCAAGCGCGGAAAGCGAGTGCTGCTCGTCGGGCATATGGACACGGTTTTCGAGCCCTCCAGCCCGTTTCAGAAGTTTGTGCGTACCGGGGACTCCGCCACAGGACCGGGTACTTCGGACATGAAAGGTGGAATTGTCGTGATGCTCTCTGCACTCAAGGCTCTAAAAAGTGTTGGCGCCTTAGAGGGCGCCAACATTACGGTCTTCCTCACCGGCGACGAGGAATCGGCGGGTGACCCCACAGAGGTCTCGCGAAAGGAGTTTATGGAAGCCGGCAGGAATAGCGACTTCGCTCTCTCTTTCGAGCCTCTCTTAAGCCAGAACGGTAAAGACTACGCAACGACAGCGAGGCGCGGCGGCACCAGGTGGGACCTTCGCGTTCAAGCGAAGTCAGGTCACTCCAGCCAGATATTTTCCGAGTCAATGGGAGACGGCGCCATCTTTGAGCTTGGCCGCATTCTGACGCGATTCCACGATACGTTGCGCGAACCTAATATGACCTACAACGTTGGACTGGCTCTCGGCGGCTCCAATATCAAACTAGAAGCCAGCGGCGATGCCTCTGTCTCGGGCAAAGTGAATATCGTGCCGGGTGAGGCCCGCGCGATTGGCGACATTCGAGCGCTTTCCCCGGAGCAGCTTGCGCGTGTGAAAGAAAGGATGCAATCTATCGTCGAACAAGAAAGCCTTCCTGGCACCAAGGCGGAGATCACTTTTCACGATGTATACCCGCCGATGGCTCCCACTGCCGGCAACGCCGCGCTCCTGGCCAAACTGAACGAAGCGAGCAGGTCGCTTGGCGCTCCCGAGTTGCAACCGGCCGACCCGATGCTCCGCGGCGCCGGCGACGCTTCGTTTGTTGCTCCCTTTGTCGCTGTCCTTGACGGTCTGGGGGCCCCTGGAAGCGGTATGCACGCTCCAGGCGAATCTGTAAAGCTCGCCGGTTTACCCCTGCAGAGCAAACGGATAGCCCTCTTGATTTATCGGCTGACCCGAGAGTCCTCCCTCTAGCGGCATACGAAGTGCGAAGCAATGGCGAGGCGACCAACATCAGCAACGTCTTACGGCAGGCAGGAACGCGATCCAAGACCTGGGCGTTGCTACATCAGCTCTTCTATGAACGTGCGAGCCACGTCGGGAGGCACTCTAAGATCGTGATGGACCAGGGGGCCTTCGTTCAGCACCGGCTCGGCTCCGTGAAGGGTTGGGACATCGGTGCGCTCGAAGAATCTCCCGATGGGAATTTCCTCTCCCCAGAGCAGAGATTTCTCCATTGCGGCGGTCCAGTCAGCAGCGTCGTACGCGGACTCGTCCTCTAGTTTCTTCACGCGCGGACGGAACCACTGGTATGTATTGTCGTGATTATATGTGACGCAGGGGCTGAAGACATCGAGGAACGAGAAGCCCTTGTGCACGATACCTTGCTTGATCAGTTCAGTAAGGTGCTTCTGCTCGCCGCTGAAGCCGCGGGCGATAAAGGTAGCGCCTGCGGCTAGAGCGAGGGAAATGGGGTTAACCGGAGCCTCGATGTTGCCGAAGGGCATGCTTTTCGTTTTCATGCCGAGGCGGCTGGTGGGCGAGGTTTGGCCGGTGGTAAGGCCGTAGATTTGGTTGTCCATGACGATGTAGAGCAGGTCGACGTTGCGGCGCATGGAGTGGACGAAATGGTTGCCGCCGATCCCGAAGCCGTCACCGTCGCCGCCGGTCACAATAACAGTCAACTCGTGATTGGCGAGCTTGAGCCCGGTGGCCACGGCCAAGGCGCGGCCGTGGAGCGTGTGCATGCCGTAGGTGTTGACGTAGCCGGGAAGGTTGGAAGAGCAGCCGATACCACTTATGGTGACGACCCTGTGGGTCGGTATCTGCAGCTCGACCAATGCTTTTTGAAGCGCGGCGAGCACGCCGAAATCGCCGCAGCCGGGGCACCAGTCGGGATCGACTTTGCCTTTCAGATCAGCCATCGTCAGTTGACTGGTACGTTGTACGCCGGTCGCCATATGCATCTCCTCCTCAGACCATAATTTCGTGCATGGGAACGGAGAGTTTCGTTTTCCCAGCGAGCTGTTCCTTCACGGCCTCGACAATGTGATGGGGCATGAAAGGCTCACCGTCGTACTTGCGAATGTGGCCGTTGGGCACAAAGCTGGTTTCGCTGCGTAGGTAACGCGCGAACTGGCCGCTGTAGTTGTTTTCGACGATGATGGTGTGGCGCGAGTTTTTCAGGATTTCGAGAATGGCTTCGCCATGTAGCGGCACTAGCCAGCGGATCTGCAGCTGATTGGCACAGATTCCTTGTTCGTTGAGGAGTTCACAGGCTTCCTCGATTACGCCTCTGGTTGAACCCCAGCCGATCAAGGTGACATCGGCGTTGGGCGGACCCGAG
>Ga0210406_10005094_pt1 | contig 13875 bp, 16 predicted proteins | sample IncBWC30MmetaG_FD_155454 | JGI IMG/M metagenome (GOLD analysis project Ga0210406, IMG submission 155454) | Forest soil microbial communities from Barre Woods Harvard Forest LTER site, Petersham, Massachusetts, United States - Inc-BW-C-30-M | ecosystem: Environmental > Terrestrial > Soil >... | reverse complement strand
GGTGATGAAAAACGGCGTCGCCCACGTCCAAGCCGGCGGCGGCATAGTTGCGGATTCCACGCCGGCAGGCGAATATCAGGAGAGCGTGAACAAGTCGAAGGCGTTGCTCACGGCGCTGGAAAAAGCGCACCGCGGAAATCAATCGAGGAAGTCGTCATGATTCTGCTTCTCGACAACTACGATTCCTTCACCTACAACCTCGCCCAGTATCTCGGCGAGCTGGGTTGCAACGTCGAGGTGCATCGCAACGACAAGATTACCGTGGAAGAGATCGTCCGCCGAAAACCGGAGCGCATCGTAATTTCTCCCGGTCCTTGCACGCCGCAGGAGGCTGGCATTTCCGTGGAGCTGGTCGAGCGCCTCGCCGGAAAGTTTCCTATCCTCGGCGTGTGCCTCGGCCACCAGGCCATTGGCGCCGCGTTCGGCGGGAAAATCATCCGCGCTCCGAAACTCTTCCATGGCAAAACGAGCCAGATTCACCACGACGGCAAGAACATTTTCCGCAAGCTGCCCGACCCTTTCACCGCCACGCGCTACCATTCCCTGATCGTTGAGCGCAAATCTCTCCCGCGCGAACTCATCATCACCGCCGAGACCGACGACGGCATCATCATGGCCTTCCGCCACCGCCGCCACAAAATCGAAGGCGTGCAGTTCCACCCCGAATCCGTCCTCACCGAATCCGGCAAACAGCTTTTACAGAATTTCTTGTCGCTCTGATTTCGGTGAGAGGTTCTTCTCTGCGATCTCTGAGGTCTCTGTGCCCTCTGTGTTGAATCTTTTCGCTTTCACCAATTCAAATCCGCCAAAATCGCCCCATATATTTCCACCCCGCGCCAAAAATGCCCCAGCCGCAAATTTTCATCCGAGCTGTGCTGATGATTGTCGTAATTTACAATCGGCACGCCAATCCAAGGCAAACCAAGGTCTTCGAAAATATACATCGGCACGCTGCCGCCCGACGACGGCATGACCACCGTGTTGTTGCCGGCTGCGCCTCGCACGACTTCGACGATGGCTTTGGACATTGGCAGATCCATCGGCGTGCGCGACGCTCGATAGCCGCCTTCATAAATCACTTTCGCGATCCGTGCATGCGCGCGGCGTTCTTCCATCGTGGGTTCGTGGTCAATCACGTAAAACCTCTGCTTCTCGACAAACGCCGCGATTTGCTCAAACTTCTTCTGTGGATCTTCGCCCTTCACCAGCCGCGCCTCAAGCGATGCCTCCGCCCGATCCGGCACCACATTTTGGGCCTGTTCGCCCGTGTAAGCGCTGCGCAATCCGCGAATATTCAGCGAGGGCAGCATGATCAACTCCACGAGCTTCTTCCCGCCGCCTTCTGGTTTGGCGATGCCCAGTTCGCGTTCGAGATCTGCGTCGTTCTCAGGCATTTCTGACAGCGCTTTTTTCTCCACATCGCCCAGCGGCGTGACGTCGTCGTAATAGCCTTCGATCAGCACGCGTCCATCAGCATCCTTCATCGATGCCAGCAACCGAGACAACTCCATCGCCGGATTCGGCGCCCAGTTTCCGTAATGCCCGCTGTGCAAGGCGCGGACTGCCCCGTACACCGTGACGTCGATCCCGATGTCGCCCCGGTTCCCGAAGAAGACAAGCGGCCGCCCCGATTGATGAACGGGGCCATCGGCCGTGATGAGCAGGTCTGCCCCCAACAAATTCTTGTGCAGCTCCAGCGTTCGTTGCAGATTTGTCGAGCCTGCCTCTTCCTCTCCCTCAAAAATGACCTTGAGATTTACAGCCAACGGTATGTTCTTCGTCCTAAGCGCATCGAGAGCTGCCAGCAGTGCCACGATTGGCGATTTGTCATCCGAAGACGAGCGCGCATAAATTCGCCAGTCATCTTTGTACACCGCCCGATGCTGCGCGCTGTTTTCCGGGAAGGGAATGCGCTTTCCCCCAGCCTCGATAGCTGCATCGCGAAGGACCGGCTCGAACGGTTTCCCATCCGTCCACGCTGCCGGATCGACCGGCTGCCCGTCATAGTGCGCATAAAAAATCACCGTGCGTTTCGCTTCCGGCGTGATCAGCTTGCCGAAAACCACAGGGCCGCGCCCGCTGATGGGAAGCAAATGCGTCTCTATCCCGCGCGCCTCCAGCATCTCCACCAGATGCGCCGCATTCATCTGGATGTTCGGCGTGTCGCTGGCAATGTTGGGGATCGAAAGAAATTCACTCAGCTCACGGATGATGCGGTCCTCGTTGTCCATCCGGTAATCGCGCACTTCTTGCCCGACCTGCACAGGCGACGGAGGTGTTGACTTCTGCGCGAGCGCCGGATACGGTAAAAAGGCAATCAATAGAGTGACCACTATGTTTCTCAAAATTCCTCTCCTCTAACGCTCCCGGCGGCTTGATGCCGCAGAGCAACACGGCTGGCCCCACGCGGCCTGCCAGCGATTCTATCCGACCCGTAAGGTCTCTGCTCGTTTGCCGGTTTTTTCCCGCGGTATACAGGTTCCGCGGCGCCACTTTGGAGCTGTAGATGAGTGAGTTTGCGCTGGAAGTTGAAAACCTCGTAAAAGTGTACGCCTCGCGCGGAAAACCGCCGATCCGCGCGGTCGACGGCATGAGTTTCCGTGTGCCCCGCGGGATCATCTTCGGTCTGCTTGGACCCAACGGCGCAGGGAAGTCGACACTGCTACGCATGCTCTCCACGCTAACGCTCCCGACCGAAGGCACCGCGAAGATTCTTGGCTACGACGTCGTGAAAAAACCCATCGAAGTTCGAAAGCGGATTTCGTCGGTGATTCAGGCGACAGCGGTCGAGCTGTTCTTGTCCGTGAAAGACAATCTGCTCACCTACGCGCGCTTCCAGGGATTAGACAAAGCGTTGGCCGCGCGCCGTGCCGATGCCTTGATCGAAGAATTTCAGCTCGGCTCGGAAGTTGACCGCAAGGTGCAGGACTTGAGCGGCGGTTTCCGGCGGCGCGTGCAAGTCGCGAAAGTTTTCATGGTCGATACGCCTGTGCTTTTCCTGGATGAATTCTCGACCGGGATGGATCCCATCCTGAAGCGTCAGGTGATGAATCTTCTGCGTGCCGAAGTCGAGAAAGGAAGAACCATCATCCTCACTACGCAAGTCCTCAGCGAAGCCGAAGACCTTTGCGACGACATCCTCATCATCAACAGGGGAAAACAGATCGCGCGCGGCGACCTCAACACGCTGAAGCTGCTTTCCCATGGCGTGTATGAGATCGCTCTGGCGTTTGACCGTCTGCCGGAAAACATCCACGCGGAGATTGCCGCGCTCTCGCCCATCCGCTCCACCATTGAAGCAAACGCTATTGATCTCACCCTCAAAATCGCAGAGAACCGCGTCATGGACGTCGTCAGCGCGCTCTCCCGCAACCGCCATGTCCTGCGTGTCGAAGTCCGCGGCGCGAGCCTGGAAGATATCTTCGTTGAGTTAACCACGCGGGAAGGGAAGCAGCTGGCATGAACGCCATCTCCGCCGTTGTCTATCGCGAAGCGAAAATTCGCGCCACCAACTTTACCTTCATCTTCTGGGATCTGTTCTTCCCGCTCCTCTACATGCTTGTGTTCGGTGTCGGCATCAATACCGCCCTTGGTGCTCCCACCGGGCTCGGTAATGTGAGCTACAACGAATTCTTCCTGGCGGGAATTCTGGCCATGGCCAGTTTTGCCATCGCCTCCAATACCTCCTGGTCGTTTTTCCTCGATCGCGACAACGGCATCTTCTACGAAATGCTCACCTATCCCATGAGCCGCAGCGAATACCTGCTCGGGAAAGTCATTTTCAATGTCCTCATTTCCATCGGTCAGGCCGCCCTCACTCTGGTGGTCGGCCGCCTCGTTCTGGGCATCCGCGTCCAGTGGACGAAGCTGCCCCTGCTCCTGACGGCCATGGCCATCGGCACGGCCGGATGGTTTTTCTTCTACGCCATCTTCGCCTTGCGCATCCGGCGCAATGACCTCTTCAACAGCATCACCAGTATCTTTTATTTTGTTTTTATGTTTGCCAGTTCGATGTTCTATCCGCTCGAGCCGCTCCCCGCCTGGTTTCGCACCACCGCGCTCCTGAATCCTATTACCTGGGAGATCGATTGGTTGCGCTACACCTCTATCGGAATCGGGAATTTTCACTCGATTTTGCTCGAAGGCGTGGCGTTCCTGGTTTTCTCCCTGGCTTGTTTTGCCTATGCCGTGCGCTGCCTGCAGCAACAGGAGTAGTTATCTCGGCTGGGCTTGAACTGCTGTAGATATGCTCCGGCCGGGAGGACAGCCCGGCCCACTTAAGTCCCGCCTGTGAACGCGGCTAGACTCGCCAGTTTCTCGCTTGCTGCCCCTGAGGAGATGACGAAACTTGCGAGTCCTGCTGCTTCGCGAAAATTAGCTGCGATACCCGCAGCGACAAGCGCAGCCGCAGCATTGACGACCACAATATCGCGCGCCGGGCCGGGCTTGCCTTCCAGGACGCGCCGTATGATCGCCGCATTTTCGGCCGCCGTTCCTCCGCGAATCGATTCGAGCGGTGCGCGCGCCACGCCAAACTCATCCGGCGTCACCGTGAAGCGCCGGATCGCTCCATCCCGGACCTCCGCGACCATCGTCTCCCCCGCAAGCGAAATCTCGTCCAGGCCCCCCGCGCCGTGCACCACGAACGCGCGTTCGACACCCAGCTCCGCCAGCGTCGCAGCCACGGGGTCAATTACATCTTCAGAAAAAACGCCCAGAACTTGCGATTGCGCCCCTGCTGGATTCGTGAGCGGTCCCAGGAGATTAAACACTGTCCGCACGCCGATCTGTTTACGCGCGGGAGCCGCGTGCCGCGTGGCTGCGTGTGCGGCTTGCGCAAACAGAAATCCAATGCCAATCTCCCGGATCGCGCGTCCGCACCTTTCGAACGGCAAATCGATCCGCACGCCCAGCGCTTCCAGCACGTCCGCCGAGCCGCTTCGTGAGCTGGCCGCGCGATTCCCATGCTTTGCCACGCGTGCCCCCGCCGCCGCCGCCGCAACGATCGCCGCCGCCGTCGAAATATTAAACGTGTTCGCACCATCGCCGCCGGTTCCGCACGTGTCCACCATGTTCGCGGGCCGTGGCTCTCCCTCCGCAAATACCCGCGTGGCGTACCGCCGCATCACCCGCGCAAATCCCGCGAGTTCCTGCACCGCAATGGGCCGCCGATTGAGCGCCACCAGCAGCCGCACGATCTCCGGCGTCCCGACACGTCCCGAAAGCAGCTCCTCCATCGCTGCTTCTGCTTCCGCACATGTGAGCACGTGCCCGGCCTCGACTCGCTCGATCAGAGAAAATGTCATCGCCATAGCGCCGCAAGGTGGTGATCCTGCCTGCGAGGATCCGCGCATTTTTCCTTCATTCTCTGTGCCACCTCGAATAGCGGTTCAATTTGGACTGAGTGTTCTCATTTGGATGTAGGCTCTCCAACAAATACCAGGCATTCGTTGGGATCTTCGATATGGAACTCCGTCATCCCGTATTCCCTCTCAAACAGATCTCTGATTCTGTAGCGATCCTTAAACGTTCTAACGTGCTCCCACATTGAACGGATACCACAAACCTCGATGTATATCTCCGTATGTCCTCGCAGACTCGTCATGATTTCCTCTGATGCCGCTTTCATAAAGTGGATGGTCTGGCCGTCGCGTTCCACGATCGAATACTCCGGCGAGTTCCGGGTCGGGGTGAATCCCAGCACGCTCTTGTAAAACACGATGGTTTCCTCCATGTTGGCGACCGCCAGCATGGGGCTTATTTTTTTCGCGATAGTCGGAGCGTTCATTCCGCGTCTCCTTGCTCTGTTTTCGCCTTCCGGTTAAACTTCTATGTTTCAAATGACGTCAAAATTCTAACATTAGCAGACTGCTTCAAAAGTCGAACGGAAAAACGGAACCTCAATGAAGATTCACGAGTATCAGGCGAAGGCGATTCTGTCCCGCTATGGCGTCACCACTCCCCGCGGCGAAGTCGCCTTTACCAAGGAAGAAGCGCGCGAAGCGGCGCAACGCCTGAAGTCACACATCACCGTCGTGAAGGCCCAGATCCATGCCGGCGGCCGCGGCAAAGCAGGCGGCGTCAAGCTGGCCCGTTCCGCCGACGAGGCCGCCGATCTCGCCAGCCACATTCTCGGCATGAAGCTGGTCACTCCGCAAACCGGTCCTGCCGGCCGCATTGTCAAGCGCCTGCTCATCGAAGAAGGCCTGGACATCAAGCGCGAACTCTATCTCGGTCTGCTCGTGGATCGCGCCACCGGCCGCGTCGTCTTCATGGCCAGCGCCGCCGGCGGTATGGAGATCGAGGAAGTCGCCAAGGAAAATCCCGGCGCCATTTTGCGCGAAGCCATTCATCCTGCGGTTGGTTTGCAGCCTTATCAGACTCGCAAGATCGCTTTCGGCCTCGGCTTGCCAATGGAAGTCGTCAACCACGCCACGCCATTCCTCCAGGCTCTCTACCGCGCCTTCATCGATACCGACGCCTCGCTGCTCGAAATCAATCCCTGCGTGCTCACCGGCGAAGGCAGACTCGTCGCGCTCGACGCCAAGATGACCTTCGACGACAACGCGCTCTTCCGTCATAAGGAACTCCGCGAACTCCGCGACCTCGATGAAGAAGATCCGCTGGAAGTCGAAGCCTCCAAGCACGGCCTCAACTACATCAAGCTCGATGGCAGCGTCGCTTGTATGGTCAACGGCGCCGGCCTCGCCATGGCCACCATGGACATCATCAAGTACGCCGGCGGCTCTCCCGCAAACTTTCTCGACGTTGGCGGCGGGGCTTCTGCCGAGCAGGTGAAAAACGCCTTCCGCATTCTCATGAGCGATCCGGAAGTCAAAGCCGTCTTCATCAATATTTTCGGCGGCATCTTGCGCTGCGACGTGCTCGCCACGGGCGTCGTCGCCGCTGCCAAGGATTTGCAATTGAAAGTTCCTGTCGTCATTCGCATGGAAGGTACCAACGTCGAGGTCGGCCAGCAAATTCTTCGCGACAGCGGCTTGAACCTCACCATCGCCGACGGCATGAAGGACGGCGCGCAAAAAGTCGTGGCCCTCGCCAGAGGTGTGCGATGAGCATTTTGGTCAACGAAAAAACTCGTCTGCTCGTCCAGGGTTTCACCGGCCGCGAAGGCACCTTCCACGCCCAGCAAATGATTGAGTACGGCACCAACGTGGTTGGCGGTGTAACGCCAGGTAAAGGTGGATCGAAACATCTCGAGCGCCCCGTCTTCAACACCGTCGCCGACGCCGCGAAAGCCACCGGCGCAAACGCCACCGTGATTTTCGTTCCCCCTCCCTATGCCGCCGACGCCATCTTGGAAGCTGCCGACGCCGAGCTCCCGCTCATCGTTTGCATCACCGAAGGCATCCCCGCAATAGACATGGTGCGCGTGGCCTCGGTCGTGGACTTCAAGAAAACGCGGCTTATCGGCCCGAACTGCCCAGGCATCATTTCTCCCGGCAAGTGCAAAATCGGCATCATGCCCGGCCGCATTCACAAGCAGGGAAACGTCGGCGTCGTCAGCCGCAGCGGCACGCTGACCTACGAAGCCGTCCATCAATTGACGCAACTCAGCATCGGCCAGTCCACCTGCATCGGCATTGGCGGCGATCCCATCATCGGCACGACGTTCCTCGACGCCATCCGGTTCTTCAATGATGATCCGGACACGCACGCCATCATTATGATCGGCGAAATCGGCGGCAACGCCGAAGAGCGCGCCGCGGAATGGATCAAGGCCAGCGTAAAGAAGCCCGTTGTCGGCTTCATCGCCGGACAAACCGCTCCGCCGGGACGCCGCATGGGCCACGCCGGCGCCATCATCAGCGGCGGCCAGGGCACCGCCAAGGACAAGTACGCCGCGATGGCCGCCGCCGGCATCCGCACCGTCGAATCTCCCGCGGACCTCGGCTCCACCCTTGCTCAGGCCTTGAAGTCGTAGATTTTTGTGGGACAGGCTTCAGTCTGTCCGCTTTTTTCGGGTGTCCCTAACTTGATAGTCGGGCGTCTCGCTGTAAAACTCGCATGAATCTCTTGGAGGAATTCTCAGTGGCTCTCGAACGCACTTTCGCAATCATCAAACCCGACGCCGTAAGTCGCGGTCAGCAAGGTGAAATCCTTGCAAGGATTCACAAAGCCGGCTTCAAAATCATCGCCATAAAATCCATGCGCCTAACCAAAATCGAAGCCGGCGGCTTCTATGCCGTGCACCGCGAGCGCCCCTTCTTCGCAGAACTCACCGACTTCATGAGCTCCGGCAAAATCTTCGCCCTGGTGCTCGAAGCCGAAGGCGCCATCCTCAAATGGCGCGACACCATGGGCGCCACCGACCCCAAGAAAGCCGCCCCTGGAACAATCCGCCGCGACCTCGGCACCAGCATCGGCAACAATTGCACCCACGGCTCCGACGCTCCGGAAACCGCCGCCTTCGAAATCGCCTACTTCTTCTCCGGCCTCGAACTGATTTGACTCTCCCTCTTTTGTCGCACCTTACCTAATGAGTGCAGAGCTGTCATCCTTCGGGCACCCGCCGAGGGTGCCTGAAGGATCTCAGCCCATATATTCAGTTAAAATGCTCCGAGGTGGATCCTCTCCGCGAACTCGGTCGCACCCTTCTCGTTCTCGGTGTACTCCTCGTCGTTGTGGGTGCTCTTCTTTACTTTGGCGGAAAGCTGCCGTTGCGCCTCGGCCGCCTCCCCGGCGACATCGTCTACCGCGGCGAACATACCACCTTCTACTTCCCCATCGTCACCTGCCTCCTCCTCAGCCTCGGTTTCTCTCTCCTGCTTTGGCTCTTCTCCCACTTGCGTCATTAGCCGCGCGAGTTCAGCGTTCTCGGGCGAGGCTCAGCTCTTGCCCCATATTTCAGGAACGGAGTTGCATACCGAAGGTTCTGAGCAGGGAATCCGGTTTGCCGACGCTTTGCGTTAGAACGGTTTCCCCTATGGTGGCAAAGACAAAGAGGCCCAACACCAGGCGCCTGGCCTGTTCCATCCCAAATCGACCCAGGACTCTTTGCCGTCGCTTTTCCAACGAAACTACGGACGTTCGGGCTTGTTATGTTCCGGCTTGTTGTTGGGGTGCGGCGCGCTCTGATGCTGTGGTGCAGGCGGCCAGTTTGAATGCGGCACCGTCGAACGAGATGTGTTCGGGTGCGCGGTGTTTTGCGTAATCTTAACATTGTTCGCATTGCCGGAAGGCATCGTGTTCGGCCTGGACGTCGTAGTGCCTCGGTTCATCGCATTCGGCGGCCGATCATTCCGGTTGTTGTTTACCGAAGACGTGTTGTTGCCGCCCGGCCGGTTCATTGACGCGTGATTGGCTGTGGTGGGCCGAATCGAACTCGCCGTCTTGCTGGCCGGCACGACGCCACGGCCGCTGAATACTCCCGCTTTGGCACTTGCGGCGACGGCCGGTTGCCCGTGGTTCACCGATGCCAGCTGCGCGCGATTCGTGCTTGCGGCGTGCTCGTGCTGCATCTGCGCCGTGGTTGGCTGAACATGTTGCTCTCTCGCCGCAGCTTGTTCCGCTGCCGTCGGCTGCGCCGTAGTTCCGCCTGTTCCGCCGTTGAAGCTCGCCCGATTGACCGTCGTTGTGTTGTTGTTGATCACCGTCTGGTTGTACGTATTGTGTATGACCGTCACGTTTACGTTGGTCACAGACCGGTTGTAGTTGAACACGCCGCCTCTCCACTCGCCGCCCGCAAACCCCACTCCTCCATATCCGAATCCATAGTTAATTCCGCCATAGAAGCCCACGTGCGGCCCCCAATACCCTGCGTGCCACAAGTAAACTCCCCCGCCCCATCCCCAATAACCCGGCGTCCACAGCACGCCAACCGCGGGCGCCATCACCCACGTTCCGGGTACCCAGTAATAGCCGTCAGGCCCGTAGGCCCAATATCCGGGAGTCCATATGTAACCCGGCGCGGGGCAAACCGGCTGCACGTACACGGGCAGCGCCGGCGGACCCACCCGGATCGAAACGCCTACGGCGATTTGTGCCTGCGACGCGGCCGGTATGGCCAGCAGGACCAAAACAATTAGCGGTAGCCGAAACGCTTTCATCATTCGCATGATCATCGCCTCCCTGGTGCCGTGTTTTGCCTTGCTCAATGACCCGGCTCGGTGCGCCAAATCGCGCCTCTAGCGCTCCCTTCCCTTTAAACCCTTTATACCCAGAAAAGTCGCTCGGGTTCATCATCCCCGCCTTCACGTGCGTGGAAAAAGACACCCCCAGGGCGAAGATGGCTCACCGCTCATGGCTCCGGCGCAACAATCAAGCGCGGCGTTTATGAATCACTCCACAGCAAACTCCGCGCGAATAAAGGCCTTGATCCCTTCTTCACCCGTCAATCGCAAGCAGAGCAGGCTGCCCTCGCCTTCTAGGTCGATGTGAAAATCAAAAAATGGGCAGCACTTGCTCTCTGCGGACACCCAGTCCGCCAATTCTGCAAGTGAGACATTTTTAGGACTAAACTGGAATTCGTAACCCGTCGCCGTTTCCACGATTTCCTTCCGCGCCGCTATCAGTTTTTCGCTCAATTGCTTGTGATGCGCCCGCTCCGCCGGATTCAGCGCCTTGATGTTGCAGTAGAACTTGCTCTGTGTCGTCACTTGTTTCTCCATGTTTGCGGTCGTCGATGAGCCTTGCGATCCTACCGCCGCCGCTCCACCGCCCGCGATCAGTAGCGCCAGCGCCGCACCAGCCGTTGCCGCTCCTTTCTTGCTCACTTTTCCAAATCGTTCCTTCTTGCTATTCATGGCTTTCCTCCAAATAGGATTTGCCACGTCCCATGCTTCGATGCTAGAAGTTAAAGTCAGCTTTAAGTCAAGCAGTATTTCAGGAACGCCATCATGAAAATCGGTGAACTCGCCCGCCGCGCCAGCCTCAACGCCTCGGCCATCCGCTACTACGAAAAACTCAGCCTCCTCGGCCCGCCGCGGCGCACAGGTGGCCAGCGCCGCTATCCCAGCGATGCCCTCCATCGCGTCCTCCTCATCCGCTTCGCCTCAGACATGGGCTTCACCCTTGCCGAAATCAAACTCTTCCTCAGCGGACTCCGCGACAATACTCCCGTCGGTCCCCGCTGGAAAAAGCTCGCCGCCCGCAAGCTCCGCGAAGTCGATCAATCCATCGCCCGCTCCCTCAAACTCAAATCCCTCCTCCAGGGCCTCCTCCGCTGCCACTGCCCCTCTCTCCAGTTCTGCGTCAATCGCCTCAGCCTCAGCCCCAAACTCCGCCGCTTTGTGAACTTCCCGGATTAAGCACGGGTAATTTCCTTCGTCAAAAGAGTCATGTTGCAAAAGCGCAGGCGCAACCTGCAAGCTGAGAAGCATGCCGGAACTGCCGGATATCGCCGCCTACATTACTGCTCTCGAACCTCGCATCGTCGCCCAGCCGGTTGTTCGAGTGCGCCTTGCGAGCCCTTTTTTGCTTCGAACCGCACAACCGCCAATGGAAAGTGTGGAGAGCTGCGTCGTGCGCGAACTGCGGCGCATCGGCAAGCGCATCGCGATTGGAGTAGACGGCGATCTTTGGCTGGTGCTGCACTTGATGATTGCAGGCCGGTTGCACTGGCGGTCGCCGCAGGCGAAGTTGGCGGGCCGCCACAGTCTGGCAGCCTTTGATTTTCCCAACGGCTCCCTCGTGCTCACCGAAGCCGGCACAAAGCACCGCGCATCGTTGCATGTTCTCGCTGGCGAGGAGGGCTTGCGTTCCGTCGACCCGGGAGGAATCGACATCTTCGCGAGCGATCTCAGCTCGTTTCGCGACGCGCTTACCTTCGAGAACCGCACACTCAAGAGGGCCCTTACAGATCCGCGCATTCTCAGTGGCATCGGCAACGCCTATTCGGATGAAGTCTTGCATGCGGCACAGCTCTCGCCTATCACCCTCACGCGCAAGCTGGAGCCGCACGAGTGGGAAAGGCTGTTCGCGGCGGCGCGCCATACCCTCGGCCTGTGGATAGACCGGCTGCGCGCCGAAGCCGAAGCCGGCTTTCCCGAAAAGGTCACCGCGTTTCGTAAGGAAATGGCGGTTCACGGACGCTATGGACAGCCTTGCCCAAGGTGCGGAGAAAAGATTCAGCGGATTCGCTACGCGGACAACGAAACGAACTACTGTGCCCGCTGCCAAACTGGTGGAAAAGTTCTTGCGGATCGCGCTTTGTCCCGGCTATTGGGATCGGACTGGCCGCGCACGCTCGAGGAACTCGAAGCCCTCAAGCACCGCTAAAGCCAGGTGCTTTTCCGTATGCGTGGATCGCACTCCCATTTGTTTTCAAAGAACTTGTAATATATCATGGTATAGATCACGATGCGGTATTCGCGTTTTCCGGGAGTGCCAGTGCGTAAAATTGCCAAGCTTTTCAAGAACGGCCGCAGCCAGGCCGTCCGTTTGCCTTCGGATTTCCGCTTCTCCTCGCCTGAAGTGTTCATCCGCAAGGATCCCGAAACCGGCGACGTCATTCTCTCCGCAAGCCCGGCTCCTGGGACGACCTCTTCGCCCTCGCCGACACCGTCGAAATTCCCGCGGACTTCCTAGCTTCCCGCGATCGTCGCCCGCCCAAGAAACGCCGTCTCTTCTGATCGGTACATCGCATGCCCCGTTTCATGCTCGATACCAACAGCGTGAGCTACGCCCTCAGAGGAAATCCGCCTTCGGTTCGCGAGCATTTGCGCCGCATTCCCATGGCCCAGGTCTGCATTTCTTCCATCACCGAGGCCGAACTGCTCTTTGGCCTCGCCCTGAAGCCCCAAGCCACAAAACTCGCCGAGCTCGTCAATCAATTCCTCTTGGGCGTCAGCGTTCTGCCCTGGGACTCCGCCGCCGCACGCGCCTACGCTGACCTGTGTTCCGCCTCCTGGAAAAAAGGTTGCCCCCTCGCCGCCTTGGACATGCTCGTCGCCGCTCATGCCTTCGCCTCCGGCCTCAGCCTCGTCACCAGCGACCGGTCCTTCCGTTCCCTTCGTCCCCGCCTCCGCCTCGCCGATTGGTCCAAACCCCTGTGATTTGAACCTGCGCTTTTGTGGCATTGACTTCCGTCTCTGCTGCGCTCGGCTCCTCTCGAAAGACTCGCTCCGCGCTAATCTAAGACATGGAACTAGTCCCCTCAACCATCTATCCCATAGAACCCAAACCACTTACAAGTAACCATTGACAAACTGTACCGATATGCTATAATGGTTTTTGAATTTCACGCCGCAAACTCGCCCCGCCCGGTCAAAGTCATTTGGCCTCACGAAGTTCCTTTCTCGCCAACCGTTCGCTTGCGTAAGTCCTTTAGCTGCAACACTTATGGATACCCCCGCAAGTGTTGCAAACAAAGGACTTAGTCTTGAGCTAACTCCTTTAGATGCAACACTTACAAAAAACAGGGGGGGGGTGGAGCTGCCTTCCTCTCCTCATCAACCGCAATGCCTCCCCTTTCTTTTCATACACTTACCCGTCCTAGCCGTAAAGCCTCGGCGTTCAGGCTGGGGATATAAGGCTGCTTTCTTTTTTCTTCGGTTTGTTCTATCCTCTTCGCGTCCAAAAGACCTACGGGCGGATAGCCCGAAAGTAAAGCCTCTTCGTTGTCCTCCGCTGAAGTAAGGCGGTTGTGGGAGGAACCCACCGAAGAGACCGGACCAACATCCGGCTCCGTAGGAATCCTCTCCCTTTAGGGAGAGGAGGATGTCAAAGGAACAAAAGTAATTGCCGTCCTGTATCGCCTGGCGCCAGAGCATCCATTTCCAGCCGGACTGGACGACGCGGTAGCCGTCTACAAAGAGTTGCTCAAGTCCTACAAGCCGGGCCACATCGGCATTTATGGCACCTCCGCGGGCGCGATTCTGACGGCGGAAGTAACCGTGAAGCTGAAGCAATTAGGGT
>Ga0210406_10005093_pt1 | contig 13875 bp, 11 predicted proteins | sample IncBWC30MmetaG_FD_155454 | JGI IMG/M metagenome (GOLD analysis project Ga0210406, IMG submission 155454) | Forest soil microbial communities from Barre Woods Harvard Forest LTER site, Petersham, Massachusetts, United States - Inc-BW-C-30-M | ecosystem: Environmental > Terrestrial > Soil >... | reverse complement strand
TTTTCGCCTGCGCCACCGACACCCCGAATCGCGTTCGCCGAAAATGAAGATACGCCTGCACGAGGGCAATTGCTTGGGCCAGAGCACCCACAAAAAATACAACACCTACCCGCAAATCGGTCGGGGGCAGCCCGGAGACCTGAGCCAGCAACGGTGTTCCGATCATCGGCGCAATCACTCCCATAATACTGCTGATCGAGTTCAACGAGCCCAGCGTGATCCCTTGATGACGTGGATCCACGGCCTTAGAAACAATGCCTTGCAAGGCAGGGTTGATAACAAACCCGAGTACATTTGCCAGAATGATCGCGTACATCATCCATCCTTGGAACGCGAGCCCATAGAGAACGTAAGCGATAGAAGTAGAAGCCAGCCCGAGTAAGGCTGTGCGGGTATCGCCGAGTTTCTTCAAAAGGATGCCGAGTAGCCCGGCTTGGGCGATTGCACCGACAATCCCCACCACAAAAAGCGAAATGCCGTTCTCTTGTGGGCCCCAGCCGAAACGGAACGAAGTGTAAAGGACCCAGGTCGTCTGGAGTAGGAACTGCGCAAACACCGTAAAGACATAGACCAGAATTAAACTGCCGATGCCTTGGATTTTGGTTAGCGCTACGATGGCGGAGAACGGATTGGCCTTCTTGAAATCGATGGCAGTCCGGCGGTCCTTCGGCAAGGACTCCGGCAAAATAAAAAAACCGTAAATCCAGTTTAACAGCGCTAGCCCAGCGGCAACAAAATAAGGCAACCGCAAGTTGTTAGCGGCCAATAAACCACCGATCATCGGTCCGCAGATAAAACCGAGTCCGAATACTGCGCCCAACAGCCCGAAGCTCCGGCTGCGGTCCTCTGGCGTGGTGATGTCGGCGATATAGGCACCGGCAACGGTGTAACTCGCACCGGAAGCACCCCCAATCAACCGAGACACTAAAAGTAAAACCAGCCAGGGGGACAACGCGGTGATTAAGAAATTTACGCCGAGACCGAATATCGAAATTAAGAGGACCGAACGCCGGCCGAACCGATCACTGACCGCGCCCAATAAAGGAGCGGAAAAGAATTGCGCCAGACCATAAGATGCCAGCAACGCTCCGTACCAATACGCTTGGGACGGTTTATCTGCGATCATCGAGCCAACCAGCGCCGGCAGCACCGGGATGACAATACCAAACCCCAGCATGTCGAGGAACACTGTCACTAGGATAAATGGCAAACCGGCTTTTCCGCGCTGTAACATAGTGCTCTTTCGGTGTCGGGGACTATACCGTTAGTGACGATCAGCGAAACGTGAAATCGACCGCGAATGCACCGAAATCTCAACCGCAGATTAACGCAGATTGACGCAGACGAAGAGGGAAGGTCGAAGAACGACCGCGAACGCATCCACCTTCGCCAGTGTTTGCGCCATCGTTTGAAACTCCCGGAGACAACGTCTGGCGAAGGCGTATCCATTCGCTGTCAGTTTCTAGCTTACCTCAAGACCATCTGTGTCAATCTGCGTCCATCTGCGGTTTGTTTTATGTTTCGGGCGTGGATCGAATTTTTTGCGGCGCGATAAAGAGCTTGCCTTCTCTGCGCCGGCAGCAATTGCTGCTTGGCAGATTGACCTTAGCGATCTCACGATGAGTGAGCATAGAGCGGATTCGTTCTACTTCTTCAAAACCAGCGTCACTGATCTCGTGGCGGCTGAGCCATTGGCGAATGACTCGGCGTTGCAATGCCACCGGCAGCGTCTTCATATCCCGTACTGGCAGTTCATCCAACTCCCACCAATCAGGCGTTAACTGACGCAATAGCTCTGACTCTTCGGTCGCGATCTGTGATAACCGCAGCAGATTTAACTTGAATGGGCGGCCGAGTACCCGCTCGATCTCCGGAACTAACAGATTTCGAATCCGGTTACGAGTAAACCGGTTCTCAGCATTGGTCGCATCCTCGCTGAATTGAAGCCGCCGTTTTCTGGCAAAATCGCGGATCTGGTCCTTCCAAACCCCGAGTAGCGGCCGGATAAAAACTAGCTGGGTCCCATCAACCGTGATGCCTGTCTCGGGCTTCATGGCAGCGTGACCGATCGATCCGGTGCCTCGTAGAATATTTAGAATAAAGGTTTCTACCTGGTCATCCGCATGATGACCTAGAAAGACATGATTGGTCCCGAATTTCTTGGCTGCGCGCGCAAAAAAATGTTGGCGAGCCTGGCGAGCAGCAGTTTCAAGGGAAAGCTTTTGGGGCCATTCCTTTACCTGCTCTTGGTAAATCGGCGATCTTAGACGTCGAGCTAAACGGCGAATGAAATCAGTCTCGCGTTCGCTTTCGCTGCCCCGCAGTCGATGATCAAGGTGACAAATCACCAACTGGGAGAAACCGGCGTCGAGAAGAATCTGTAAGAGAACCCGCGAATCTACCCCGCCGGAAACGCCGACCAGATAAGGGCGCTCTTTTGGATAGATTGCGAGATCCTTTGCGGTCTCCGAGACCCAAAGGTCAGTCTGATTCGCACGCATGGTTCTGACTGACAGAACCATGCGTGCGGTTCTTGAGCAATGAATCGGCCTTAGAAGTTCGAGTCTGTGGCTAGAGTCTCGCCTTTCGGTGAGCCGATACCGGTCACGTTATCGTAGCCGGCCTTAGCCCTGAACCCACCGTTTGAGCCCTTAGTAACATCGTAGAAATCAGCGTATTTGGAGAGCTTAAACACAGAATAAATATTGTTATTTACCCATCCAAACCGGCTGCTCTTGGCTTCGTTGAGCTCGAGTTGCAGAGCAACATAAGCGGGAGAGCTCCATGACGTCCCTTGCAGTCCTAGCCACCCGCCATTGAAGAACGTGTCGGTAAAGTAGGCGGGAAGAGCCACATCCGGGACGTTGCGCTTTGTTTTGGAAGCCAACCCGGAAACTCCGTTCTGATAAGCAGGAATTGCAAATATCTTAGAAACACCACCGCCTGAGCCACTCCACGCCTTATTATGCGGGTAGCCTGTCGAACTATGTGTGATAACGGTGCCGCCCAATGCCAATACATGGGGTTCCGCAGCCGGCGTGCTGACCGTGCCACCATTTGATCCCGAATCCCCACTGGAAGCGACAAAGGTGATCCCTTGCGCGTTTCCTTGGGTCAATGCCGACTCAAATGTCGCATCTTTGAATTCGTTACCGCCGAAACTCATATTAACCGCCTCAGCAGTGTTGTCGGTAACAATCTGATTTGCAGCGTCATCAATGGAGACATTCGTCAGACTAGGAATAATATAAATGATGACATTCCCTCCGGGTGCGAGACCTGCGATGGTCTCTACGTCAAGCGCGCATTCGAATCCAGAAGGTCCAGATTTGTATCCCCCAATCACGCCGCCATTGACGGACTTACGAGTGACCGAGCCGGTGCGAGTAATCGGGAAGAAGGCGAAAAAGCTGCTCAGATCAGTGTTCCGGACGTCCGAATCGATAATGACAGCAGCCGTATGACCTGTACCGTCGGTTCCATGTTGGACGGGATAGTCAAAACTCTGCGCAATTGCTACCGGCGTGAAACCGCCATCCGGACCTGTAATCGGACCGGTGATAGAGTCCGGCTGAAACCCAGGCTTGGCTACGACCAAGTTGTTGGCATGAACAGCCTTTACTAAAGATACCAGCGCGTCCGGCAGCAAGACAGGCTTCACGTTCATGTAAGCCTCACCCTCGTCGGGTTGGTTCACTGTATGTATGTCGGTTTTGAAATAGTTCTCAACCGTACTGCTTGGCGCAGTCGCATGAACGAGCAAACGATTCGACGAGGTCTCGGTTACCTGAAAGCCGCCTCGAGTCAGTTCGGCGACGACCTGATTTAGCTGGTCCACCGTCGGCCCGAATCGCTCCGCAAACTCGGCGGGAGTTAAATAGCGATGATAATTCGAAGACGCCGGATCGCTCTGTTCTCGAACTAGTTGATGTAATTCTGCTGCGTGATTGAACCGGAGTGTCACTAGGACTTTCACCGGCAGACCGGCTGAGCGTTTACCTAAGTCTTGTACGTCAGGCACTTGTAACACTTCGGCCGCGATCGCCGGGTTGCTGGGGTCAACGAATTCCTCGTCTTGAGCTTTGGCTTGTTGAATCGCCATTGTCGCCAGGGCAAGCCCAGCCACGGTCAAGGAATGGCGCGATCGCTTATCAATGATAGGTATTTTCATCATAGTGATGCGGGGTGTAACAGCGTTTAACACCTGCAGACTGAGTTGTCTAAACTAAATCAACCTGCGCCGATATTTGACTGGGTTAATACTGCCGCGCCTTCCAATTTCCCTTTTCGAACCGCATCCAAGGCCTTGTTAGCCTCCGCTAGAGCGAACCGGGTAACAGTGGGTCGAATGCCGGCAGCCGGGGCTAGCTGCAGAAATTCCACGGCATCCCGTCGAGTTAGATTTGCTACCGAACACACCGTCCGTTCGCCCCATAACCAAGCATAAGGGAATGATGGGATATCACTCATATGAATACCGCCGCATACTACTCGGCCACCTTTGTCGACGGCCTGGAGCGCTTGCGGAACCAAAGGCCCGGCCGGAGCGAAGATGATGGCGGCATCCAGCGGCTCTGGCGGTAATTGGTCTGATCCGCCGGCCCAGGTTGCACCTAATTGTTTCGCGAACTCCTGCCCGCGATTGTCTCCGGGACGGGTAAACGCAAAAATAGTTCGTCCCTGATAAATTGCCACTTGTGCCACTAAATGGGCTGCCGCTCCGAATCCATAAATCCCAAGTTTCCTGATCCGGTCGGCTGTCCCAGCGGCCATTAGTGAGCGGTATCCAATCAGTCCAGCACAGAGCAGTGGAGCCGCCGTCGCCGCGTCCCCATAATAATTCGGAATCCGGAAACAGAATTGTTCATCGGCAACGACAAATTCAGCGTAACCGCCGTCCCGCGTGTAGCCGGTGAACACAGCGTTTTCACAAAGGTTCTCTTTATCTGCCAGGCAAAATCGGCAGTGACCACAGGTCCAGCCGAGCCACGGGACGCCCACGCGTTCTCCTATCTTAAAGCGATCGGAATGACACTGGCAGACCGTCCCCACGATTTCGTGCCCTGGTATCAGAGGCAATTTCGGGTCAGGCAGCTCCCCGTCAACCACGTGTAGATCGGTTCGGCACACCGCGCAGGCCTCAACCTTGACGAGCAGTTCCCCGGATTTTGGTCGAGGCACTCCAACCTGCTGGGGTTGTAACGGTGTTAAAGGTTTGGTTAACACCATTGCCAACATGCTGCTGGGGATTTCAGCGGTGGGCACGTTGAAGACCGTCGGACGCGGCAAGGCGTCGTCAAGGCGATTCGGTTCGGCGAGGGTGATGGTTCGTCGAAAGCATTGCCGCACCCCGTGTAGTCCAAAACGTTGCCCCACCCAGCGTCTGGAAAGGAGCCGCTTTACCAGATGGCAGCTCTATGGGGTGGCAGCAAGCGGCTCCCGGAAGCCACCCAGCGTGTGGGATTCGCCCCTGATGATCGTGCCACAATCCGGTGAATTACGGATGAATCAACACGTCCGCACCGCTTCAAATCGAGCCTGAGGACGAGGACGACGACGAGCACGATTTTTTATGGCCGTCATCGGCCAATAAAAAGAGACAGCACCAACCCCCCTCCTAGAGGTTGGTGCTGCTGCTCTCAGCTGCATCGTCGGAAACCGCCGGGCGCGCCTCACTCACTCGCGCTCGGCGAAGGCTTAGGCGATGGGTCTACTTTGGGTTCTTCGGGAAAATGTCTCAGGTAGTATGAATCTTGTTCACGCGGAGCGATTTGTACGTCGGGACCTGGAGCCACAAAAAATCGATTCTCGCCTCCGTCCGGAAGTTGTCCGCGATGAAGGGTGACAAGACCGCCGTCCTCATTGAAGCGGCTCATGGTGTCGAGACCCTTTCGATAGGCATCCATTCGCTGACGTAGTTCGTCTTGCGCCAGTTGGACGTGCTTACCATTAACCACGAACTCCTCGACCACGGTTGGTTCATTAGCGATCGAGCGCAGAGCCACGCATCGCAATTCCGGATCAGGATCTTCTTTAGCCACAGAGATCAAGAATTCTCTAGCTGCCTTAGAATCGGTTGCTCCTAGCCCGTGCAAACATGCTGCTCGGACGGGCAAGCCGTTAGCCGTACGATAAATCGTGATTAACTGGTTGATGGTCGACCCGTCCAAATGTCTGGCTAACAACTCAATAGCTTCGGTCCGAATTGGCACCGACGTTTCATGAAGCGCGAGATCGTTTAGCTTCTCTTTTACTCGCGGATCCAGTGTTCGTTTCGGGGTCATCCGATGCAGAATGGCCAGCCTGACTTGTTCGTCTTTGCTTTCGTTGAATAGCGTGAGCAGCGCCGTAGTCACATCGTTTCCGTCATGATCGCTCAAAGCAGCTATTGCTTCTTGTCGAACGCTCGGGTCCGGATCGTTCAGCGCGGAGCCGGTTAAGAGCGAGATAATTTCCGGGTCTAAGGATGGTCGGATCAGCTCAGGGCCATGAGGCCCCCCAACAATCTGCGATTCGCTGGCGCGAGCGGTTGGCGTCCAAATTACGGCCGGTAACCAAACCAGGCCCGCGACACAAGCGCCTAGTAGTCCGAGTCCGGCGACAATGACCTGACGCATTGACGGTTGGACATTCCGTTCCCTGCTGCTGTCCAGAATCCGGGTGAGCCGCTGATACAATTGTTTGCCTTGCCGACTAACACCAGGCGCCAACATCGAGCGTTCCGTGTTTCCGTCTGCTAGCCGAGCCAAAAGGTGGGCGTAGCTGTTTGCTTGATGAGTCTCGAGCAACACTCGGTCGTCACAGGCTGCTTCCTGGTGCAGCTGCAATATCCGGCTCGTAGCCCAGAGAAATGGGTTAATCGGAAACACCGCCAGCAACAACTGTTGCAGAAAAGTCGACCAATCGTCGAACCGTTCAAGATGCGCGATTTCGTGGAGTAGAACATTCTTTTGCTCCGCTGCGGAAAACTCGGACTGAAATCCCAAGGGCAGCAGCACTTTGGCCGGCCAAAGGCCGACAGCGACCGGAGATGAAATCAACGGTGATTCCGCGATAGTGATCGGTCGCGAACAAAACAACTGCTCGGTTATTGCGACGGGCCGAGCGCTGCGGTGAAGTACTCGCAGGCGGTAGAGGGCGAATAGCAAACGCAACAGGTAAGCCAGGGCTAGCGAAGCCCAGCCCATCACCAGAAATAGCGGCCAATCAACTTGCGCTAGCCAGTCACGCAGCCCCATCGGCTGGGCTTTCCGTACAACGTCGGATGGCTCATGAATGAGGCGACCGATAAGCGGACCGGACGGAACGTTATTCACCGCGGGGTGATTTGTAACTGCTTGGGGGCCGACCGCAGCGTTGCCCGGTAGAGCCGGCTTGAGAACAACGAGCAGCGGGGTGCTGGCCAATAACACAAAAGCTAATAAGGAAACTTGATGGCGGGTGGCCGCACTCCACCGGTCAGCACGAAAAAATGAAGGCAACAAGACCACAGCTCCAACGAAGATGGCGGCCGACAGAATTAATCCGTTGAAAAGGTGTGTTGCTACGAGATCGGCCAAGTCGATGAGCGGAGGGATTCTCATGAGTTGTCTCCATTTTTGATGAGTTCACGAATTCGTTGAAGATCTTCTGCATCCAGCTTCTCTGTTTCCAGCACCCTCTGGACCAGGAGCTCTGGCGAGTTATCGAAGAATCGGCTTAGAATGTGTTTCAGAACTTTTTTCTGAGCTTGGTTTTGATCGATGACCGCGTGATAGACGAAGGCTTGACCCTCTTTGGTGTGTCCGACGTAGCCTTTCTGTTCAAGGATTCTAAGCGTCGTCAAAACCGTGCTATAGCTGAGCCCCAATTCTTGAGGCAAAGCATTGACAACATCAGATACAGTAGACGGGCCACGTTCCCAGAGTACCTCCATGGGCCGCAGCTCAGCATCGGTCAGAGTAGGTGAGGGTTTCCGAGCCATTTCTATTAAAGAATTAATAGATACTTTGCCCAAGCGGTTCCACCCGTCAACTAATTCTTTAATAGATTGCTAAAAAATGACCTGAAAAAACAAAACCCCAACCGCAGATGAACGCAGATAGATGAGAGGGAACAGAACCACGAACGGACACGAATTGACGCGAAAAGCCAGATTCTCGGTCTTCAGTTCGTGTCCATTCGCGGTTGATCTTTAGCCCTTTGGCGTGGACCGCCCCTTGGATTATCTGCGTCTATCTGCGTTCATCTGCGGTTGGGCTTTTGGTTCTCGGTTATATCCGGTCCAGGAATTCGAGGCCCTTTGCTTTGGGAGTGAGACCTTTTTGTGCCAACCACTCCGGATTATACAATCGCGAAACGTAACGTGAGCCCGCATCGCATAAAATCGTGGCGATGACTTGGCCGGCTCCTCTTTCTTTCGCCAGCTTAACCGCGCCGCATACGTTGATCGCGGAAGAAAGGCTCAAAAAAAGGCCTTCCGCATAGAGCAAATGATAGAGCATCTCGACGGCCACGTTGTCGGGAATGCGATAAGCTTGATCAATCTCTACCCCCTCCAGGTTTTTCGTGACCCGACTCTGGCCGATGCCTTCGGCAACAGAATCGCCATCGCTAATTTCTGTATGCCCGAACTTTACCCAGGACCAGATAGCGGCTCCGTAAGGGTCGGCAGCCACGATCTGCACTTTTGGGTCCTGCTCTTTAAGATAGAGAGCGATGCCTGCTAACGTACCCCCGGTTCCAACTGATGCCACGAACCCGGTGAGCCGGTGCTCCGTTTGCTCCCAGATTTCCGGCCCGGTTGAACCATAATGCGCTAGCCGATTCGCTACGTTATCGAATTGATTAGCCCAAAAGCCGTTGGGAGTCTGTTCTGCTACTCGTTGAGAAACCCGAATATAATTGTCCGGATCTTTGTATGGTTTTTCCGGCACGGTTCTGACCTCCGCGCCCATCGCCCGCAATCCTTCGATTTTCTCTTTGGACTGAGTTTCCGGGATAATAATAAGGGTTCGATAACCACGGGCGTTGCCCACTAACGCCAAACCGATTCCCGTGTTCCCCGCGGTGCCTTCAACAATAGTGCCACCGGGTTGCAGTGCGCCGGAAGCTTCCCCATCCAGCACGATACCCAAGGCTGCCCGGTCCTTGACCGAACCGCCCGGATTCAAAAACTCTGCTTTCCCCCAAATTTCGCATCCGGTCGCGTCGGACAATTTTGATAGCCGAATTATTGGCGTTCGTCCGATCGTTTCGCAAAAATCTTCAGTGACCAGTCCGAAGGAGGCACGCTCGGAGGGATTAGATCTAAGCATACCTAAATAGATCTAAAGATTAGGACTGCGCACAAAGATTTAGGTTCAACTGCTTTTTGGTTTCCAAAGACCGAGCATCGCGCCGGTGGGATCAGAGATGATACTTAGCCAACCGGCGCCTCCTACTTCCATGACGTCTCTGATGATGGTCGCGCCTAACGACTTTGCTTTGGCAGTTGCCGCATTGATATCGTCCACTAAGACGTAGGCAAGCCAAAGAGACGGACCTTCAGGTGAGGGATGTTGCATCATACCGCCGCCGGTGCCTTCTCCGACACTCACCATTAGGTATTCTCCGGGTTCCATCGGGTATGACTCGAACTTCCAATCGAACAACTCTCCGTAAAAGGCTTTGGCCTTGGCCAGATCAGTAGTATTCAGCTCGACATGCACGAACGGGTTTGGCATAGCTTCCTTCTTGTTTGGAGCTTTTGGCTCTAGTTAGGGGAGGGGGACAGAACGCACCATCATCGCCTTGATTAACTGGATCAGCAACGCCAATGACCGGCAATTCGAGTCGCGTGATCCTTGCCATCATGTCTAGCTCTCAGTCGGTCCTAAGAAAATCAAAGCTGACCTTTCCATCTCGACTGGTGCTGGCAGGAGTGATAGCGACTGTCTATATCTTAGCCTGTTGTTGTCCTGCTGTCCGGCTAGACCATTACTATCCTGGTAGTAACACGCCGCAGTCGAGCGAAACTTGGTTCGGCTGGACGGCGTTGTTTCTCGGTTGGCTCGGGATCTTCGTTGGCTCAGTCGCCTGGTTAGCAAACTTCGTTCTTGGCTTGACCGTGGTTTTTCTTTTGTCCGGTCTCCGCTGGGCGTCGCTTATCTGCAGTACGCTGGCACTTCTGCTAAGCTTGGACTTCTTTTCCTCTATTCTCTGCCAAGATACCGGCTGACGAGGGGGGCGTGGGTCAGGCCGTCCTGCAACCCCCGGAAATTGGTGTCTGGCTCTGGTTTGCCAGCATCGCCGCTGCGTTTATAGCGGCCTGGTTTTGTTTCTGGCGCCGAGGGTAGGAGTACAAGGAGTTCAAGGAGTACAAGGAGTTGGTGAACGGGAAAGCCAACCGCGAGTGGATCCACCGCCGCAGCCCTAAAGTAGACTGGTACCGCAAACATCTCCTTGTACTCCTTGTACTCCTTGTACTCCTTGTACTCCTTGAACTCCTCGTACTCCTTGGACTCCTCTTATATGATTTCTCAATCCATAGGTTGGTGGTGTTTTGTACCGCAGAAGCTCACGCCTGAACAATTTGTCCTTTCTGCTGCTGAAGCCGGTTTTTCCGCGCTGGATTTAGTACCATCTGAGTATTGGCAGATGGTTACGGATCACGGACTAGCCATCTCATCGATCGGTGGTCACCACCCTCTGGAGATCGGCCTTAATCGAATTGATCAACATGAGCGGATCGAACAAGAAGTCCGGAGCGCGATCGTCAATGCACAGAGACTAAAGATCCCCAATGTCATCTGTTTCAGTGGTAACCGAGAGGGTTTGGATGACACCAAAGGAATTGAAATCACGGCGGCCGGCTTGCGCAAACTCGCGCCTTTCGCCGAGGAAGCTGGCGTGACTCTGGTGCTCGAGTTGTTGAACAGCAAAGTGGACCATCCGGACTATCAGGCAGATCACACCGCTTGGGGTGTCCAGGTTTGCCAGGCGGTTGGTTCCCCTCGGGTGAAGTTGCTTTACGACATCTACCATATGCAGATCATGGAAGGCGACGTGATCCGCACGATCCGAGATGTTCATCCGCTCATCGGTTTTTATCACACCGCAGGTAACCCGGGCCGGAACGATCTGGATGACACCCAAGAGCTAAACTACTCAGCGATTCTAAAGGCCATTAAAGAGACAGGCTATACCGGTTACATCGCCCACGAATTTATTCCGAAGGGGGACCCGGTAGCGGCCTTGCGTACCGTATTCCAGCAATCAGCGTCCTCGCTGTGAGGCAAAACCAACCGCAGATGAACGCAGATAGACGCAGATGAACCGCGAATGCACGCGAATAGACGCGAATTTAAGTGACGTGAATGAACGGGAGGGGAGCCGTCCCGCGGCCGCGGGATCGGTTGGCAGCTCTATCCGATTGCAGCAGGCGGCTCCCGCCAGGCATGCGGGACGTGCAATCTCATCTGCCTAAATTCGCGTCTATTCGCGTCCATTCGCGGTTCATCTGCGGTTGGTCTTCGTTCGTGTCCGTTCGCGGTTAATTATGCGAACAGGTCGCTGAGGAACTGCCGAAACGTTGCGGGGTCAGGTATCCTGAATCGAGCCTGGGTTGGACCGGGCCCTACCTTGATCGTGATAAGGCGAGGTAGGGTGAGTTCAAACATGCTCTCATCTGTCAGATCATCGCCCGCACAAAGTGCGATTCCGTCATCAGGAAAGCGCTCAAGCACTCGCATCACCGCTGCCGCCTTGTTGTTTTCCGTGGCAGTCACTTCCACCATTTTTTTGCCATGACGCACTTTGATGGGTTGATTGGCTCCCAGTGCGGACAATTCCTGGGTTAGCCGATTCGCCTTCCATTCGCCGAATTCTTCATCGGCTCGGCGATAATGCCAGACGATGGAAGACGGTTTCTCCTCAACCATACTCCCGGGCGTGGTTTGTTCGTAGACGTGCAAGATCGGCAGCAGTCTCTCCCTCCACGTATACTTCAAGTTGCGGTCTAATCGTTCCCATTCTTTATGTCCCGGCTGGCGCCAGCTAGCTCCGTGCTCGGCGATTAGCCGAAAAGGGAATCTGCCAAAAAAAACTTCCAGATCCGCTTCCGATCGGCCGCTCAAGATCGTAACATCCACGTTTGGATGCCGGCTAAGTCGGTCAAGCAAACTTTCGATTGCCGGGTTAGGCGTTGCTGCTTTGGGTTCGACCTCGATCTCGCGTAATGTGCCGTCGTAATCCAAAAAAAGGGCGATCTTTTCACCTTTCTCGATCGCCTGTTTGATCTGTTCCCTTGCCTCTTTAATGTTGGTCTTTCCGGTTCCGGGATCAGCATCCGAATCCGCTGCCAAGTCCTCAATAAAAGAACGGGCCCAATGTTTCGCGTCGAACCGGATGACGCGCTCTCGCATCGCTTCGATACCATTTCGCCTTTGTTCTATCGGCCGGCCGAGTGCATCGATCAATGTCCTGGCGACAGCGTCAGAGTCATACGGATTAACGAACAGGGCGTTAAAAAGCTCTTCGGCAGCGCCGGCAAATTCACTTAAGATTAACAGTCCGGCGTTTTCTCGTTGGCAGGCAATGAACTCTTTCGCGACCAAATTCATCCCGTCAATCAGCGGGGTTACCAGTGCGACATCCGCCAAGGCGTACAGCGCACAGAGATCGACAAAAGGGACAGACCCGTGAATGAAATGGATAGGGCTGTTGAGCAGGGTCGCATATTTTCCATTGAGCTGTCCGATCCGCGATTCCACTTCCTCGACCAGGTGTTGATATTCTTCGATATTTTCGCGTGATGGGACGCTAACGAAGATGAAACGGATGTTGTCAATTTGTTCCCAGCGCGCCAGAAAAACGTCGATAGCCTCCAACCGATGCAGAATCCCTTTGGTGTAATCCATGCGCTCCACGGAAATCACCAGACGCTTCCCCTCATGGGCCCGACGGAACTCCGCACGACGCTGCCGGAATTCTTCTGAATCCATGGTTTGCTCAAACTTCGGCGCATTAATGCCGATTGGATAAACGCCCAGCGCCGTGGTGTGATCTTCGCTGGAAATGTGAGTGAGCTCTGTCTCGATCCGCAAGAGCCGCCGGACAGTGCCGCTGAAGTGGCGAAGATAGTTAAACGCGTGAAATCCGATCCGGTTCGCGCCGAGCATTCCCGCAACTAATTCGCGACGGCGCGGATGAAATCGAAAAACCTCAGCTGCGGGGAATGGGGTGTGTAAAAAGAAGCCGATTTTGAGCTTGGGGGCTTTGGCTCGGAGGATAGCGGGAAGCAGCATTAACTGATAGTCATGCACCCAGACCAGATCGCCATCTTCCGCGGTCTCTAACACTTTGTCTGCAAAAGTGTGATTAACATTGCGATAATCCTCCCACCACTTGGGTTCGTACCGTAGATAGTTTGGGAGGTAATGCAACAAAGGCCAAATGCTCGAATTGGAAAACCCTTCGTAAAACCCGGTAGCTTCCTCTTTACTAAGGAAAACCGGAATACAGCCGTATTCGTCCACCAGTTTCCGAGCAATGTGCTTTTGCTCTTTCTTGTCCGAGATCTCCGCTCCCGGCCAGCCGATCCATTTTTGATTGTAGTCGCCTTTAGGAAGCCCTTCCAAGGCGGCCACTAAACCGCCCGATGATTTTGTCATCTCGCCGTTCTTGATAGCGACTGGCAATCGATTGGAAACGTTGATGAGCGTGTTAGCCATTACAGAAGAGATCGAAAGGGCTTACCTCCGGTTGCCGCTTCAGCCCGCGCTGAAATCAGATTAGTGCGTTATATCGCTCGTCCTATATCAGTAGATCGCCCCTGAGCCGCTGTTCAGTTTGCTTCGCCCTGGCGATTTCCTGCTTTCGGCCGTGTTATGGTGAATCGTTGTTGGTAAAATTCGC
>Ga0210406_10005092_pt1 | contig 13875 bp, 11 predicted proteins | sample IncBWC30MmetaG_FD_155454 | JGI IMG/M metagenome (GOLD analysis project Ga0210406, IMG submission 155454) | Forest soil microbial communities from Barre Woods Harvard Forest LTER site, Petersham, Massachusetts, United States - Inc-BW-C-30-M | ecosystem: Environmental > Terrestrial > Soil >... | reverse complement strand
AACGTAACGGGCAGCATTAATCCGAAAACCTACGCGATCTCCTCGGTCGCCATCGACACTTCGGTGGCCAACGGACAGACCGCGTTCGTCGGTATCATGGGCTTCCACACTTCGCACGTGTGGAAGACTACCAACGCGGGCACAGGCTGGACGGACTGGAGCGGAAATCTTCCCGATGCTCCAGTTAGCGCTCTGCTCGTGGATTCGGCAGCTGGCATCGTCTACGCCGGCACCGATGTGGGCGTCTTCTCTAGCTCTACCACCGTCACACCCGTGGTCTGGACGGAAGTTGGTCCCGTCGCTGGCCCCGGCACCGGATTCCTGCCGAGCGCACCGGTAACGGCGATCCAAATCTTCAGCAATGGAGTCGTGAAGGAGCTACGCGTCTCGACCTACGGGCGTGGCATCTGGGAATTCAATCTGCCGTTAGCGGCTGACTTTACCAATGTCATCTCCGACTCGCCGCAGACCATGTTCCCAAATCAGAATGCCACTTTCCACGGCACCCTGACGTCGCAGGGCGGATACAACAGTCCGGTGAACCTGAGTTGCACGGGAACGAAGCCGACAACCTGTACGCTGAATCCGACGCAGGTTACGCCGACTGCAGGTGGCGCGACCTACACTGTGACTGCGGGCGGAGCCGTAGGCGACTATAGCTTCAATGCCCACGGAGTGGGTACGGATTCCAGCAACACCACGCACGATGCTGCAGTGACGCTGCACGTCGTGGACTTCGCGCTGACGCCGGTCAGCCCCAGCCCGATTATCGTGCCTCAGGGTTTTACCGGGACCGCTACTTTCCAGGTCACGGCTTCCGGTTCGTTCGCCCAAGGCGTAACGCTCAGTTGCCCCAGCGGATTGCCCGCGCAAGCGACCTGCGGCTTTTCACCATCCAGTACGGTGAATCCAACCGCCGGGAACCCGGTGACCGTAACACTGACTGTCAGTACGACTGGGAGTACACCGCAGGGAACTACTACGGTCACGCTCCAGGGAACAACCAGCGGACCGACTGCCACCAGGTCTGAGAACTTCACCCTCACCGTCGGTCCGCCGCCAGACTTCACATTGGCGACCAGCGGCAGCACCACGCACACGGTGCTCGCGGGGCAGATGACTAAAACCTATAGCTTCATAGTTACAGCCACCGGCGGCGCGACGACATTCTTGGGCCCCGTGACGTTCTCCTGCCCCGCGGGCCTGCCGGCACTTACAAATTGCCTGCTCCCAACGATCAATGCTGGTGCGTCGTCACCCCAGACGGTGACTGTCGCTATCGCGACTACAGGTCCGAACCCCGGGACGGGACCTACGATCAAGCGCGGGGCTAACAAACGCTCTCCCTGGCTGCCGTTGGCATTGCCAATCGCGGGCTTGGTAATGGTGGGGTTCGTCGGAAGGAAAGTCTCCAAGTACTCGGCGGTAGCGGGGCTCTGCATATCGCTGGCGCTTATTGCCCTCATGATGGCCTGCGGAGGAGGTTCCGGCCCGCCGGTCGTGACAATAACTCCGTCGAGCGCGCAGGTCCCGTTAGGTGGAACTCAACAATTCAGCGCCAACGTGAGTGTGACTTGGTCGGTAACCGGCGCGGGACAGATCAGCTCCACCAGCGGCCTATATACAGCCCCAAGCGCTGGCACAACACCCACTAGCGCTACTGTGACCGCGACGCCAACGTCCGGCACCGCAGCCACGGCTGCGGTCACCATTCCTGCGGTCGGCGTGAGCGTGACACCCACGCCAGTGAACATCTATGCCAACGAGGCGGGTAACGCGTGGCCGGCGAATCTCACCCAGCAGCAATTCACGGCAACTGTCACCAATTCCTCGAACGCGGCGGTGACCTGGTCAGTTTCGTCAGGAGGCGGGTCGATTGACGCGAACGGTCTGTACACGTCTCCGGCGACGGTGCCGAATCCGGCGGCGGTTACTGTGACAGCAACCTCGGTGGCGGACCCGAGCCACTCCGGCCCCGGCACGGTGAACGTCCTGACCCCAACTGCTTTGGGGACTTCCAATGTGACCGTAACGGCGACCGAGGGTAGCATTTCGCACTCGCAGGCGGTGACGCTGATCGTACAGTAGGAAGTTGGCTGATTTCTACTCAGGGCGCGGAGAAGCTTCCGCGCCCTTTCTTTATTCGTTCGTAACCCCGAGCCACTGTCCTGTCGGAAGTCCATTTACAAGAATAAGCAGGATTCAAGGGGTCGTGGGGCACCACCACTTATTGTTGCCTTGACAAACCGAGTTACAATATAAATTGGCTTGTTGCACAAATGTGGCTAAGGGATTAGTGGGAGAGAGCACCCGCTGATGGTAGTTTGACCGCAGGAGGCTAAGTTCTTTGAAATCTGGACTTTGCACGACTTAGTAACTCCAACTCCTTGATTCTAAAGGACGAGGTCCGCGAGGACGAGACGTAACTCCTTTGTTATGAATACTTTGGAGGTAACGCCTTTAAAAACAAGACTTTAGCATAAATAGGGGAGGGGGGTATCCCCCAGTACCAACCAGTAAACATAGTAGAACCAAGATGTAAGCCGCGAGTTAGTGAGCGAATTTTCGACTCCGCCCGCATCAATCGTCGTCCGGGTCCGTCGCCGGCGTTTTGTCATTCAGAAAATACTGCGCGTTCAAAGGCGCCTGAATCGTCTTAAACACCAGCGGCGTCTGATTGAAGTCGAAGCAATCGGAGAAGTCATCCGCCGCCACATCCGCGTAGCCGAGCGATGGCAGACTGAACGTGACTTCAGTGAACTTCAATATGCTGCCGAAATCATGCGGCGTGTGCGAAATGTGCTGCGCTTTGACATATGGCGAGATCACAATCAGCGGCACCCGGAAACCATACACATAGCCACATCCCCACTGCGCGCAATTCACCAGCACCTGAGGCGGCGCGACATGGTCGTACCAGCCTCCCCAATCGTCCCACGTAATGAAGATCGCCGTGTCCGCCCAAAAGGGGCTATTGCCGATCGCATTCACCACCGACGCCACCCACGATGGTCCCGACCCGTCTGTCGTTCCCGCGTGGTCCGACGCCTGGCCGCTCGGAATCACCCAGGTCACGTCCCTCAACTGGTTGTTGGTGATGTCCGTGAGTATCTGCTTCTGATCGATAACCACGTTGTTCGTCCAATCCGATCCCTTGCACACCCCGCCTTGCGCTCCGCAAATATGCTGGATTGCTTCCGGCCCTGTCCAGATGGCCGGGGACGCGTAGGGTGGAGTACCGGGCGTGTAATAGCGCCAGGTCAAGGATTTCGCCTCCAGCAGGTCGGTCAGCGTTTGATGCTCAAAACACGGATAGACTGGGCTGTTGGAAGTTTCGCTGCCGGCCGGATCGATCAGTGTAACCGTGGAGCCGACAGGCGCGTCACATCCGGCGTTTGGCGGACCATTTGTGTCCGGATTTTCCGCCGCAAACAGATTGCTTCCGGTACCTGGAGCCGATGTCCCGGAGATGATGAACTGATGAGCCGGAAAGCTGGGTCCCTGGTTGGTCTGGAACATGCGGTCGGCGAAGGTGTACTGTTCCGCCATCTGGAAGTAGGGTTGCACCTCGGTCTGGTCCACGTAGGCAAACGTGCAGTCCTGCGTACCGGCAGGGCAAGGAACCGGATTCAGGTCCGCCCCATCCATCCGGCATTGCCCGCTCACTGAATTCAGGTCGCACTGGTCAATGAAGGAATCGTGACCGTGGCCGGGATTGTAGTCCGCCTTGAGACTGACTTTCTGCAGCGCGATGGTATTGCCCTTCGAGTCTTTGCCGCTTAGGGCAATGTCCGCCCCGTTGCTGATCAGGACCGGATCCTGGAAAAGATTGTCCGGAGTGCGGTTCTCCTGGAAAATCACCACTATGTGCTTAATCTTTCCAGGCGGCGGTGGTGGAGGAGGAGGACTGCCGCCGGTACCGCCACAGCCGTTGAGATTCAGGAGAATGCCTCCGACAGCCAAGATCAGAATTGCAAACACTAAGGTGCCAAGCTTGGTCATTTCAGCATCACCTCGGAGGGAGAGGTCCTCATCGTTTCCGGGAAGCCCGTATGCCACCGTTGGATGCGGACTAGGTGCTTTGGGGTTGAGATACCACGGGATTGAGATGGTGGGCAGTGCAGGACTCGAACCTGCGACCTCCTGCTTGTAAGGCAGGCGCTCTAACCAACTGAGCTAACCGCCCGCTCCTCGCGGGATGCGACGACGGCGCGTCTTCTCCGATTGCGAGAAAACTTCTGCGAAACTTATGCTGAGGATACTGGACTCTTCCCTTGCCGGTCAAACGAGCGCCCTGAGTAGCTGAGCGATTCAGCTGCCGAGTCTGCCGGTGAGAGACGGGCGCCTCGCCCGTCCAGTAGTTCTGCGGTCCCACCGGCAAGCGCTATCCTCGTTGCCAAGAAGATCGCGTCCTTCTGCGAGGCGAATCAAAAGCGCGGCTGCTACACTCTCTGCGTGCGAAAATTAATCATCAATGCCGATGATTTAGGTCTGACCGCTGGAGTCAATCGAGCCATCATCGAAACCAACATTGGCGGAATCGTGTCGTCGGCGACGTTGATGGCCAACGGCGGCGCCTTCGAGGATGCAGTGACTGCCGCCCGCTCAGCGCCGAATCTCTCCGTCGGATGCCACGTCGTATTGGTGGATGGAGCGCCAGTGTCGCCACCGGACGCAGTGGACACGTTGCTGGCGATCCGCTCGGCAGAGCCGGACAAATTCTATTCCAGCCTTTCGGCCTTCGCCGCGCGCGCCACGTTGGGAGGCTTCGATCGCGATCAACTGGTCGCTGAAGTCACTGCGCAAATCAGGAAAATTCAATCCACCGGTCTCCAGGTGACGCACCTCGATACACATAAACACGCGCATGTCTTTCCCGAAATTTTTGCGGCCCTGCTGCGAGCCGCGCGGATTTGCGGCGTTCGGGCGATTCGCAATCCGTTCGTCCCCGTGAAAGCGATGCAGGCACGGCAGTATAAAGGCAGGCCAGATCTTTGGAAACGCTATGGCCAGGTGCGGATGCTGCACACCTTCTCCCGACAATTTCTCCAGCGGACCAAGCGCGCCGGACTGCTTACGCCCGACGGTGTGGTGGGAGTGATCGAGACCGGCTCGGTGGAGAGTTCCGGCTATAGTTCCCTGCTGCGCCAGACGCTCGGGAGCCTGCCCGAGGGGACATGGGAATTCGTCTGCCATCCCGGCTACAACGACGCCGACTTGCGCGCCGCCCGCACGCGATTGCTCGATTCTCGCGAGGAGGAAAGGCGTCTGCTGACCTCGGCGGAACTGCGACAGTTTCTGGAGGAGCAAAAGATCCGCGTCATCAGTTATCGGGAATTCGCGGAGGCGCCAGCGGAAACGCTCGCGAAACTCCGCTCGTGATCGAGGACTGCAGGTATCGAAAGTGGTACTGCGCTCGTTACTGCCCCGTCAAACTTTGTAATATCGCAGCGCTTCCGAGGGCGCTATCATCGCACCAACAGATTCGAGGATAAGGCATGGCTTACCAGCAAAAGGAACCTCGCCTTAGTGTGGACTTGCCGGTGCGTATATGGGGTATGAGCGCCGAGGGACGCCCCTTTTCCCAGCATGCTCGCGCTCAGAACATCAGTTCGGGGGGAGCGCTGATTTCCGGAGTCGACAACGAGTTGAAAGTGGGTGACGTGATCGGAGTGCAGTGCGAGGAGAAAAAAACGCGCTGCACCGTGATCTGGGTGATGAATGCAGGTTCGGTCAAGAAAAATCACGTCGGAGTGAAGTTGCTTGCCGATCAGGAGTGCCCGTGGAAGAGCTATCTGCCACTCGACGGCGCGACAGTGACGATTTCTCCCTCCAACCGCCGGCGCTGGCACCGACACAAGATTTCGCTTCCGCTGGAACTGCGCGACGAGCGTTCCAAGGCGCCCACCCGCATTAGTGCCACCGACGTGAGCGGCAATGGATGCTATATAGAGAGCATGCTGCCTTTGCCCCTGGGAACCGTGCTGCGGGTGGATTTCTGGCTGGAATCGGAGCACATCAATATCACCGCGCTGGTCCGGACGTGCGATCCTGGCGTGGGCAACGGAATTGAGTTCACTGGAATGCCCGTCGACGGCAAGCAGCGGATGCAGGCCTACCTGGACTCGCTTGACCCGCCGCGTGGCATCTCGACTTCAACCTCAGAGTAGTATTTGCAGGCCCGGCGTCCGAATTCTCGTAGAGATGCGGCTTGCCGCGTCTCCCAGCGCATCCAAAAGCAGATAGGGCAAGCCCCCCTCTCTACATGGACGTTTCTGCGTAGCGGGCGAGCACGATCGCGCGAAGCAGTCCACCCATTGTGAATTCGCGGGCCTCGATGGCGACCGGCATCTGCAATTCGCGCAGCGTCGCCGAAGTCACCGGACCAATCGAAGCAAACTGAACGTGCTTGAGCAAACCTATGCTGAGTGAACCTGCCTTGGAGTTGCCCAATAGTTCGGCAAAGTTCCTCGCGGTGGAGGAACTGGTGAAGGTCACGATGTGCGGGCGGCGAGATGCATTTCTCATAAGCGCGCCCAGGCGAGCGCGCGATTTCTCGGGCACCACGGTTTCGTAAGCTTCGACCACATCGACCTCGGCTCCGGCCGCACGCAGCTCTTCTGGAATCACGTCGCGCGCGACTTTGGCCCGTATGAGCACGACGCGTTTGCCATTGACCTTATCGCGCAGCCCTTTCACCACAGACTCGGCGACGAACTCCGCCGGAACCATCTTGACCTTCAAGCCATGCTTCAAGATCGCCTTCTTAGTTGCAGGCCCGATCGCAGCGATCTGGAGATGCTTGAGCGTCCGGCGCGTGATCCGAAGTTTCCGGACACGCTCCCACATCGCTTCCACGCCGTTGGCGCTGGTCAGAATAAGCCAGTCGTAGCTGTAGATATTTTTCAGAGCCTCGTCGAGTGGGCGGTACGACTGCGGTTTGCGGATCTCGATGAAGGGGATTTCGATTACAGACGCGCCCAGGCTGCGCAGGCTGGCGGAAAGGCTGCCGGCCTGGTGACGGGCGCGCCCGACAAGAATCCGCGTACCGGCGAGGGGATGTTTTTCGTTTGGCTTCATGGATCAGGTGTCAGGTTCCAGGTCGTGGGTGTCAGGTTTTCCTGAGACCTGCCTTACGGCTGTTGTGGCACAATGAAACCTTCGCCGTAGACTTCATCGAGAATATCATTGCCGCCTCGACGGAGAAGGATTTCGCCGACTTCTTCGCCCAAGCGTACGGGATCGTAGCCCTCGCGGGTTTCGCGCAGAACTTTTGTTCCATCGGGACGCGCTACGACCGCGTTCAGGCGAAGGCGACCTCTCAATACCTCGGCGAAGGCCCCGATAGGGACCTGGCAGCCGCCGCCAAGTTTGCTGAGCAGGGCGCGCTCACAAGTGGTGGTGGCTCGGGCGGCGGCGTCATCAAGAAATGCGACGACCGTCCGGGTTGCCGTGTCGCCGTTGCGAATTTCGATTGCCAGGGCGCCTTGTCCAGCGGCGGGGGTCATCACTTCCAGAGGGATCTCTTGACGGACCAGTTGCGTCTTGCCCAGACGGTTGAGGCCGGCGGCCGCCAGAATGATGGCATCGTAGTCGCCGGATTCGAGCTTGCGCAGGCGCGTGTCAACATTGCCGCGGAGCGCGTGAATCTTAAGATCCGGACGAAGAGCTTTCAACTGGGCCTGACGGCGCAAGCTGCTGGTACCAACGTTTGCCCGCCGCGGCAGCGCTTCGATGCCGGAAAACTTTACGGAGCAAAAAACGTCGTGTGGATCTTCGCGGGTGGTGATGGCGGCAATTTCGAAATCGTCAGTTAGCTCCGTTGGCAAATCTTTCAGGCTATGCACGGCGAGGTCAATACGATTGTCGAGAAGGGCTTCTTCGATTTCTTTGGTGAACATGCCCTTAGTGCCGACTTTAGCAAGCGCAACGTCGGTGATTTTATCGCCAGTGGTCTTGATGATCTCGATCTCCACGGTATTGCCCCGAGTGCGCAGCAGATCGGAGATGTGATGGGCCTGCCAGAGCGCTAATTGCGAGCCACGGGAGCCGATGCGCAGGCGCGCCATCAGTTTTCTGGTCCTTTTCCCGCACCTCTTTCTGTACCTCGGCCACGCGCCGACTTCGAAGCCGCAGCGCTCTTTTCCTCATCTTCGTTACGCAGATTGTCGTCGTGCAGGTTGTCGCGCAGGTTAAAGAGGCGACGTACAAGGTCGATGACCGTGGTGGATTCGGGATCGCGCGCCGCAGTCTTCAGGGTGCTGATGGGAGTATGCATGATTTTGTTGACGATGCCGCGAGTCAGCGCTTCGACGGCGAGTTCCTGGTCGGTAGTCAGGGGACCGAGGCGTCCGCGAACGCGATCAATCTCGGCCTGGCGAATGGTTTCGAGATGGTCCTGCAAGCTGACGATGGTGGGAACCACGTCGAGAGTCCGCAGGCGAGCGTGGAACTTTTGGACCTCGCCGTTGACGATCGCCTCCGCCTTATCCGCTTCCTTCTTGCGATCCGCGACGTGGGATGAGACCGCTTGCTGCAGATCGTCGATGTCATAGACGAAAATGCCGTCGAGCTTGTTCATCTCGGGATCGACGTCGCGGGGGACGGCAATATCGATGAAGAACATGGGCTTGTTCCGGCGCAATGCCATGAGCTTTTCGCCGTGCTCGGGCCGGAAGATGAAATGAGGCGAGCCGGTCGAGGTAATCACGATATCGGCGCGCTCGCAGGAGTCGTAAAGGCGGCTAAACTCGATCGCCTGTCCGTCAAATTTGTGGGCCAGCCGGATGGCGCGGTCGTAGGTGCGATTGGCGACAAAGATCGAAGCGGCACCATGGGCCAGCAGATGCCGGGCCGCTAACTCGCTCATCTTCCCGGCGCCGACGAGGTAGACGCTCTTACCATTCAGGCTGCCGAAGATTTTCTTGGCCAGTTCGACGGCCACCGAAGCAATCGAAACCGACGAAGATCCGACGGCGGTTTCCGTCCGCACGCGCTTAGCCACGGCAAACGCCCGGGTGAGCAACTGATCGAGCTCGGCGCGCACCGCTCCCACGGCACGGGCGGTGGCGTAAGCCTCTTTTACCTGGCCTAGAATCTGGGGCTCGCCGACGACCATGGAGTCGAGGCTGGCGGCGACGCGGAAGACGTGGCGGATGGCCTCATCTTCGCGAAATTCGTAGAGATGGGGCTCGAATTCGCTGAGATCGGTTTCGAAATACTCGCGCATGAACTCGCGCAGATCGCCAACGCCGTTGTTCATCGTAGCGATAAATTCGACGCGGTTGCAGGTGGAGACGATCATGCCCTCGGAAACCGAGGGGTGCTCGGCCAGCTTCTTGCAGGCGTCCGGCAGGCGCGATTCGGGAATGGCCAGGCGTTCGCGCACTTCGACCGGTGCGGTCTTGTGATTGACGCCGATGAGCTGGAATTTCATGACGCGATAAACCTGTGCATGGCGCTGAAGTAGTTGGCGCTCCAGGCCACGATGGCTGTGACGAAGGCCGCACTGGCGAGCAGGGCGGCGCGGCGTCCGCGCCATCCGGCGTTTAGGCGCGTAAACACCATCAGCAGATACACCGCCCACATCAGGATGGAAAGCAGAATCTTGGGATCGAGAAAATCTATGCGTCCATAAGTAGCTTCGGCGACCACGGACCCCGCGATCAGGCCCAGAGTCATGAAGGGAAATCCGAGCATGAGAGAACGGTAGCCGATGTCGTCAATTACCTGGAGAGCGGGCAGTCGCGAAAACATTCCACTCGAGCTCTTGGATTTCAGCGCGCGTTCTTGCATCAGGTAGAGGATGCTGGCGCCGAAGCTGAGGAACAGCGCCGCGTATCCGGTGAATATCATCAGGATGTGCACTGCCAGCCAGCCCTTCTTCACGACAGCTGAGGCGAAGACGAGCGGTTGCTGGCCGGTGGCGGCGACGAAGGTCAGCAGAAACACCAGGGGAAAAATCACGATGCCCGGGGAAGTCGTCTTGTAAATCAAATAGGCAAGCATGAAGACGACCATGATCAGGAACGCCAGCAGCGATTCGGCGTTGTGCGCCGAAGCCGAAGCGAGCTGGCCACTTTGCACCACGGCTTCGGTCAGTGAGACGAGATGAAACACCATGCCGAGGTAAGAGGCGTGGAGCGCGACTTTGCTGAGGATCTCCGAGGTGCGAGTGAGCGCGACCAGCGCATAGAGCAATCCCGCGGCGTAACAAACGAGCGCGACGCGCAGCCAGACCAGGGTCATCATTCTTGGATGTTTCTGCAGCCCGGTCGATCCCCCACCGTGCCAACTGAATGATTATAGTTTGCCGGGCGCCGGAAACAGGCCGGTCACGGCTGTTTGTAGTCGGGTCTCCACGGGCGAGGCGTTGCGTGCGGAAAACGTGTTACGCTGTCCGAACCTTTGCCGTCCGCCGGCTCGCAGCCAACGCCTGCCACGCAATCACAAACGACGGCAAGAAACACGCCGTCGCAATGACGCTCCAAACCACGCTGGCAAGGCCGGGCTCTCCCATCCGCGCGATAGCGGGAATGGAGTTTATGGCGCGAACGACAATGAACACCATAGCGAACGGATAGCTGCGCATCATCCACTCGCGGTGCTGCTGGATCCTGCCGGTACGAACGCAGTAGAGGCCGGTGGCAGTGGTCACAAGCCAGCCCGTGCCCTGGATCACCGAAGCCATAGTCAGGGTCATAATCGGCAGAGAGATCGAAACAACAATCGCGACCGGGGCAGAGATGGCGACACAACCGACGTAGATGCGTCCCATCACGCGATGTATTTGCAGATGTCGCTGGCGCAGACGGCTCGAAAACTGGAACGCGCCGAGGAGAAGCGCGACAGCCCCAGGAATGCCGTGCGCCAACATCAGCCATGGAATCGCCGCATAGCGCTGGCGCAGGAATGACTGGTGGTCCAGGAGTGTCCGGTCGCGAGTGACCACGACGAATAGTGTCATCAGACCGAACACAATCCACATGGCATGCTTGGCCTGGAATGAATTTCCACGAGTTACGGATGCAGGACCAACAGTCGACAGATTCCCTCCCTAGGCGCTGCGATCCTACCGCAGCGCTGTCAAAGCACAGGGGAGCATAGCACCTCTTTTCAATTTGCGGTGGGATTGTTTAATTTCGTTTACTGTGTATACTTAATTGCCACAAGAGATCGTCAGCCGCGCTCGACACCAAAAGGACCCAAAAACAAATGACGAAATATTTGATTAGTGCAGGCCTGATATGCCTGTCTTTCGCATTTTGCCTCCCGGCGAATGCGTCAACCGCAACCTTCCAAATCATTGCCGATCCCCTGACCGGGACGTGGACGAATTTCGCCCTTTCTGGCGATGGCGCGGTCATGGCCGCAAACTACGGTGGGGAGATCTACCGCTGGACTGCCGAGTCTGGGTTCCAGGATCTCGGTCCGGGCGATCCCTATTCATCGGCGATCGGAATCTCGCGTGATGGTTCCGCCATCATCAGCGGTTACATCGGTGCGGATGGTTTCAGCCGGCCGGCCATCTGGAACGCAAAGGGTCTGATTGATCTGGGCCATCCCGCGAATGGTTGCACTAGTGTTGGCAACAGCTGGGGCAGCGGCTACGGGTTGAACGCCACCGGCACTGTGGCCGTGGGACTTGCCTGGAATTGCAAGGATGCGGAAGCTTTTGCATGGACCGCAACGACCGGCAACGTGTCTCTTGGGCATCCGCCGGGCAACCATAGCAGCCGGGCGAGCGCTATCTCGGCGAACGCCAGCACGGTTGTTGGTTTCTGGGAAGATCCCACGGGCCCGCGTCGTCCGGTGCGCTGGGTCAATGGAAAGCATGACTTGTTTCTCGGTTCCAATACCCTCGGCGAGGCCACGGCTGTATCCAGCAACGGTAGAAACATCGTTGGACAGCGCTACGTTGGCGCGAACGGTATCGCGTTCCTTTACTCCGACAAGCTAGGGTTGCTCTCGTTGGGCACAATCAGGCACTCGCCGACAGAGCAAAGCGTCCCGAACGGCATCTCTGATAATGGAGTCGTGGTCGGGTGGAGCGGCGATCCATTTGGTCACGGGATCGATGCTTTTGTCTGGACGTCTGCCGACGGCACGATGAAACTCGCAAAGGTGCTGCGGCAGATGGGCGCCAAAATTCCGGCGGGCATGACCCTGTATACCGCAGTCAGCATCTCCGCCGACGGATCCACCATTGCCGGCCAGTACTTTGACGCCCAGTTCAATTTCGGCAACTGGATAGCTCACATAACCAAGTAAGCAGGCCGAATTCGGCAAGGACTGGAAGCGTCGTCGGCGATGGCGGCGCTTGGCAGTCCGCCGTCTGGCGGGGGCATTTACCTTTTATCTATCGCACCGGGCCGCACAGGGCGGAGCCCGCGAATCTATTCCACACCTAGCGACGCCAGAGATTCTTCCAGCGACTGCGAATCGATCTGAAGCTGCCGGCCGTGCGCCTGCATTTCTTCCAGTTCATCGAACGCACGGAACAAACGCATCTTGACGGCGCCGTACTGCTCGGAATCGCCGAGGGGACGTCCGTGGGATTCGGCCCAGGCGGCGACGACCTTATGCGGGAGGAAAATACTGACCGCGTAGGTCAGCTTGCGGTCGGAGGTGACGTCGAAGATGTACTCGTTGGCGTCAGACCCAGGGGAATCGGATTTCGCGGCGGGACGCTTGCCGACGAAGTAGTACTGGTAAACGTAGCCTTGAGATCCGGTGTAAGTTTTGAGGCGACGAATGGTCATGAGGATCGCTTTGAGCTACGAGCTACAAGCGAGCCGGGATCCTGGATTGCTCGCGGTTCGTGCAGCTCACTACCGACTGCTGTTCCCCGGCGAAATCACTCTCCCATATTCGCTCGCTCGCGCCAGGCGGTCGAACATACGCCAGGCGGCGAGCGCAATGTTGCTAATGGCATCTTCTCCGTCCCGCTCGCGATGCAAGTAGGTGGTCATGACACAGAGGACGAAGGGGCGCTTGTCGACGAAGATTACGCCTGAATCGTTGCGCACCCCTTCGAGCGCGCCGGGCTTGTCGGCAATCTTCAAATCGTCGGGAAGATTGCGCGGGATCCAACCGTCTTTGTGAGTGGAGAGGACTTTGAAGAAATCGGCGGTCATCTCTTTGTTTAGAATCTCGCCGCGATAGAGGGCTTGGAGCAGGTTCAGCATTTCGTTCGGAGTGGAGACGTTTTCGCGGCCTTCGGCAGCGGCCTTGAGATCCATCATCTTACGGCGGAGGCGGGTATCGCGCAGGCCCTGCGCTTTGAGGAAGGCATTCACGTTGTCCATGCCGACGCGGTCGATCAGGACATTGGTGGCGGAGTTGTCGCTGACGACAACCATCATGGTCGCGAGATCGCGCAGCGTAATCTGGGTAATGCCCGGCGTAAGGCCGCCCATGATGTCGCTGTCCTGGACCAGGTCGGACGCGTTGACGGTGTAGAGGTCCGTGAGCTTAAGCTTGCCCTGCTGCGCCTGCCTAAAGAGCTCAGCGAGGACGCAAATCTTGATAGAACTGGCTTGGGGGTAAACGTCGTTGGCGTGAAGCAAGTACTTGTGTCCGTCGGTGAGGTCGACGATGGCGACGCCCATGACGCCGTCGAGGCCGCGGTCGATGTCAAGAATCGATTTTTCAAGCTTCATCCAGAGGACTGTTTGCTTCTCGGTCGGAGGCGGCGGCGAGGTTTGAGCGGACGCTGACTCCGCCACGCACAGACAAGCCAAAGTCAGCAGGGCGGCAATTCTTTTTTGCGGCATCGTTGTTCTTGACATGGACTAGATCTTTGCGTCTCGCAGACGTTTGACTGCGGTCTCGGATGTCACGGGAGAATAATAAATCTCTTTGAAAGTGTACGAC
>Ga0210406_10005091_pt1 | contig 13879 bp, 22 predicted proteins | sample IncBWC30MmetaG_FD_155454 | JGI IMG/M metagenome (GOLD analysis project Ga0210406, IMG submission 155454) | Forest soil microbial communities from Barre Woods Harvard Forest LTER site, Petersham, Massachusetts, United States - Inc-BW-C-30-M | ecosystem: Environmental > Terrestrial > Soil >... | reverse complement strand
TCAATAATACTTCGATGGTCCACTCGCTCGGCATCGCAACCCGATCCATTACAATCTTTTGCCGAGGGGGAATTCATGGCACATTTGGAAGGGCTGGTCCGCATCGTGAAGCAGTTGAGGGTCGAGAGAACGAATCTGGTCGATGAGCTTAAGCATGTGGATGCGGCTCTTGCGGTTCTGGGCAAGTTGGACGGCGGTAGTAGTTACACCAAACCGAGGCGCACTCTGTCGGCGTCTGCTCGCAGGCGGATCAGTGCCGCACAGAAAAAGCGTTGGGCGCAGGCTCGGAATGGATCGAAGCCAGCGACGGGTTCGGTTCCTGCAAAGCGCACCATGTCAGCAGCAGCCCGCAGGAAGATCGCCGCTGCACAGCGGGCACGGTGGGCGAAGGTAAAGGCGGGGAAGAAGAAGGCGGCTTGAGGAGGGACTGAATGCAGAAGTCGAAACTGGACTGGAAGACGCAACGATTCTTTCGGATGTGGCCGCGTGCCCTGTTTCACATGAAGGAGGGGAAGAAACTTCTCGGGGAAACTTTGAACGAACCCGGAGTGGGCGGCCATGCACTTAAGCCAAACTGGAGACGCTACAATTTCTGGAACTATTTCTCAGCGTTCACGATTAAGGATGACTCCCATAGAGACGAAGTAGAAGCCATTCTAATTTCAGCGATGCCGACCGCCGCGAATAGTTCCAAGCCAAAGATTCCGCACATGCCGCTAGACCGTGCCGCCGCCAAACTGCTGAACGAAATACAAGCTCTGATGTTGACAGGCAGAGGCGACACCAGTGGTGAGGCTAAACCGGAAGAGGCTGTCGATGAGGGCGACTCCTAAAACATAAACAACATGCGGACGAGAATTGCGACCGCAATCAGCAGAAAACACGTGGCGAGCGCGTTCGGTGTGCGGCCTCTGTTGCATTGCAACAGAGGCGTCCTTTGCCAATGGCGGCGCGGTCCTGCGCCTGCGATGCCGCACCAAGGTGGCCCAAAAGGTCGCTTTGCGCTTGTGGAACGATCCGACCAGCCCTAACCCCTCCCGGCAGTCCACGGTCTAGAGAAACTTGAAATGTGCATGCTTGTGAAGAATCAGGCAGCCTTGGAAAACCCCAATTGCTCCACTTGGGAATCTGATAGCACCACCTCCTGTATTGTGGTGCTGCCGTTCGCGTCCAATTCTTTTTGGGCTTTGGTGATTACATCTTTGTGCACTCCGAATCCCGAGAGCCGAGCCGCGATCTGTTCCCATGAGGGATGGTGCACCGTGGGCATCGCACCTCCCTCATAGTGGCGGTGCGGTGCGGGCGCTAAACTTACGGTGTACGTGCTCGGCAAGTCTTGGGCGGGCGATTTCGATTCGATGATGTGCAGCCAATAAGTGTCTTCCATGGGCAACATTGTGAGGTGAGAGTCTTGCTCGTGGCAAGGGGTGTGCGATAATCGCGGCCCATGGGCTTGCATGGTCATTCACGGTTACCTGAGCGGTCTCTCTCGACCCAAGCAGGTGGTTTATTTCGTCCGTGAGGTTCTGGGCGATTTCATCTCCCGAATCCGGAGTGCGCCCCCTCGACTTCTACCTTGACGGCCACCGCCGATCAATTTCAGCCAAGATTTCTTCAGCCCACCGGACCGAATCGGCGATGGCGCTCACCGTTGCAGGGACCCGCTTTCCGCCGTCCCATTGTGCGAGCTTCCTCGCCGCTAAAATCGACGCAGCGATCAGCAGCACGCGCTTTCGACCTTCATCCATTCTGGGGGGCACCGGGGCGGAACCTCACGCAACGATTGCGTTGGGTTACCAGCTTGAGTCTACCACTTTCGCTTTTATTTCGCCTAGAGTCGGGACCGCCTATTTGCGGGTATTGGATGACAGGTCGGGTGGCGCTGGGATACGCACGCTAGGCTGTGCCAAAATCCGCTGGGCGAATTTCAGTGGAGAAGATGGCACTTGGGGTGGCTGGGGAAGGCGACCACTCGCTACGGGCGACTGTGGCTGTACTGTGGCTGAAGCACCTCAAAAACGCTCCAAGAGACTACACAAGCCAAACAGGTCGCTAGACGCTAAGTCTCAATTCTTGCAACAAGAATGGAAAAATGGAAATCCGACCAGAGCTTTTTGAGTCCGCTGCGTCTGCCAGTTCCGCCATCCCGGCAATACTTGCAAGTGCTTTATTTTACAACTAGTTTATGGCTTTGCTCCCTTTTCATCCAAAATGACGAATGTGCAACTGTGTAAGAAAGTGTGTCAGCTTCCGCGCATTTCCACAGCTCATTGTCATTTTGCCCGTGAAGCGCTTTGCCGGCGAGTCTCGGGTTAGGAGTCCATTGCCAAGTCATAAGAAAGCACTCGCAGGAGATTCTACCATTTCATTAACAGCTGCTGCTATCGTTTGATCTCACGCGAAGCGGACGACTTGGCGTTCGAAAGAACAGCGCCAGTACGAGCCAACGACTCAAGCAGTTCTAACTTTACAGGTCGTGGATATTTTTGCGCGTACAACAGAAGCTTGTCGCGATCAAGCTTGCGGAGGTCGAACTCATCGGTGACTGCCTCAGTTCCCCGCTTTCGCGCCAAGTAAAACCAGTCCAACAGAGCCTTCTCTGGTTCTGCAGTGTTGTACGTCCCGTATAGAGTTCTACGTGCTTGGAACCCCCAATAAAGACTAGCTTTGATATGCCTGAACGTTATCGACACCGTGCGCGAACTGAACGATGCTGGTTCGCCGGTAGTAACGCCCGTGATCGAAACTGGCGTCTGTGAGCTGATGCCCGCCTCTCGAAGGACCGTTTGAAGCGAAACATATGATCGAGGCCGGAGAAGATTCACAAGCTCACGACCCGAGAAGTCTCGTGCAAGCAGGTTGATAAACCACTTCTTCGCAAAGTGTTCGATCATGCCTCTCTTCACAAGCCTGAGAAACGATCTTCGGACAACTAGCTCAGACATTCCCAAACGGCGGGCGATCTCATCCGATTTCAATAGTGGAGAGACCTTAGCTTCTTCCGATACGAATTTTGCCCAGTCGATGCGTGATGTTTTCATTGTTTTAGCCACTCCGCGAATAGATCGCGCAGGGATTGCCGCAGTGGTTCGAATTCTTTTCCCGCAAGCTGTCGATACACCTCTTCGGGGAAATATTCGCGTAGCTCAGCCTCGCAGCGTTTAGGCGTCACTGCGGCAATTCGTTCATTGATGAAGTTTGGATCTTCAAGCCGGTCAGAGACACCCCGTCTTCTAGATGGAATTTGAGGTTCCCATCCAATTCTGCTCCCGAGTCCTTCAGGACCTTAATATCAAAGGCATCTCTACACTTAACGTTCTTCCTGCCCAGGAAGGCTTCGGCTTTATGCAGCAGAAGCAAATTTCGGGTTGGGTATTTGACGATGGCGTTGTCCGTGAGTATCGGCTGCTCGACAAGTTCGCTTTTTATGACTGCCGAAGTCCGCGAGACATCAATCGTGAACAAGGTTCGTTGATCTTTAGATTCCACCTTGATTTTGAGAAGATATTCGCTATCGGCAATTACGCTGATTGCCAACGGAGCGAGTCCTAACGCCTGTGCCACTTCGCCAAGTGCGGGCGATATGGAATCAATCATCGTCTCGGCATTCGGGATTTCGTCACAATTGGGCAAGAGATCGATGTCACCGGAATGCCTCTGACTTCCATAAAACAAGACGAGAGTCGCCCCACCAAAAAGCACAAACGTGTCCGCAAAACTGGTGAAAAGACTATGCAGTGCCTCCTCGATGAGTACTAACACGGCGGCGGTTTCGGCTCGAAAGCCTCGGTCTTCGAAGTTTTTCAAACGTTCAGCAAGAGTCATCGGCGACAATAGACATTTATGGTACTAATAGTACCACGTTACTGTAATTCGTAGCTAAAAAGCGACACTTATGGTGTCATTACACAAACAAACGATCGCGTCATCATCGTATGCCCTTGTCGAGGATTCTGCAGATGCTGTCTGCAAAATCTTGCCGCGACCAACTTTTTGAACGCGTCCGAGAATTGCTTTAGCGTTTGTCTGCGAGCGAAACTTTCGGCACCGCCGGCAAGGGCTCGCCCGCCAGCCGCTTCCTGACCAGCCTGGCGAGGAAGTCCGCGAACGGCACGATATCTTCACCGACACTCGCTTTTTCGAGAGCGTTGACGTAGGCGTTGCGGTCGGTTACCGGAATGACCGTCCACGGGTATACGCCCGACGCCATCATCGTGCTCATCCGGAAGCGCCCGACGCGGCCGTTGCCATCCACATCTATATTATTAAGGATGGATGTAGACGAAGATGAGTGCCCGAGCACCACGCAGACGGCTGGGTGCGGCTCTTCGCACAGCAGATCGAAGAACGCCGGCATGGCGTCCCGCACCGCGTCCCGGTTCAGCGGCACATGCATCGACTTGCGGATATAGACCTGGCCAGCGGTAGCCCGCGAGATCGCCGGGCTTCAGCAGGCCAATGGTAACGCTGGGGGCGAACAGCTCTCGATACCACGTGCCGCGGTCCGCGTCCGCGACCTCTCCCCCGGATTTTCCCCCTTCAGAATTTTGAGGAGGCTCTTCCGCACGGCCTGAAAGGCCTGCCAGTAGCGCCGTGCCGCCACGGCGTTTCGCTGTTCGAGATCGCCCTCGTCGGCTTCCGGAACCAAGTGCCGCTGCGGACGCGCTCGATGAGAGCGGGCGTGACACGGTAGCCCTCGATCGACAGCGAATGATAGGCGTCCGTGACGCGGGCGTCGTTGAGACGCTTGAGGTACGTCTCGCTATTGCGGGGCGGGCCCGGCGCTGTCGGGAAGCGTTCGATGACCGGTTCGCGCATTTTCTGCCAGAGCTATCTTAATTGTGTCGAGACAGGACTTGATTACACCCGCTTGGAAGTGCGGCTCTTCTAGGGGGTGCGATTCCGATGCCACTCGTGTGGTGTAGCTCCAGTGACCCTCTTGAACGTCCGCGTGAAGTGGCTCTGATCTGCAAAACCTGTTGCCAGAGCCACCATGGAAGGGCTCTCTCCTTCCTCAGCAGTAGCTCCTGCGCTTTGCCTGTCCGGGTGTTCAGTTGATAGCGATACGGGGATACTCCCGTGGACGCCTTGAACATCCTCGCAAATTGCGAGGATGACAGGTCGACCAGACGGGCAAGCTGGAAAACAGAAACGAATGAATCGAGATGCTCGTGCATGAAGTCGAGAACGAGACGGAGTTGTGAGACCGATAGTCCTGAGTTCTCTTTTTGGAGTCGCCGCCGGAAGCGGGCGCTCAGGAGGGCGATCGTGAGCCCTTCTCCATACAATCCTATACTCGGGTCAGATGCGTCACATTCGGCAGCAAGAAGTCGCGCGCACTCGACCGCTCTCTTGTCATGAAACATCAGCTCAGGATTTCCTGCTTTGCCCGGGTCCAGATCGGTGCCAAACCAATCTCCAAGAGATTTCCTGTCGAAGCTCAGGCGAAGTTCGCGTACAAACTCCATGTTGTCCGTATAGCCCCACACCCTCATCTCTGCCGGGACAAAACTGATGTGATTAGGCCGCTGACGTTCCAGGGCAGCGGGACGATGCAGATTTGTGCGGGCCTCACATCTGCCGCCTATCTCCGCGAGCACAACTGTGAGAGTATCTTGCGGACCCGACAGATCGTGCCAGGCACGGCCTGGGTGGTTGAAATGCTGCAGGTGACGAACCGCTATGCCGGCGAAGGATCGAAGTCTGCTGTGCGCCGCCTTCATACCGTGCGGAGAACGAAACTCAAATGTGTCCGATCCCTCAGAAACCTGCATCTATCGTCCTCCTTTTGCGGCTCTCCCCCATCGCATTTTCATACTATGGTAGCCGTTTCGTACAAGCCATTCTCTGTTCCTTCTAAGTATTTTGAGAGAAATGCCAGCAGGAAGAATGGCCGGGAAGGTCAAAGGAAAGATCGTTACACTAGCAAAGAGAAAACAAGGGGGGAATATGACAGCTGCAGAACTGATGCACCACAACTTCGATGAGATCTTCATCCAGTCAAGCGCGAAGCCATGATGCGCAATGCTTATACGGAAGATTGCGTATGGATACACCCTGGTGGCCGCCTGGTCGGCATCGGGGCGATCAATGAGGCAGCGTCGGAAATTCGTAAGCGCATCCCGGAGTACCGCTACAAGGTGGTTGGCGATATTCGCACGATGCACAATGTCGGGATGTGTCGTTGGGGGAGCGGACTTCCTGACCAACCGTTCCGCTATACCGGTACGGACGTTCTGGAGGAACGCGACGGCCGTGTTGCTGTGTTCTATACCTTCATCGATAGTGGAACTCCGCCAGTCTCGTCGACGGAATAAGGCCTTCGCTTGGGTGGAAAACGTGTCTGACGCGCAGTTGCGCCGTTAGATACCTGCCGGACTGCTGTTGCGAACCCAGCAGTCCGGCCTTATCCGTTCTCGTCAGCGCGATAACGCTCTAATACGGTCGTCGCTCTTTCACCACCTGTGCCGTTTCGTCTCTTTTTCGTCAGGTGGACTAGCGTCGGCGAGGGAGTCTCTTTGCCGAGGCCTCGGATCCATGTGGTTCACGGAACGGTTCCACAGAAATGCGCTCGTAACGCACTTCCAGCACGGTCAGGCATTCTGTACCGCCCGGCAGTTGAAGGATTACTCTGTCACCCGCTGCCGACTCCATCAACGCGCGCCCCAGAGGTGACACCCAACTGATGTGGTTGCGGTTGAGATCGATTTCGTCGGTGCCCACGATGCTCACCACTCGCGATACTCCCGCGGCATTGGCATAGCGCACGGTCGCTCCGAAGAATGCCCTCGTCGCCGCCTGCCCCGCTCTTGGAGCTTCCGGGTCCACCACTTCCGCGGATTCGATTCGCTTCGTGAGAAAGCGAATCCTCCCATCGATTTGCCGCAGCCGCCGCTTGCCGTACTGATAGTCGGCGTTTTCACTGCGATCGCCGTTGCTGGCGGCCCACGCCACCACCTCCGTCACGGCTGGGCGTTCCCTGGTGCCAGAAACCGGTGCTCATCTTTGAGGCGCTGCAGCCCGCTCCGCGTTATGTAGTTCTTGACTGGCGTCGCGGGCTCGTCCCCTTGTGGTTTTCTCGTATACCCTTTTCGCATCTCGTAGTCTTTCCAAGGCGAATCCAGCGGGTGCATCAATGAGCGCGGATGAACGCCCATAGACCGCCCTTGCAACGGGGAGAAGGATTAAACCTCGTATAATCTCGTGCGCGCAGCTTGGGGCAGAACATATGAACGTACAAGAACAAATCGAGAAGTATATTACCAGCCAGCCGGAGTCAAAACGCAGTGACATGCGCGAGTTGCATCGGCTCACACTTCAAGTGTCACCAGAATGCAAATTGTGGTTCTTCGATGGTAAAGACAGCAAAAATCGTACTGTTTCCAACCCTACGATTGGATATGGATTTCACACAATAAAATATGCCAATGGAAAAAGTAGAGAGTTTTTTCAAATTGGTGTGAGCGGAAACAAAACTGGATTCTCTGTCTATATTCTTGGTCTCAAAGATAAGAAGTACCTAGCCAAAACGTATGGAAACAAACTAGGCAAGGCGAGCGTGACCGGATATTGCATTCGGTTTAAAGCTCTAAAGGATATAAACATCGATACGCTGGAAGCGGCAATAAGATATGGGCTTGCAGCTTAGAACGAAAAAAGGCAAGCTGATGAAATAATTCCATCGTTAAAAGGCAAGCAGTTACCGATGTAAAGGGCGGGTGGCCCATCTTTGCATTGCACCATTCCCACGGAGGGTGCCCTATCCTTGCGTTTTTTGCAAGGGTGGGCGGCGATGCTGCCGGCGCAACTCTGGACTTTTGGATCGCGGTTTCGACGAGAAGAAGTATGGCTACCGGATCGAATACAAGGCGGGCTCTCGGTCAGACTCGGCAACAGTCGGTTGCGCCGGGTCCAAGACTTACGCGATCACGGCACGCCCAACAGTGCTGGGGAGGACCGGACTACAAAACTTCTTCAGTGATGAGAGCGGCGTCATGCGGGCTACGCGGGAAGACCGAACTGCCACGGCCAGTGACCGGTCGCCCCAGTTTTCGACTCACCTAACGATAGTCTCGCCATCGCACGTGCGGGCCTCAGCGCCCTCCTCGATGGCGATTACCACCTTTGGAGGAACGCGGGTACTTCGAGTGCTCTGGAGATTTCGCGCAACGGCACTTGAGAACGCGGAATCGCGGGCAGCGCGTGTCGCGGGAGCCTTGTTGTTCGCGCTGGCTGCTCCTGTGGCAATCACTTCGGTCATGAGTCTGCTGGGCTATAGTGAACCCAAACCATCGTTTCTAAGGATAGCCATTTTGATCGCAGCCGCAGCCGTGATGCCGTGCCTTGCCAAAGAGAAGCACCGTCTGTCAGGAGCTACAGGCAGTGCTCATTGAGGGCGGACGCCGCTAGTCGGCGCTGTGTGCCTACCTGTCGCCGGTCGCCTTGGCGGGACTGGCTACAACGCGATCTGGCACGTAAAGTGGGCAGACCCCATTTCGGCTTTAGTAATTCTGCCGCTCATCGTTTGGGAGGGTTGGGAAGCCATGCGCGGAAAGGGTTGCGGTTGTTGCTGATCTGAGCATCCACCACCACAAAACGTTAGACTACGCATGCGAGACGATACTCTTCTCAACGTCGGACGTATTGGTCAAGGAATCCGAAAACATCGGCCTCCCATTCAGCGACAGCCGTGTACACGAAATTGTGCCCGTCATCGGCCGTCGTACCGACCGGAGGATAAATCTTCAGAACGTGCGGCTTGCCGAGCCTCGCCAGCTCGTCAGCCATCGCCTTGCCGGGTGCGGTGGAGTAGTCGTTCTCCGCATGAAGCAGCATAATGGGCACGGTTGTCTTCCGCACTGCCGCCAGCATGCGCTCACGTACCTCGGATGAACTCCCCCAAGAATTAGCAGCAGCGGAGAAAGTAACGACGGCTCGCAAGGTACTATCACGCTCTGCTGCCAGGAGGGTGAGTTGACCACCGAACGAGTGCCCTACGACGGCGATGCGGCGGGAATCAACTCCGGGTAGGCTTTTCAAGAACGACAAGCCTGCGGTGACATCGTCGAGATGATCCGTTGTCAGTAAAACGAACTGCAAACGCTTACGAGCTTCCTCTCCCTTGGTCTCCTTTTCCCGCTGCAACACGTCCTGCATAAAGGGTCCTTGGTTTGCGGAAAGTCCCTGTCCTCGCCGGAACAGATACAGGAAAGCGTAGCCATGTTTGATGAAGGTCGGCGCGAGCCTTTCGGCTGCTTCCGTAATCGCAAAGCCGCTAGTATGAAAGGCATCGGTGCTGCCGGAGCCATGAACGAAAAGGACAGCGGGAGCTGGAGCCGCTCCGGCAGGTCTCCAGAGGTAGCCTTTAAGGCGCAGATTGCCACTCGGAACCACAACGATCTCCGGAGAGATTGATGGCGGTGATTGGCTAACCGCCACGCACGAAAGCAGCACCGATACGAGCGCCGTCGAAAGTCGTGTTCTCATCGGTCTTAACAATATCCGATCCGCCCCGGCTTGAGTTGCCCGTAGTTCCGTCCCGTTGTTTTGCACCCCGAATCAGAAGGTATACCGGGCGGACTAGTTCCGCCGAGGCGAAACAGGGGCGAAAGGCCGCTGAAATTAAGGTCGCCGCACGCAGCCTTTTGAGATGCCGACGATGACTCCTCGCGAAAGCTCCAATTGACACGAATTTGCACTTTCCTAACCGTGATGGCGTCGTACTCGTTGACTTCGCCTCCAGCACATACCTAACATTGCGTCCTGAGTCCCTTTCGTAGTGGGGCGCAATCTCGCATGTACGTGGGATCACGGAGACGTGGAAGGAGGCAATCGTCATGGCAGCACAGCCGCAATCGTGGATCGCCGAAAATCAAAGTCTTGTCATTCGCCGTGCCACCCCAGCCGACGCGGAAGTCTGCGGAAGAATCTGTTTCGAAGCCTTTGGAGTGCTCGCCGAAAAGCACAATTTCCCTAACGATTTCCCATCCCCGGAGATTTCTGAACATGTGCTCTCGACCATGTTTTCGCACCCATCGTTCTTTTGCATGGTGGCGGAACAGAATGGAAAAATCATCGGTAGCAACTGCTTGGATGAGAGAACGCCCATTGCTGGTGTGGGACCCATTACGATTGACCCCGGCACACAAAACCACAGTGCGGGACGTCAACTGATGCAAGCCGTGATGGTACGTGCGGCAGAGAGGAAGTTCGCAGGAGTCCGTCTGGTGCAGGCGGCATACCACAATCGGTCACTTTCACTCTATGCGAAGATGGGCTTCGCGGTGCGGGAACCACTTGCCTGCATGCAGGGGACACCGATTCAGAAGACGCCGCTGGGCTATCGCGTCCGCGTTGCGGAACCGAGCGATCTCGCCACCTGCAACGACCTTTGTGTGCGAGTCCACGGGCACGACCGTGGAGGCGAACTCAATGACGCGATTCAGCAAGGGACTGCAATGGTCGCCGAATTGGAGGGGCGAATCAGATCTTACGCATCGTCCGTCGCTTATTTTGGTCATGCGGTCGGCGAAAGTAATCGCGACTTGCAAGCACTGATTGCCGCAGCCGCGGAGTTTCAAGGTCCGGGAATTCTAATCCCAACTCGGAACGCGGGGCTGTTCCTTTGGTGCCTTGAGAGTGGGCTTCGAGTTGTTCAGCCGATGACGTTGATGACGATGGGGCTTTACAACGAACCCGCTGGCGCGTACTTGCCTTCCATTCTGTTTTAGTGGTGCATTCACCAGGTCGTATAGCAGGAGGGCCCAATGCGTAGAGAGCGGGCGCTGAAGGTTGTGTTGGTCGTTGTGGGATTGCTGTTTTCGGCTGGCGTTTATCCCCTGATAGGCTCTTTATTGCATCCGGCTGGCTCGGATATGGGAGACACCATGATGCTTAGCCTCTCTGTCCCGCTCGGCATTTTCCTGCTCATCGCCGTGCGGAATCCATCGGCGCATCGCAGCCTGATCGCCTTCGCAGCATGGTCAAGCTTCGCCCATGCTGTGGCAATGTCGATACTCGGACTCGAAATCGCCAGCCAGCGGGTGGGCTTTCTAATCGGGTCGGCTGTGCTTGTTGTCATCGGTGTAGCCCTGCTCGCGCTAGCTCCGGCAAAACAGTCAGTCGAGCATGTATCGGCAGCCGTTGTGTAGGCTCACCCTCTGGAAAGACGCCGACCCCGACATCCCCATCCTGAAAGAAGCCGAGGCCGAGTACGCGAAGCTGCAATGAGGGCGATTCAGCGAAATCAATTGTCGACGATGTGGTTCCTGAGGTCATCCCAAATCTTGTGCGGCATCGATAGGAAGGCTTCGACGACCTGCGGGTCGAACTGGCGTCCTGACCAACGCCGAATTTCTTCTCTTGCCGCACCCAGAGATTGGGCGTGACGGTAAGGCAGATCGGATGTGATCGAATCCAAGGCGTTCGCCACTGCCACAATCCTCGCCCCGACCGGTATCTGTTCGCCCTTCAACATACGCGGATAACCTGTTCCGTCAAAACGTTCGTGATGGGCGTAGATAATTTCACCAGCTTCCGCGAGAAACGGAAGTTTCTGCAACATTTTGTACCCATGAAAGCAGTGCTGTCGCATGATTGCGGTTTCGTCGGGCGTCAAGGCACCCGGTTTCGAGAGAATCGAACTGGGAATCGCTATCTTGCCGATGTCATGAAGAAAGGCACCGCGAGCAATGACGGCAATCTTTTCCCTCCCCAGTCCCATGGCGCGGGCAATGCCGATAGCAAATGCAATCACCCGCTTTGAATGTCCTTCTGTCGCGCTGTCCTTCATGCGTAAGGCTTCGCCAAGGCTCTCCAGCGTCATATCGTAAGACCGTTCCAGACTGCTCATGGCAGCTTGCAATTGATCGGTGCGAGCCTTGACCAATGACTCAAGGTTGCTCTGATAGTTGCGGTTCTCCACGTTGAGACGGCGGCTTTCCAAGGCGCGACTGACGGTGTTAAGCAACTGTTCCCGGCTAAAGGCCTTCAGCAAGTAGTCGTAAGCTCCGTTGCGCATGGCCGCCAGAGCGAAGGAGATATCGTGCACCCCCGTCACAATCACCACGGGCATGTCGGGATACTTGTCCTTAACACGTTCAAGTAACCCGATCCCGTCAAGGTTCGGCATCATCAAATTGGACAACACCAGTTCAAACTCTTTGCCGGATTCAAGCACGGCTAGGGCTTCGAGTCCATCCGCCGCTTCTTCAGACTCAAACTTGGCGGTACGGAGCATGGACACGATGATTTTGCGGATGGGTTCTTCATCCTCTACGACTAGAATCCGCTCTGCCACAGGGATTGTCCTCCGTGATCGGGATAAGGTTCTGTGTTTGACTTTCAACGGCAGTCATTCCCGTGGCTTGTTCGCCACATTCCATTCTCCGAGAGTCGTGGAGGTAAGCAGACGCAGAGTATGTGGCAAGCCGTGGTGTGACAGGTCCGGCGAAGCCTGCAACTGCTGCAATCGAATCTTTGTCGTTGAAGCGCATTGAACGGCATCTTGGAAGAGATCGAACTCCCGCATCATCTTCGAGCTTTTTCGAAGTCAGCAAAAGGACTGGCGTTCTGATGTCGTCGGAAATGTAGTCGAATTTCAGGTGGAAAAGCTCTCTTCGACACGGATGGACATGACGAAAGTAACTGTGCGCTGACCAACGCTGAGCGGATATCGATCACTCCAGCCGCTTCCAGCAATGCGAGGCACCCCGTTGTACTCGTTCGTTTCCGTCCCTTGTTCGGAAAGGAATCTGCCTTCAATCGGCGGAATTGTCACGTCGCTTCCTGAGGCGTCGGGGATTGAGGCGATCACGCGATTGGCGTGTTCGTCGCTAAGTAGCGTTTATATCGCCTGAGACATTCAGGCAAGTCCGGGGCGGTGCGACGATTCTCCCTTCGGATTGCCCGCTGATTTTACCTGGATGTAATCGATACCAGCCTTTGACAGTTCGGAACTCAGCGCATTCTTGCAGAAGCCGCGCTTGTGACTCCATGGCGTCTCACGCACGTCGGCCACGATGCCGACGCCAGCAGCTTTCAACTTCTGCACATACGTTGTTTACGTCCACTCCCTGATAGCCGAGGGTGTACAGGTCCAAGTGGGTTGAGTCGCATGAATCCCCAGAGCGAGGGTGATCTGCTTTTTGGACGGTAGCAAGTCTGAGGCTCACCGTACAGTCTATATCGAGGTGCCTCCTTGCATCGGTCGGTACGAGTGATACAGATTCCGTGGGAATCGGGGGAAGTAGGGATACTGTGGAAACAAATGAATCCTGTCGCTTTATATTTCGCATCGGGCGAATCATTCTATCTCGGAGCGGCGTTGCTCCTGTTGGTGATAGCCGTTTCGCCGTTTACGAATGGCCCGTGGTTGTTGCGACTGCGAAATGTGGGGATATGGCTGGCGCTAGCGATGGTTGTGATGGCGTGTCCGCCGTTTGCGTTGATCATTGATCTGATCTTCCTCGCGGCATTGGTGCTGTGGTTCATTGCATCGAACCGTTCCAGCGGACGATGGCTGAAATCGCGACCCGTTGCGACTCCTGTTCTGGTGGTGTTGGTCCTGGGTCTTACAGCGATTGACTTTTCTCGCCGCAAGATGCCAGTGGTTGCAGGCAAGCCCAGCGACCATTTGGTCGTTATTGGTGACTCGATTTCATCGGGCATTGATCCCCGTGTTCCATCATGGCCGCTCGTCCTTCAGCAGAGGACTGGTATCGCGGTGAGAAACCTCGCGAGACCGGGCGCACAGTCGAGGGACGGACTGACGATGGCGGAGAACCTAACGGCAGAAGATCATGTGGTTCTGATCGAAATCGGCGGGAATGATCTGCTGGAGGGCGTGCCATCAGGGGAATTCGGGAAGGCTCTAGACGCA